>JAAUYK010196004.1_pt1 | contig 19083 bp, 13 predicted proteins | sample 7278021 | NCBI WGS metagenome assembly JAAUYK01 (sample SAMN14350223, study PRJNA611818) | marine sediment metagenome | isolation source: surface marine sediment (1.8m) | place: French Polynesia: Moorea | collected 2018-08
CTCGACGGGAGAGCTCTCCAACGAGGCGGCCCAGGGACTGCGGCGCAACGACCTGCTGGGGCTCTTCCGCCGGGATCCCGAGGCGGCCCTGGGCGAGCTCCACGAGCGCACCCTGGCCGACCCGGTGCCCCGCGACATCTTCGCGCTCTCGGAGGCGTCCTTCTACCACGCCGAGCGCGGCGGGGGGCAGCCGTACTACCTGGCCGCGGCGCTCCACGCCTGGGCCTTCCTCTTCCATCCGGATCCGGAGCTCCAGATCCACCCGCTGGACGCGCGCGTCCGGCTGGCCGCGGACCTCTACAACCGCGGCATCACCGCCGGGCTGCAGGACGAGAGAGGGCTGGTCGACCTCTCCCCGCGCACTCTCGAGCTGCCGTTCGGTCAGCTCACCATCGAATCCCATCCGGAGACCTTCGTGTGGGCGGACCACCGCCTCCGCGAGTTCATCCCCGCCGCCGAGATCGAGGTGCTGGGTCTGGCAGAGCGCCACCGCCGCACCGGCATCGGGGCGCCGCTCGCCGCCCGAATCGGCGAGCGCGTGATGGACAACGAGGTATCGGACCCCTGGCTAGGTGAGAATCTGATCGTGACCTCCACGGCGCTGCTGCGCTTCGAAGCGGTACGGGAGCAGATCCGCCAAGGCGACGTGCGCGCGACCCTCGAGCTCTACCTGGCCGGCACGCAGCAGACGACGGAGATCAACGGGCGCGAGGTGCCGCTCGAGTCCGAGCCCACCGCCTCGCTGGCGCTGCTGATGGCCGAGGATCGGCTCTGGGACCGCGAGCTGGCGGCCTTCCTGGGCGAGCCGGTCGAGCTGCAGGAGCGCAACAACCTGATCATGCTGACGCCCCACCAGCGGGGACGCGTCCCACTGGTGCTGGTCCACGGCACCGTGTCGAGCCCGGCGCGCTGGGGCGAGACGATGAACGAGGTCTGGAACGACCCGCGCCTCAACGAGCGCTACGAGCTGTGGCTGTTCTTCTACAACACGGGCCAGCCGATCCTGTACTCGGCCAGCGAGCTGCGACACGCGCTGCGGGACGCCTTCGAGGCCCTCGACCCGGACGGAAGCGACCCGGGCATCCAGAACGCGGTGATCGTGGGCCACAGCCAGGGGGGCCTGCTCACGCGGCTGCAGGTGATCGACAGCGGAGACGCCTTCTGGCGCACGCTGAGCGACGTGCCGCTCGAGGATCTGGAGCTCGACGACGAGACCCGCGCGCTGCTCGACCGAACGATGTTCTTCGAGGCCCAGCCCCAGCTGCGGCGAGCGGTCTTCATGGCGACGCCGCACCGGGGGAGCTTCGTGGCCGGCAGCCGCCGGGTGGGCCTCGCGTCGCACCTGGTCCGCATGCCGGTGCGTCTGGGGCGGGCCAGCGCGGACCTCTTCCGCAGCGACGACCCCGAGGCGGAGGCGCGGCGCAAGATCGACCGGCTCCCCACCAGCACCGACGACATGAGCCCGGGTGCGCCCTTCTTGCGGGCGGTCCAGGAGCGGCCCTTCCATCCGCGGGTCACGGTCCACTCGATCATCGCCGTCACCGACGAGGACGACCCTCCGGAGGGCCAGGACGACCACGTGGTGGACTACGAGAGCGCCCACCTCGAGGAGGCGGCCTCGGAGAAGGTGGTGATCTCGGACCACTCGGTGCAGCGACACCCCGACGCCGTAGCCGAGCTCCGCCGCATCCTCCTGCTCCACCTCAACGAGCGGGATCCCCGGAGAGAGGGCGGAGACGGGGACGCGCAGTAATTCCGAGCAACCTGCAAGGCGGGCGAGGAGTGCTCGGCGGCGCTCGAGGAGTACCTGAAGGCGATCAACGGGCTCGATCGCGAGCCTCGCTGGTACAACGCCCTCACCCACAACTGCACCACGGGTCTACCGTTCGACGAGCCGTGCCGAATGGTACCGGGCGAGTCGTGTCGCATGGCAGCTCGCAAGACACGGCCTCGAGCGAAGCAGCCGTGGCGCGATCAGTTCAACGCGTCGTCGCGGTAGAAGCGGGTTCCGGTGGCCGCGGCGGCGAGCGCCACGCCCTTGTCCGTGAACTGGTAGACGGTGACGGGGCGGCGCAGCTCGTCACTCGTCACCGCTTCGCCCACGCTCTTGCCCTGTTCGTCGTACTGGGCGCCCACGTCCGCGTCCCCGCCGACCTGCCACTCGCCGCGCTCGAAGATCCGCAAGGCGTGGGCGGTGTTGAACACGAAGACCGCCCGGTATGTCTTGATCCCCATGCCAGCGCCCCCGCCGGCCTCGACCATGCGCATGAAGGTGTTGTTGCCCGTCTCGTTGTCGGTGACGACGCCGAAGCCGTTGCCGGTCGCGACTACGAAGATCTTGGACCCCACACTGCTGAAGGCCGCGTAACCTGCGGCCCCCTCCACGTGGGCGCGGGCCTCGGGGCGCTGCTCGTACAGGTCTTCCAGGGCCTTGCGCTGCATGGCCAGGGCGTAGTCGCGCTTCGCCTGCACGGTCGGACCCTGCGCGGTCCGGCAGCCACCCATGGCTACGGACATGGCTACGGACATGGCTACGGACGAGAGGGCGAGCAGCGCGGCGAGCAGCGAGGGGACGGGTCGTATGGTCTGGGCCTCCAGGTCGTCGGCGTCACACTGGATCGAGCCGCGCAGCGTCGCTTCGCGCTCCCGGTCGCGCGTCTCGTCCCGGCGCCGGACTCTAGCTCACGCGGCCGTCTCGTGGGGGTCGCGGGCGCTCGGCTCCCGCTCCCCCCGAGACGCAGCAGGATCCGCGTTCCTGGGACAGGACACTAGTGGTGGAAGCCGCCCGCCTTGTCGCTCGAGAGAGACACGCCTGCCGAATGGGCTTCCAGGTGCGAGAGCGCGCGACGGAAGTCATCCAACAGCAGCGTTGCCAGGTCACGGCTTACCCCGTTGCGCACCAGGATGCGCTGCACCACGAGATCCTCGCGCTTGGCGGGCATCGAGTAGGCTGGCACCTGCCAGCCCCGCGAGCGCAGGCGGTCTGCGAGGTCGTAGAGGTTGAAGCCGGGGTCGGCGCCGTCCCGCAGCGACCAGCAGAGCGCGGGAATGCCGCCGTCCTCCTCTCCACGGTAGATCATGTCGAAGGGCCCGAGCTTCTCGAGGCCTTCCGCCAGGAAGCGGGCCGTCTCGTAGCAGGCCGAGTGAACGCTCCGATAGCCCTGCCTGCCGAGGCGCAGGAAGTTGTAGTACTGGCACGCCACCTGTCCGCCCGGGCGCGAGAAGTTGAGGGCGAAGTCGGGCATGTCGCCACCCAGGTAGTTGACGCTGAAGACGAGGTCCTGCGGCAGGTCATGGGCTTCTCGCCACAGCGACCATCCCCCGCCGAGGGGCGCCAGGCCGAACTTGTGGCCGGACGCGTTGATCGACTTCACGCGCGGCAGGCGGAAGTCCCACACGAGGTCCGGGGCGCAGAAGGGAGCCAGGAACCCCCCGCTCGCGCCGTCGACGTGCAGCGGTATGTCGAGGCCGGTCCGCCGTTGCAGATCGTCGAGCGCGTCGGAAACGGCTTGGACCGGCTCGTACTGGCCCGTGAACGTGACGCCGAGGGTCGGCACGACGCCGATGGTGTTCTCGTCGCAACGCGCCAGGACTTCCTCGGAAGTCATCAGTAGTCGCCCCTTCTCCATGGGGATCTCGCGATGCTCGACGTCCCAGTAGCGCGTGAACTTGTGCCAGCAGATCTGAACAGGGCCGGTGACGAGATTGGGGCGGTCGCAGGGCTTGCCCTCGGCCTGACGCCGGGCACGCCAGCGCCACTTCATCGCCATGCCGCCGAGCATCGCCGCCTCGCTCGAGCCCGTCGTCGAGCAGCCCAGCGTGTTGGAGGCCTCGGGGGAGTTCCACAGATCGGCCAGCATGTGGACGCAGCGGGCCTCGAGCTCTGCGGTCTGGGGATACTCGTCCTTGTCGATCATGTTCTTGTCGAGGCACTCGTCCATGAGGGTGTGGACTTCGGGCTCGAGCCACGTCTGGCAGAAGGTGGCCAGGTTCTGACGGGAGTTGCCGTCGAGCAGGAGTTCGTCGTGCACGATCTGATAGACGTTCCGGGGGTCGTGCTGCTCCTCGGGGAACCGGTACTTGGGGATGCCGCGCGTGAGATCGGCCGAGGCGAACACCTCGTCGTCGAGCCGCTCTCGAACGCTGTCCTTCCGGTGGAGGGCCATGAGATCTCCTTCACGATTCGGCGCGGTGTGGGCCGCGATTCTGCCACAGGCCGCCGCCCGCGGTCACGGCGGACGGGGAGCCACTCCAGAACGCCATCTCGGGTCGTTCGTCGACGGTAGTCCTCGGAGCCTCTGGCTCGTGGACGATCCCAGCTCGGGGAATCTGGGCGGACTCCGAGGACTGGAGTCGATCGGTGGCGCGTTCGTGATGGAGCGTCCCGCTCGAATCGCGTCGATCCGCGGCCTCGATGAGTCGACGGTGGTGTCCTACTTGCGCCCGCGGACGAAGAGGAAGTCTCCGCCCTCGTGGCCGGCGAAGCGAAGATCGGAGTACCGCGGCGTCTGGGGAGCCGTCACCATCACGGGCCGGCGAATCGCCACGTAGAGCTGGGTCCCGTCGATGACGCCTCGGTTCGCGGACAGGGCGTCGAGGAAGGATTTCGCGAAGATCGAGTGGAGACCGCCGCCGGAGTCCGTGACCGGCTCGAGCCCTCCGGAGGAGAGCACCACCCGGGTGCGCTTCTTGGCCATGCGGGCGAGGTCGGCCGGTGCCCGCGGTCCCATCTTGATGCCGCGGGTGAGGGTGCCCGAGTAGCAGCTGTCGGCGACGACCATGACGTGCTTCGCCCGGACTGCCTTCAGCGTGTCCGTCAGGGTTGCGTTCGAGAGCCAGTTGGCCGTCAGCTCCGGATCCGCGTCGACCGGAAGCCAGTAGCCGCGCTCGGATTCCTCGTCCAGGAAGCCATGCCCGGCGTAGTAGATGAGTAGATTGTCGGTCGAGTCCAGTCGGGCGCGGAGGCCATCGAGCGCATCGATGATGTCGCGTCGGGTGGCGTCGATCAGCAGAGTGACCGACATGTCGTACTCCGCTTGGAGCAGGCGGGCGACGGCCCGGGCATCGGCGGTGGCCGTGACGAGGGGCTGAAGACGCGTGTAGCGCGCATTCCCGATCACGAGGGCGTGGTATCGCCCGAAGGCGTTGCGCGGCAGCGATGTGGTGCCCGCCTCTGGCAGCGGAGCGACGGACGCGAAGTCGACCGCCCCGGCTTCCCCAGTGCCGCTCGCGCGGGCTACGAACCGCGGATCCGGAGACGCCGGTCCCGGAACCGGCTGGGACGGGTCGCGCACCATCGCGACGGACAAGCGGGAGTCCTCGAGATCCATCGAGAAGCTCCGTCCTGTGGCGAGGTCGACGAAGGCTCCCAAGCCGTAGAAGAACACGAGGTTCCCGAGAACGGTGATCCAGTCGAACTTCCGCTCGACCTCGACCGTCTGGGAGTCGTAACCCGCCTTGCGAAGCTCCACCGAGTGACCGGAGTTGCGCGAGAGAGGCGCACTGACCGGCGTCGTTCCCACGTGCTCGCCATCCACGTAGACCTCGGCACCCGACGGATTCGTCTGGAATTGAACGAACTCGTGAGCGCTCCTCGAGATCGTGGCACATCCCGGCGCGGTGATGACGAGGGTCATCGCGAGCGCGATCGAGAGGCCGACGCGCGCCCTGCACGCAGTACGACGTCGTTGCATCAACTCTCTCCGGTTCTGCTGTGGCACCCCTCGCGGACGACGAGCGTCGGCGCCGGTAGGGGGGGCCGGGGACCTCGGAGATCGTTTCGGCCGCCTCGAGCGAGAACCTTCGAGCTACCTGCAAGGAAGGGATGCGAGGGGCGACTCTCCCGGGAGACCCCCTATCGGGGATGGGCAGATCGTCTGCAGCTGGCCCGCGTCTATTCGTCGACAATCCCGGCGAGCCCGCCGGCGGCACCCCGCGGGCGTCAGGGCAGGCTACAGATCGGCGGGCACAGCTCGTTGTCCTGGTGGATCACCTCGAAGAACACCTCCGTGTCGAGGCTCGTGTTGGCCACCACGACGTAGAAGGACCCGGAGAGGTTCTCGATCGGGAAGCTCTCGTCCTCCATCGCGGTGCCGCAGCCCAGCGACTGATCCTGGTAGATCTTGTAGCGGAGGTTGCTGTGCGGCTGCTGACCCATCGTGTGGGCGTTGTCGTAGTTGGGGTCGGTCTGCTCTTCGATGTTGACCGCGATCTCGCCGTCGAGGTTGCCCGAGGACACGAAGACCACCACGCGCGAGGTGAGCGGCGGCAGCGGCTCGTTCTTCGAGAAGGATTGGTACGGTGCCTTCCGGGCCGGCTTGTTGAAGAGCGTGTCGATGTAGCTGCACTCGCCGCCGAAGAGGCCGCCGTCGAAATCCTCCGTCTTCTCGTAGCTCTGGTTCTTCACCCAGTCCCAGTAGTGCTGCTTGAAGTCGGGCTCGGTGAACGCCTGGGCGACGTCGGCCGTCTGCGCGCCCAGCTGGAAGATGGGGATCAGGTCCTCCACCACCGCGCTCTCGAGCCGGCCCCAGGTGACCCAGAAGTCCTGGACGCGGTACTCCTGCGCGCCGTCGCGCATCTCGAGCTCCACGTCCGGCTCGCGCAGGCTGAAGTCGCCGCTGCGGCACCACTCCTGGCCGCTGCACGGCGCCTCCGGATCCATGCCCCGGGCCATGGCCTCGGCCGTGCCCTCGATGAGCCAATCGTCGCGCCCGCCCCAGCCGCCGAGGACCTGGGGGTAGGCGGCCTGGATGGAGTGGAAGAACTCGTGCCAGGCGGTGCGCACGAGCTCGTCGAACTCGCTGCTGGTGGTGGCGAGTCCGGGGGTCATGCACAGGAGCAGGCTCTTGAAGCTCGGGCTGTAGGCGCCCAGGCGCGTGCCGCTCGCGGTCGTGCAGCCGGCGCCCGAGGCCGGCAGCAGCAGGGCCTCGTAGGGAACCACCAGGTTGATCCCCGCCGGAGACACGGAGGCACCGGCCGGCGGGCGGTAGAGGCGCGGCTCGCGGTAGCCGCGCTGCACCTTGAGCACGTCGTAGGCGGTGGCGAGCTCGATCTCGAGCGGGTTGGTCTGGGTGGTGCCGCAGTCGCCCACCGCGAAGCCCACGCAGTCGACCTGCACCGGTTGCGAGAGGGTGGCGGGCGACGCTGCCGCGAGCCCGCCCTCCGAAGCCGCGGCGGGGGGCACGGGCGCCGGGCTCGAGAAGTCCGGGTGTTCGACCAGCACGAAGGTGCGGCCGGCGTCGGCGAGGGTCGGAATCCCCGTCAGGAAGAGATCGGCGCTGGCGTCGTAGAGGCCCGAGATCGGGAACCACAGGCTGCCGAGCGGATCGCCGTCCGAGGCGTCGTAGCCCGGCGCCAGGGCGGCGAGGGCGAGGTGCGCCGTGTCGGCGCCCGGCGGCACGGGAAGCCCGACGATGAAGGGCGTGCTCTCGGGCGCCTCGACGTCGGCATCGGTACACAGCGAGAAGTAGCTACCGAGAGCCGTGGCGCCCGGGAAGAGCGCCTGCGGGGGCGCCGGGACCGAGGTGGAGCTGACGTCGACGGGCGCGGCGAGCGTCCCGGCCGCCGCGGCGACGGCGAGGCCGCTGGCGTCGACCACGTTTCCGCCGTCGACCAGCGCCTCCGGCGTGAGGCCGCACTGCAGGGGCAGGTCCGCCGCGAGGCGGGCCGCCAGGGCCTGCTGGGCGACGCGACCTTCGGCGAGGGCGTCGGCCTGGAGCTTGAGCGACCACAGCGTGGTGTCGGCGAGGTCGAGCGTCTCCGGACACTCCCACGGGATGGGCGCCGCGCAGAAGGGCGAGCACACGTCGTCGAGCGCGCAGTACGCGTCGCGCAGCGCCGTGACCTCGGCGCGCTGGGCCTCGCACGCCTGGCGCAGGCCGTCGGCCACGTTGCGCAGGAGCGGCAGGGAGACGCGGCTCGCGATCGCCGCGGGGCAGGCTGTCGCCGGAGCGGCGGCGGGGCAAACCCCGGCCGTGGTCAGGTCGCCGCCGGTGTCGCAGCTGGGACAGGTCGCAGTCAGGACGTTCGTCACGTCCTGCTCGGCCGCCGCGCAATCCGTGATCTGGGTCTGCAGGTCGGCGGTGAGCGTCTCGAGGGTGATGGGCTCGAGGCAGCTCACGAGTGCAGCGCTCGCGAGTAGCACGAGTGCGCGCCACCTCATGACACCCTCCCCCGCGCGCGCCCGAGCCGGGCGAGCGCCACGAGTCCGATCGCCACCGGTCCGAGCGTCCCGGGCTCGGGCACCGCCACGAGCAGATCGTCGGCGCCGAAGAAGAAGCCGGCGTCCGGGACGACGGCCGGGTAGTCGAGGCTCGCCGACGTGAAGGGCGTGTCCGCCACGACGCCGAGGAAGTAGCCGTACACGTCCGTCTCGCTCGGGCCGCCCGGATCGATCGTGAACACCACCACCCCGTCCGACAGCAGGAGCTGCGCCGTCGGCGCGCCCCCCGCCCCCACCGAGAGCTCGATGTCGTCGTCGAAGATGCAGCACAGCGGCGAGGACGGCCCGCCCTGGGCATCGGCGCTCAGCACCGTCAGCCCGAACGCGAGCACTGGCACGTCGAACGTGAAGGTGAGGGGCGTGCCGGCCGCGAACTGGTCGCCGTTGCCGGAGTCGTCGGTCCCGAGTACGTGCGCGCCGGCGGGCGCGGGCGGCGACGGCGCCTCGACCACCTGCACGTCGAGATCGCCGGGCCCGAAGAGGCTCGGCACCGTCGTGGGCAGCGTGATGCCGACGTTCGCCGCCCCCGAAGTCGACTGCGTGGCACCCAGGCTCGACAGCAGCCCGGGCCCGATCGAGTCGAAGTCGAGCGTCCCCACGTCGAGCCCCGCCACCGCGACCAGGAAGTCCACCTCACTCGTGTGGGTGGAGGCCGCTCGCGCGGCGCTGCTCCCGATCCCCGCCACCGCCAACACCCACGGCAGCGTCGCAACCAGGGCCCGAAACGCAACGAGCCGTGACACCATATCCCGTCTCCCGCATCCCGAGAGCGCTCGAAGCGCCCCCGAAGCGACGGGGATCGCGGGCCGGGTCCACGGCTCGATGAGCCAGGGCAAAAGGACTGCACTCGCAATCCCCTTCCCGGGGGCCATGGTACGCGAGAAAGCGTGGGCGAGTGAAGCAATTTCGCAGCCCCCGGGGTGAAAGCGGATGGGGCGTTCGAGCTGCGTTCTGGACCGAGGACCGCTCGCTCCACGCTGTGTCAGACCGCAGCTAGTCGGAGTCGAGTCGGGCCTTCATCAGGCGAGCCACCGGCTCCTGGAGCGCGCCGGTCAGCAGGTGCGCGGTGGCCAGGGCCGGCCAGGAGGACGGCGGCAGTCGCGGATCCTCGTCGGCGTCGCGCTCGCCTCCGACGAAGGCACTCCACACCAGCTGGCCCGAGCGCGCGTCGTAGAGCAGGACGTTGCCGCGCGGCGCCTGAGCGTAGACCCGCGAGAATCCGAGGTAGGGGAGGATTCCGAACAGGGCATAGATCCGGGTGTGCTGGGAGTAGCCGCGGAACGACGCGGAGAAGAGCACGTAATCGGCGCCGAAGCGGGAGAGCCACTCGGTCTGCAAGCTGGGCGGTCCCACACCGAGGCTCCCCGTCGCCGACCGAAGCGTCACCCAGACCCGGCTCCCCATGTCCACGCCGCCGATTCGGTCCGAGTCGACCAGCGTGCGCGATTCCTGGGTCGGCTGGTCGTCGACCGGGAGCTCGCGCATCAGCCGAGCGCGCACCCTGGCATACGCGCGCGGATCCTGGTCGAGCACCGCCCGCACTCGATCGCCTGGAACCACCAGCACCCCGGCCAGCCCGGCTCCCCAGATCGCGCGGGCGGCCCGGTCCCATCCGGCCGCCGGCCCGTGCTCGCCAGGGAACGCCATGGCGGGCAGCACGGCGATCGAGCGGTCGGACAGATCGGGCTGGCGCAGCGGCGCGCGTGCAGTCAAGGGGGCCGTGGGGCTGGCGCACGCGGACGGCAGCAGTGCGCACGAGAGCCCGAGCACCAGGAGTCGACGCAGGACGACCCGGGAACGGCTCATTCCTTCCCCCATTCGATCTCGTCCAGCGCTGAGCGCAGCTCGCGACGGGTGAAGGGCTTCTCGTCGGCGCTGCCGCGCGTCACCAGGAACGACTCCGAGACCAGCTCGGCGCGCTCGAGATCGACGATCCGGACCATGCGCGCATCGTGGGCGACGCTGCTCGGGCTCGTCACCGGGATCGGCCAGTTGAAGAAGACCCAGAGGAACGGCAGGGGCACGACGATCGTGGCATTCCAGGTCGTCGAGTGACGCAGCTGCGACGTCCGCCGCCAGGCGACAGCGGCGAAGCGATGGCCCAGCCGGAAGCGCAGGTCGCGCAGCTTCGTGGCGTTGGCGGACAACAGGTCGGGTGGCTGGAGCAGCAGCTCCAGACTCGCGACGTCCAGGGCGGGTAGCGCGGACGCGCGCCCGAGCGCATCGGCGAGATGCCCCGCCTCTTCGACCGCCGCCTGCGGTGCGCCCTGGCCCGGCGGCGGCTCGATCAGCACGCCCGCTGCAACGATGTCGCCCGCGATGGAAGGGCCCAGGTGCTGGGGAATCGGGTTCGAATCGCGGAAGCTGGCGCAGCCGCCCAGCGCAACGATCGCCACCACCCCCGCGAGAACCGCCCGCCACGCCTGCCCGCATCGCGGGCGCGCCGACTCGGCGCGCCCCTGTGATGAAGGGACGGGCGTATACCACGGTCTCGATGACATCGCGTTTCTCCGTCGATGCTGGATCCTCGCGCCAACACAGGATCACCGCTTTCCGCACGGACGTGAACCCCCGGCCGCCTCAGTGGTCGATCGCCGCCTCGATGTCCACGGCCGGCCCGACGCCCTCGGGCTCGCGGATGGCGTCCACCATGCGTTGGACCGAGACGGAGGGCGCCGGAAAGAAGGGCGTCAGGCTCAGGGTGACGGCGAAGTTCAGCAGCATCCCCACGGTCCCGATCCCCTGCGGGCCGATCCCGAAGCACCAGTTGGGCATTCCGCCGTAGACGCTGCCGAGGATGTACGCCGCGGTGAAGCCGAGTCCCGCGATCATCCCGGCCACGGCGGGGAGCTTCGACACCCGCTTCGAGAAGATGCCCAGCGTGATCACCGGGAAGAAGCTCGCCGCGGCGAGCCCGAAGGCGAAGGCCACCACCTGGCTCACGAAGCCCGGTGGGAAGATGCCGAAGAGGCCCGCGACGACCACCGCCAGGCCGATCACCGAGCGGCCCACCCGCAGCCGCTGAGCCTCGCTCGCATCCGGTCGCAGCACCCGGTAGTAGAGGTCGTGGGACACGCTCGACGAGATCACGAGCAGCAGTCCGGATGCGGTGGAGAGCGCCGCTGCCAGCCCTCCCGCCGCCATGAGGGCGATGATCCAGCTGGCGAGGCCCGCCATCTCCGGCGTGGCCAGCACGATGATGTCGCGGTCCGGTCCCGAGAGTCCCATCTCGCGCAGCCGCTCCCGGCCGTCGGCGCCGCGGCGGCCGCCGCTGCCGAGCCAGGCGGCGTGGTCGGCGCGCAGCTGCGCCACCTCGGCCGAGGCGAGACTTCCCGTGCGGAAGATCTCGTTGCGCTCGGCCTGGTCGCCCCCCGTGTACTGGACGCGGCCGTCTCCGTCGTCGAGCCACAGCACGAGCCCCGTCCTGCTCCAGCTCTCGTACCAGCTCGGCAGCTCGTCGGCCCGCTTCTCGTGCAGGCTCTGGATCATGAAGTAGCGGGCGAAGGCGGCCGTGGCGGGCGCGGTGAGGTAGAGCAGGGAGATGAAGAAGAGCGCCCAGAATCCGCTCCAGCGGGCGGCGTTCACCGTCTTCACCGTGTAGAAGCGCACGATCACGTGGGGCAGGCCCGCGGTCCCCGCCATCAGCGCGAGGGTCGTCGCGAAGACGTTGATCCGGTCCCAGCTCCCGACGAAGGCCTCGGTGTAGCGCGCGAAGCCGAGGTCGGCGTGGATCTGGTCCAGCTTGTCGAGCAGCGGAAGGCCCTCGCCGAGAAGCCGCGCCCCCATCCCGACCTGGGGCAGGGGGTGGCCCGTGAGCTTGATGCTGATGGCGATGGCCGGGATCAGGAAGGCGGTGATGAGCACCCAGTACTGAGCCACCTGGGTCCAGGTGATGCCCTTCATGCCGCCCAGCGTCGCGTATACGAAGACGATGGCCATGCCGACCACGACGCCCACGGTGATGTCCACCTCGAGGAAGCGCGAGAAGACGATGCCGACGCCGCGCATCTGCCCGGCCACGTAGGTGAAGCTCACGAAGATCGCGCACAGCACGGCCACCAGACGCGCGAGGTTGGATTCGAAGCGGTCACCCACGAAGTCGGGCACCGTGAAGTGGCCGAACTTGCGCAGGTAGGGCGCCAGCAGCAGGGCGAGCAGCACGTAGCCGCCGGTCCAGCCCATGAGGTACACGCCGCCCGCGTAGCCCATGAACGAGATGATCCCCGCCATCGAGATGAACGAGGCCGCGCTCATCCAGTCCGCGGCGGTCGCCATGCCGTTGGCCGCGGCGGGGACGCCGCGCCCGGCGACGTAGAAGCCCCTGGTGTCGCGCACCCGCGAGCGCCAGGCGATGAACAGATACAGGGAGAAGGAGAGACCGACGAAGAGGAAGGTCCAGACCTGAGTGCTCATGGCGGCGCGGCTGCCTCGCGGATCATTCCCGGGACAGCGCCTCGAGCTCGGCGTGGTGAACGCGGTCGAGCTTCGCCATGCCGAGCGCGTATACGAGGATCAGCAGCACGAACACCAGGATGCTGCCTTGCTGGGCGAACCAGAACCCCAGCGGGAAGCCGCGCAGGCGCACGGCGTTCAGGGAATCGGCGAAGAGCACCCCGCAGCCGAGGCCCACGACCGCCCACACCACGAGCAGCCCGGCCATCAGCGCCACGTTGCGCCGCCAGTGGCGCGCGATGCAGGCCCGGACGCGCGGGTCGCGGGTCGAATCCTCCAGGGGTGCCTGGGCTTCCACGGCTGGCAATCCTAGTCGATGGATCGCGGTGGGGAAGCCGCGAGCGGACGACCCGCGCCGGCCGAGGGCGCACCGCGGCGCTCGAGACCGTCCCGGAGATGGGCCGATTCCCGCGCCCGCCTACTCGAGATCGCATCCTGCTATGAGACCTCGGAGCCGCCTCATCCTGACATAGTGAAGAGGGTTCAGCGTCCAGTTATCGGACCTCGAACGGAGAACCGGGCCTGAATCGCCGATCCGCGCACCGCTTCAAACTCTCTACCGTCCAGAGCATGTCCAGGGATGGGGCCTGATTCCCTCGCCTCCCTTGCTTGACATGGCGCCGAGTGATCGGGCCTCCAACCGAAGACGGGGCTTGAAACTTCCATCCGCCACGGCGATCGTTCGTGCGAAGGCTCTCACCCCGCGAGGAGAAGCTGCACATGAGATCCCCGTGTCTGGCGGTGGCCTGCTTCGTTCTCGTCTTCTTCGCGCAGAGCGTTCGAGCAGGAGAATGCTTCTTCGAGTGGCTGGGCCCTGACGGCGGCAACTGGGACGACTCCAATAGTTGGGACCTCGTCGCCGGTTCGATCTTCGACTGCGAAACCGTGCCGGAAGAAGAGGACGACATCGCGATCGTCGCTGAGTCGCATTTGATCATTCAGGAGAAGACCGTGCTCCCGCTAGAAGCGATCGATCTACGCTTCGCAACGATCTCGAATGCGAATACGATCCGATTGCTGGGCGGCGATTCCAGCATATGGTGGAGCGGAGACTTCTCCGGCACCGGCACCGTCGAAATTGGTCAACCGGGATCCGTGGTTCCTCCCTCTCCTGCGTTGGTCCTCGGTGGGTCGGGAAACCGCAGCCTTCTGCTGGGACAGACGCTCATCAACTACAGATCGATCGACATGTGGAAATCCGTCTACTTGGACTCGCTCTCGTCAATTCGAAACGAAGGGTTGTTCGAGGTTCGAGGTGGCGCTGATTTCTGGGAGACTACCTCCGGAGCTTCGGGAGCAGGTTCCTTCGAGAACCTGGGTACTTTCCTGAAATCGGGGATTGGTACGACGACGATCGTCGAAGGCCCGTTCATCAACGCCGGCGACATCGTCGTGCAGGGGGGCGTGCTGCGCTTCGCGAACGCATTCTCGCACGACCCGGCTACCGGGAGTCTTCTCGTCGAATCGGGAGCGACAGTCCAATTCGCATCGACGACCGGTACGGCCGTGTTGCCAGATGGTCTGGTGATCGAGGGTGCCGGGACGACCTCGTTCGATGGCGGAGCCAGTATCCATGTACCCGGAAACACTACGATCGAAACGCCTTTGGTGATCGACGTTTCGACGACGCAGATTGCCGTCGATGGGACATTGACGACGGTCGGTGATCTGGAATGGAGGAGGGGTCGATTCACGGGGACGGGTACGACCGTAGTCGAAAACGCATTGGCGGTGACGGGCAACTCGCAAGCCTACATTCTCGATGGGCATACATTCGTGACGCGCGGTGCAACAGCGATTACGAGTTCAATTGAGCTGGACTCGCTTTCGACGCTGCGAAACGAGGGCGTATTCGACGTCCAGGATTCCTCTGACTTCCCTGGCACCACTCTGGGTGCAATGGGCGTAGGTACTTTTGAGAACCTCGGCACCTTCCTGAAGTCGGGCCGCTCCACCACGCAGTTTGACGGCCCCTTCGTGAACTCCGGCGACATCGTTGTGCAGGCGGGCGATCTGGAGTTCAGTGGTGGGTTCACGCAGGTCGGTGGGCAGCTCGTACTCGAAAGCGGGGAAGTGAGCACGGGGGTCCCGTCGGTCGCGTTGGAGGTGTCGACAGGCCTGTTGGCGGGCAGCGGAGTCGTTGGGTCGGATCTGGTAGTCGGTGGAACTATCGCGCCGGGCCTGTCGGCAGGCACCATCCACATCGAAGGCGACGCGTCGTTCGGGGGCGCGTCCACATTCCATGTCGAGGTCGGCGGACTCACACCAGGTACCGAACACGATGCTGTTCTTGTCGATGACAAAGCGACTCTCGGCGGGAGTCTGCAGGTAGAGCTGATCGACAACTTCGGCCCCTCGATCCTACCGACGGACAGCTTTCAGATTCTCGCGTCGGGCACGCAGGTCATCGGCGAGTTTGGGAACGTTTCGAATGGTGAGCGTGTGTTCTCCTCCGACGGTGATTCGTTCGTCGTCGAGTACGACACGCTGTCTGTTCAGTTGATCAACTTCCGTAGCGGCGAACCTACCGCGTTTTTCCTCTTCTCGGGTACCGGCGCCGGAGGTACGGTCTCCCTACTCATTGAGGGCGAACTGGTCTTGATCGCGACCAGCGCAGGGGAGTCGTCGGTGTCGGTTGTGGCCAGGCTGGCCAGTGAGATTGGCGCCAACTCCCCGCTCCGCGATGCCGGCGTCGTCGCGACCGTGGACGGCTCAGAGTTGCAACTCAATTCGGCGATCACCGTCGACGATCTTCAGATCCAAGACTGGGGACTCGGAGTTCAGAGTAGTCCTGAGGTTCCGGGCCTCTCGAACGGTTGGCTTGCTGTCCTCGTCTTTTCGCTCGCTGCTCGAGGGGTCGCCTCGATTGGGGGCAGGCGGCTGGGAAGGACTCGTTCGTAGGCATGGCGAACGCATCAAGGCAATCGGACGCGACAGAGTCGAGTGGGGGTAGGACGACATCCAAGCTGGTGTTTCGCTCGTGGCCCCGCGCTGGGGCTTGGGTAGGTCCCTGTGCAATCTCGAGGCCGCGGCCCTCGCGGAGCAGCAGGTTCGACGCCGGCACCCGAGATGTACCACTTGCGCCCGTCGATCACGTAGTCGTCGCCGTCGCGACGGATCGAGGTGGCGATGTTGGTGGCGTCGGAGGACGCTACGTCCGGCTCGGTCATGGCGAAGGCGGAGCGGATCTCGCCCTCGAGGAGCGGTGCGAGCCAGCGCTCCTTCTGCTCGTCCGTCCCGTAGCGCACCAGCACCTCCATGTTGCCGGTGTCGGGGAGGTTGCAGTCGAAGGTTTCGGGGGCGATGAGCGAGCGCCCCATGGGTTGGCGATGCGCAGGCGGGCCTCCGCCGTCGTGCGCAGGAAGGCGAGGAGCGGCTCCCAGCGCTCCTCGAGATTGCCCTCGCGGACCCAGTCGACGAGCTCGCGCTTCAGCTCTTCGAACGGGGCGTCGCGTCCGAGGAGCTCGGCGACCCGGCGGCCGATGGCGGGCACCTCGACGGAGCGGTGCACACTTTCCAGGTGTAGTCGCCCCCGGATCACGCACAGGGCGCCTTACTTGAGGTGTCCGAGCACCTCCCAGAAACGTACCGCTTCGGGTTCGACGCGCGTTCCGCCCGCCTGGTCGTAGCTACGCAGCAGATCGTCGCACCGGCCGAAGCCCCCTGCCTCGAGCGCCACGTTGCCGAACCGCCACGGCTTGAGGTGCAGGAAGCCGACGTCCTCCAGTGGATCGCCGAGGTGCGCGTACTCCCAGTCGAGCACGCTGCGCAGGCCCTCCGGGCCCACGATGAAGTTGCCGGTGCGGAAGTCGCCGTGCACCAGGCTGAGCCGCTCGGGATCGGGCGGGCGTCGCTCGCGCAGCCAGCGAAACGCCAGACTAGAGACATCCAAGCGGCGTTGGCAAGGGCTCCGGGGAGGATTCGTGGGAGGGTCGGGACCGATTTCGGTCGCTCTCGAGGTCGAACGGACCCGATCAGCGGCGATCAGATACGACCACCCGGATCGCAGCGAACGACCGGTCGAGCGGCAGAATCGATTCCCGAAGCCGACCCGATCCGATCAGTCCCGGACAGCGGGAACCTTGCTGTTCCCATGAACCGAGCGCGTCGAGATCATCCGCTATGGCAAGTAGCTCGAGTGCCTGTGCCTCCCCGACGCGGCCAGCCCCGCGATGCCGGCTCCCACGAGGACGAGGGTCGACGGCTCGGGAATCGGATGGGAGGATTTCACCAACCAGTGACAGAAGCTGCTGCTGTCACTGGAGTCGCTGATGCTCCCGGTGTTCGCGCCCGCGCTCGCGAGCGTGAAGGCGGCACCGTTCATGTCCACGGTCAGGCCACCGAGCTGGCGGCCGAGTCCCGCCGGGATGTCGTACATCCCGCTGGCGCTTCGTCCATAGAAGGCATCGCCCGGGTTGCAAACCGTACGCGTGATCCCGATGAAGCTCATGAGGTCGAGCTACCCCGGGGCGGGACGAAGCATCCTCACGGCCGCTCACGATTTTCCAAGCATCCGATCCGGGTGCGGGTGGTATGATCGATCCCGCGGGGAGCGCAATCGGGATGACGCGACCGCAGCACTCGATCGCCGTCGGGCCTCACGTCGTGGACCTCGAGCGAGAGCAGCTTCTCCGCGGGGACGAGCCGATCCACCTGCGACCCAAGGTGTGGGGGGTGCTGCGCCAGCTCGCCGAGCGCCCGGGCAGCGTGGTCTCGCAAGCCGAGCTGCTCGATGCAGTCTGGCCGGACGCGGCGGTGGTCCCGCAGGTGCTCACCAATGTGGTGGGCGAGCTGCGCCGCACGCTCGGGAGCGCATACCTGGAGACGCTGCGCGGCCGGGGGTTCCGGCTCCTGCCCGACCTGGGCCGATCCGTCGGCGCTGGGCGGCCCCTCGAGCACGACGAGACCTTCGTCGGCCGTGATGCGGAGCTCGGATCCCTCGCCGAGCTCTGGGAGCGCGCCCGCAGTGGCGCGAGACAGCTGGCCCTCGTCACCGGCCCGGCCGGGATCGGGAAGAGCAGCCTCGTCGACGCGTTCCTCCAATCGATTGCTCGGGACGCGCCCGCCACCCGGGTTCTTCGCGGGGGGTGCATCGCCGGGCACGGGCAGGCGGAATCCTACTTCCCGGTGCTGGCTGCGCTCGAGCCCCTCTTTCGAGGCGACGAGCCGACGAGCGCAGTCCCCCTGCTGCGCCGCTACGCGCCCCACTGGCTCGTGCTCCTCCCCGGGGCGGCATCCCCAGACGAGATCGCGGCGATCCGCGCCAGCGGCGACCGGGCGACTCCCGCCCAGCTGCTCCGGGAAGGGGTCGTCCTGCTCGAGGAGCTGGCACGGCGCGAACCGCTGATCGTGGTGCTCGAAGACCTTCAATGGGCCGACGCCTCGACTCTCGAGCTCGTGACACTCCTCGCCGAACTCGGCAGCCCGGCGAAGCTACTGCTGGTCGGCACCTATCGCCCCGCAGAAGCGTTGGCCCACGACGCCCCCGTCCTCGCCGCGTCTCGTCGGCTGCGACACGCCGGGCGTGTCCCCGAGTTCACCCTCGCCCCCTTCGCGCAGTCGGCGCTCCGCGAATACCTCGAGCGGCGCTTCGGTCCCGAGGTGGCCGACGCCGCCGCCGACGCGGCCGTCGAGCACTCGGGAGGCAATCCGCTCTTCCTCCGCCTCGCGGCCGACCAGTACGTGGAGCGCGGCTGGATCGAGCGCACACAGAGCGGCTGGCAGCTCGCCCGCGACGCGGATCTTCACGGCGACGATCTTCCGGACGATCTGCGCGATCTCATCGCCGAGCAGTTCCACGCGCTTCCGGAGCCGGAGGCCGCCATCGTCCGGGTGGCCAGCTTCTGCGGCGAGGAGTTCTCGACGGACCTGACTGCGCGGGTGCTCGGGATTCCCGTCAGCGAGGTGGCGCGCGTCTGCCGGCGGCTGGCCGGGCGCGGCCAGCTCCTCTCGCACGCGGCGCGGGACCCGGACCCCGACGCGACGCGCTACCGCTTCCGTCACGCGGTTCATCGCCAGGTGATCGAAGCGACCCTCCGTGAGAAGGCGCCTGACCTACACCGCAAGGTCGCCGAAGCCCTCGAGCGGGACGGCGGCGACGCAAGCGAGGCGGCGGCCACCCGGATCGCCTTCCACTATCGCGCGGCGGGAGAGTCGGAGCGCGCCGCCCACCACTTCGAGCGTGCGGCGCTCACGGCCGCCTCGCATGGCGCCTACGGGGAGGCGGTCGCGAGCCGCCACGCCGCGCTCGCCGAGCTGCGCGCCCTCCCCGAGGACGCCGCGACACGAGACTGGGAATGCCGCCTCCAGCTCTCCCTCGGCTTCCTCCTCCTGGTCGCCGAGGGCTACGCGAGCGAGCGAGCCCTCGGCGCGCTGGAGCGCGCGCGCGAGCTCTGCGCTCCGACGCCGGA
>JAAUYK010016930.1_pt1 | contig 19081 bp, 18 predicted proteins | sample 7278021 | NCBI WGS metagenome assembly JAAUYK01 (sample SAMN14350223, study PRJNA611818) | marine sediment metagenome | isolation source: surface marine sediment (1.8m) | place: French Polynesia: Moorea | collected 2018-08
GCCGCCTTCTTGTAATCGAGGGTCAGCGCCAGGGCCTTGTCGACGTCGAGGCCCTTGTAATCCGAGATCTTGGGTGGCTTGAAGCGGCCGAAGCTTGGCTTGAAGCCGTCTGTCCAGGACTGCAGCGCGGCGTGGTAGCCGGCGAAGCGAGGAACCATGTCTTCGCGCTGGGCGAAGATGATCGAACGCACCAGAGGCAGCATCACCCGGGTCGTGATTTCCGGGCCGAGGTGGGCGATCAGCTCGCCCGTCTTGCGGACGTAGACCAGGGAATTGCCAAAGCTACTGAAGTGGGCCAGCGCGGCCTGGGTGAGCGCCGCCTCGAACTCGGCGAAGGTACGGCCTTCGCCCAGCCCGCCCCGCAGGTTGGCGATGGCGACGGCCTCGTCCTCGTCCTCCATGGCCTGCAGGAAGACCGCCTGGTCGTAGGGCTCTTCCAGGGCCGAATAGGGGTAGATCTTCTCGCGCCGGACCTCGTAGGAGATGTGGCCCATGGCCTCGAGCAGGCAGATCAGGCGGTCCTCGGGCTCGCCCGGCCGCTCCTCGTAGAGGGACAGCCAGTCGGCGGCGCCGGCGTAGGCATGGCCCGTGCCGAATTCGAGTCGGTCGCAGGACCAGCCGATCGCAGCGCGCATCGCTTCTAGCGGGTCGCCCTCGAGATGGGTGAGCCGGGCCAGTTCCCGCGCCATGTGCTGAAAATCGTGGTTGTCGAAGGCGTTGCAGAGGTGGAACAGGACGGTCTGCCGCTGGTGCTCGACCGGCGGCTCCATGAGGTCGACGTAAACGTCGCCCTCGCGTTCCTCGACCGGATAGACGCGCAGCGCGTCGCCGCCGTGAACGTTGGTGCCGGTGAAAAGATCGAACTTCCAGTTGTGCTGGCTGCAGGTCAGCACGCCGTCACAGTCGACCTTCCCCTCGCCCAGAGGGTAGCCCTCGTGCGGACAGCGGTTGTTGCAGGCGAAGATGCCGTCCTCGGTCAGGAAGATCGCAAGCTGCCGATCGCCGAGCTTCACGACGGCCTGCTTCTTCTCCCTCAGCTCATCGGTGGCGATCGCCTTGGTCCAAAGACCCATCTGCATGTTGGATAGCCCTACTGATTCGATTGAGGAATTTAGAACTAGATCCTTAATATTTTCCCAGAATCTCGGGATTTCAGGGCACTTGCCGGATTTCTTGCCGATAGCGTTCGGCCTCCTCCAGCAGCCAATCCCGGAAGGCCCTGACCTTTGGCCGCTCGGCATTGGCCTCGGGGCAGACGATGTAATAGGCGAAGTCGCTGGGCACGGCGAAGGCCAGGGGCCGGACCAGGCGTCCGGCGCTGAGGTCCGACTCCGCCAGCACCCGGCCGACCAGGGCCACGCCCTGGCCGTCCAGCGCCGCCTGGATCGCCATGGAGGTCGGGCTGAAGCGCGGCCCGCGGGTCCAGTCGACGCTCTGGACACCGGCGGCCAGCAGCCACATCCGCCAATCCGGTACCGGCTGGCCGAACATCGGCGTGTCGTCGTGAATCAGCGTGAAATGCTCCAGGTCCTTGGGACGCTTGAGCGGTGGCTTGTCCTCCAGCAGGGCCGGGCTGCAGACCGGCACGACCTCCTCATGCAGCAGCAGTTCGGCGCTCAGGTCCGGATAGCGACCCTGGCCGTAGCGGATGCCGATGTCGACCTGGTCGCGGTCGAAATCCACCAGCCCGACCGAAGCCGCGACCCGGGCGTCGATGTCCGGGTGGGTCTGATGGAAGCGCTCGATCCGGGGTACCAGCCACTTGGCGGCGAAGGAGGGCGCCGCCGAGACCGTTATCAGGCCCCCGGTTTCCAGATCCCGGATCCGGGCGATGCCGGCGGCCAGGTAGTCGAAGCCGCTGCGCAGGTCGGGCAAGGCCGCCTGGCCGGCCTCGGTCAGCCGGATGCTCCGCTTGCCGCGCTGGAACAGTGCGACGCCGAGATAGTCTTCCAGCCCCTTGATCTGATGGCTGATGGCGGCCGGGGTGACGTGCAACTCCTGCGCCGCCTTGGCGAAGCTGAGATGGCGGGCGGCGGCCTCGAAGGCGCGCAGGGCGTTGAGCGGCGGCAGACGGCGCGACACGGCGATCTCCAAGATTAGTAAAACTAACCTCACTCCCGATGAATACTCGTTTGTCCAGTGGGAGAATTCAAATCAAATTTATGGACAAGAACTGAGATCTGGTGAAGCAATCTAATCGATTCCGTTAGAAAATCTTATCTTAGTCGATTCTGCCTCGACGCGAGAGGAGGACCCAGATGCACCGAAAGCCGACAGACCCGACGATGGAATTGAATGCAGCCAACTTGCAGAGCCTCATGGCACGCGGCCGTCGTCTGCGCGCCGAGGCCTTCCATGCCGCCCCGGGGAATGCGGCGCGCTTGGCCGGGCGCCTGGCGCGGAGCCTCGGCTCCGGTGCCCTGGCGCTGGCCGGACGCTACCGCGCCTGGCGGCAGCGGCAGCTCGCGGTCGCCGAGCTGCTGGCCCTGAACGACCGGATCCTGCAGGACATCGGCCTCAGCCGTGGCGACGTCGCGCACCTCGTCCGCTTGCTCCGTCAGGGGGTCCCGGTCGAGCAGATCGCAGTCCGGGCCGAGTTGGTGCACCTGCCGCAAAAGCGGGCCCAATCCGCCCCTCCGCGCAAGCTGGCAGCCTAGGAGCCGAAGCAATGAATCCCTACCAGGCTTTCCCCTGTCTGAACCTGCCGCCATCGCCGGCGGGGCGGCCGTCGTCCTCGGACGGTGGCGGCGGTCTTTTGTTCAGCGTCCTGATTTTTCGTCTCTTCGCCGCAGCCGAAGCCCTGACGCGAGGCCTGACGCGGGCGGTTCGGGCCCGATGACCGCCCGGGCTCCGCTGCGCGACGCGCCGACTCTCTGGGCCCTGGCGGTGCGCCAGTCGATGGGAGCGGAGGCGGATGGATCGGCATCCACGCCGCAGCCCGGCGGCGCTCTGTGGCGCGAAGTCCTGCCGAAGGCAAAGGAAGCGGAGCCTGAGCTGTCCTTCTGACTCGCCGGGCCAATGCCGGTTGCAGGCGCAGCTTGCTATGCGCGTCCGACTGAGCCATCTATGAAGACATCCAGTGCAATCCCTTTGCTTTGCCCCGCCGCCTTTCTTGTGCGCGGGCCCGGAGGTCACAGATGGCTGCCGCCGATTCTCCCAATTCTCCCGGTACCCAAAGCGACGAATCCCAGGATCTCTGGGACAATCCCGCTGCGACCGACGGCTTCGAGTTCGTCGAGTACACGGCCGAGGATACCCAGGAACTGGATGTTCTGTTCCGCCGGCTCGGCTTCCGGGTGGCCGGCCGCCACCGCTCGAAGCGGGTCAGCCACTACCGCCAGGGCGACATCAACTTCATCGTCAACGCGGAGCCGGAGAGCTTCGCCCAGTCCTTCGCCAGGGTGCACGGGCCCTCGGCCTGCGCCATGGCCTTCCGCGTCGGCGACGCCGGCGCCGCCTTCGACCGGGCGCTGTCCTGCGGCGCCAAGCCCCACAAGGGCCATGTCGGGCCGATGGAGCTCAACATCCCGGCGATCAAGGGGATCGGCGACAGCCTGGTCTACCTGGTCGACCGCTACGGCGACCAGAGCATCTACGACGTCGACTTCGAGCCGGTCGAGGCGGATGGCGATGCCGGTGAGGATTGCGGCCTCACCTACATCGACCACCTGACCCATAACGTCTATCGCGGGCGCATGGACCATTGGGCCGGGTTCTACGAGAAGATCTTCAACTTCCGTGAGCTGCGCTACTTCGACATCGAAGGCAAGCTGACCGGCCTGCACAGCCGGGCCATGACCTCGCCCTGCGGCAAGATCCGGATTCCGATCAACGAGTCGGCGGACGACAAGTCGCAGATCGAGGAGTACCTCGAGGCCTACAAGGGCGAGGGTATCCAGCACATCGCATTGGGCACCGACGACATCTACGCGACGGTCGAGAGCCTGAAAGAACACGGCATCGAGTTCATGGCGCCGCCGCCCGACACCTACTACGAGGGGCTCGAGGCACGAGTGCCCGGGCACGGTGAGGACGTCGAGCGACTGCAGCAGAACGGCATCTTGCTCGACGGCGCCCCGACCGAGGGCGGCGGCATCCTGCTGCAGATCTTCACCCAGCTCGCCATCGGACCGATCTTCTTCGAAATCATCCAGCGCAAAGGCGACGAGGGATTCGGCGAGGGCAACTTCAAGGCGCTCTTCGAGTCCATGGAAGAAGACCAGATCCGCCGAGGTGTGCTCGATTCAGAAGCGTCGTGAGGCGCCTGGATCCGATCCGAGCCCGGTTCGCGTCGAACGACTCGTCCTCGCCCTTCCGCCGCCCTTGCCGCGGGCCGCGCCCTTTGCGACCGGCCGAGGGGTCAATCGCCGACCAGAGCCGATCTAGTCGCCAAGCAGCTTCTTCAGCGCGTCGACGGGGTTAGGTTGGTCCTCCTTCGCGCCACCGGCATCCGGTGTTTCTTCTCCACCACCCTGGCCGGTCAGGCCCTTCAGCAGCGATTCGCCGGCATCTTTGGCCCCCTTCAAGGCATCCTTGGGGCTCTCGGTGACCTTGCCGAGACCGCCGCCGATGACGGCAGCCAGATCGGGTCGGTAGGTGAGGTCGTGCCAGGGGCCCTCGACGATCACCGGCACGGCGATCCCTTTGAGCGCCGCCTCGCCGCCCTGGCCCTCGAGGGACCCCACGGCCTTGGGCTCGATCCGGTACTTGACGGTCCGCTTCGGCAGGTCCGCGGTACCGGCGCCGTTGACCCGCAGCAGCGGATTGAGCAGCCGCAGGTCGTCGTTCCGGAAATTCCCCCGGGTAATCTTGAAGGTCCCGGAAAGCTCCGCGAAGTCGGTCTTTTGGGCACCGCCGGTGTCGGTGAAGGCCGAGGTGACGTTGCGGATCATCTGGGCCAGGTTGATGCCCCGGATCGCGCCGTCGACGAACTTGATCGCGCCATCGCCATCGAGGGTCTGCACCATCGCCTTCTGGCTCTTGCCAGCGGCGCTAAGCGAGATCTCGATGTCGCCGCTGCCTTCCAGCCGGTCGAAGTCGGCGGCGTCGGTCAGCAAGGTCCCCGCGTTCACGCCAGTCAGGGTGAAGCTATTTCGCAGGCTCGGCGTCGCGCCGCGCCCGTCCAGTGCAAGCTCGGCATGACCGTTACCATCGTAAAGCTTGAGCTGCCTCAGATCCGCGGTCAGCAGACCGTTCTTGATGGCAACACCGAGCGCCGACTCGCCGATCTTGATCTTGCGGATCCGGATGCCCTGGACGGAAAGGTCGAAGTCCAGATTCACAGCGTGAAGGCCGGCGAGATCGATGGGTTCGTCGCTCCATTCCTGGGGTTTCGGCTTTTCGGCCGAACCGCCGCCGTCGCTCTTGGCGTCTTCGTCGGACGCGGCCCCGGTGGAAGCCGCCTCAGGTGGCAGGTATTTGTTGGCGTCCAAGACGTCGAGCTTGAGCTCGCCCCGGATGTCGGGCTTGGCGCCGGAAATGTCCGCGGTCACGGCCCCCTGGCCGGCCATGCCGTCGAGACCGATCTCGGCTTCGGTGAAGGCGAAGCGGGTGGGCGTGGCCGAGAGCTTGCCCTTGATCGAGAAGGGCCCCAGGCCGTCGCCCTCCAGCTCGAGCGGCGCTCCGGCCCAGGCGGCGAGCTCGCGAATCGAAGGCACATTGAGGTCGACGGCTGCGGCCAACTGAACGCTCTCTGTCTTGTCCAAGCTGCCGTCGTAGCTGAGTCGCACCGGCTCGGACTCGATCTTCAGGCCGAGGCTGGTGGTGCCGCCCTCCAGCAGTGCCCGCGGGCGGTCGGCGGCCAGGTCCAGGCTGACCGTCTTGCCGTTCCAGACCAAGCCGCCTTCGGCCGTCAGCGGGCTGTCGAGGCTGGCTAGGGAGACATCCATGTTGACGTCCTCGACTTCGTAGGCCGCGCCGCTGCGGGCATCGCGATAGGCCAGGCGCCCGCCCTCGAGGCGGACTTCGCCGAGAGCGACGTTGGCGACCGCGGTCCCGCCGCCCTCGGCGGCCGGCTGTGACGGCTCCGTGGTCGAGGGCTCGGGCGCCTTGGCCTCGGCGGGCGCCGTCGCGGTCTCGAAGACCCAGTTCGGCCGGCCCTGGGCGTCGACCTCGAGCAGGATGTTCGGCCGGACCAGGACCAGGCGGTCGAGCTTCACCTCGCGCGACAGCAGCGGCAGGATCTGCAGCTGCACTGCGAGCTTCTCGATGCTTGCCATCTGCGGTTCAGCCGCGCCGGGCGCGTTGGCGAAGCTGACGTTCTCGACCTCGATCGCAAGCCGCGGCAGGAGGCTCAGGCTGATGTCGCCGTCGATCGTCAGCTCCCGGCCGGTGGCGTCGCGCGCCGCCGTCTGGATCTGTCCCTTGTAGGTTTCAATCGGGATGAAGGCCGGCGCCACCAGGAGGCCGGCGACGACCACCACGAGGATCACGGCTACCGCGATCAGCGTCTTTTTCATCGCATTTCCTCAGAAATCATCCCGGCTCGGCTCACCGTGCCTCCTGCGCCGCCCTTGTGGCGGAAGTGAGATCGCGCCAATGAAAAGAAGCCCTGCGGCCAAATCCGGCCGCAGGGCTCTAGCATACTGTCTTTTGACCTAACGCGAGAGCTCGATCTCGACGCGGCGGTTTCTCTCCTCCGGCTTGGGTGTGTTGATGATCGGCTTGTTCAAGCCGAAGCCGGCGCCGACGATCTTCTCTTTCTGGATTCCGCTCTCGATCAGGAAATCGGCCACGGCCCGATATCGTCTTTTGGAGAGCGCCTTGTTGTAGTCAGAAGGACCGACGAGATCGGTATGTCCGCCGAGGCTGATCGTCTGGAATCCCGATTTCTTGGCCTCCTCGATCATGTCGGTCAGGATGGCGCGAGCGTTCGGCGTCAACTCGGAGCGATCGAACTCGAAATTGACGACCCAGGGCCCGGATTTCGGTTGCGGTGGGGGCGGCGGCGCGGCGGCGGCCACCGGCCTATCCTCCAGCTTGGCCAGCGCGGTCATGAAGCCATCGCGGCAGGCGGCGATGTCCTCTGGCTGCCGGTTTTCCTCCACCTCCTGGATCCAGCAATCGTAGCTGACCTGCGCCTCGGCAGCCTCGATCGGCTTCCTCTCGGCTGCGCCATCGGCCAGCGCCGCCATGAGGCGTTGACGGTTGTCGGCCATTTCCCTGAGCTTGTCCCGCGGCACGCGGCGGTAGCTGATGTCATCGGGCTCGACGCCGCCACCCGTGCCCGAGGCGACGGCGCGCACCGCGAAGTCGTCTGAAGCCCGATAGTCGCCTTCGGCGAACTCTTTCCTGGATTGGTCGATGTAGCCCTCGTAGAGGCTTTTGTCGAAGGAAGAGCCTTGAGGCGAAACCCTTTCGGCCTCTTGAAGTTCTGTCCCGGTATCTAAGATCCCGCAGGCGGCCAAGAGAACCAGACCGAGGCAGGGTGGTACCAACTTAATCAATCCGTTCATTTCATTTTCTCCCGTGCAAGGAAAGTCTCAAGGCCTTATTCGGTCGGCCCTTAGCGACCGGATCGGCCGTGCAAAGATACACTTCCGTCCCGTCTGTCGTTTCCAACCTCGGCCCGGGCGAGCGGCGTTGCCATGATCCGGCTCGACGCGGGCCTGCGGTCATTCCGCCGCGGCAGCGGCGATCTTCTCCGAACCTCCCGAAGCTATGTGAATGCTGCGTTGCGGGTAGGGGATCGAGATGCCTTCGGCATCCAGGCGTTCCTTGAAGGCCTTGGTCAGATCGAACTTCAAGGGCCAGTAGTCGCCGGCGTTTACCCAGATACGGACCGTGATGTTGACCGAGGAGTCCGCCAGCTCTGAGACAACGACCATCGGCTCGGGGTCCTTCAGCGGCCGGCTGTCGGCGCCGATCACGCTGTGCACCGCCGCGATGGCCTGGTCCATGTCGTCCTCGTAGGCGATACCCAAGAGAAAATCGACCCGCCGTGTCGAATGGAAGCTGTAATTCTTGACCGCCGTGCCCCAGAGCTGGGCGTTGGGGGCGACGATGTGGACATTGTCCGGCGTTGCCAGTTCGGTCACGAACAGGGTCACGCCCTTGACCGTGCCGGAAATGCCGCCCGCCTCGATAAAGTCGCCGACCCGGAAGGGGCGGAAGATCAAAAGCATGACGCCGGCGGCGACGTTGCTCAGGGTGCCCTGCAGCGCCAGGCCGATGGCCAGGCCGGCGGCACCGAGGACGGCGATCAGGCTCGCGGTCTGGACGCCGAACTGGTTGAGCACGGCGACGATTGTGATGACGATGACCAGATATCTGGCGAGGCTGGCGAAGAAGGTGCGCAAGGTGACATCGAACTTCTCGAACTTGGACAGCCCGCGGTCGACCGCGCGGCGCGCCCAGCCCGATAGCAGCCAGCCGATGACGAGGATGGCGATGGCGCCGATGACGTCCAGGCCATAGGTCGTCAAGAGCGTTGTCACCTCGGTAACGGCTTCCTGGATGGTGTTTTCCATCGTGTCGTTTCCCTCTCCTTACCCCCGTGTCGCTTTCAGGCCTGCCGCCATTCCGCGAGGGCTCGCCAAGCCGCTTCGCTGCGTCATTGGGGTTTCCGGGAGGAAACGCTCGACCGCTCGCGCGCCGCGAGGCGCGGTTAGAATGGAGTCGTCTGGGCATGAAGAAAAGCCATGGCGCGCCGCCCGATTGCTGGCTACCGGACACGCCGCCACTGCGCCTGCCGAAGGCGCTTCCGCCCCTGTCGTCACTCAATCCTCCCTACGACCTTTGGGCTAAACTTCGGCTCCGACCGTAAGGTCGCACCAAATGCCCCTCCCTTTATTCCTCCCCCAGGAAGGGCGTCAGCCCAATAACGTCCGTACGCCCAATCTCCCCGGGGCGCGCGGCACTAGATCGAAATTGATTTAAATATAAGGTATTGGGGCCGTCAATGATTCCGGACAGGAGATTTTGCTTTGCCTTGGGGAGCCAGGAGCAAACGCAGATCTCCAGCCGCCACGCTTCTTGCCTAGCACGAGAAATGGCCGAAAGATTCTTGGCGGAGTTGCGAATGATCTTTGCCTGCCAGAGCAATCGGCAGGCTTCGGAGGCTATATTCTCTTTGCTGCGCGGTGCGACCTCCGCCCTCTCGGGTGCTGCTTGGAGCAAAGTCGAAGACGCGCTTATGCCATAGGCTGTACGCGGAGGTTGCGGCTTCCGACCGGCTTCTCGTCTTGCCGGCGGCCCTGCTAGGCTGGCGACAGCGAGGGGTGGAGGCCGAATTGCGAACTCGGATAGCAAGGATTTCGGATGCGGCGGCGATCGCCGAGATCTACGCCCCCATCGTCCGCGAGACGGTGATTTCCTTCGAGGCCGATCCGCCCACGCCGGAGGAGATGGCCGAGCGCATCGAGGCCGGTCTGGCGAGCCATCCCTGGATCGTCGCCGAGGAGGCCGATTGCACCCTCGGCTACGCTTATGCCGGGCCCCACAGAAGCCGTGCGGCCTATCGCTGGGCCTGCGACGTCTCGATCTATGTCCGGCCCGAGGCGCAGCGGCGCGGCGTCGGCGCGGCGCTCTACCGGACGCTCTTCGAGACTCTCCACCGGCAGAACTTCGCAGCGGCCTACGCCGGAATCGGGCTTCCCAACGACGCCAGCGTCGCTTTGCACGAATCGCTTGGTTTCGCGTTGGTCGGGGTCTACCGGCAGGTCGGTTTCAAGTTCGGCGCCTGGCACGATGTCGGTTGGTGGTGCCGCCAGATACGCGATCTGGGGAAGCGGCCGCCGGAACCCATTCCGTTCTCGTCCTTGAAGGCGCAGGGGTCGTAGCCGCGGGATCTCCCTCTGAAGCGGCAGGGGCTGGTTGCGACCGCTTTTCCGTGGCCGTTTCGTGGCCGAGCGCAAGGATCGGGTAGTTTCGCGCCTTCGTTGGGTTATAGCCTGCCGCCCATCGAATTGGTGAGGGGATCATTGGAGATGAGCGAAGGACGCATGGGTGCCAGGGACTGGGGACTGCTGATCCTGCTGTCCTTGCTTTGGGGCGCGGCCTTCATCCTGACCGAAGTGGCGCTGCGCGACCTGCCGCCCTTCACCGTCGTATTGGGACGGATCGGCCTGGCGGCGCTGGCGCTCAATCTCTTTCTCCTGGCCCGCGGTCAGCGTCTGCCCTTCGAACCCAGGCTGTGGGCCGCCTTCTTCGCGATGGGCGCGCTGAACAACGTGCTGCCCTTCAGCCTGATCGTCACGGGACAGGTGACCATCGACGGCGGCCTGGCGGCCGTACTGAACGCCACGACTCCGCTGTTCAGCCTGCTGATCGGTCACTTCATTACCCGCGCGGAGCGTCTCAACTGGCATCGGAGCCTGGGCATCGCCCTTGGCATCCTCGGGGTGATGATCCTGACCGGGCCGCAGGCCCTGCGCGGCCTGGGCGCGGTCGCGATCGGACAGTTCTTGGTCCTGGCCGCGGCGCTGTCCTACGCCTGCGCGGCGGTGTTCGGACGGCGCTTCGCGGGCCGGCCGCCGGTCGTTATCGCCGGCGGCCAGCTGACCGCGTCCACGCTGCTGATCCTGCCCCTGGCCCTGGTCATCGACCGGCCCTGGACTCTGGCGCCCGGCGTAGAAACCTGGGCGGCGTTGTTGGTCATGGCGGTCTTCGGTACCGCGGCGGCCTACGTGATCTACTTCCGGGTCCTGGCCAGCGCCGGGGCGACCAACCTGATGCTGGTCACACTGATGATTCCGGTCAGTGCGCTCGCCCTCGGCATGGCCCTGCTCGGCGAGCGGCCGGCCGCCGGCGAGTGGGCCGGGGCGGCCTGCATCCTCGGCGGCTTGCTGGTGATCGACGGACGCTGCTTCAGCTGGCGGCCCCGCGCAGCGCAGGGTCGAACGACCTGAGGAAACGCAACAGCACCCGGGCGGCGACGCCGGCATCCTCGGACGTGATCGCCTCCGCCGGGTTGTGGCTGATGCCACCGGTGCAGCGGACGAACAGCATGCCGATGTCGGCGATCTGGCGCAGGGCCATGGCATCGTGCCCGGCACCGCTGAACAGCCGGCGCGGCGCGATGCCCTCGGCCACGACCGCGGCCTCCAGCTGGTCCATCAGCCAGGGGCTGCAGGGACAGCCCGGCAGCTTGTAGCGGCGCTCGATCTCGAGGCCGAGCTCGCGCGTTGCCGCGATCTCCGACAGGCGGGCCTCCAAATCTCCGACGGCCTGCTTGAGCAGGTCGGCGTCGGGGGAGCGCAGGTCGATGGAGAAGCCACAGCCGCCCGGAATGACGTTGCTGGCGCCGGGCTCCACGGTCAGTTTCCCGACGGTGCCGACCAGCCGGTCGCTGGCCCGGCAGCGCGCCTCGACCGCCTGGATTCCCTCGGCCGCACCGGCCAGGGCGTCCTGACGCCGGTTCATCGGCACGGTGCCGGCGTGCCCGGCGACGCCCGTCAGGGTAACGTTCATGTTGGCGCCGTGGGTGATGTCGGTGACGATGCCGACCGGCAGGCCTTCGGCCTCCAGGACCGGCCCCTGCTCGATGTGCACCTCGACGAAGCCGTGCAGCTCCTCGGGATGGCGTGCGGCGCCCGGGAGGTCTTCTGGATCGAGCCCGAAGTCCCGCAGCGCCTGGGCCAAGGAGACGCCTTCTTCGTCAAGGCGCTCCAGGTCCTCGATCCGGGGCTGGCCGATGATCGCGGCGCTGCCGAAGAACCCGGTGCCGAAGCGCAGGCCCTCCTCGTCGCTGAAGGCGACGACCTCCAGCGCAAAGGGCAGGCGCTCGCCGGCGTCGTGCAGGACCTTGACGCAGGCCAGCGGGATCACCACGCCCATGATGCCGTCGTAGCGGCCGCCCTGGCGCACCGTGTCCTGGTGCGAGCCCATCATCAGCGCGGGCGCGCCCGGCTCGCTGGCCTCGTAGCGGCCGACCGTGTTGGCCGCGGCGTCCAGGCTCACGCTCATGCCGGCTTCGGCCATCCAGCCGGCCAGCAGATCGTGTGCCGCGCGATGTTCGGGCGTCGCCAGGCGTCGGGTCACGCCCGGTCCGCCCTCGCTTTGGCTGGCCAAGAGCTCGAGGCGGTCGAGGATTTCCTGGCCCCAGGTCGCGGCCGGCGGAAGAGAACTTGGATCGGTCATCGAATCTCTCTCCGGAATGGTCGCGCAGCTTAACAGAAGCCTGGCCACTTGGGCCTCTCTTCGCAGCCCGATGGTGGATCGAAGGCTCGACGATGCTTGACTCGGCCATTCATTTTGATAATTGTCGAAATATGAAAATGAATTCCGCGGTCACCGCTCTGGCGGCCTTGGCACAGGAAACCCGGCTCGCCGTGTTCCGCCTGCTGGTCGAGGCCGGACCGGGCGGCCTGCCCGCGGGCTTGATCGCGGCCCGCCTGGAAGTCGCGCCGGCAACGCTCTCTTTTCACTTGGGCCAACTGGAACGGGCCGGGCTGCTCACGTCCCACCGGAATGGTCGGCAGATCCTCTATGCCGCCGACATCGAGGGGACCCGCCGGCTCCTGGCCTTCCTGACCGAGGATTGCTGCGGCGGGCGTCCGGAACTTTGCGGCGGCCTGGCCCGGGCCGAGGGCCGCTGATTGAGGGCGCCAGGAGGGAAGAACTCGAGATGACGGATGAAGTCTACAAGGTGCTGTTCCTCTGCACCGGGAACTCGGCGCGCAGCATCCTCGCGGAGGCGATCCTCAAGCGCGAAGGCGCGGGCCGCTTCGAGGCCTACAGCGCGGGCAGCCAGCCCAAGGGCGAGGTCCATCCCTTCGCCATCGACCTGCTGCGCGACCGGGGCTTTCCGACCGCAGAGTTGCGCTCGAAAAGCTGGGACGAGTTCGCCGGACCGGAGGCCCCGGAACTGGACTTCGTCTTTACGGTCTGCGGCAACGCGGCCGGGGAGGTCTGCCCGGTCTGGACGGGCAAGCCGATGACCGCGCACTGGGGCGTCCCCGATCCGGCGGCGGCAGAAGGCAGCGAGGCCGAGCGGCGTGGCGCCTTCAGCGAGGCCTTCCGGATGCTGTCTGGCCGGATCGGCGCCTTTATCGAGATGCCGATCGCCTCGCTGGACAAGCTCTCCCTGCAGGCGGGCCTGCGAGAGATCGGCGACCAGGACAAGGTGTCGTCATGACCGAGGTCGGCAGCGTAACGGCGGAGGATGAGGCGGCGGAGGCCGCCGTCGACCTGCCGCGCCGGCTGGTCGCCGAGGGTCTGGGCACGGCCTTCCTGCTGGCGATCGTGGTCGGATCCGGGATCATGGGCGACCGGCTGTCCGGCGGCAACGTCGCCATCGCTCTGCTGGCGAACGCCGTCGCGACCGGGGCCGGACTGGCGGTCCTGATCCTCATCTTCGGCCCACTTTCCGGCGCCCACTTCAACCCGGCGGTCACCCTGGCCTTCCTGCTGCGCCGCGAGATCGGCGTCGCCGAATCCGTGGCCTATGTCCTGGTACAAGTGCTGGCCGCGGCCCTGGGGGTGATGGTCGCCCACGTCATGTTCGCCGAGCCGGTGATCCAGGCCTCGACCACCCTGCGCAGCGGCGGCGCGCAGTGGACGGCGGAGATTGTCGCGACCTTCGGTCTGGTGGCGACCATCCTGGGTTGCCTGCGCGCCCGGCCGGAGGCGGTGCCCTACGCGGTCGGGCTCTACATCACGGCCGCCTACTGGTACACGGCCTCGACCTCCTTCGCCAATCCGGCGGTCACCATCGGCCGCACACTGACCGATACCTTCTCGGGAATCGCGCCCGGTGACGCGCCCGCCTTCATCCTGGCGCAGATCGTCGGTGCGGCCCTGGCCACCTGGGTCTTTGGCTGGCTGGCAGCGAGGCCGCGGTAGAGAATTCTAGGATTTCCGCCTGCCAATTATTCAGACCTGCCAGTAAGTCGTCGGCTCCGGGACGGGGGCGGTCAGACCGAAAGGATAGCGAGCGCCTGCCGAAAAAATAAACGCCCCGCTTTTCAGGGGGGCGCTGGACCCGCGCCTTTGCGCGAAGGCCGGTCGGGTGATCGGTGAATCGACCGATCCCCATGGCTACCTTAATCTCATCACCACAGGAACCAGCCGTTCACCTGAACCCATACTACATGGGTAATGATCGCAAGTAAACAAGCCCATGGTTAAAGCTTCATAAATGTCACATGAAGATCCCGAGTCAATCGACGGTAAACAGCCGCAGGATCAGCCTTTTCGGTGGTCAAGCGAGTGTGTCGAGGTTATTGGCGATTCTTTTGCACGCAGCGCACCGGGATGGGTCGCAGAGCATGATCGCGACAGATCTCCGACGCGTTCCCGACTGTCGCGTCAGGCGGCTTCGCGCATTCTGCGGGCGCGATTTTCGGCCCAGTGGATCAGCTCCAGGCGGCCGTCCCTGTGCTCGACCAGGGCGGTGCAGCTCTCCACCCAGTCGCCGTCGTTGCAGTAGATGATGCCATTCATCTCGCGCAGCTGGGCCTTGTGGATGTGGCCGCAGACCACGCCGTCGACGCCGCGCCGCCTGGCCTCGGCCACGGCCGCGTCCGCGTAGTTGTCGGTGAACTTGATCGCGTTCTTGACCTTCTCCTTGAGAAAGGCCGAGAGCGACCAGCAGGGCAGGCCGAGGTGCCGGCGGGCGAGGTTGTACCAATGGTTCGACGCCAGCGCCAGGCTGTAGGCCCAGTCGCCGAGCAGGGCGAGCCAGCGGGCGTACTTCACGACCCCGTCGAAGGCATCGCCGTGGGTGACCAGCAGGCGCTTGCCGTCGGCGGTGACGTGGACGATGTCCTGCACCATCTCCAGGCCGCCGAAGCTCCGGCCGAGGGACCCGCGCAGGAACTCGTCGTGGTTGCCCGGGACGTAGATCAGCCGGGTCCCCTTGCGACCCTTGTGCAGCAGCTTCTGGACCACGTCGTTGTGGCTCTGCGGCCAGAACCAGGACTTGCGCAGGCGCCAGCCGTCGACGATGTCGCCGACCAGGTAGAGCTGGTCCGAATCGGTGTGGTGCAGGAAGTCGAGCAGGACCTCGGCCTTGCAGCTGCGGGTGCCGAGATGGACGTCGGAGATCCAGATGGTGCGGTAGTGGGCTTTGGTCTCGCGCGTCTGAACCGCTGTTATTTCCATGGGATCCGACCACCACCGAAGCTTCGACCCGGGGCTGCCATAACAATCCCCCGAGGTAAGGAAATGGTAAAAACTCAAGGGTTTGGCGGGTGAGTCGTCAAAATCACCCGGGAGCAAGGGAAGCGTGGCGGCGGCGCAACCAGGGCAGGCCTTCCAGGGCCTCGGTTCTGGTCTCGATCCCGGGTTCGGGGCGGGTCCCTCTGCCCGATTTGCGCGCTGCCAAAGCTCCTGCAATCCAGCCCGCGACAGGGGAGCGGCTTCGTTGTAACCTCGCCCCGGTTGAAGCAGGGTCTTATCGGGGGGAGGACGCGATGTTCGAGGATCAGGCTTTTTCCGGCGTGCTGGTGCCGGTGCTGACGCCCTACGACGCGGAGCTGGCGCCCGACGCGGGCCGCTTCGTAGCGCATTGCCGGGCGCTGCTGGACGAGGGGGCGACCGGCCTGGCGATCTTCGGGACCACCAGCGAGGGCAACGCGCTGTCCGTCGACGAGAAGCTGCGGCTTCTCGAGGAGCTGGCCGCGAGCGGCATTTCGGCGGCGAAGCTCATGCCGGGCACCGGCTGCTGCGCGCTGCCCGACACCCTCGCCCTGACCGAGCGGGCGGTGCGGCTCGGCTGCGGTGGGGTGCTGCTGCTGCCGCCCTTCTACTACAAGGCGGTCGACGACGATGGCCTCTTCGCCTACACGGCCGAGGTGATCGAGCAGATCGGCGATCCGCGGCTCAAGATCTACCTCTATCACATCCCGCCGGTGGCCCAGGTCGGCTGGTCCCTGCCGCTGATCGAGCGCCTGGTGTCGGCCTATCCCGAGACCGTCGTCGGCATCAAGGACAGCTCCGGCGACTGGGCGAATACCGAGGCAGTCCTCAAGGCCTTGCCGGGCTTCGGCACCTTCGTGGGCTCGGAGGCCTTCCTGCTCGAAAATCTCAAGGCCGGCGGGGTCGGTTGCATCACCGCGACCGCCAACGTCACCGCGGGGGCGATCCGCGCGGTCTACGACAACTGGCAGGGCCCCGAGGCTACGCGGCTCAACGACGAGATGGTCGCGCTGCGCAGGGCGATCCAGGCCTATCCGATGATTCCGGCCCTGAAGGAGATCATGGCACAGCGCAACGGCGATCCCGCCTGGCGCCGGATCCGTCCGCCCTTGGCGGCGCTGGACGCGGAGCAGGCCGCGGGCCTGGCCCGAGACCTGGCGCGCCTCGCCTTCCCGATGGCGGCCGAGTAGGGCGCGCGGCGGCACCGGTCCGGGGATGGCGCTGTTCGTTTGCATGGGGGTGATTCCCCATTTAGTCTCACAAACCAATGTCAGAACGAGCCCGCAAAGGGCCGGGCCGTCCGCCATCGGCGACGGCTTTCAACAGGGAGGAGCGAGCTTCATGCTGCATTTGATGAGTCGTGTCTCCGGCAGCCTTGCCGGGTTCTTGGTGCTGGGACTGGCCCTGGGCGCGCAGCCCGTCCAGGCCCAGGAAGACTGTCCGCGCGGGACCCTGGACCAGCGCTACTGCGATCGCGACTTCGACATGGTGGCAGACCTGCCGATGGACGAGAGCAAATGGGTCGACCCGGATACGATAATCTACTCCTACGCGCCGGTCGAGGATCCGGCGGTTTACGACAAGGTCTGGCAAGGCTTCATCGATCACATGTCGAAGGTGACCGGCCGCAAGGTGGTCTTCTTCCCGGTTCAGTCCTATGCGGCCCAGTACGAGGCGATGCGCTCCGGCCGGCTGCACGTGGCCGGGGTCAACACCGGCGGCAACCCGGTGGCCGTGAACTGCTCTGGCTTCGTGCCCTTCGCAATGATGGCTTCGGCCGACGGCTCCTTCGGTTACGAGATGGAGATCATCGTTCCCGCCGATAGTGCGCTGCAGACGCCGGCCGAACTCAAGGGCAAGCAGCTGGCCTTCACCTCGCCGACCTCGAATTCCGGGTTCAAGGCACCCTCGGCCCTGCTCAAATCGGAATTCGGCTTGGTCGCGGATCAGGACTTCAGCACCACCTTCTCGGGCAAGCATGACAACTCGATCCTCGGCGTCGCGAACAAGGACTACGAGGCGGCGGCGGTCGCCAACTCGGTCCTGAAGCGGATGATCGATCGGGACGTCATCAAGGCCGACCAGATCCGCACGATTTACCAGTCGGCGACCTTCCCGACCACCGGCTACGGCCACGCCCACAACCTTCATCCGAATCTCGTGGCGAAGATCAAGCAGGCCTTTTTCACCTTCGATTGGGAAGGCAGTGACCTGAAGCAGGAGTTCAAGAAGGAGGATCGCTTCGTCTCGATCCACCACAAGTCGGATTGGGACGTGATTCGCAAGATCGACGCGGCGAACGGCGTCTCCTACGACTGCCGCTGAGCAACCCGTCGGCAGTCAAGGAGGCAGGCCTTGCTGCGTCTGGAGACGCTGACCAAGCGCTATCCGACCGGGGACCTGGCCCTAAAGGGCGTCGATCTCGAAATGCCCAAGGGCCAGGTCCTGGCCTTGATCGGCCCCTCCGGGGCCGGCAAGTCGACTCTGATCCGCTGTATCAACCGGCTGGTCGAGCCGAGTAACGGCAAGGTCTGGTTGGACGGGGTGGAGGTTTCCAGCCTGGGTGGCCGCGCCCTGCGCCGGATGCGTCGGCAGATGGGCATGATCTTTCAGGAATACGCCCTGGTCGAGCGCCTGACAGTGATGGAAAACGTACTTTCGGGCCGCCTAGGCTATGTCGGTTTCTGGCGTAGCTACTTCCGGCGCTTTCCGCAGAGCGACATCGACGAAGCCTTTCGGCTTCTGGCCCGGGTTGGGCTCGAAGACATGATCGACAAGCGGGCCGACGAGCTCTCGGGCGGCCAGCGGCAGCGGGTCGGGATCGCCCGGGCCCTGATCCAGGATCCGCAGTTGCTGCTGGTCGACGAGCCGACGGCCAGCCTCGATCCCAAGACTTCGCGGCAGATCATGCGCCTGATCTGCGAGCTCTGCGACGAGCGGGGCCTGCCGGCGATCATCAACATCCACGACGTCCTGCTGGCCAAGATGTTCGCCCAGCGCATCGTTGGCCTGCAGCTCGGCGAGATCGTCTACGACGGCGGGCCTCAAGGCCTGACCGACGAGGTGCTGACCCAGATCTACGGCGAGGAGGACTGGTCGGCCACGATCGGCAAGGGCGAGGAGGACGATGAGGCCGATTCAACCACGGAGCCGCACGACCTGCCGGAGCCCGACCGTGACCGGCTGGCGGGCATGACCTGAGGGGGCCGGGAGCATGACCATGGCTTCGGTGTCGGAGGCTTCGGTGCCCGGGCGCCGCTGGCGGCCGCCGCCCCTGATCAAACGCCGTTGGCTGCGCTGGGCTCTCGGCCTGGGCGCCGCGCTCTACCTGGCGGCCGCCTTCGGGACGATCGAGGTCAACTGGTCCCGGGTCTATGCCGGACTGCCCCGCGGACAGGCCTTCCTGGCCGCCTTCTTCCCGCCCGACTTCACGTCGCGCTGGGAGGAGATCCTCGACGGAATCAACGAGAGCCTCTGGATGACCGTGGCCTCGACGGTGATCGGCATCCTCATATCGGTACCGGTCGGGCTGGGCGCGGCGCGCAACATCTCACCGGCACCCGTCTACTACTTCTGCCGGAGCATCATCGCCGTCTCGCGCAGCTTCCAGGAGGTGCTGCTGGCGATCTTCTTCGTCAAGCTCTTCGGCTTCGGGCCCTTCGCCGGCTTCGTCACCCTCAGCATCGCCACCATCGGTTTCTTCGCCAAGCTTCTGGCCGAGGACATCGAGGACATGGACCCGACCCAGGCCGAGGCGGTGCGGGCGACCGGTGCCGGCTGGTTTCAGTGGCTGAACTATGCGGTCCAGCCGCAGGTGCTGCCCCGCTTCATCGGCCTGTCGCTCTACCGCTTCGACATCAACTTCCGGGAATCGGCGGTCGTCGGCATCGTCGGCGGCGGCGGGATCGGCGCGACCCTGAACACGGCCTTCGAGCGCTACGAGTTCGATTCGGCGGCGGCGATCCTGCTGGTCATCATCGCCATCGTGATGGCGATCGAGTAC
>JAAUYK010036141.1_pt1 | contig 19071 bp, 16 predicted proteins | sample 7278021 | NCBI WGS metagenome assembly JAAUYK01 (sample SAMN14350223, study PRJNA611818) | marine sediment metagenome | isolation source: surface marine sediment (1.8m) | place: French Polynesia: Moorea | collected 2018-08
CCCGGGGTCAAATTCAGATAACCGTGCCTCTGCGGTAGCTGACCAGATTTTAACGCTCTGTTTCTGTAAGCAGGTATGGCTTCCTGGCCAGGGGTTGAAGGCCTGGACTTCACGCTGCAGGATCACTGCATCTTTAGACCAGTCGATTAATGCTTCCTGTTTATGTAACTTGTTAGCATAGGTTGCCATCTCTTCTTTTTGAGTTTCTGGTGAAATATCTCCGTTTTCTACTGCACTCAGATTTTGCAATAAAAGCTCTGCCCCCATTTCCTTGAGTTCATCATGGACCTGTGCCGATGTATGATGCGGACTTATGGGCATAATGGATTTCGCCAGCATGGCGCCGGTATCGAGGCCTGTATCCATTTGCATCAAGGTAATTCCGGTTTCGCTATCGCCAAACTGAATAGCTCTTTGGATAGGCGCAGCGCCACGCCACCGGGGCAACAAAGAAGCATGAATATTAATACAACCAAGGCGCGGGGCACTGAGTACAGGGGCCGGCAAAATAATGCCATAGGCTGCGACCACCATCAGGTCAGCATTCAGTACCTTCAGTGTTTGGACATCATCTTGATCTTTAAATGAAAGTGGTTGAAATATCTCAAGCCCATGTTTTAAGGCACAGGCCTTAACCGGACTATACTGAATCTTTTGACCGCGACCGGCGGCTCGATCTGGTTGTGTATAAACGGCAATAACCTGATGCTTACTTGCAACCAGGGCTTCCAAGGCAGGCACGGCAAAATCCGGGGTGCCTGCGTAAATAATTCTCATCTCAGAAATACTCTATCGAGGGAAATCAGGCTCTTTGTTCCTGCTTCTTCAGTTTTTCCAACTTTTTACGGATGCGGTCACGTTTGAGGTTTGAGATGTAATCGACAAATAATTTACCTTCGAGATGATCCATTTCATGCTGAATACAAACAGCTTCTAGGCCATCAGCACTGATTTCAAAAAAATCACCGTGAGCATCTTGAGCCCTGACGCGGATTTTTTCTGCACGCCTGACCGTTTCGTAATATCCAGGCACCGACAAACACCCTTCATCCATCTCTTCTTCACCTTCTTTCTCTAAAATTTCTGGGTTTATCAATACCTTGGGGTTATTTTTTTCCTCAGACACATCCATAACCAGCAGTCTTTTATGAACATCCACCTGGGTCGCAGCAAGACCTATACCAGGCGCCTCATACATCGTTTCAAGCATGTCACTGACCAGTGTCTTTAAATCTTCGTCAAAAATTGTCACAGCTTCAGCTATAGTCCTAAGACGAGGATCAGGGAAATGTAAAATATTTAATAAAGCCATTATTCAAACTTCGAGAGAAGTTACAGGTTATCACTCCAAGTTTATGATTATAAATGAATCTTAACCATAAAAAAGGTTGTAGTTGGACAGAATTCAACTACAATCGCCCAATATACAAAAATACACCAAATACAGGGGTTTCTATGTATAAACATAACAAGCAGCTGTTAATACACGGACTGTTCATAATCTCCAGTTTCCTTCTCTTAAACGGCTGCGCCACAACGGATGAACCTTATGCTGTGGTCGAACAGGAAGAACCAGAACCTGAAGTCATTACTGTCAAACCCGCTGAACCAGCACCCGAACCACCTCCCGCTCGTGAAACGGTGGTGTACGAACCCGAACATCCGCAAACCTATATTGTACAAAAAGGAGATACCTTGTGGGACATCTCTTCACAATTTTTACGCGACCCCTGGTACTGGCCTGAAATCTGGTACAAAAATCCTCAAATTGAGAATCCGCACCTTATTTTTCCAGGCGACGAATTGGCGATCATCTATGTGGGCGGACAAAAACGCATCCAGTTAATCCGTCGCGGTGAAACGGGTCAAGCTTTATCTAACGGCATGAAGGTGGTCAAGCTATCACCACGTATTCGGGCTCAGTCCATAGATGCCAGCATTCCATCGATTCCTATCGAGTCCATTCGCCAGTTACTCGAAAAACCTTTAATTATTGATGAAGCCGTCTTGGCCGAGTCTGCCTACGTGTTGGACAGCCGCGATAATCACCTGGCGAACGCCATTAACGATACACTGTATGTCAGAAACCTGGATACCACGGGCAATGGTCGCTATCAGCTCTTTCGACCCAACAAACCTCTGGTTGACACTGCCACCGGTGAAGTGCTGGGTTACGAGGCGCTCTATGTTGCCGAAGCCAAGTTGGAACGTGGTGGAGATCCTGCCTCCATTCGCGTCACTTCTTCCTCTCGTGAAATCTTACGGGACGACCGCGTGCTACCGATTGACAACTCTAACATTGAGCGCGACTTTTTCCCCAGAGCGCCCAAACACGATGTCAAAGGTCGAGTAATATCCCTGCTCGACGGAATTTCTCAGGTCGGCCAATACCAGACCATCGTGATCAACCTGGGTCTCAGAGACGATATCAAAACCGGTAACGTCTTAGAAGTATTACGTGAAGGTAAAGTCGTCATTGATCGTAATGAAGACAAGCCAAACTTTAAGGTTAAATTACCTGATGAGCGCAGTGGCATCATCATGGTCGTGCGGGCCTATGAAAAAATGAGTATTGGCCTGATCATGGAAGCCAACACGCCTATCAGAATGGACAATATGGTGCACACACCCTAAAATCCTCATGCATGTTCAAGGATGATCTGCGATTTCACTTGGCGTTAGACAGGTGCCCGGGCATAGGCCCGGTTCATTTTAAAGCACTGCTGCTCGCACACAACAACCATGTGGAAACCCTTTTCCAGATGGATGCTCAAGACTTGTCGATGTGCGGATTGAAAGCCGAACAAATCAGCTATATACAAAATCCAGACTGGGCACCCATTGAACAAGCTCTGACCTGGCTAGATCAAGACCCGCGGCATCTTATCATCACCCTGAATGACCCACGTTACCCCAAACTGTTAAAAGAGATTCATGATGCGCCCCCGGTTCTCTACCTGATCGGGCGCCATGAATTACTCAACACGCCTCAGATTGCTATTGTCGGTAGTCGTAACTGCACCCCAGGTGGTGCAGATACGGCTCAAGCGTTTGCACGATACTTGTCAAATTCGGGCATGACCATCACCAGCGGTATGGCATTGGGTATAGATAAACACGCTCACCTGGGGGCCCTTCAAGGATCAGGTAACACGATTGCAGTGATTGGAACCGGTATTGATCGCATTTATCCTTCTCGCAACCAGAAGTTAGCGCATCAAATTGCAGAGGAAGGATTGATCATCTCCGAGTTTCAGCTTGGCACTCAACCTAACAGTGCCAATTTCCCTAAGCGTAACCGCCTGATCAGTGGCCTAAGCCTTGCCATACTGGTGGTCGAGGCTACCCAAAAAAGCGGCTCATTGATTACTGCTCGCCTGGGATTGGAACAGGGCCGGGAAGTGTTTGCTATTCCCGGTTCTATCCATAACCCTCAGGCCAAGGGCTGTCATCATTTAATTCGCTCCGGTGCAAAACTGGTTGACCAGGCCTCCGATATTATTGATGATATAGGCAGTTTGCTGGGTTATGTTGCTGAAAAAACCGATCTGCCGGAAGATGACGCGTCCAACCCATTAGAGCAGGAATATCAGGATTTACTCGAGCTCATGGGCTATGATCCGGTATCTCTGGATACCATGGTCGAACGCAGCGGCTTGACCATTGAACAGCTTTCCTCCATGCTGTTAATACTCGAGTTAAACGATTTTATTCAACCCGCACCTGGAGGTTTATATCTCAGGTGCTAAACAGAGGCATACATGAAAGAAGGTGTTATAGATGTACTCATGTACATATTTTCCAGCTATATCGATAATGATGACACCCTACCCGAAGACCGAGACAGTATTGATGCCGACCTCCGCGAGGCCGGTTTCCAGTCCCAGGAAATAGAAAAAGCATTTGACTGGTTAGATGGCCTGGCTCTGGCAGGAGATATCCCAGCTGTCGAACAATCAATACATGCCATGCGCATCTACTCAGATAAAGAACAGTTGCGCATGGACAGCAAAATCCAAGGCTTTCTCTTCTTTTTAGAACAATCAGGCGTGCTGACACCCGAACTACGTGAATTAGTGATTAATCGTATCATGGCGCTGGATGGAAATGGCGTAATCGATATGGAGGAATTCAAATGGGTGGTGATGATGGTGCTATTTAACAATGCCACTGATCAGGATGAGAACACCTTGATGCATTATGAAGATATCGTCTTTGCTGACCAGCCTGCTATTTTCCATTAAAACCATTTCCCTGTTCGTCTATGAGTAGCAACCTCGTCATAGTAGAGTCGCCTGCAAAAGCTAAAACTATCGAAAAATATCTAGGCAAGGACTTTAAGGTTCTAGCCTCGTATGGTCATGTACGCGATCTGATTCCTAAAGAAGGTGCCGTCGAGACTGATAATGATTTCAAGATGAATTATGAAGTCGTCGAACGCAATGAGAAACATATCAAAACCATTGCCAAGGAATTAAAAAAAGCGGACTCGTTATATTTGGCAACTGACCCCGACCGTGAAGGTGAAGCCATATCCTGGCATCTTTATCAGTTACTTCAAGATCGTAACCTGATGAAGAATAAAAATGCTTACCGTGTTGTGTTTTACGAAATCACGAAACAGGCTGTATCAGAGGCAGTGGCTCATCCACGTTCCATTACAATGGACCTGGTTAATGCACAACAGGCTCGGCGAGCACTGGATTATCTTGTGGGCTTCAATTTGTCACCTTTGTTATGGCGCAAGATCAGGCGGGGGCTATCGGCTGGTCGCGTTCAAAGCCCTGCATTACGTCTTATCGTTGAGCGTGAACAGGAAATCGAAGCTTTCAAGCCTGAAGAATACTGGAGCATCGAGGCTGATAATGAAATAGACAAACAAACGTTTACCGCAAAACTTACCCAATACCAGGGTGAAAAAGTCAAGCAGTTTAGTATCGTCAATAGTGAACAAGCCAACCAGGCTCACGAGATTATCAACAATGCTGCCAACGGTCGTTTAACCGTCAGCAAAGTTGAGAAGAAACAACGAAAACGCAACCCTGCAGCACCTTTCACTACATCGACATTACAGCAGGAAGCTTCACGAAAGCTTGGGTTTGGCGCTCAAAAAACCATGCGCACGGCTCAACGTCTGTATGAAGGTATTGATATCGGAGCAGGTCAAACGGGTCTAATCACTTACATGCGAACCGACTCTGTTTCTTTATCTAACGAAGCAATCGAAGATATCCGAACATTGATTGCTCAGAAATACGGAGCAGAGTCATTACCTGAAGCCCCCAGAATCTTTAAAACCAAATCTAAGAATGCTCAGGAAGCACATGAGGCGATACGTCCCACCAGCGCCATGAACACACCGGATCAAATAAAATCACATTTGAGCCAAGATGAATATCGTCTCTATGACCTGATTTGGAAACGCAGTATTGCTTGCCAGATGATTCATGCCACATTAGACACCGTTGCCGTTGACCTGGCAGCCGATAGCCTTAACACGTTTAGAGCCAATGGCTCAACCATCCGCAACCCCGGCTTTATGCAAGTCTATACGGAAGGCAGGGACGATAAAAAACCGGATGACCAAAAAGAAAATATCCTGCCACCACTGGTCGAAGGTGACCAGGTTAAGCTATTACAGGTTCGACTCGAACAGCATTTCACCGAACCACCTCCACGATTTAGCGAAGCCAGTCTCGTTAAAACGCTGGAAGAATATGGTATCGGTCGCCCTTCAACCTATGCATCCATTATCACCACACTGATAGATCGGGATTACGTGGAACTTGAAAACAAACGTTTTCATCCAACCGATGTAGGTCGCGTGGTGAATAAGTTTTTGACCCAGCATTTTACCCAGTATGTAGATTACGATTTCACTGCACAACTAGAAGATACGCTGGATGAGATTTCCCGTGGTGAATCCGATTGGCTGCCCCTGATGAAAGAATTCTGGTCTTCTTTCAAAGAGCGTGTCGATGACAAGATGGAGACCGTCAGTCGAGATGAAGCCATTTCGGCTCGGGAGCTCGGTACAGATCCCAAATCAGGTAAACCCATCTCGGTGCGTATGGGACGATATGGACCTTTTGTACAGATAGGCACCCGTGACGACGAGGAAAAGCCAAAGTTTGCAGGGTTAAGGCCAGGTCAAAAGATGGATCATATCACCCTGGAAGAAGCCCTTGATTTGTTTAAGTTACCACGTGAACTCGGTACTACAGAAGAGGGTGAACCGGTATCTACCAATATCGGACGGTTCGGTCCGTACGTAAAATTTGGCAGTAAATATGTTTCTCTCAAGGTTAAGGAAGGTGACGACCCGTTCAGTCTGACTCTGGAACGCGCTCTGGAACTCATCAAAGAAAAGAAAGAATTCGATGCAAATCGTGAAATCAAAGTATTTGAAGGGACTGACATCAAAATTCTACGCGGCCGATATGGGCCATACATTACCGACGGCAACAAGAATGCCCGAATTCCCAAGGATGTTGAAGACCCCGCAACACTGGACTTAGTGACCTGTCAGGATCTTATCGAGAAAGCACCCTTACCCAAATCACGACGTAAAAAAGCAGCGACAAAAAAGAAAGCCGCAACCAAGAAAAAAGCCGCGAATAAAAAGAAAGCCGCCACTAAGAAAAAATCCGTTAAAAAAGCAGTTATAAAAAAAGCGGCCAAAATGTCGGCTTAATGTCCCCCTGGCGTCTACGACAAATTGCTTCAGCAATCAACCAAGGAGCCATTATCGCCTACCCTACGGACACGATCTGGGGCTTCGGCTGTCACCCACGGATTGAAAAGGCCGTCACCCGAATTAAATCTTTGAAACGTCGCCCCCGAGACAAGGGCCTCATTTTATTAGCCTCGTCTATTGAACTGTTTAAAACCTATATTAATCCTGATGACTACTACAGGCATTTATCAACCCTAAAAATGCCAAGACCGAGACCACTCACCTGGATTGTACGCGCTCACCCGGATTGTCCCAGCTGGTTAAAAGCTCGCAGGGGTACTCTGGCCATACGAATCACGGACTTGTCACATATTCGAATTCTGTGCCAAGGTATGCAAGCGCCTCTTGTCAGTACCAGTGCAAATTTATCCGGCCAACCTACCGCTCGCAATCAATTCAATATACATAAACAGTTTCAACATGATGTTGATTTTGTCATAGAGGGATACCGAGTCCCTGGGCGGCAGGCCAGTGAAATCCGCGAATTAGATAGCGGTAAAATATTACGTGCCTGAGCATGTTAGACTAGGCGACTTTTAACAATCACTCTATTTAACTATGAGCATTGAAATCGATTCAGTTCGTAGCTACCTGATGAATCTGCAGGACACCATTTGTGCCGGCATATCAAAACTGGATGGCCAGGAAGAATTCCTGGTAGATGACTGGAAGCGCTCAACAGGAGGTGGCGGTCGCACCCGGGTATTAAGTAATGGTGGGGTATTTGAACAGGCCGGTGTCAATTTCTCTGAGGTCTTTGGTGCAAACTTACCCGCTTCAGCAACAGCTCACCGCCCCGAACTCGCAGGCCGCAACTTCAGAGCCATGGGGGTATCACTGGTCATCCATCCTCATAACCCCTATGTACCCACCTCACATGCCAATGTCAGGTTCTTTATTGCAGAAAAGGATGGAGCGGAGCCTGTATGGTGGTTTGGTGGCGGGTTTGATCTTACGCCCTACTATGGAAACAAAGAAGATTGTCGGCACTGGCACCTTACTGCGAAGGCTGCCTGTGACCCATTTGGTAGCGATATTTATGAAAAATACAAGAAATGGTGCGATGAATACTTTTACCTGAAACACAGAGGAGAACCTCGTGGAATCGGTGGATTATTTTTTGATGACTTGAATACGCCTGATTTTGATGGCGCTTTTGCTTTCCTGCAAAGTGTGGGTGATCATTACCTGCCTGCTTACCTACCCATTGTGGAAAAGAGGAAAGAGATCCCTTATGGAAATCGTGAAAGAGATTTCCAACTCTATCGTCGTGGGCGTTACGTTGAGTTTAACCTGGTCTATGACCGTGGCACCTTATTTGGATTGCAATCAGGTGGCCGAACCGAATCGATTCTGATGTCCTTGCCCCCGGTCGTTAACTGGAAATATAATTATCAACCGGAACCCGGTAGTGCTGAAGATGAACTCTATCAGGTCTTTCTGAAACCTAAAGACTGGATCAATGAATAAACCGGATAATATCAAGTTCCCAGACATCGAGATCACCAGTGAAAATAAGTGCACCCTATGCACCAATTCCAAGTGCTGCACCTATGTCACACAACAGATAGACACCCCAAAATCAAAGTATGATTTTGAAATACTGTTATGGCAGGTATCTCATGACAAGGTTGGCGCTTACAAGGATGAAGACGGCTGGTTCATTATTTTCGAAACAACCTGCAGTAATCTACTCGCCAATGGTCAATGCGGTATTTACGATGACCGCCCGACCATCTGCCGCAGTCACTCCAATGATTATTGTGAATTTGATGCTCCTGCAGAAGATGGTTTCGATTTATGGTTTCCGGATTATCCCAGCCTGCTGACATACTGTAAAAAACGATTTAAAAAATGGAGCACCGGTAATCCACCCCCTGAATAGCTTTAATGCAAAGTTATTCTTCCAAGAGCTTCAATAAGTCATTTTTAATGGATTCGGGATCCGTGTTATGAGGTAGGTAATACTGTAACACCCCTTGCTGATCGATAAGATAAATCACCGACGTATGGTCAATTACATACCCCATCGCTGAATCTGGCAGAGGAACCTTTTCATAGATGACGCCATACTGTCTGGCAATCTTGTCAATTTCGGATTTTGCACCGGTAAGTCCGAGAAAACTGTCAAAAAAACCTTTAACAAACAAATTCAGGGCATAGGGGCTATCTCGCTCGGGGTCAACCGAGATAAAAAGCCCCTGCACCTGTTCCGCCTGTTCGCGTGTTAATGAATTCATTGCAGCAGACAGGTTCCAAAGCGAGGTCGGACAAATATCCGGGCAAGACATATAACCAAAATAAAGCGCGACCACTTTGCCTTTAAAATCACTCAAAGCAACGGGGCCCTGATCGGCCTGTAACGTAAAATTGCCACCGGCCCCTGGAATTAAATCACTGCCCTGTTGTTTGAGAAACTGCTGGGCCAGCAGGATACCGCCAAAAAAACAGATCACTACGATCCAAAAATATAAATGATTATATTTTTTCATGGCCTTTGTAACTCAAACTGGAATCAGCATAAATGTTTCTAGTGGGTCATCATTTGTTTTTTATCATGATTTTTACCGTGCCCTTTCATCATGGGACGTTGTACCATTTTAACCGGAACCTCAATTGTTTTTTCACTACTATCAGAAAATCCGAGAGTCACTTCAATCGTCTGTCCCACCTTAAGGTCTTGATTCAAACCCAGCAGCATCACATGCAAACCACCTGGTTTAAGCGTGACGGTTTGTTGTGCTGGCAGTTCGATACGCTCAATCTTACGCATGCGCATTACACCCTGGTCGTTAACATGAGTATGTAATTCCACGATATCAGCAACCGGACTCTTGGCATAAACGATCGCTGCATCAGCACCTTTATTACCCAGTTTCATGAAAGCAGCACTGTTTCTTTGCTGCTGAATAGCCGCCCGTGCAAACGGGTCTTCAACAGTAATAACTGCAGCGACATCAGCTAAAATGGGCATGGGTGCCATTAAGAATAAGCAAGCGATTAATTTTTTCATAAAATCTCTCCGGAAAAATTTGGATCATGCATCATAATTACTCTATATCGTGGCTAAAAGTGACATATTGTCGCAGCCGATGCATTTCATCATTGTATTTTAACGGAGGACACCGCTTGAAATTAACCCGGTTCAGATTGTTGTTACTCGTTACCTTTTTGACCAGTACGAAAGTCCTTGCCAGTGATGCCACTATCATCAGTGATACGGCCCTTTACGAAAGACCCAGCATAGCCTCTCCGCAAACCCTTTTTGCTAAGGCAGGAACACCTGTCACTATTGTCTCGCGAGCCGGCAGTTGGAAAGAGGTCAATATTGCCGATGGTTCCTTAGCCTGGGTGCGAAGTTATAAAGTACGCAACGGTACCATTATTATCACCGAAAAAGAAAAAGATTCAGGTGGTTTTTTCAGCGGCCTCGCCAGTTTGTCACGCAAAGCCAGCGGTTTATTTTCCAGCGAAAAAAAGGGTTACAGTTTTCAACGTACGGCCACGATCGGTGTCAGGGGGCTGAGCGAAGAGCAGATAAAAAAAGCCACGCCTAACCTGGCTGAGTTAAGAAAAATGGAATCTTATCGCAGTTCCCGTAAAAAAACGCAGGCCTACGCTGAGAAAGGAAAACTCAAGCACACTCAACTGGCGCAGTTGCCCAGATCGGAGGCTGAACAATGAAACAGCTTAAAGCTTTGCAAATTTTAGCATCACTGTTTTTCCTATCGCTAACTTGCGGTTTTTACAGTCCAGCCGCGCTCAGTTTTGACTGGGACAAAATGCAACAGAAAATTGAAAAATACAAAGCTAAAAAAAAGGAACTCAAAGCAAAGAAACAACAGCTTGATCTTGCCACAGGCAAGGTCAGTCAAAAAGATGAAATCAACATCGGCCGTAACGTGATTTCTGGTTTACTGGGTGCAGCACCACTTGTGGAAGATGACCGACTTCAACAATATATTAACGAGGTAGGTTATTGGATTGCACTGCAATCGGAACGACCCGAACTGCCCTGGACTTTCGGGGTTATCAACTCTCCCCATGTAAATGCTTTTGCTTCTCCCGGTGGATTTATTGTGGTTACACTGGGCCTCTATGAATTACTGGAAAATGAATCCCAGCTGGCATCGATACTGGCACACGAAATCAGCCATGTCATTGAAAAACATCATCTTGATGCGATACAAGACACTTCTAAAAAAGAGATCCTAGGTGCACTGGCAGTCAAGGCTACTTCCAAGAAACATCGTGAAAAAATGCAACGACTGGTTAATTCAAGCGTCCAGATTTATGCGCGTGGTCTTGATAAAAGATTCGAATATGGCGCTGATCGGCGCGGAGTCGTTCTAGCTGCCCGGGCGGGTTATGATCCCTATGCTTTGCTTGATGTATTGTTGACCTTACGGAGCCTGGGTCAGGAAGATACTATGGCTGTTTTTCTCAATACTCACCCACCCCTGAAAGACCGTATCACTGTTTTGGAAGGTTTGATGGATCGGCATCTACACATAGAGAAAATTCCCCATGATAATGAACGCCTGCAAACCATGAATCAATCACTAGGCAAAAAAAATACAGACGGATAAGATCACTTTTAAACACCAGCAGCCAACTGATATCAGGCGACAGAGATTCTCAGCTGCTTACGGTTATTCTTGATCCGGACTAACTGATCCTCCAAACGGTCAATTACCTGTCTACTCTCCTCAGATAATTTAACCTCTGTTACGGCCGCATAGATATGCAAATATATATCGTTCGCAAAGTCCAGCTGTTCTATAGACTGCTGAATCTGCTTGGCGAGTGCCAGGGCATTGGCTTCCCTGGCTCGAGGCATTAACACCAGAAAACTACTTTCACCCCAGCGCGCAAAGATATCCGCTTTCTGGATATGCCTGTTCATTTCATGAGTAATGGCCCTGATAATCGGATCTTTATGTGATTGTGTTAATTCTTGTGTCGACTGGATATCGATATCAATCAACATCAGCGATAAAGACTCTGCAAAATATCGCCCCCGATTGATTTCATGTTTTAACATCTCGCAGAGATAGGTGCGCGTCAGTGCACCCGTCAGCTCATCATGTACCTTATCCTGCTCCTCGGTGATTGCCACTACTCTGCGACTCAATACTCGAGATAAATTTTGGTACAAGCGCATGGAAATACGCGGATGGAAACGTCCTAACTGACGAATACTGTCCCAATGCATCTCCAACACCCTGGTTTTTTCTTCAGCGGTGACCCGGGCCATACGGGTACGTTGAGAGAGCTCGGCAACCTCACCAAAAATATCACCTGGCTTGATATAACCCAGAGTATGAACCGAACCATCGTCTTCGCGATGAGTGGCCGTTGCGGCACCCTCTAATAGTACATAAAGTTCATTGCCTTTGACGCCCTGATCAATGATGACATCGCCCCGGCTAAAATATTTGATCTTTCCAGATAGAATGGCCTGTTTAATCTGAAACTTCTTAAGCCCCTTAAATAAAGGACTGTTGGATAATATATCGGCCTTAAGATTCAGCGATAACATATCCCACACTGTAATCAGTCGAGTGAATGATAACAATATGGGTGTTAACACAAACGTCGAAAACATCGCCAGCACCATCACCAGTGCACTGAGTCCCCCAAAATAGACGACGGGTTTAAAACTTGAAAGCATCAGGGTCGAGAAGCCCATTGCCAATGCTATCGATGTCGTGGTTATCGGTGTCGCTTCATGCAGGATCGTTTTTTCCAAGGCTTTTTCGACATCATCTGTGCCGCGGGTGAAGCTATGATAACGACTCAGAAAATGGATCGTGTCATCCACACAGATACCCAATGCAATCACAGCCACCATAGTAGTACCGGTGTCCAGGGGAATTTGGTAATAACCCATGACTCCAAACAGCACGATAACAGGGAAAACATTGGGTATTAAAGCAATAAGGCCCGCACGAAAATCAACAAATAGCAGTGAGACCAGGAAAAAAATCACCGCCACCATCAACACCAAGGATTGTATTTGCCCCATGGCCATCGCATCCGCGGCATTGTTATTCAATACCGACTCACCGGTCATGATCACCTTCAAGGTTGATTGCAAGTCATGTTCGATAAAATGATTAATTGCATCAATCTGCTGCTGCAATAACTTGGACTCACTAATATGGTGTCTGACCAGTATGCGCGTACTACTAAAATCAGGGTTAACATAACTACTGATGGCATCTCTTTGAACAAATTCCATGTACACCTGCACCAATTCATCCTCCAGGGGTAACTGTGGAGTCGAGGTACCTTCCATAACCTGGTGCGTCAGTTTGACAAAATCAGCGAAAGACAGCGTTTTATCAAAAACTTCGCGCGAGTCTATAAACCCTTGAATGCGTTCTACTTCCTCAAGATACCGAACTTTTTGAAAAGTCCCCTCAATCGATGAATCGAGAATAATGGAAAAAGTTTGCATGCCGGACAAGCGCTGATGAATATCGTCAGCTCTTTGCCTGATTTCTGAATCCTTAGCGAAATAGGCTAACGTGTTGTTGTTGACCTCAAGATACTGGGTGCCATTGATAAAATAAGCAGCCACCATCACCAGAAAGAGTAACGTGGTTTTTTTAAAGCGAATGACCACCGTAAAAATGGCTTTAGCTAAACGCTGAAATACATTCATACCCTGGCGTAATCCCATTCCGGTACCGCCAAAAAGTCTCAGGTAAGCAGGCACGAACAATACCGTCACAATAAAGTTAATTAAGAGCCCGAATGACACGAGCCAACCAAATTGGCGCAGGATCTCCAGCTCATTTACGGTTATTGATAAGAAACCTACGAACGTGGTTACAAAAGCCAGCGTGATCGCCAGCGACTGGTTCACGGGTAACCTTAAAACAGCCTCATCACGAGAAGCCCCGGATCGGATGCCAGTATGATATTCTGCCATCAAATGCACATCCTCAGTTGAACCAATGATGATGAGCATTGCTGGAATTAGAGAGGTTAAAACATTAACCGGAATTTCCATATAAGCCATGAAGGCCAGGGTCAGCACGATACTGATCGTCGCCGAAGATAAGGGCACGATGGCACAATTCAATCGCCCCATACTCAGGGCTAATACCAACAGTAAAATCGTCAACGCTGCGGGCAGGATGGTTTCCTGGTCAATTTGAATCTGGCGGGAAATCTGATCCCTCACATAGGGAGAGCTCATTTGGTAAACCACGTCCAGTTCGGACCTTAGAGGATCAAGCAACTGTTCTATAGTAGTTGCTATTTCCCTATCCCGGCCTGGATATTGAACCTCTGCATCGATAAACAGGTTAATGGCCATGGTTTTTCGATCCATCGAAACCAGGTTGCCGGCCACCATCGCATTAGACAGAGCGTCATCAATCAATTGCTCAGCTTCTGTTGCTGATTGTGGGAGATTTTGTAGAAAGGGGCGGGTATCAATATAACCTTCATCATCCTCTTTGACATTGGGCACATTGAAGAGACTGCTGGTGGACTGCACAAATTCAAGTTGCTTCAATTGCTGGAGAACGTCATGCACCTGTTGCAGTTTAGCTTTGGTAAACAGTGTCGGATCAGACAATACGACAATGACCGAGGAATCAGCACCAAAATCAGTGAGCGATTGCTGGTAATCATCCCAGGCAGGGTCTGATGTGACCATCAGGCTTTGCGCCGAGACATCAAATTGCAATTTTGACAACTGGGGCACTACTGATAACGTCAATGTCATCAGTAGCACGATCATGAGCCGAGGATGGCTGAATGAAAAATGAAGTAAGCTTTTAATCAAAACCTGTTTCCCTGGTTATCGAAAGTTCGGTCAAACAGTATAAAGACTAATACTTGATAATTCAGTATATTAGTTAACTTTAATATAGGATGTTTTTAATTTTTTACAATCTCCATTTTGAAAATAGCCATTACCTTTGATTGGTTTTATATTTATTGGCCAGTGAAACCTAGAAACGCCCTCCTGATAAAAAAAGCACCGGTATCAGCGATTATTTTTGGGCATAGACCTGCTGCATCGCTATCAGCATATCCTTGACCTCTTGTCTCAGTGCGGGTGGACTCATGACTTCAACCGCAGAGCCATGTTTGAGGATATCCATGATGAGCTCTGGCGCCTGGCTATAGGGAATACTGAGATAAAAATAACCCGCCTCATCGAAACGTGTTTTTTGATGTGGATGCCACTGCTCATCCGCCAGCCAACGGGCTTTTTCAGGGGTGAACTTTAACTCAGCCCACTGCAAGGTCGTTCCTGAGAATATCCCATACCCACTCCCGAGTTCACGATCTAATTGCTGGTCATCAATCTCCAAGGCCGATTCCGCTAATAAATCTGCTTGTTCTAAAGCATCAACGGCAAAACTCCGAATGGCCTGGCGCCGATGACACCAACTGTCGAGGTACCAGTTATCACGGTAAAAAGTCAACCGTTGAGGGGAAATTTGACGTACACTCGAGCGCCCAGACTGACGATTAAAGTGTTTAATATTCAACCGCTTACGATTCAGTAAAGCCTGCGAAATCAACTGGAAAAAAGCCGGTTGGGCACTCTGACGAGCCTGGCTGATAATACGAATACGACGCGTGATTTCATCGACACTGTGATCTCCCTGGTCCAATAGGGCACGAATCCGGGCTTGCAGGGGTTTAATATGTTCCGATAACACCTCTTGCTGCAGATTTTCCATCCACGCATTCATCGTTAACAGTGCATGTATCTCACTCGTGTTAAACCATAAACCGGGTAATTGATAGGAATGCTCTGTGTCCGGATGTTGCTCATAACGATAACCACGCAGTTCATGATCCCAGATAATGGGGGCCCCGAGGCGATCTCGCAGATACTCAAGATCTCGTTTGAAGGTAGCCGGTGAAACCTCCAAAGCCTCAAGAAACTGGGCACGTGTGACCACACGATTGTTATTCAGCAGTTGATCAATAAGATAAAAGCGTTCTGTACGATCCATATTATTATTCACTGGCTCACGTTATGAGCCACTTGGGCCGGATAATAGCACGTGTCACTACTATCACGAGAGTAAAATCATGAGCCTAATCAATCGCTTTCTATTCAGAATCAGTGCCTACCTACGCTGCCGGGTGATTCGCGGTCAAAACCATGAACCCTACCTGGAGCGATATCATTTATTACGCCTACCTTTTGGCATTCAAGTTTATTTGCACCGATTTGTAGCCAGTGATCCCGGCAGAGCACTGCATAATCACCCCTGGCACTCGGCGTTATCCCTGGTACTGAGCGGGCAATATACTGAAACACGTCTGGGTAACCGACAGCAAAACTATAACCTGCATAAACGTCTGATCCGCGCGGGTAGCCTGAACTTTATCGGTGGATCCATCTATCATCGCATCAATCTTCAACCTGGAGAACAGGCTTGGACCTTGTTCATTCACACGGCCAGTCAACGTAGCTGGGGATTTCTGGATACCCGCCATAGACAGTTTTGCTACCAAGATCATAACCAGGTGCTGGATACAGATAGTAATCCGTTATGGTGGAAAACCGCATTACGTCCTTATCGTGACCCTCAAATGAGAAGTGCCTTACCAGAGTGAATGTTGGTGATTCAAGAGTGCCTTTAGCCCTATACTGGGGCCATGATTATTCCGCAGTACCCTAACGTTAAAATTCTTGGTTTTGCCGGGTTCAGCGGTAGTGGAAAAACCACCTTGCTGAGCCGGGTCATGCCAATCTTAAATAAACATGGATTGCGCTTGGCCATCATTAAACATTCCCATCATGATTTTGAAATTGACCAACCGGGTAAAGACAGTTATCGATTACACCATGCAGGTTCCAGACAAACCCTCCTGATATCACCTTACCGTTGTGCATTGATCAAGGAAAATGCGCTCCCCGAGGAACCCGGGCTTGAACAGGCCTTGCAAGAACTGGATGGTTCTCAACTGGATTTAGTTTTGGTGGAGGGTTTTCGCCAGGTAGCCGAACTCGATCGTATTGAAATTCATCGGCCAGAATTGGGAAAACCCCTGCTCTGTGAGGATCAGCCAAAAATCATCGCCGTGGCTACAAACCAACCGATTGAAGTCGGTATACCGGTATTGGATCTTAATCAACCCGCGATAATTGCCGAATTTATTCTACAGTGGGTCAATCCCAGTAATTTGAATAACGATCCTGAAAGCGGATCGTAAGTCACTAAAATTACTTTATATTTTGGCAATTCAGTCATGATCTGCTTTAATTCGATGCATGCGGCAATCAAAACAAATCTTGTGATTTCTTAATGAAATCCTATTCATTAAAAATACTGGTAGTTTGTGTTTACCTTTTATGGCTCGGGTTACCATTAACCGCACAGGGACAAACTGACGCTCCCGCATTGGAGAAGGTTCGTCTTCAACTATTTTGGAAACACCAATTCGAATTTGCCGGGTTCTATGCGGCCAAGGCCAAAGGCTATTATGCCGATGTTGGGCTGGACGTTGAAATAGCTGAATTAGAATCCGGGAAGGATTCTGCCATGGAGAAGATTATCAATGGTGAGGCGGATTATGCGATTGGTGATTCTTCCATTATCGTAGATCGTGCTCAAGGCAAACCCATTAAGCTACTGGCCAATATTTTTCAGCATAGCCCCCACGTGCTGATCTCACTGGCTGATTCAGGCATTATTTCTCCGGCACAAATGATCGGAAAAAAGATCATGATACCCGAAGGCGATACCATGAACCCGGTCATTACGGCCATGCTCGCAAGTGAATCGGTCAGTTTCAAACAAATGCAGGTCGTGGATCACAACTTCAGCGTGGATCCACTCGTTAATGGTGAAGTTGACATCATTGCCGCCTACGCCACTAACGAACCGATGTTGTTAAAACAAAAAGGTATTGATTTCAATATCATCAATCCACTCAATTATGGCATCGATTTCTATGGCAATAATATATACACCCACGAAAAGACCATCTTAAAAAAACCACAACAGGTAGAAAATTTTGTGCGGGCCAGCCTGAAGGGATGGACTTATGCGCTGCAAAAACCGGATGAAATTATTCATCTGATACTGCAGGACTATAGTCAGAAAAAATCTCGTGAAGCACTTGAATTCGAAGCCAAAGCGATTCGTCAATACATCCTGCCTGAATTCATTAAGCTTGGCGATATCAATCCTCAACGTATGCAAAGAATTGTTGAAACCTACTTTGATCAAAACTTGATTCCTGCGGACTTCAATGTCGAAAACCTCATATATGAAAGGAATTTAGCGCAACCAGAAGCGATTAACCTTACGGAACTGGAAAAAAGCTGGATTAAAGAAAAACAAAGTATCACGCTTGGCGTCGATCCCAACTGGGCCCCCTTTGAATATATAGATGCGCAGGGTCAGTATGCAGGTATGGCCTCTGATTTCATGTCTTTAATCAGTCAGAAAACCGGACTAGGGATCGAAATTCAAAAAAATGCAACCTGGCAAGATGTGATTGACAGCGCCAAGGCCCGGAACCTGGATGTGTTACCCGCAGTAGTAAAATCGCTTGAACGGGAAAGCTTTTTGGATTTTGCCACACCTCACATGACCTATCCTATGGTGATTCTGACCCGAAAAAACAGTCAGTTCATCAGTGATATCAGTGATTTAAACGGTATTGAAGTCATTGTCATTCGAGGTTATGTCACTGAGGACCTGATCCGTCGCAATCATCCCGCAATCAAACTGATACTGGTCGATAATATCAATCAGGCCCTGGAGAAAGTGTCATCCGGAGAAGCCTTGGCCTTCATCGATAATCTCGCCACAATCACTCATAGCATTACTCAACAAGGCTATACCAACTTACGAATCAGTGGCACCACGCCTTATCAGTTTGCGCTCAGTATTGGCGTTGTTAAGGGTAATGAAATATTACTGCAAATCATGGAAAAAGCGATACGCTCGATTTCCGAAGAAGAAAGAAGACAGATCAGGGATAAATGGATATCAATTGAGTTACCGGATAGCTTCGATGAAAAACTGATCATTCAAATCAGTGTGGTCTTGGTTTTCGTTATTGGCATGTTTATGTTCTGGAATCGTCAAATGGCCCGAGAGATCTTGCGTCGTAAACGATTTGAAAAAGAATTGATCAAATCAGAACAACGATTTCGGGAATTGTTTGAAAATAACAAGGCGGTGGAACTCATCGTCAATCCGGAAAATGCAGTCATTATCGATGCCAACAAAGCTGCATTGAAATACTATGGCTATAGCAAACAGCAGCTTTTGTCATTATCGCTTTATGATATCAACACCCAGTCCAAGGAAAAATCATTAAAGAACCTCAAA
>JAAUYK010016510.1_pt1 | contig 19050 bp, 22 predicted proteins | sample 7278021 | NCBI WGS metagenome assembly JAAUYK01 (sample SAMN14350223, study PRJNA611818) | marine sediment metagenome | isolation source: surface marine sediment (1.8m) | place: French Polynesia: Moorea | collected 2018-08
CAGGGCCGGTTTTGATCTTGTTTGAAAGCAAATTGCAAAAGCTATTCAGGGGTGCTATGTACTTGAAGATTGAATAATTACTTAAAGAGATAATTAACGACTAAAATAGGCGCCCATTTTGCCTTACCACCCGGTACACATAGCCTGTCGTGTGTCTACATAAAGTAGGCAGGCCCATCAAGATCGGATTACTAAGTATTGGAAAAGGCCAACTTACTGCCCGGCGTACTTTACATGGTCTGCAACATGACTAACTCTTGATGCTTACGGTGTAGTTTTTCATGCATTCTTCAGCGAGGTGCAGGTGCGTGGAGAACTTGGCGAGCTCCTTCTGGTGCTGAGGCATCTTCTTGATCATCTGTGAGAGATCCCTCATGTTCTTGCTGTCACTGTCGATGCGCTTCTCCTGGTTGAAGCGCTTCAGCTTCTTTGTCACGTTCTGTGACACGACCGCGATGTGCTGGTGGCGCAGCTCCACCCACAGGTCGTCGTTCTCGTCCAATATCACTTCCTTGGCCACCCCCTGAGAGGCCTCGTATCTGTAAAATAGGCATTTGAGTTTCCCGCGCAACATATTCGCTCACGCACCCTCGATGGCGCTATAGTCTCGCCCTGCTCAGCTTAACCAAAATGGCGGCCATATTGCTCACGCGACGCAATCGAACACGTTACAACAACGCCAAATGCTTTCATATACTATGCCTATCTGAATTACTTGTAGACGTCGTTTTCGATGTCGATCAGGTCGTAGGTCATCGCCTGGAAGGTGAGCTCGTGCAGGAGGGCGGAGACGGTGTCGCAGCCCCTGTCAACGATCAGCAGCTGCGACTTGGCCTTCTCGGGGCCCTCGCCCATCGTCGGCTCGTCCGCCTTGTACGCGTTCAGCTTCTGCTGCACCATCTGCGCGAACTCTGCATTGCTCTCGTAGTCGCTGAAATAAAACATACATGTATATTCATCCGTTTGCATACAACATCGCATTCTGGCACTGATCATCACCCTGACCTATATTACCTAACGCATGGTAGGATGTTACACGACACGCATGTGTGCAATTACTATGATGCTGAGCGATTATGGGTCGTCGTTGACCCGAAAGAAAAAGGGTTAAGCGGACACTCAAGCCCGAGCGAACTCAGGGCGAGCGACCCGACAGATCCAAAGAGTCCGATACACACCTCAAATTTGTGTCTGAAGCGCTTTAGAAACTTTGGTCTATCGCATTTAGACAAAGAGTAATGCTCTTCGTAGGAAGGTTGTGCTGACCGGGGTATGAAACACCCTCGGACAAAATGTGACATTACGCATTTGTGTTCGTATTACACAGTATTAAGTAATACAGGCGTGTAGTGAATGCTTCGGAATAGCAATTTCTGGCACTATTAGATTGATAATAGTACCCATAACTTTGCAATTTAAGGTTTTATGATTTCGGACATGTGCCACTCTAGCGCCATCTCTTGTCAAGACGGCTCAGCATGGACTCCTTCAGCTAGCTCCGAACACCAGCAAGAGCTGCCGGCCCCTGCCGTCTCTGCGCCGAATCAGCTGCAGCCGCCTCCATAGTCCGTACTATACTATACGCAGGAGGAGCATAGTTGCGCGGATAACATATGCATTTTAGCATTAAAACTATGTTATCCTCGATTATTAGCGCCTTTCAAGGTCTGTTGCAGTATGGTTTAAACGATAATAGTCACCAAGGTTCTATAGGGTACACGTCAGGCCAGGCACTATAGTCTATAGGTATACCTATGCTGTGGGATCGCATTGGGCCATGCTATTTCAATCGACTCCTACTTTAGCCATGCGCCACCAAAACAAGACGTGATAGCCAGCTCGTGTTGTATTATAAGGTATAACTCGGATATCAGGTTGCTTTACAGGGTTTCTTACGTAGCACAGGCCTTAAGCATACCTAGCTGTGCCCTATCTTGGGTAAAAAGGAATGCTCTGGTTTTTCCCGCACCTTAAGTAAACTCTGAGCTCACCTCTTATTTAAAAGACCTACGTAAGCGTAGTGGTACTAGTACAAATGTAGTCATGAGGCTTGAGCTAATTTTGATCCTTAAAAGTGGACCCAAGTTCATGTACCATATGAATAGTACGTCTGCATCGTCATTTGAGGATTGGTTTTGGAAATTAGTAATGGTCCATACTACCTGGTGGTGGTGGTTCTGTCCGACTTTGAGTTAGGGAAAATAAAAATATCAAATGCTTGTGTAGACCTGGACTTTGGCAACGGCAATATAAGCTTGTGTGAATGCCAATAACGTGCATTGGCCCGTTCGCAAACTTAACTTTCAGTGCCGGCTTTAAGTCGATAAATCTACGACTGATAGCGTCCTCAAAGAATTCGCATTATTGCAGTCTACGTAGAAATTTTGCAGTAGAGTTTTCGTCGCTACCTATCTAATTTCAATACTACACTGACCTATACTGCACGCTGTTAGTATACTTACGCTCTATATCTGATGGACGGGTACTCCCCGAGTGTGGCGCACAGCGTGGCGATCTGTTCCGCCATCTGCTCCAGCTCCTGGCCGCGAGCGCTCGACCGGTTCGTGTTGTAGATGCTGTTGAACGCCAGAGGACGGTCCAGCGAGAACACCTGGGAAAAAGGTCGCCATTAGAAGATGAACGACCAATTTAGTAGCTCTCTCTAAGTGCTTAATGAGATTACCAGCCCCCCGGACAAAATGAGAAGTGAGGTTACTTTTAAGCCACTACCTGCGACTCGTACGGGGTGAAGGCGATGTTGATCTCCTTCAGCGTCTTGATCCTCTTGGACGCGAGCGAGTTGCAAATCTCCTTGAAGCGGTCGTCCGGACATACTGTACGTGCACGACAGAGACAGGAGGAGGGAAAGAGAGGGACGCGGTTAGAGTTAAAAAGCCATCCCGACACCACACAGCCAGACAGTACTTTGTAGGCAGACGAGAGGACGACACCGCATGAATAGAACATGAGAATGGGTCTGTTAGGGAATGAGAACGAGCGAGAAGCGTGCGAGCAATTTTCCTCCGGCTGATGGACGAATGGACGAGCAGACAGATCACGAATTGATGGCTTAATTTCTGTCCCCGTCTTCACCTGCCTGTCTTTCGGCGGGCACGAAGGAGAGGCCGACCTCCCTCAGGGTGGAGATGTACGCGGCGGCGGGGGACTTGCTCAGCGCGCAGAGCGCCTCCGGCGGGCACGCTGCATGGCGGGGGTTAGTGGAGTACATATTTCAATGGTGTTATTTAACTTCAGAACCCATGCACCTCGCATACTAAATCAAGCACCCTTTAGGCCAGCTTCTCACATGTGTGTACCTGACTCTCTAGTGGAATGAAGGACATGTTGATTTCTGACAGGGTGGAAATGAACTTGGACGCCCGCGACGAGGCCAGCTTCTTAAACAAAACGTCTTCGCAGGCTGAAACCGAGGATAAATAACTTAGGATCGAACTGAAACATAATGCCTTTTCCAGCTACATGTGGGGCGTTGCCTATCTAAGGGACTCATAATTGGATTGTCACAATTAATGACCGACCCTACCTTCGGTGAAGTATACGTGCGCGGCCCTGTATTGAGTCCTGTGCTGCGACTGGAAGTCTGAGATCAGTCCCCTGACGCTGTGCTCGCTCGGCGTGATGAGGTAGATGGCCTCCATGGCGGGCAGCGGCTCGCGGCGCTTGTCGATCGTCTCCACGATGGTGATGCCCTCGCCAGACAGGTCCTGCATCTTGGTGCACGCAGACACCATGCGCATCGACTGCTGGTCGACCACGAGCACGCGCCATTCTAGCTTCCCGGCCTGCTTGTTGTGAGACTTCACCGTGTGGCGGATCACATCGTTCAGGATCTCTGAAAATTGAAGTATGTGCTTGCATTGCATGACGGAGGTTCCACCGGACGGGTAGGCGTTACTCACTGTTCCCGACGAGGGTCTTGAGCGCCATGGTGACGGCGGGCGACGGTGGGGGCAGAGGTCCAAACTCAGAGGTCGTCTCAAGGACTCTCTTGTCCAAACAGTCGGAATGCCACCGGAGTCACGAAAGTCTGCGTATCTATCGCGTTTATTGGAGCACTTCGCTGCTCTACGGTCTACGCTCTTGTCTTGTCGCACTCGCTCGCCCTCCCAGTGGTTTGTGTCAATGCCGCTCAGCCGCTGCCGCTGCCGCTGCCGCTGCCGCTGCCGACTGATACGGAGTCGGACGCCTGCCTGCCCGTCTGCCTGACTGCCTCGGTCGTTCTCTGAAAGCAGGGCCGCCTCTGCCGCCCGTCCGCCCACCGCCTCCTCCTCCCTTACTTCGCAACTCGCAACTCGCAAGCAGCTCAAGGCAGCTGCGCTGCTCCCTTTGCCTGGCTGCCTAGCTCGGGCTCGGTCGGTTCCCTCTCTGTCATTTCGGGTGAGGCAGACGAGCAGCGGCAGAGCAGACACGGCAGGGCAGGGTCACTCGTCACCAGTCAATATGAGTCACCCACGCCTTAACCCCTGGATAGGCAATGTACGTACGTACGCAGAGCAGAAGCACTTACGCAATTGAGAAAATTATCTCATTATCTGGCAGCCCGGGCGATTAATTGACGACGTAAGTTCTGCTGACAGTAAAATCGATACGGTGGGACGCACATTGATTCGACTCGGCGGATGCGGGCCTAAAAAAGTCATGCGGGTCCTATGGAGGCATTACGTGCATGAGAATATGTATGACATGGTGCCGTTTCGGCAGCCAGCGGCGCGGCGGCGCGGCGGTGGCGCGGAATTTTTCCTGCCGCCGTCGCGTCGGTCGAGCCAGTTATGACGATCGATGAGTCTATCGGTATCGGGCCTCCGCTCCGCTCTGTAGCGCGTACAATATGTACGCGATGCGTGATGCATATGTGAGAGCTATGAAACTCGTTTACGTATAGGTACTGAATGACGTACGTAGTATACGCTTACTAATGTAGTTCAAACTGTATACGTATGGGGACTGTACAACGGCTGAAACAGTGGACAATATCTACGTGTACATTCGATCGTGCGTATGCATGGTGCGTGCTAGTACGACAATACGTACCATATAATATGAGGCCCAAATTCTAGTAATTTCATACGCTAAGAAATAAAGTACGTCAAACTTTGTGCTAAATTTTACGAGGAAAACTTCGCAACATTAAAAGCATAATTAATAACCCTACCACTCAAGAAAGTAACCACTAGCTATCTCCTTGCCGTTTCTTTGCGCTTCTATTGCGCAACAATTTCTCCATCAGCAGCCCAAAATCCCCCGGGAATAAAAGGCTGCGACGATTTTCGCGAGATTCGGCTATCGACGATGGAAAAATTGCGTTGCCACGGAGACTCCCTTAACTGGTTTGCGTTCGTCTTTCGTACCGGCCGCTCGCTCGGCATTCGCCGTTGGGTGGAGAACGGAGGGAACGCCGGACCGCACTCGCCGTCGCCGTCACACCTTCGCCTACGGTCTGCCGGCCGCTTTCGCCCGCGTTGAACTCCCGCTGGCTGGCCCTTTCTCTGGCGCACCACGTCAGCGTCGATCAAACGAACCGGCTCCGGCTTTGGCCATTGCCCTTCAGGTACGACAAGATGCGGATCCGCTGAAATGAACGTGCTATCGTCGAACGGCGTCATAGCTTTAACTGAGAGGTAATCGGAATATTAGCCTTTGGTCAGATCCAAGTGTATAAGGCAGGTAGCGGACAGATATCAATAAACATTGTCAAACGAGAATATCATTTTACCTGCCTTTTCCCCATTCGTTGGCTGTCCCCTCCACTCCCGGCACCTCGTGTCCGCCGCGTGAACAGCATGCAAGCTGCCCAGTGCCTAGCTCTACTCTCGGTCTCGGCTTCTCCTTCTTTCTCGCCTCCCGAAGCCGATGCTTTGCACGCTTTTGGCACTCTTCCATTTGCTCCTCGGCAACAGGCCCAGACGCAAGTCCCTCACCCATACAAGCTCCTCCACCTCGTCCGCCTCCACCATGGCCAACACCGAGCGCACCTTCATTATGATCAAGCCGGACGGCATCCAACGGGGCCTCATTGGCGACATCGTCAAGCGCTTCGAGCAGAAGGGATTCAAGCTGGTCGCCATGAAGTTCATGCAGGTGAGGCATTTAATTGCATACCTGGGCCCACTTTATACAGGATTGACATTCTTTTTTACGTTTCTAGGCCTCTGAGGACCACCTGAAGAAGCACTACGCCGATCTGTCCTCCAAGCCCTTCTTCGCCGGGCTCGTGAAGTACATGGCGTCCGGACCTGTCCTCGCCATGGTCTGGGAGGGCCTGAACGTCGTCAAGACCGGCAGGGTGATGCTCGGCGAGACCAACCCGATCGACTCCAAGCCCGGCACCATCAGGGGAGACTTCTGCATCCAGGTACCTTGCTCATAAAAATGTTATCTCGCTTTACTAAACTCCGATCTTTATTTCCTCTTTCAGATCGGCCGCAACATCTGTCACGGCTCCGACGCCGTCGAGTCCGCCAAGAAGGAGATCGCGCTCTGGTTCAAGCCCGAGGAGCTCGTCTCCTGGAACCCGGCTGCCGTCGACTGGGTCTACGAGTAAAAAACGCGCTCAGTGCATTTGCTCGATAATAAAATCCGCTGGAGTATTTTACATTGATCTCTAGCTTCATTTATTACTCGTACTTGGGTACTGACATCAAAATACTGATCGGTCTCTATGCAATACACTCCACTAGCTAGTCTTCGAACGAATCGCTTTCATAGTCGATCTGCCTCTCCCACCAGCTCTGCAATTCGGCAATGTTAGACTTTGTGTAGGCCGCCTTGGAAGCCGGGTTCTGTTCAGCCGAGTTCATCTCGCCAGAGTTGGACGTCGCAGGGTTGTCTGCGGCGACCATGTCGTCGGAGGCGGCGGTGGCTGGCGCTGGGGACGAGCTGCGCCGCTGGGGATTCTCGTCGATAACTTCTATCAAAATGAGAGTTAAGTGGCGGTAATGCATTGCACCTGCCCAGGTAACATATTTAACACCTGCTCAGGGCCCAGGTATCCTACCTTAACCTATGTACTAGCAAAATCGTGTTACAGGTGCTAAACAGGTAATTTAATTGTTGCGTACCTTTGCCGCCGTTGTAGGCTCCCGGATTGCCGGTTGGGTCTGGATTGTGCGAAATTCCGTCTGGGTTGTTCCCCGTGACAGACTCCGTCCTGGACCACGAATTGCTCGTGATGCTGTCCCTCTTCTTCTTCAGTCCGAAGGCGGGGGGCGGCGCGACCGGCTGAGAGGACTTGCTGCTCGCCAGCGAGACGTCTTGGTCGTCGACCGGGTTCGGATTGGTCGACACAGGAGTCACCGCCGTCCGGTTGTCCTCCACGTCAACCACGGTCACAACCTTGCCGGAGGCTGAGATCTCGGACCTCTTGGAGAACTCTTCCTCGTCGTCTTCTTTTCTGCTGTTCAACTCCTCGTCTTCCTCCTAAAGAAAAAGCGTTAGAAAAGCCGGCCCTATTCCATTCATAATACGTACCTGTTCCAATTCCTCCAATGGCTTGAGAGTGTGCAGCAACGGCTCGTTCATCGCTCTGAGTCCGGCGATCAAGTTCTGCTCCTTCTCCCTAATTCTCCTCAGGCAGTCGTCCAGCCATTTGCGGATGGTCAGCTTGGCCACCTCTTCCTCGATCATGTACTCGAGCTCCTCTCTGGCGAGCAGCTCCTCGAACTGTAAAGCCTTCCTGATGTCCACCGACCTGTAGGAGAGCATGCTGAGCACGTCGTGGAAGCTCACGTCCTCCCCATTGTGCAGCCGCTCCAGCTCGTAGCACATGTGCTTGAAGAGCAGACGGTCCTTCTGTGGATCCACCTCCAGACGGCCCTTCAATAGTCTGAGGATGAACTTGACCCTCCTTACTGGGATGCTGCCCCGCTGGTGCACGTCCACGATGTTCCAGGTGTTCTGGAAGTTGCGTATGTCGGCGTAGGAGAGCAGGGCGTCTTCCTCGTTGGAGTAGAACAGGGAGAAGTTCTCCATGATGATGGCCACCAGCAGGTTGAGCACGATGTAGGTGATGATGACGTAGAAGCTGCAGAAGTAGATGATGGCGGCGACAAAGTTGCCGCAGTCGGTCTCCCAGAAGGCGGCGTGCGGGTGGCGCGTGCAGTACGGAGGCGAGAGCATGCTGTCGTGGAGAACGCGGTTCCAGTCCTCGCCCGTCACAATCCTAACAACAAATTCATTGAAGTCGGTAAAATGTCGTGACATACCTAATTAGTCCTTTCCCAACCTGAACAGCATGGATATGGAATCTCCCGACGTCTTGAAGTTCGCCTGCCGGTTGATGGCCTCCCCGTACTTGACCGATCCGAAAAGTATGACGCCGACGAGCGCGTAGCAGGTGATGAGCAGAAACATGCCCATTATGATGAAGAAGCTCTTGTACATGGAGACGAACACCGTCTGCATTAGCATCTTCAATGTGGCGTGCTTTCCGGTGATGGTGAAAAATCTATAGACAATTTGGATGTGAACATATGCTTAGAGTCCTAAAGCATTCATAGTCACTTCACCTTAGTATGATGACGACATATCCGAGCGTCAGCGTGTACTCGTTGTTAATGACGTAGTTGAGGATGATCCAGGCGACGCCGAGGATAGTGACAAACAGGTCGTAGCGGTTCCTCCTAGACTGCCAGTATCCTGACGGCGTGAAAGCGATTAGCTTCATAATGACTTCGACGACGAAGCAAATTGTGAGGAAGGAGGAGGCGTAGCTCAGCGACGTCCTAACCATGTACTCCTCCCGCGCGTCGGTCGAGTTGGCGTGGTGGCCCAGGTCGAAGATGGACGTGTCATTGCCGTTATCGTCCTGAGAAAATTGAGGATGAGCTGAATGCTTTTGACATATAGTAAAATCGAAACTAACATAAATGGTTCTCTCTTCCTCCCACTTGACGCAGAGCAGGAAGCTGTTGAGGAGCACGAGTAGGGCGATGAACCTCTTGAAGTAGATGTGCTGGACGATATCGTAGATGAAGGACTGGAAGCGCGAGTTCTCCGGCTTGGGCGGCACGTGCAGTGGCTGCTCGATCTTGACGCGCTTCTTGAGATCGGACCACCGCATCTGGTCGACGGTGAGGAGCGCCGTCCCCTTGTTCTCGCGGTAGTTGGCGATGACGACGCCCACGAACAGCGTCAGGCCGATCATGCTCCCCATGAAGACGTACATGTGGATGAAGATCGACGCTGAGGGGCCCATCTTGGTGATGATGACGTCGCGGAGGTCCACCCAGCCTTTGAAGGACAGAACCTAAAGGAGAGACGAGAAATTCCAACTGCCGTTTGGGGTCCTTACTTGCGGGTACGTACCTCAAATAGAGATAGAATAGAGTTGCCGATGTTGTCAAAGTTGAACCTCCTCGGATTCATCCAGACCCTTGGAGTGTAAAATCCCGGCTTCTGGCATCCCTCCCTCTCCGGGAGGTTCATCTTGGTGACGAATACCTCGGTCCTGAATATGCCGATGCACTCCTCCCTCGTTTTGATCGAGTGATCGTTACAAGCAGCGAACCGCATGCCGAAGAGGTGGACGCCGTAGGCCGCGAACACGTAGATGAGGGTGATGAGGAGCACGGCGACCAAGAGGATCTCTTTGAAGCCGCGACACAGCTCGTGAACGACTTTGCGCATGTGAGGTACCTGTTAAGAATCGTTGCTAACTAGGAAGGATAACACCATAAAAAAAATCATAATTTGCGCACCAAGTTAAAGATCCTTAATGGCCTGAAACATCTGAGCAGCATGAGAAACTGCGCCGCCGAGTTGGGCGCCACGTGCTTCGGCATCCAGCAGAGCCAGACGAGGCTGACGATGAAGATGGCGATGTCGCTGATTCCGCTGACGTCTTTAATGAGCGCGCCGGGAGTGAAGAACATGCCCTCGGCGAGCACCTTGAGGATGAGCTCGAGTCCCATGGCGATGACAAAGACGTAGTCCATGACCTGGAGGATCTCGTGGTCCATCACCCTGAACTCGGGCGTCTCCACCATCTGCGAGATCGTGGTCAGCGTCGTGATGAAAATCATGACCCAGTCGAGGTAGGTGACGAGTCCGAGCAGCTTGTGGAAGGTCTTGAAGCGCACCTGGCGCCCCTTGCCCGTCACGCTGTCCTTGAGCGACGGGTCGTAGCGCGCGTTCTTCACGCGCTGGCAGATCTTGCGGAAGGTGGACTCTCTGGGCACGGCGAACAGGGGCCGGTCAAAGTAGGGGTGGTTCTCCCTGAGGTCCTCCTCCTTCTGGTTCCTGCGCATCTCCGCCTGCTGCTTCTTGGCGTGCAGCAGCTTGATGTCCATGTTCTGCGGTCGGTTGGAGCCGGCCATGGCGTTCGCGCCGCCGCCGGCCATGCCCGGGATGAAGCCGTTCTCCTTGGCGTTCTCGTTCAGGCGGTAGGTGCCGCCGCGCTTGTTGAACAGCTGCGACCCCCGAAGGGACCGACGCACGGACCAGATGATGTTTGACACGGAGGACTTCTTGATGGAGGCGCTCTTGTGCGTCTTCCGCGTCGGGCTGGCGAGCAGCTTCGTGGTGTTGGCCCGCTTCTTCCTGTACCTCAGGTTGGCCGCGTTCATCCAGGGCATCATTTCAGGCGCTGTCACTCCGTCCTCTTCGCACTCGTCGCCGCTGACAGCGTCCGCCGTGTCGTACACGAACTTGGACACGAAGCTGTCCCTGACCTTGGGCGTTGAGTAGTCGGAGGGGATCTTGTGCAGCCTGGTCATGAGCGGGCGTTCGGGAAACTTCTCGAATATCTTGAGCCGCAAGGGCAGGTCCTCCTTGATGTCAGATGACTCCTCCCTCATCTTCAGCTGCTTCACCTTCTTGGCCTCCTCGTCGAGCTCGAGGTTATCGAGGATGACGGCGACGAAGAGCGACATTACGATCAGCGTGACGAACAGGTGGTACAGGATGAAGTAGACAGCGACGGCGAAAGTGAGGTTGGGATGCACTTGCTCCATTGTCTTGGACATGACCTCCGGCCAGGCCTCCTGCGTGAGAATCTGGAACATGGAGAAGAAAGCGTAGGGGAACGTCTCGAACTTGTCCAGGTCGGGCAGGAAGCAGAAGAGCTGCATCGAGATGCTCGCGGTCAGGATGAGCAAGCACATGGTAAAGACAATCAGACTGCCGAGTTTCCGGCCCGGCCCGAAAATCTTGTAGACGAAGGCCTGCAGCATGGGCGAGGCCTTGATCAGTCGGAGGATCCTCAGCACCATGAAGATGCTCATCCAGGAGAGGAAGATGCCGTCGATGGGCAGCACGTGGATCGTGGTGGCGACAGCCAGCATGAACTCGAACTTGTGGATGGTCGGCTTGAAGTAGCCGCTGAAGCTCAGGCAGAAGATCTTGAAGACGACCTCGACGTCGTAGAAGACGGTGAAGTAGATCTCGAGGGTGCGCTGATCCTGGAAGAAGAACTCCCTCGGCTTCTGGTCGGATGTGTGCTTGAACTGGATGGTGGAGATGATCAGCGCGTTGGCCACCGTCACGATAATGATGATGATGTGGTAGGCGGGCGAGCCGAGGATCTTATGGCAAAAGGCCGGCGCGATTCCCGTGTACTTGTTGCCGTGGACTGTGATGAGCTTCCAAGATCGCTTGTCACCCTGCCAAAGATTTGCAATTTTTTGGGTAATAGGGCTTTGGATACGCAATCCGTACTGCACGTACCTCCAGGACTTGCTGCGTCGTGACCTCGTCCTCAATTCGCTCCCGCTCGCCCCACATCTGCTGGAACTGGACTCTGATCTCGTTGAACGTCTCGGTGATGACGGCGATGAAGACGTTCTTCACCATCCAGGCGAGGAAGAAGATCATGGTGACGAAGTAGAAGGCTGACTTCCAGTGCTGGACTGAGTCGCCAGCGCGATACATGATGTAAACCCAACCCTCTTGGCTGGCGGCCTGGAATAAGATGCGTAATCATATACCGCTTTTGATTAATTAAGGGAGATTTTTACCGTGTATACGGTGAACACGCTCGTTGCGAACTCTCCGAATCCAATGAAGCCGGTCTTGACCTTGCCGAGCGAGCTGAGCTTGATACAGTCGAAGCCCTCGGGGCACTTGTACCCGCCCGAGTTGGTCTTCGGGTTGCAGTACGAGTCGGGGATGGTAAGGTCGTCCAACGTGACGTCCTTTGGCGCGACGCCCTCCCTCACGCAGTGGTAGTCCATCTCGCCGAAGAACTGGACGCCTAGCAGCCCGTAGAGCGACATGAAGAACAGGAAGAAGATGGTCACGTTGTAGATCTGGTGGCTGGACCGCTTGAAGATCTGGTTGATGCGCGACTTGGGCATGTTGAACTTGAGGAAGACTCGGATGCATCGTATCATAATGAGCGGTCGTGGGCAGCGGAGGATGGAGAGGGGCGAGTAGGCGGGCGCGATGCCCGACATCTCTAGGCTCTGCAGCAGCACCGACAGCACGATGAAGAAGAGCATGGTGGCGTCGAACTGGCACCACTTGTCCTTCAGGTAGGCCTTCTCGCCGACGAGGAGGCCGCGGTCGCGGATCTTGGCCACCATCTCGGCGAAGAACGCGATCACGCAGATGACGTCGGCGAGGAAGGTGACGTAGAGCAGCGGCGGGTAGTACTCGAATGTGCGCGGCGTATTGAGTATGACGGAGATGAGCGCGACGAATGAGAGGAAGCGAAGGATCTTCCTCGGGAGGCCCTTGTTCGGCCAGATGACGTCGTTGCCCTCGCTCAGCGTCTCGTCGGGGCCGTAGTCGGCGCCGCCCGTCGCGTACACCACGGACACCTCGGCGCCGGGCCCCACCGTCAGGCTGTTCTTGCGGGCCAACATGTCGATCGTGTTTACTCTATCTCCAAACTTCCTCCTCCATCTTTTCGCGGCAGTCGTCCTTGCCTCCTCTCTTTGCGTTGCGTACGTCGCCTTCCTTCCAGGGGAAAGCTTTCCATCCGACCTTCCTGGCGGCCCGCGCAGTCTCTCTGTTCTGTATGCCAGAGACGACGAAGGCTGTTGCTCCCTTCCCTCCCCTTCCCTCTTCCTCTGGCCTCTCCTCTTCTCTCCTATCTACGTCGTGTGGTGCGTACACATACATACGGTATATTCCCTAGTCTGGCTCCATCTCACAACTCTGTTCTTGCGGCCACAGAGAAGCCTTTTTCCACCCGCAACTTTGATGCGCTTATCATAGCTAGCTCTACCATGGCTTTATCTGTAGGCTTTTCCAAACAAAAATGTTGCTTGGAATAGTATATCTGTATCTTCAAATAGTTGCTCTAGTTTGTGTCCTAATATTTAATCTGTTCTAGACCTTCTTTTAAAGAACTGTTTTTTTCTCACGCCAACAGTGCATATGCATTTGGATCTTTCTTCCACCCCGTCAAACAGGCCAGGCGTGTCGTCTTTCTAAATTGACGTCTGCGAGAATCAATCCATCTTTCAGTCCGGTCGAGCTGCGAGTTCTCCGCGCGTGCACTTTCCCTAGTCCCCCGGTCGGTCGGCCCTCCCTATTGCTAATTGTATGGACGAGGGCGGGCGGCAGGCCTAGTTGGCGAGGTCGATATTTCACTCATGGCCAATGCTCGTCGTGACCTGAGGCCGTTCAGACAAAATTTAAGTACGGAAGATTCTGCCCAAGTCTCCAGAAATTACCTGTTGCGGACTTTTAGCCATATGATTCTTGGCTTGCGGCCAAGAAACAATCTGCTAGGTGTTTGACGTATTTAGGCGCCGAGACGTTGTTTCCTCTCTTTCGCGCTTCCCGCCCGGCAAGTTTCCTGTCGCCGACCCACACTAGGAACAAAATTCTTCTGCTCCCGACCGACCCCAAGGCAATTCTGATCAGGTCTCGGATTTCCGACGGTAAAGAATTAGCGTCAGACGTCAGCCAAAAAGCAGAGATACGTATACTATTCAAAGGCATTCATGCGGACCTCCACCGTGCGTGGTCATCACCTCGGTTTGCGATACGAAATCTCTTGATGGGTTTAATTGAATCCGGCCTCTAGCTGGGCCTTTGCACTGAATGCTCCAATAAATTCCCCGGCAAAGAGAGAGATAATTGGACTGTGAAAAGTCAGTCGAGCTAGGCCGACCGGATTATTTCGGCCTTCCTCCCTCCCTTGCCGGTCGGCCAAAGAGACCGAGGAGACGACGGAGTCGTCCGTTATTACGTAATTTTATACCGCTTTCCCGCGCATGTGTTTGCGGCGGCGGCACAGAATTTACATTCCTATTAAGGCCGCGTGCGTGCACTCAGAGTTGAGCTGGCCGGCCTTACTTCCATTAGAAACGGCAGGTGCGGCTCCGAGATTGAAATTGCCGTCTGGATTTTAAATACGGTGGGTTGCGTAAGGTCAATCTCCAGAAAAATATCCTCCTTTTGTCACGTACTGTCAGAAAGTATGACCTTGAAATATGGGCTAATAGAGCAAAGAATTCATGCATTATAGATTTTTGTCAGCAATTCGAAGCGTATCGAAGATAGTGCTAATCAGGTTTAACGCTCTTCAAGCAGTAGCTTTTCATTGCCCTAGTCGCGACTTGGTCGCTTTCTTCGCCTTGCTATAGCCGTCGAAAAAAGTCTGTTCCGGCCTCTCTCGCTCGCTCGCTCGTCCGCCTATCCCCGTCGTCAGTTGACTACCGAGGACAGTGGAGGGCGGGCCGAGGGCAAACACGCGTCCGGAATGATCTCATAGTTCGGTGTAGTAGTGAAGAAGAAAATATGAAGTGCCGAAAAAACGGTGATACTCATCCGTCCCTTCAAAGGACATGCCTCACACTTTTTCGAAGGTAGGCCACGTACATTGCCGGCGCACTTGAGTTTATTTCCGCGTTTCAGTGCGCATATTTGTATAATATCAGTGGTGGTTGTACAATGGTGGATCGTCATTCACAACATGTGCACTCACCGATCTTGCGTTCGCTCGCTCTTCCGGCCTTTCAATTCGCTCTGTGCCCAATTCTCTTTATATGCGGCCATATCACCAAATTGCTGACTGTGTCTTTCTGCATGCACTTGTATGTGTGTGTAGTATAGAGTTACGTGTGCCAAAAAACTAGTGTGTACGTGTACTATGTATGTATAGTGCCGTGACCGAAGGAAAAAGGAATTTAGAGTGATTTTTCGCTATTAAAGCACACCGACTATAGCTTTGGCCAAACTACGTACGACATAATAGCGCGTGGATAGGATATACGTACATAGTGCGGAGGGAGAAGGAGGAGGAGGTGAGGAACGGAGAAGATTGCGGCACAGTTACTTAGCTATAGCTCGTTCCAATCCCTCTCTCCGATTAGCTCAATGCCATAGACAAGGCGATCAATGTATAAATTAGGAGACTTTCGAATAATCTGCGCCTAATCGAAGAAGTCGTTGTCTGAGTCGAACGTCCTGCTCTCCTCTTGAGCAATCTTTGAGAACAGCACGTCGATGGGCTTGACGTCGTCGAAGATGTAGGGCGATCCGGTGAGGATGATGATGCTGCCGAGGCCACCCACCACGCCGAACACCCAGAGGAAGAGACGGTCAAGCACCATGGCCACGATGCCCCAGTCCTGGTCCTCCTGTATATTTTTCATTTCTCTTTATTAGTGTCATGATTCTTGAAGGCCTGTTAACCCTATAATTACCGCGTCGAATTCGTCCTGCCGCTTCATGTGGTGCTTGATGAACATGATGTTGTGTATGGCCTTCTGGATGACGAACGGCGCCTTCAGATCGTCGTCCTTCGAGCTCACCTGTGTCGTTGTCTTGATGATGTTGGAGAAGCCACGGTAGAGGCCGTTCAGGTGGCCCTTCAGCTGGCTGCCCTTGTCAGACGAAGAGGAGTCGCCGCCCTCGCCGGCATTCGCCTCCTCCTCTTCCTCCTCGCCTGAATTTGTAATAGACTTTTAAAACGCGTCCCACTAGCATTTGACTGCGTATTTTTACCGGCCAGGGTCTTGAGCGCCGGGTCCGACTGTCGAAGGAACTTACTCCGCCTGGACTTCATCGAGTCCTTGATGACCTGTATGGGCACCTTCATGAATAGCAGCCGAGGCAGGTTCTTTATGAAGACCCGCTTCACCCAGCCGGGCATGGTGTGCGTCGACGGCTTGCGGTAGTGCAGGTTCAGGACGATCGTCGTCAGGATGAAGCCCACCGCGATCAGCACCATGCTCATCACGAGGTACCTGAGGGGTGATATTGTGTAGGACAAAATGTCGATAGGAAATGACATTTGATATTTGCCTACCTTCCGATGATGGGCATCTTTTTCGAAGTGGCTGGGATCACCTCTAATATTAGAGTAAAATAGAAGACTTGCGAGACGAGCACGTTTGTCACCAGCGCTGTCTTTTCTCCGGACTGAAAATAATTAAGAGAATTAAATACCTTGCAAGGGCGTTTCCTTTATACTCAAGTACCTGTGCTGGCAGATAAAAGACGAGGATGGACAGATAGAAGATGCCCAAGCAGGGAATGATTAGGTTGACGACGTAGAACAGCGACTTCCTCCTGATGATGATGTTGAAGTAGATGTCGGGATAGGGCTCTGGACAACATGGGTACGTCTTGACGTGTCGCTCCGCCGGCACATCCAAGATGTCCCACTCGACGTTCAGGTAGTACTCAGAGAGGTCCATCCCGTAGGGAACGGTGTCGTTGCCGGGCTCGGCGTTGATGTGCATCAAATCAACCTTAATTGGAGACACATTAATTCGATATGATCAATTTATGATCTTGAAATAGGCAAGTCACCTGGAATCCGTCGTGCGACCAGCTCCCGAATTTTAGAAAGCACCTCTGCTCGTCGAATGGAAAGAACTCGACGTCAATCTCGCAGGACGATTTGAAGATTGCCGGCGGCGTCCAGACCACCCGGCTGTCGTGGTGCAGGATGGCCTTCGTCATCGTCTTTATGATGTAATCGCCGTCAGCACTGAAACCGTCGAAGGAAATAGGTGAAACGAACAGTGAGGGTAAAAAAACGAAGTTGCTCACTTGTTGTACAATATAATATCCGGCAGCCAGATGGTCTCCGAAGGAACATAGAGCTCCGTCACTCCGCCGTATTCCTCCGGGTCCCAGGAGAATTTGTAGTCCAGCCATTCCTGAATGAATGATACATGACGAGGTCCCCGCAGCGTCGCGAATAATACATGGTAGCGCATATTGCGTAAATACTCACATGTTCCAGCCAAACGTTTGTCGTGAGAATCTGGTCCTTGAGATTCTACATAGGAGAATTTTAAGAGTGGTTCGTTAATGTGGTCGGCGCTTTCAAAAATGTTTATAGTCTTACCAGATCCACCAGCTGCGACAGCCTCATGCCCAGCTTGACCATGACCTTCTCCGTGTGATTGTGCACCGGCCGTATCAGCCTGTTGTAGTTGGACAAGAGGTCGTCGTAGAGCCTCTTCGCGTCCGGGTTCGCCTCGCATCCGGGCCGCGTCGCCATGAGCAGCGCGGCGACCATGGCGCCGACGGCGGCGGCCGCGGAGAGCGACCACGGCCACCGCAGCCGATATCTCCTACACTTCATCGCCGAGCTAGGCAGACATGTAGCTCTTCACTTCGCGTTACGCATCGTTTATTTGTTAGCACAGGCGGCGGGCGGAGCTATAGCCGAGGAGGCATCACACAGCCAGCAGTGGCAGCGACAGCAACAGCTATGCACTCCTATGTACGTACAGCACTTATGAGAAATGATCAGGAGGACTGAGGCTGAGGGCGAGGGAGAGGTGAAGAGGCAGAGGCCCAGCAGCAAAAGCAGCAGCATCGGCAACTCCTCCTCATTCCGCCGCCCGCCCGTCTCCCTTCCCTCTCTCCTCCCGCGAACAAGCAAGCAGCCTTTGCAGATGTCCTCCGAGCGAGCCTCGCCTACTCCTGCTATCGGCCTCGCTCGCTCGCTCGCTCGCTCTCTTGTTGGGTTGGCGTACCCGCTCTCGCTCGCTCGCTAGTCCGCTCGCTCTCGTTTCGCACACGATGCCTCCCTCCAAGCGTGAGAGCTCAAAAAGCGGGACTCGGCCGGAAAGCCCTTGCTTACTCCTAATACTCCGTGCTATAGCTAGCTAGCTATAGCTCCATCGGACTCCGCCGCCCGCGCTGTCTATCTTACTCTGTATCTGCTGCTGCCGCTTTCGAGGAGTGCGTTCCGCTCGGTGACGGCCGGCGGCAGAGCGACGAACGGAAGAAGGACATGGGATGTGCCAAACAAGCCGAACGAAGGCTTCGTACATACGGTATGCAGAAGACATGCCATCGAAGAACATGGGTATGCATGGTAGAGGAGTAGAGCACCATGCTATATCGTCCCCATTTCCCGACCAGATTGGAAAGCCCAATACCCACCGCCCATGCAGCTTCCCACCCGCATCTCGCGCGCCGACCGGCTTGATGGGCGCGGCCGGGTTGGGCCGTCCGTCGGTCGTCCTGATTCCCCTGGTCGGCCTTTAAACAAGCTCCACTAGCGAGCGAGCGAGCAAGACTTGCCCATCTGATTTCGTCGCGGGAGAGTAAATTCTCGTGGCAGCCAGACACGCCCATAGGAGTACGGATGGATAATGTCGACAAACCGTTTTGACATGGAGCTTTTAAAATGGAAGTTTGATGTTATCTTTTTATCACATTCTCCGCATTAGGATGAAAACCATACCGAAGATGTGACCATATCGTTAAGGTTGAAACATTGTTCTAAACGTCGGGTTGCTTCAATAACACATCCGAATCACTCGGGCATTTAGGCGCCTTTAGTAATAAGGCTGCATCTACGTATAGTAGGCCAGGAGGCGAGAGAGAGAGATACGGATACGAACGGACGGACGGACGGATGGACGGCCTCCGCCCGCCTCTTCGTTTTCTTCTTGCGCGCGAGAGCGAGCGAGCGAGTAGGGCGAGGTCGGCCGCCAGTCACTTCTTTACAGTTTCACAACGCCGAAGGCCAGGCAATGGTGGATGCGCGCAAACGGCCGCCTGTCCGACGCCGCCGCCGCCGCCCACAGTTTTCTCTTCTTAGCTCCTTCTCCTCTCCTCTCTCTCCTCTCTCACGCCCGTTCACTCACGCACGCACACGCCCATGGG
>JAAUYK010130897.1_pt1 | contig 19039 bp, 15 predicted proteins | sample 7278021 | NCBI WGS metagenome assembly JAAUYK01 (sample SAMN14350223, study PRJNA611818) | marine sediment metagenome | isolation source: surface marine sediment (1.8m) | place: French Polynesia: Moorea | collected 2018-08
CCCCCCTCACAGTTGGTGGAATTGCGGCCGCTGGTGCGCGATTGATTATACAATCGGTAGTTATAGCGAATTTTACCAAAACGGCTCTTTATCTGTTGCCGCTGGCCTCTTTTAACTACGCCCCTATAAATTTCTCCGCCTCTCGGCAGCCGATTCCCATCACGGTCGTAATCATTGACTACGACATGCGCATCTTCCCGGCCGGCTTTTACAAAGCAAGTATATTGAGCAGCGGGCGATTCGATGGGTGCCATAAAAATGATGCAAACAACCGTGGAAATAAATAGGATGCCAAACAGTTTGACTTTCATTTTTTTCTGCCTCTCTTCGTTCTTGTTGGCGATGTTGACTTCCCTGTTGAAGATCCGCTTGAAAGTGCTGAACAGTATCGCTGCGGTCTAAAATGATAAGCAGTGCTACATTCCCCTAAAGTGTGTTGCCTTTGTGTAAGATAAGGTTACCTCAGGTTGTTCGAAACGTCAATATTACTGGTCGGTTTGCAACTTGACGATGGTTAATCTAGCCTTAGTCTTACTAAAGTAAATTCTTCCACATGTCACACATTCTCCAGTTCACTTTCAGAATGGTGATGATCACAATCGTTTTTCAGATGGGGGGACAACGATGCACATCATCTCTCTAAAAAATGCCGCCTTAATCGATACCTGCCGTCGAAGCGGCATCTTCGCAATAACAATTCTTGCCTTTTTGCTGCAAAGCATGATTTTTGGCTGCCAGTCGGGTGAAACTGATGAAACTATTCAACCGGCGCGGCCGGTCACCTACCTGACGCTTGCCAAGCGCACGCCCGTCAGTCAATCCCTGGTGGCCGGGTCCGTTGAGTCCTGGAAAAGAGAAACCCTCGGGTTTGATGTCAACGGGCGGCTGCGATTTGTGAAAGATCGCGGCACCAATGTCCAGGGGCCCGCAACCGATGATGCCGGTAATATACTGCAAGCGGGAACACTGGTGGCCGAGTTGGAAAGCCCCCGCTTTAAAGTGGCCGTCAGCAAAGCGGCGGCGGACATCCGCGATATCGAAGCTGAAGTTTTTCGCGCTAAACGCGATTTTGAGCGCCAGCGCAATATTTTTGAGAAAGGTGCCGGAGCCAAGAGCTTCTTGGACAAAGCCGAGGCTGATTACAAAGCGGCCAGAGCCAGACTAGAGGCGGCTCAGGCCAAACTGACAAAAACCAAGATCGATTTGGCCGATACGCTGCTGTTTGCGCCTTTCAGTGGGCAGGTTGCCAGGTTGCATGCGATTCGAGGCGGCTATGTGGAACGGGGCGAACCGGTGGCCACCATTCAGATGATGGACCCGATCAAGGTCGAAGTTGCCGTCTCACCGGAAGTGGAACAAAATCTGAATTACAACGATTTGGTTCTGGTTTATGGGGGTCCCGGCGAAGCGCCCCTTCATGGTTGGGTCCACAACAAAGCACCCACCGCAGACACCGCCACGCGCACATTTATGGCGACACTGCTGGTCCGCAACCGCCTGGTGGAAATCGGGATACCCGATGAGGTGGATCCGCAAGACATTATTCGCACTAACGCACTGTACAGTCTGGAATCTGAGAAAGCCGACGGCCAACCACCGTTTTTTGCCAGTGAAGACACGCTCTACAAAGATAAGGACGGGTTTTTCGTCTGGAAGGCCGATGGTGTGACCATTAATGATTTGGGGGGTACATTCAACCCGGTGTTCACGGTAAGCAAAGTCAGGGTAAAGCCGGGCGAACGCTTTATCAGGGCTTTCGGGCTGTTTTCCTTCCGCGAGCTGGTGGATATCGGCACCCTAAATCCGGAAACCGATCTGGGCGTGGCAAATGCGCCGTCCGATCTGCAGGAGGGTCAATCTGTGGTGTGGGTGCGTAAAAACTGGCTGTTGCGCCCCGGTCAAGTCGTCGGGGTCGACCTTCAACAGGGCCGGTTAAACACCGGGTTTTACGTGCCGGTTCTATCGGTTATGAAAGAAGGCGCCGGATATCATGTGTTTGCGGTCGAATCCGTGGATGAAACCCACCAGCGGGCAGTAAGGGTGGCGGTCAAAACCGGTCAAAACATCGGCACGCTGATTGAAATTATACCGGAGGCAGCGGACAGGTTGTCGGACGGTATGAAAGTTATCGTGGACGGAGCCGCTTACCTGCGGGAGGGTGACCCAGTCAATGCCTTTGTCGAAGTCGAGGTCAAGCTATGAATCTGCCTAAATTTGCGTTGCAACACAAACCGATTGTATTAGGTATTGCATTTCTATTGTTATGTGCCGGCCTCAACACCTTTTTGACCGCACCCCGCCGCGAAGACCCTGAATTCATCATTCGGGAAGCCACCGTCACCACCGAATGGCCGGGGGCCAATGCCCGCCAGGTGGAAGAGCTGATATCCGATAAAGTTGAAAAGGCGGCCGCCAACATCAAACAGGTCCGACGCGTGATATCTCGCAGCTATTATGGGCGCTCGGTGGTGAATGTATCCACCATATATGAGATTGACGACACCGCGCCTGTGTGGCAGAAGCTGCGCGCCGAGATGCGGCTGCTGCAGACGGAGCTGCCGGAAACGGCCCATCCGCCCAAGGTCGACGATAACTTCGGCGATACCGCCGCCCTGGTTCTGGCGCTCTACCAGGATCCGGAAACCGCCAAGACACAACCCTACACGCCGCGCCAATTGGAAATCTTTGCCAAACGACTGCGCGACCGGCTGATGGATCTGCGGCCGGTGACCAAGCGGCCTGACGGTCGCGTGGTGCCGCTGACCACCGAACCCGCCTATGTGGCCCGCCTGGACCTGTATGGCGTTCAGCCGGAAGTCATCTACCTGGAAACAATTGCCGAGAAGTGGAGCCAGCTGGGCATCACCAGCGATTTTCTACAGCGCATACTCAGCGAGCGCAACGTGATCGCCCCGGCCGGCATTCTTAATACCGAAGACTACCGCATCAACACGCGTATTACCGGCAACTTTGATGCCGTGCGCGAAATAAACGGTGTGGTCGTGGACCGCATCACCAGAGATAAGCAAACAGAGGCACCTGCAAAACCCAAATCCAAGCGTCCGGCGTTTGATGTGCCGGTCAAACTCAAGGACCTGGATATTGTCGTGAAGCGCGAGTACCAGGATCCGCCTGCCGCGCTTACCTATTACGGCGACTCCGAAGCATCGATGCCCGCTATTGTGCTCTCGTTTACCATGAAGCCGGGGAAAAATATCTCCTGGCTGGGTGATGCCGTGGAGTTGCTGCTGGAAACGGCCAGCCAGACCTTTTTGCCGCCGGATATCCGTGTTGCCGTGGTTTCAAATCCCCCGGCTTTTGTGGAGAAAAAGGTCAGCGACGTGGTCGACAACCTGATTTCAGCGGTTGTTTTGGTGCTGATCATCCTTAGCCTGCTGGCCGGGCCGCGGGTGGCACTGGTCACTGCCATTACGGTTCCGCTGGTTATGTTGACCGCCTTGGCCCTGATGCGCATCTGGGATGTCGAAATCGAACAAATCTCGCTGGCGGCCCTGATTGTCGCGCTGGGGCTGCTGGTGGACAACGCCATTGTCATCGGTGAAAACTCGTCCCGCTTTATGAGTGAGGGGATGCCGCGCGAAAAAGCCGTAGTAGAGGGCGCTACGACAGTCGGTACCTCGCTGCTGTGGTCTTCGCTGACCACCATCGGCGTTTTCATACCGATGGCCTTTGTCCTGCCGGGGGACATGGGCGAATATGTTTTCAGCCTGCCAGTGGTGGTCTCCCTGACCCTGCTGGTCAGCTGGCTGTGTGCCATGACGGTCACCCCTATTTTAAACTTTTACCTACTGAAGCCTATCGCCGGGCTACCGATTGTCATGGTTATTAAATGGATCGCCGCCAAGCTGGGCATAAAAGGGCGTGAACGGCCTGCCAAAGACGATGCCGCCAAAGATAATTTATTTGTCGTCCTTTTGCGCTGGGCCATTCGGCTGCGCATGGTGGTCATCCCCGCTGCTTTTGCGTTGCTGTTTGCCTCGTTTATGCTGCCGGTGCCGCCTTCTTTTTTCCCGGATTCGGATCGCCCGCAGTTTGTGGTGGATGTCTGGTTGCCCGAAACGGCATCCATTTACCGCACCGCCGACACTACCCAGCAGGTTGAAGCCCTCATACGCCGGCTCAGCCAGGTCAAACGGCAGGACGGGGCCTGGGTGGCGTCTGTCGATGAAGACGGAAATCCGTTTCCACGGCTGGATAATATGGTGACTTACGTTGGCGCCGGCGGTCCGCGTTTTTATACGGGCACAGATCCCAAACCGGATGCGCCGCATTATGCCCTGATATTGATCAATGCCAACGACCCGGAGGGTGTCTATGATTTCATTGCCGACATTCGCTACGCGGCCTGGAACGGCATCGGTCAGCAGGGCGATCCCGACTACCTGCCGCCCATTACCGGTGCCCGGGTCGTCCCTCAGACACTCGTGTTGGGCGTGCCCGTGCCCACACCAATCCAATATCGCATCTCGGGACCGCGTCTGGCAGATGAGGCGGTTTTGCGCCATTACGGCCTCAAACTAAAAAATATACTCAAAGACAGCCGGATGGCCTGGGATGTGCACGACAGCTGGGGTGTTTATGGTCTGCAGCTGGATGTCGATGTCGATTCGGTGGATGCCAACCTGGCTGGCGTGACCAATAACACCATTGCACGCACCCTCAATGCCTATTACAGCGGACTGCATCTGACCCGTTACCGCGAAGGCGATCGCGAAATCCCGGTGATGCTGCGTCTACCCAAGGATCAACGTCAATCCCTTCAAAAGGTGAATACCGCCTTTGTCGAGGGTTATGACCGCAAAGTCCCCCTGAAGGCTATCGCTGATTTAAAGGTACGCTACGAACCCACCCTGATCACCCGCTACCAGCGCGAGCGGTCCCTGTGGGTGCAGGCGCGGCCGGAGACGGATTTTTTGGCCAGGGAAGTATTGGAGATATTGAAGCCTCAGGTGGCTGCCATCGAAAAGGAGCTGCCACCCGGATATCATATCGCCAACGGCGGCATCGACGAAGAGGCCGTGCGTGGCGAACGCGCCAATAACGTGGCCCTCGGTGTCGGGGCCCTATTGGTCATCCTATGCCTGCTGCTGCAGTACAACTCGGCGGTCAAGCCTCTGCTCATTTTATTGACGGTCCCGCTGTCGGTCATCGGCGGGATGCTGGGTCTGTGGATGCGTGACATTCCGTTCGGATTTATGGAAACGCTGGGTTTTTTGGCATTGTTCGGCACGGTCTTGAATGCTGCTATCCTGTTGATCGATTATACCGAGCAGTTGATCCGCGAAAAGCTGAATGCCAAAGAAGATCTGGCACCCGAAGGAGAGCGCTCTTACTGCGGTTTGACCTGGGAAGCTTTCCGCAGCTGCATGCTGAAGGCCGCTCGCGTGCGCCTGTTGCCGATTTTTATGACCACCGCCACCACCGTGGCCGGGTTGATGTCGCTGATGTTTGGCGGCGGGCCGTTGTTTAAAGGTCTGGCTACGGTTTTTGCTTCCGGGTTAATTGTGGGCAGCACCATTACGGTGTTTGTGCTGCCGGCGCTGATCGCCCTATTTGTCAAAAATTTCCGCTTTCAATTGGTGCGCCCTGAAGGTTAAAATGCAGCTGCCATTGCCTGTTGAATTTTGCTTTAAAACCAACTCAAATCCGAAAATTCTCCTTTGCCTCATCAACCAACGTTCATGACCTGCCAGGCGCACGGGGATCAAACAGCAAATTTTCGTGTTTCCAAAATGTCAGGCATGAACTTGCCCTATTTGAATGATGACTGCATCAAAGAGATGGATATGCGCTGCTCGACTGGAGACTAGCGGCGATTGTCGACGAGGGGGATGTTGAAGGTGTAAGCACGGCCCTGATATTGAATTTGAAGAACGATATTGGCGATATGTTCCGAGGGTTTCTGATTGGCCTCAAATGACCAGTTGATCAACTTTCGCTCCTCAAAGGGTTCCAAACCATCAAAATCAGAATCCGGCTGGCGTGTAAAATCGGCAGATTCCGTCAGAACCAGACCGGCATCATCCGTTTCCGTTTGTTGTTGGCCGGAATTTTTTTGATAGAGTTTTTTGGAAAGAAATGTGATTTTGTGGAGGGTAAGGTTTTCAAACCCGATGTTGTAAAAATCGATCGCCTGTGTTTGCCAGGGTACGTCCGATGGATAGCCTTTGTACGGTTGCCGGCCGACATATTGGCAATCGATTTTAAGAAACGGTGTGCCTTGATAATCGGTCACCATGCGCTTTACGGTCCGCTCTGGATAAGGATTTGACGCTGCATTTTTCCCCGGGTCGGTTGCGCTGCACCCGGCCCAAAAACTGCTGACGGCAAACCATACGATCATATACCTGGCGACGCCTGATTTCATGAACCCGATCCTCAACATTAAACGTTCGAATATCACATAACTTATCGGCCATGTGGGTGCAAGCCTTTAATTTTGTATCAGATTTTCTTGCAGCTGATCTATTGTCCAGTCAAAAAGGAATTTCCCATGATATATGTCATTGCCACCATTGAGCTAAAGCCGAATTCGAGAGAAAATTATCTGAAGATCTTGCAGAACAATGTGCCCAAGGTAAAAGCTGAAGCCGGCTGTTTGGGATACGAACCGGCCGTTGACATCGATTCCGGTTTGGCTTTTCAAAGCGCCATCAGAGAAGATGTGGTCACCATTGTCGAAGCCTGGGAAAGCCTCGAGCATCTGGTGGCCCATCTCAAAACGCCGCATATGCTTGCCTACCGGGATGCGGCCACACCGTACGTTCAACAGATTAGCGTTCGGGTTATGACGCCGGCCTGAACCATTTAGTTGCACAAATACTTCACGCTGGTCTCAGCAAACGCTTTTCACTTTTAGATGCGTAACCCCTAAGTGAATAAAGTGAACTAAAGTTCGGAGTGCCTAAAGTTGAGGAATTCTATCTTTTTAAAAGGAGGGAGCGCAAGCGACACCACAATTTTAGGCACTTTAGGCACTTGTAAATTCAACCGCTTTTATAGCAATAATGAAAGCGCTTTTGACTTAGCTTCGATCTTGGAGGTAACTGCTTATGTGTGGCCGCTTTATAGGATATCGTCAACTGGATGAGCTGCAGCAATTTTTCCCCATTGACCGCGCCAATTGCGACGTGGCCGCCAATTTCAATGTGGCGCCGACACAGGAAATTTTGGCGATATACACCTATGAGGGCGAAAACTGGCTGGATAGATTCCATTGGGGGCTAGTGCCGTTTTGGGCCAAGGACCCATCCATCGGAAATCGCATGATTAATGCCCGTGCTGAAACGATTGACGAGAAACCGTCCTTTAAAAATGCCTTTAAAAAGCGCAGGTGTTTGATCATTGCCGATGGCTTTTATGAGTGGAAAGGCACCAAGGGGCAAAAACAACCGATGTTGATCACGCTGCCGGATAAGAAACCTTTTGCATTTGCCGGGTTGTGGGAGATCTGGTACAAAAATAAGCAGGCGCCAGCTTATCGGTCATGTACGATCATCACAACGGAAGCCAGCGCATCGATACGCGAAATTCACCATCGAATGCCGGTAATACTTAAACCCGAGGTTTACAAGGATTGGCTGAACCCGCAATATCAGAATACAGAGAATTTAAAACATATTCTGGCAGTGGAACGCCTGACGGAATTGACCAGCTACCCGGTATCAAAGCAAGTCAACTCCGCGCGCAATAATGACCTCTCGCTTTTAGATCCAATTAAGTAAATCACAGAACACGTCAAAAAGTTCGTATCAGCACTGCCCACGCGCTCAGCGCCAGCACGACGGCAACCAACATGGCCTTTGACGCTGGCGCCAGCAAACGGACAATCCCCACCAACACCGTAATGAGCACCAAAGCGGCAATGATAATGGTTGGTGCCATGATCCACGGAATTTTATCCGCCAGCGCTAAGAATTGCTGCATTTTATCCTCCTGCGGTGGGTTTTTAAGACAGGTTTGGTGGCGCGGTTTCAAGTTTTTCGACGATCGTGTCAGGCATCAGGTGCTGTTTCAGGATATCTGGATTTTAGGTTGCCGTTAGTGAAGTGAGCAAGAGCTGAAAAGTTCCACTGATGTTAAGAATGGGTGCCACAAAAGCGTCAAATTTGCGCACCATTGTATATATACCACATGTTGTATGTCAATAAATAAATTATACCATATATGCTACTTTTTATGGGTTCTCAAATAACTGCAAACTAAAAAGCGGATTGAAACTTCATCCTGTACAACTGCGGTTTTATCTGCTAAAACCCTCCCTTCCAATCAACAGGCCGCTAAAAAGAGGAAAACAAGAAAGATCCGAGGGGGATATGAAAGGTCCGCTCAACAAAGGTGCTAAAAAACCGGTGTGGTATGAAAATAAAAACACCGTTAATGGCTTTCTGGATAAAGGCAATAACCGTAGGACCGGTAGACTCGATAAAAATCCACCACCTGATAGGCATTCCTGGTTAGAGATCATCAAAAGATCATGGCGTGTCAAATAGGGCTAAATTTTACCCTGTTTCGATTGGCATCAGGGGATATTCACGCCAGGTATTCGCTTACTGGAGGGTTGCCTCGAATCGGTGTCAATATAAAAGGGCAGCTAGAGCTGCTGCCCTGTATAGGCGGAGAAAGCATTCTAATCCATGCAGGTCTACTCCCACCAGTTTTTAGATGCCTGATTTAAGAGCGACTGTCCGTCATAAAAGCTTCGTTAATCAAATTTTCGACCTCTGGTCTACGCTTGAAGATCGGTATCAGATCCAAAAAGCGCTGAAGTCTCTGCTCACCAACCACACGAATGATTAATATCGCCAGAGCCACTGTTGCCCCGATGAGAACCACACTGGCGCAGCTTTTAATCGTAAAGCGCTGGTCGCGCGACCATACCTTGCCTATCAAAAAGATCGCCCCCCTTATGATTCGGTTAAGATGATACTATTAATTCTTGGAACTATCTTCTTCACCAAATTTCATCGCAAATTTAATGCATTTTCGCTCAGCAATTTTGTTGTTCACTTCAGAAAAATGATTCAAATTCTCTGGAGTCCTGAAATTTCGTCGGTATTTTTCCAAAACCATTTTAATTCCTGACTGTATATGCCGATATCAGTCTTCCTTGAGGCATAGAGAAGCAAAAATCATGCACGATTTAAAAGCGCCGCGAAGAGATCAAATTATTAACATATTCAGTCACCTATAAATTTTTTTGGACTGTTAAGCTATACATCTACATGAAAAAAGTTTCCCAATTATGGCGAAATGGCCTTACTAATGAATATGGGGATGCAAAAACAGTGGTCGCAGACGCGCATTTAGCGGTCGATTTCACCGGCCGTCAATGATTCCAAACGCATTTGCTGCGATCGCCAGACATTGTTATCGTTTGCAAACGATTCGATATTTTTGTTCGTCAAGAACTCTACCATTTTAATGTCATCCACGGCCAGATCTTCATTTCCCATTTTGGTATGCAGCGTTGCGCGACTATAGTAGGCTGCACCATATTCGGGATCCAGCTCAATGGCTTTCTCAAAATCAACTATGGCATCGGCATCTTTTCCCTGTCTTTCCTTGGCAAGACCGCGCAAGTGATAGGATCGCGCCAGATCGGGATTTAGTTGGATCGCACGATCAAAATCAGCAATGGCTTCATGCAAATGATCGGAGCGAAAATATGCCGAGCCCCTGCTCATATAGGCGAGTGTGTGTTCCGGGTCGGAGTCGATAGCCTGTGTCAAATGTTCAATGCTTTCATCGTAATTGTTTTTTAAAAAAGCAAACATACCGTTTATGTAGCTGTTATTGGCCTCTGTATTAGTTGTCATCGTACACCTCCATTGTGACGAATCGAATTATTTTGTCTAATTTATGTCTAAAAATAAGTTAGAATGCATAGATGTCAAGCCGGTTCGCCGGATGGCAATAAACAAGGTGATCAAACTGATAACACGGCTGGATATAGAAGGAGAATTTTGCTGCGGTTGCCCAAGAGGGGCAGTCAACTCAATTTGTCTAAAATATTGCGGAAATCGGATATGTTATGCGGATACAAGACGTTCAGTTGCTTTAATTCTGCCGCGCATGATTGCAGACCGCTTCCGCCGACGATGATGGCCACTTGTTCGGTCACGTATCGACGTAATTTTTTTATTTCGCGCAGGGTCTGTCTTTCAGCATCCTGGTAAACGATGCTGAGCGCAATTGCCAGCGCATTCTTGTGTACGGCAGCAGCTGCAATTTCTTCGGCTGGCAGATTGGGCCCAAAGTAAAACACACCCCACCCGGCCTCTGCAGCGATGATGGCAGCCATCAACGCACCCAGTTCATGCCAGTGGTTTGCCGGGGTTGCAACGACGATTTTCGGCATCGGCAGCAGCGGGCGGTAGACAGAGAGCATATCCCGCAAAAAAGAAACCAGAATTGATGAGGCCATGTGCTCATTGATGATTTTGAGCTCACCCCTACTCCAGCGCTCACCAATTTCAATCGTCAAGGGTATGACCACTTCTTCAAAAAGCCGCGGCCTTGTGAGCACGACGGCAGCTTGGCCTAAAGCGGCCTCAAACGCCAACTCATCCAGGTTATCCACAGCCGTTTGGCACGCTTGCAGGAGCTCTTCGGGTGTGGTCAGCTGGGTCTGAAAAGTTTCAATCGGCCCGGTATCTGCAGCAGCGCTGCCGATAATATCCGACAGTGTATTATCGTCTAATTCTGACAACTGCGCTATGCGGTGCCCCCTCTGGCAAGCTTGCTGCAGAAGCTGCAAATGCTGGATGTCGCTTTCAGAATATAACCGGCGACCGGTCGCGGTGCGACCCGGCTGCACTGCACCATAACGTTTTTCCCAGGCGCGGATCACATGCGCGCTCAATCCGGTCTGCCGCGCAACAAATCCTATCGGGTGTATTTTGCGCTTGTTACGCATGCCGCCAAGCTAACATAGCACCGATGAGATGTCAAAGAAATTTTAGACAAATCATTGACAATTCTCTAGTGACCAGCGTTCACTAATTTCTGTCAAAAAAGTGCGAGACCATTGGGCGAAATACACGGCAGCAATTTCTGTGACAGGCGCCTTTAGCTCTCGGAAGATCTTTTCACATGCGGACAACGGTTTGATAGAGATAAATCTCCATCCACGGCTGATGGTCTCTTCTTTGGCAACCACCCCATCACACGGCCGTCGATAATGATCAACCCCAGAAAGATACAACCCATGCCGGCATATTCGGCCAGTCTAATATCCTCACCCAGGACCCCGACCCCCAGCAAAAGCGCGCTGATGGGAATCAAAAATGTCACCAGCAGCACATTTGTGGCGCCAACGGCGGCCAACAAATGAAAATAGAGAAGATAGGCCGCCGCAGTGCTGACAACGGCAATACCTAAAACGGCCGCGATAGCCTCAATGGAAGGTTGAATCCCAAAGGGTGCATCGACGATGATGGCCAGTGGCAGCATAATGACAGTTGAGCACAGCAACATGCCGGCAGAATTGACGAGGGCAGGAATATTTTTAAAACGCTTGCCGAAGATTCCGGCAAAACCATAACTGAGTGCAGCAAGGAGCACCGCTGCCTGCCCCAGACCGCGCCAGCTAAATCCATCGGACAGCTCGGGTTTCATCATCAGATAAACGCCCATAAAACCGACGACAACCCCCAATATTTTAGAAAAGGTCAGGCGTTCATCTGCAGTTAAAAAATGGGCCAGCAAAACTGCAAAAATCGGGGTTGTGGCATTCAGAATCGATGCGACGCCGCTTTCAATGCGGGTTTGTCCCCAGACAATGAGGGTAAAGGGTATGGCATTGTTAAGCAACCCTAGCAGCGTGTATCCCATCCATGTTTTTAGGGAAGCCGGCAGTTTTTTGCCGCCAAGGTATACAGCCCCAACCAGGAATACAGTGGCAATGGCAATCCGCAGAAATACCAGCGTAAATGGTTGAAAATCGCGTAATGCGATTTCTACGAAAAAAAAGGAACCTCCCCAGAAAAGTGATAGGATCGTTAGCAGTCCCCATTGATGTGAGTTCATTGATCCCAATTGGATTCTCCTCTCTGATTTAAAACTCTTGCTCCACTGTAGTGGTATGCTGGGAACGCCGCCACCCGATTCTTGCGATATTTTGGCAGACGATGGTCATTACCAAATTTTAAGATAGAAAGAAAGCGCTCTTTGGCCTTATCCCGACCGCAACACCCCCTCTGTCCTCCGTCCTCTGACTTCTGTCATTTGGACCACAGCGATATGTCATTTAGGTAATAAAACTATGGCATGAATTACCCAATTATTTGATTTTTAAATTTTCTTATTTTTATAATAAATTGATATATATACAAAAATAAAAATCAATGACAATGGCATATTTTTTGCATTTTGCGAATGGTGTCTGCAGGTGCCGAGACCTTCAATGCTTAGGTTTGGCTCGCAGCAGGCACTTCTATCGGCTGGGGGGCGGGTTCTCATTTTACCCCTTTTACCCTTCAAATTGGTATGCCTTTTGGGAACCCCAACCCCCTTCTTCCCTTACAATTAATCATTGAGCGGGGGCTCAAAAGGGAGCGCGGCCTAAACGGGTCACAAACAGGTTCGAATCCTGTACCCGCTCCATTTCCTGGGTGACATATGAAAATACTATTCGCATCTGTGTTTGCTGCTGTTTCGATTGCTATCTTTATTGGATTGGCTGAGGCTGGCGTCTTTACGGATATTATCACCCATCTTAAAAACAACGGGATAACGGGCCCGGGGAAGATACCATTGCCAGTTTTTATGTTTCTGCTGGCCATCGGGATTATCGGCATTTTGGGAATTAGGCGAAAAGGATAAAAACGTTTATGGATCGCCTAAATCACCTCAAATCCAGGAAGGATGCACGGTTGGTTTTCCGAAGAAACCAGGAGGTCGCCGTGCGCTGCTTGACCAATACCTGCAATTTTGATGGCCACATCAAAAATGTCAGTTCTTCAGGAATATTCATAACAACCAACCAGCATCTGCCCATCGGTGAGGAAATAGCAGTTTCTTTCAGCTTTCCCGACTCCGGCAATCATGTCAAGGCAACCGGAAAGGTCGCCCGGGTTACCAATTCCGGAATCGGTGTCGAAATACAAGTCTATTTCAAAGAAAAAGACAGCCCGTTCAAAAAATCGACAAAAAGCCGCAAAAAGCAGCCTCAGCTGGTATTTTTGGACTCAACCAGCCCACCCGAATAAAACCCCGCTTCAGCCGCGTCTAACTTTGCTGAATGTCTTATCCGGTGAGCCTTTCAACTTAAGCGCCTAACGTTAAAGCCCGCCATGACCATTCGATTCCTGCAGGGCACAACATCTGCACCTGCAGCGGGAGCAGGGTGTTTTTGAGATTAATATGATAATTTCATATATTTAAAAAAAATTACTAACTTAAAAAAATTGTGAGTGGTTCAAAAATCAGCTAAACTGTTAAGTATCAACAAGCACATAACATGCTCATGATTACGATAGCATCATTCAACCAAACAAGAGGTGATAACGGGCAATTTTTTTCGTTGATCTTTTTTTTTGCTGCTTCCGCTGGCCCTGGGCATACTCACCATATACCTGTCCATCGATCTTTTTGAGTATTTAAAAAACACCATCCGGCTGCCTACACGCAAATGTTCTTTAATAGCCTTTTTGGCATGTCCGGTAACGATTTGCTTTACCTGGTCAAACCACAGGAATATTTTCGATTTTTGATGGCACCGGCTGATATTAAGGATCATAATATCGGGATGTACAAAAAAAGGATCAAGTTAAGTCTATCCGGTCTGCTGGGACTCCTGCTTATTTAGGTCTTGGCGAGCATCCTCTTCTGATCGAATCACATGCATTATTATGCAAACCCGCTCTCCGTATAAACCTATCAGCATCTTCCAACCTGCAATCTGTCAACTTTGGAGTGATCCCTGGTATTTTGCGTTTTAGATTGTTATAAATCTACCTACCGGTAGGTAATTTTCTTGACAACGTCAAGAATTTACCATAAGCAGGCACCGTCTGAAGCATATCTATCACGAGCACTAAGATGGAACCAATATGAAAAACAATAGTGGAATAAAGGCAAAAACACCCAATGCGCGCCAGAGGGTGCTGGAAACAGCCATCGGTATTTTTGCCGAGAAAGGCTATGCCGGAACGTCTGTGCGCGAAATTGCCGAGCAGGCTGGCGTCAGCAAACCGATGCTTTATTACTACTTTAAAAGCAAAGAAGGGCTTTTTCTGGCCATTTTGGAGATGGCGGAAGATTTACAGAAACATTTGCTGGCCGAAGTGCTGGACTCGAAAGGCGATGTATTGGAGCGGCTGCTGATGCTTTATCGCCGAGTTTATGAGGAGGTTGAAGCGCACCGCAGCCTGTATAAAATGATTCATGGTCTCATATTCGGCCCCCCTCAGGGGACACCCAATTATGACTTCACACGCTATCATGGTCACATGATCGAAGCCATTCGCAAAATTTATCAGAAGGGGATCGCCCAGGATGAGGTCAGAAAATCGGTCGACGACGAGGTGGCCTTGCTGGTGTTGAGCGTCATCGACTTTTGTTTGCACATGGATCAGGTAAAACCCCAGTCCGCAGATCCACAGCGTCCCGAACGATTGCTGCGACTGGCATTTCAAGGAATTCAAAAAGAGACGGTAAACTAAATGCAAACCAAACGACTATTAACACTTCTGGTATTTTTGTTGTGGTTCGGTTTTTTAACTTACGGTTGTGATGACAAAGCCGGTTCAGCGACAACTGAAAACCATATAAACCAGCCAGAAGCAGTTGCGGTTTCGATTGTTAACATCACGGCAGAACCGATACGGGATGTCATTTTTTTGCCGGGAACAACCGAAGCCTGGCAGGACGTCCAGGTGTCAGCCGATACAGCCGGCCGCATCGAATGGATGGGGCCAAACGAAGGTGACCTCGTCCAAAAAGGCGACCTGCTGGTCAAAATCGACGTTTCGGCCCTCAAGGCCGCAATGGCCCATGCCGAGGCCCAATATCAATTGGCTGATGATCTTTATCAACGCCGCCGGCGACTTTTCAAGCGCAAAATCATTGCCCAGGAGGAACTGGATCAAAGTGCCACTCAGCGCAAATTGGCAGCCACCGACCTGCAGCAGATAAAGGTCAAATACAATCATGGTTTCCCGCGTTCGCCGATCAACGGTATCATTAATCACCTGTACGTCGATACCGGTGAGTTCATTGATACCGGCAAACCGATTGCCGACATTATTAATATCGACCGTATTAAGATCAATGTGCGCGTACCGGAACTTGATATCCGCTTTGTGCTGCAGGGCCAAAAGACACCGGTCAAGATTGATGCTTTTCCCGCTAGAAAGCTCAACGGAACAATCGATTTTGTGGCCTTTAAAGCCGATCCGGCCACCAAAACATTCCTAGTCCGCACGATAGTCGAAAATCCATTTGCCGACATCCGCCCCGGGATGATCGCCCGGGTGGCTTTTGTGCGCCGCATGATTCCGGACGCATTGCTGGCACCGCTGTTTGCACTGGTGGACAAAGGCGGCGAACGTATAGCGTTCGTCGAAAAAGACGGTATCGCGCAATCGCGAACCGTTGACATCGGCGTCATTGAAGGCGATCGCGTTCAAATAACCAGCGGTTTAAATCCCGGCGACCATCTGATCGTCAGGGGCCAGACTGAAATTGAAGACGGCATGAGGGTGCGTGTGCAATGATTCTGAATCGATATGCACTCAAACGGCAGATTACCGTTTTGGCGCTGCTGGTGGTCATCGTGATTGCCGGGTTATACTGCTACGTTACACTTCCGCGGGAATCTTTTCCGGATATCACCATTCCTTATGTATTTGTGACCACCACCTATGAGGGGGTGGCACCGGCCGACATGGAGGAGCTGATCACAATTCCCATTGAGCGCAAACTCAAAGGAATTGATGATGTCGAAGAAATCCGCTCAACTTCCGCTGAGGGGTTATCCACGGTCGCCATTAAATTTTTACCCTCGGTTGATCTTGATGATGCCCTGCAGAAAGTGCGCGACAAGGTTGACCAGGCCGAAGGTGATTTGCCGGCTGACCTGCAGGATGATCCGGTGATTAAGGAAGTCAATTTTTCAGACATGCCGGTAATTCGGGTCGTATTATCGGGACCATTCAGCTTGCGGCGTCTGCAGAATTTAGCCGAAGACATGCAGGACCGGCTTGAATCCATTCCCGGCGTTTTGGAAGCGCGCCTGACAGGCGGCCTGGAACGTGAAATTCATGTGGAATTTGATCTGGATCGCGTGCGCGCATACAACGTGCCTTTTTCCAGCATTGTCGGTGCGGTCAACAACAGCAATGTCAATATGCCCGGCGGCAGCATGGATATCGGCGAAGCCAAGTACCTGGTGCGGGTGCCGGCGGACTTTGGGCATCCATCTGAAATTTTTTCGATTGTGGCCTATGTGCGGGACGGCAAACCGGTTTATCTGAGGGATATCGCCACGATCAAAGACGCCCATAAAGATCCGCTGACCCGCTCCCGTATCAATGGTAAAAATAGCGTCACTATCGGGGTTCTCAAGCGCAGCGGTGAAAACATCGTACGCGTCACCGAAGAAGTCAAACGGGTGGTCGACGATATGAGGCCCGAGCTGCCGCAGACCCTGCAAATTGATCTGACGGCCGATCAGTCCAATGACGTACGACTGCTGGTGGCAGACCTGGAAAATAACATCATATCGGGACTGATCCTGGTGCTGGCAGTCATTTTCTTTTTTATCGGCGGCCAGTCCGCTATTTTCGTGGCCCTGGCCATCCCCTATTCCATGTTTATCACCTTTGCGCTCCTGACCGGCTTCGATGTGACGTTGAATATGGTGGTGCTGTTTTCATTGATTCTGGCGCTGGGGATGCTGGTGGACAACGGCATTGTCATTGTCGAAAATATTTACCGCCATATGCAGCAGGGCAAAAACCGCGCAGAGGCAGCCGCTGCGGCAACCGACCAGGTGGCCTGGCCGGTGATTACGTCCACCCTGACCACCCTGGCGGCTTTTTCGCCCATGCTGTTCTGGCCGGGTATTATGGGTGAGTTCATGGGGTACTTGCCCATGACCCTGATTATGGCCTTGAGTGCTTCGCTGTTTGTGGCGCTGGTGATCAATCCGGTGCTGTCCGCCCGTTATCAGAAAATTAAAACCGGCCCGCCCGCCAAAAACCCGAAGATCCGCGAGCCACGTGTTAAAAAGGTTTATCTGTTTTTGCTCAAATGGTCTTTGCAACATCGCTGGGTGGTCATCACGGTGGCGGTTGTCTTGCTGATTGGCGCTGCCCTGGCTTTTTTCTTTTTCGGAAAGGGCACGGAATTTTTTCCCGAAACCGAGCCGCGCCGGGCGTATGTTAATATCAAAATGCCGGAAGGCACCAATCTGGACGCCTCCGATCGGCTGGTGGCCCAGATCGAGAAAATTGTGGCTGAATATGAAGACATCCGTTATGTCATATCCAATATCGGTGCCATCGGTGGAGACCCTTTTTCCCAGGGCGGCACCGGGACCCATATCAGCCGGGTGGTGCTGGACTTCAAAGATTTCCATGATCGCTCCCGACCTTCGTCGGAAATTGTCAAAGAGGTACGGCAGCGGATCCTAAGCGCCATCCATGGGGCGGAGGTGCAGGTGGAAAAAGAAGAAGAAGGCCCGCCCACCGGACCACCGATCAATATTGAGATTTTTGGAGAAGATATATATTTACTCGGTGAACTGGCCGCCCGTGCTCGCAAAGTGATCAAGGACATCCCCGGTCTGGTGGATTTAAAGGATAATTTTGTGAAGGGCAAACCGGAAATCCGTGTACGGGTGGACAAAGAAAAAGCCGCCCTGATGGGATTGGATACCTATACCATCGCCTATACGGTAAAATCGGCCATCAACGGGGTTAAAGCCGGTGTTTATCGCGAGGGCAAAGATGAATATGATATTATGGCGCGTTTGCCCAAACGCGATCGTCAGTCCATCAAGAGCCTGAAGCGCATCACAGTTTCAGGCCCTGAGGGTGAGCCGATACCTCTGACCAGCCTGGCTAAGGTGAAACTGGGCAGCGGAATTGGTGCAATTATGCGCCTGGATCAGAAACGGGTGGTCACCATATCAGGCGATGTATCGGGGCGCCTGGCCAATGACGTCATCAAAGACATCGATGCCCGCCTGTCTCAGCAGATCGATTGGCCCAAAGGATATCGTTTCCAATTTACCGGTGAACAGGAAGAACAGGCCAAGGCCCAGGCTTTTTTGAGCAAGGCTTTTTTTGCCTGCATTGCCCTTATTATGCTCATCCTATTGACCCAGTTTAACTCGCTGGTTACCCCGCTGATCATTCTGGCCTCGGTGGTGTTTTCCCTGATCGGTGTATTTTTGGGCCTGCTGATCACCGGCACGGCGTTTGGTATCATCATGACCGGCATCGGTGTCATTAGCCTGGCGGGGGTCGTCGTCAACAACGCCATCGTGCTCATCGACTACATCAACCAGCTGATGGCCAAAGGCCTGTCATCCACCGAAGCCCTGCTGCGTGCCGGCGCGGTGCGCTTCCGGCCGGTGATGCTTACCGCCATCACCACCATTCTGGGCCTGCTGCCGATGGCCACCGGCATCAGCTTTGATTTCCGCAAAATGGCCCTTGATATCGGCGGTGAGTCCTCCCAGTGGTGGGGGCCTATGGCGGTGGCTGTGATCTTCGGTCTGGGATTCGCCACCCTACTGACGTTGATCCTGGTGCCGGTGCTGTGCTCTCTGGTGCACAGCTTACGCAAACAGCGGACGGCATGAAACAGAGATCAAAAAGCCAGCCGCCAGTGGCCAGTAACCAGCCGATAACGGAAATGAATTAAAGTGTACCAGATGATTTGATTAATTAATTGGTGGACAAAGACACGACTTTTAATATTCGTCATTTCCGACACGCAGATCGACCACACATTGCGGCTCTTCAGACCGAAAGCTGGCAAAACATCGGCATAACTGTCTTGCCAG
>JAAUYK010167339.1_pt1 | contig 19017 bp, 13 predicted proteins | sample 7278021 | NCBI WGS metagenome assembly JAAUYK01 (sample SAMN14350223, study PRJNA611818) | marine sediment metagenome | isolation source: surface marine sediment (1.8m) | place: French Polynesia: Moorea | collected 2018-08
CGATAGAGGTCCCTGGTCTCGCGGCTCGCCTCGTAGGCGTTCTCGTACGCCTCCGCGAGTCGCTGGGTCAGATCCAGGGCTGTCTCCCGGAGAACGAGCGTCTGCTGCGGGAGCGCATTGACGAGCGGCTCGAGGTCCCCGGGGCGCTCGATCTGGCTTGCCAACTCGTTCAGCCAGTCCATGAGCCGCTCGGCCGTGGCCCGGTCTCGTTCGCTCGCCGAGGGGTCCTCGAGGGGGTAGGCATAGTCCTGGAGCAACCGCATCAAGGCCTCGGCCGCCTCGCGCTGCGTGAGCTCGTAGGCGCGCCTCACGAGTGCGGGTCCTTCTTCTTGATAGGCGGGCGGCGCCGCTTCGAACGCCTCGATCACCACGGCCTCGCCGATGAGGTCCGGCTGGATCGTGCCCAGGCGCGGCGAGCCGGAGGTGGTCGCCTCGCGCGTCGCGGGCGGAGGCAGCTCCTGCTGCAGCAGCTCGGCGAGGCGCGAAGGGTCGGCCGCGAGAGGCACGGCGTTGAGCTCCTGCTCGATCCGTTGCGACAGCCTCTCGAGAGGCAGGCCGCCGGTGAGCCCGTTGAAGACCACCAGGTGCGCGATCGCCCGCTTCTCTTCGGTCCGATTCTGAAGCCGATCGCGCTCGCGGCTCCCGAGGTGGCGCGCCGCGTCCAACTGTCTGAGGGCGAGCGCCTGCTGCACCCCCTGCTCCCGCGCAATCACGCCGGCCATCACGAGCGACAGCGGGTTGCCGAACTGCTCCGTCGAGAGCCGGTTCTTGAATCCCTCGTCACTCCCGGGCTCGGGAAGGGCTATGCGCTCGGCATCCCCGTGAAACGCCTGCACCCGTTCGAGTGCCGCGGCCAAGACACTCCTTCGGGCTTCCAGGTCGTCGAGGCCCGGGAGCTCTCGCGGCCGCAGCGAGGGATCCCGAAACAGGTCCCGACGATCGGCGGACGAATCGAGCGCCGATGCCGTCAGCTCGTGCCACCAGCCAAACCCCTGCGGTGCCTGACGCTCGAGCAGCAGGATGCGCAGCTTCACGTCCAGCTGCTGCGTCGACAGACGGTCGAGCCAGCGGCCCAGTGCGGCCTGGCCTTGGCCCGCGTAGTCGATCACCAGCAGCGTGGACTGCGCCCAGGCGTACGTCCCCGTGGCGAACACGTCCGCCACGCGTTTCAGCTCAACGGGCGACAGGAAGCCCGCCACCCAGCCGGCGGCGCCGGACTCGTCGCCGCCATCAATGGCGGCGCACAGCTCGATCGCCAGGCGCGTCTTGCCCGAGCCGGCACGCCCGGTGAGCGCGTGCACCGAGATGTCCGGTTCTTCCTCGAGCCAGGCCCGAAGGTCGTCGAGCCAGGACTCCCGCCCGATTAGCGGGATCCCCCCGCGCCGCGGATCCAGGATGTCCAACTCGCGGCGGGCTCGGCCTCGCTCTACCGGGCGGATCTGCTTGCGGTCGAGCGGGAGACCCGGCCCCGCGTCCCCGAACCGCAGCGACACCTGGTTGCCGTGCCCGGTGACAACGACGCTCTGATGGATCGTGCCCGCTTCGACCGAATAGTCTGACATCCGCAGCCTTGCTTGCCTCGACCTAGGTCCAATGTCGAGGAAGAGCTTCGTAACGCGTGGCGACTTTGTCGATGACCCAACGACGACCGTGAATCACTCTAGTTCACATAGATCGCCAAGGTCTATGAGCTCATGGATGCTCCAGCTGCGCCAATACTCAGCATCGCCAAATCAAACAGTCCCGGCGCGTCCTCCCTAGGTGCAATCCCGAGGTTCGCCCATTGCCGGGCCGGTTTGGTGGCAACGGAGGGTTCGCAACTGCTCATGGGCTCTTAGTCCGCTGTGCCAACAGCAGTTTGAGAACCCGATTCAGGGCTTTCCCGTAAGGGTTCGAGGCGAGACCCGCTAATCGGGCGTTCTATAGGGGATGGACTTGCTGGAGCAGGCTACTCCCGTTTGGCGCGACGAACGGGACACCACTGCGGCGGAGGGGATCGCCGCTACGCGCTGAAGGCCGAAGCCCACCGCCCGGGGGTGTGGAAGTGCGCTGCCTGCCGCAAGCAGTTCAGCGTTGCGGTCGGCACCGTCTTCGAGCGGAGCAAGATCCCGCTCCACAAGTGGCATTTCGCCCCCGCGCTGCTCTGCGCCAGCAAAATGGGCATGAGCAGCCACCGGCTCCACCGCACGCTCGGAGTAACTTACAAGACGGCGTGGTTCATGAGCCACCGCATCTGCGAGGCGATGCGAGAGGACAACCCCGACCCGCTCGGACGCGGAGGGGACGTTCTCGAGCCGGACGAGACGTTCATCGCGGGTAAGAAGCGGCGCGCGCACGGAGTTCCGACAAGCCGCAGCAAGAAGCCCGAGAAGAACAGGGCAAGCGGTGGGGGGGGCTATGGAGAGCACAAGGCCAAGGTGCTCGCGTTGGTCGAGCGCCGTACAGGCCACTTGCGCTCGTTCCACATCGCCGACGTCACCGCGAACGCGCTGCGCCCGATCGTCTGGGAGAACCTCCAACGCGACGCGACGATTCACATGTATGACGGCACGCAGTACAATCGCCGAATGCTGGGTCGCTATCGCAAGCACGGCAGCGTGCACGACACGCATGGGCGAGTACGTGCGTGGCAACGTCACAACGAACCAGATCGAGGGGTACTTCTCGATCCTCAAGCGCGGCATCTACGACGTCTATCAGCACGTCAGCCGAGAGCATCTAATCCGTTACCTCGCGCAGTTCGATTTCCGGTACAGCAACCGCGACGTGTCCGACGCGGAGCGAGCCGTTGCAGCGCTTCGCGGCGCAGAGGGCAAACGGCTGATGCATCGGCAAGCTTTCTAAGAGAGACCCCAATGGAAAGCGATAAAGATTGGGCAGAAAGAGAAACGCTCTTTTCCCTGAGCGAGGACCACTTCAAGGAAATCGGCAAGCTCGCTGTCCAAAGCGCCTTGTTTGAAACTCGAGTCAGGGGACAAATAGCGCTCCTATTGAACATCTCCCCATCGATAATGTCGCTGCTGCTGGGACGCGCAAATATTGATCGTCTTCTCTCTATCCTCAACGGATTGTGGACCGCTCGGATTTCCGATGAGGACTCGCGGCGAACGATGTTGGAAATCATCAAGAAAGCACGTGAACTCTTTCCGAAGCGGGGAGACATCATGCACTCTGCTTGGTTTGGGTTCATGGGAACACCAACATTCGCAGCGCGAGTAAACACGGGGAAGAAAGATGCTGATGTCTTCAAAGAAACACCCGAATCGATACGTGAGCTAGGACTTGCCTTCATGGTTTTGCGTCATCGTTTCGACATGTTGGTGAACAAGGATCGGGAGCTACTGCCAGTCCCACAGCACGAAGCACTCGACGAACTCGCTCATGAGCTAAATCAGACCCCGGCTCGTGACCAAGAAGAGCTATGACGCCATCCCCAACTTCGCGTTCTGTGATCTCCGCTAAGACGTTTATGTGTCCAGGCCTAGCCAACATCAGCCCGAGCTGATCTCGGAGGAACTCTTCGAGCGGGCCGTCCGCAAGCTCCTCCAGACGCCCCCTCAGGCAAAGGGCGCCAAGAAGCCGGCGAGTGAGAGGAAGTCGGCCACGAAGGCCCAAAAGGGCTGATTCCGAAGCCTTTTCAAGCGTCTTCATCGAACCCCCCTCTGTCGAGATGGGTTTGTTATCTGTGCAAACCCGCGATTGACAGGGATCTGGCCCCTGCACAGGGCTCGCGAAGCTGCGGAGTGCCTGTCAGGTCCACGAGAGAAGTCGAGTTCCAATTAGATTCCATCGCTCCGGAGCCCCAACGTTTCTAACGATCTGATTCTACTGATGCTCCCATTGGAAGTTGCGGTTTCGAGCCCCGGCACTCGCTCCCCTTCCGCGCGGCCTGGGATCGGCCGATAAGGCCCGCAGGCGCCGACTGCCGGGCGAGGTCCCGGGGCGGCCGCGGAGGCGGCTTGGCGGACGCAGGGGGGCAGGGCAGCGACGGCGCACCGGCGCGCCTCGGCGGGCTCCGGCCCGTGCTGGCGGGTCTTCTCGTCCTGCTGTGCGCCGCCGTGGCGTGGGCCGATGGCGCCGACGCGGCACGCGGCCTGCCACTGTCTCCGGTCCCGCGCCTGCGCGTCGGCATCGGGGATCGCATCACCCTGCCCGTGGAAGGAGTCGACGGGGCCGCGCGGGAGTGGCGGTCCGGTCCCGCCGAGGCGCGCGCCCGGGGACTGCGTCTCGACCTCTTCGGCGTCTGGCTGCCCCGGGGCTGGTCGGAGGACTGGGTGAAGCGCGCCGAGCTCGAGCGGCTGGCCGCCTCCGGCGTGACGCCGGTGGTGCTCCACTACTACTTTGGCGACGACATCAGCAAGGAGCGGGTCGAGGCGCAGCGGGACGGCTGGTACTCGAGCATGTGGCGCATGGCCAACATGGTTCGCATGGATGCGCCCGTGCTGGTCGTGCTCGAGCCCGAGTTCAACGTGAGGCCGCCGAAGGGCGAGACGGCGATCACCGACTGGCCCTGGTTCGCCAACGACCTGCGGGCCGCGGCGAAGATGATCCGCGAGCAGGCGCCGAACGCGCTGGTCGGCGTGTGCGCCGGCGACTTCCCCGGCACGCCCTCCCTCGAGCCGGTGCTCGGGCCGGTGGCGGCGGATCTCGACTTCCTGGCCTTCCAGGAGATGCGTGCCTCCACGGATGTGGCGGCGTCGCGTCCCGACTACCTCCAGATCGGCCGCGCAGCGGTGGACTACGCCGCCTACCTGAAGCGCGCCTTCGGGCGTCCCGTCCTGCTCGCCTACGTGGCGGTCTCGTCCTACGGCGGCTGGGAGGGGACCCAGGCCGTGATGCTGGGGGACCTGGCGCGCCACCGCCGGGCCCTCGTCGACGCCGGCGTGTTCGGCGTCCTCTACTTCCAGCTCTTCGACGACCCGAAGCATCGCGGCTACTTCGGCGTCGCCGAGCCGCATTTCGGGCTGGTGCGCCGCGACGGGACCCCGAAGCCCGCCCTCGAGGCGTTTCGCGCCCTCGGAGAGTGAGGCCCAGCGGGCTGCGACGCCGAAGCGCCGGTCCCTCCCTCCGGACTCTGGACGCGCGCTAGTCGGCCGCGGCCGCGGGCGCGGTGGCGGGGCCCAGGCGACAAGCTTCGGACTGGCAGGCCGCCCACACCTGCGAGAGCGGCATGACCTTGATGCCCGTCGCGTCGATGGCGGCCAGCATCCGCTCGAAGTCCGCGTAGGCGTACTCGAGGGCGTTGGTGGGCTCCTCGGTCAGATAGTGGAGCATCAGGATCAGCCACTCCTTGTTCTGCTTCGCGCGCCGCGCCGCCTCGCCCACCGCCTCCGGCTTCGTCGTGTTCGTCACGTTGAGCACGCGCAGCAGATGCGGATCGGCCGGCGGCAGCGTCTCGGGGCCGTCCGCCGCGCTGCGCCCGGTGGTGAAGTGCTTGCGGACCAGGGGGCGTACCAGCGATGTGTTCTGCTTGCCCAGCGGGTAGGCGAGGTGCAGCGCACCCGCGCCGAACTCGTTCTCGGCCAGGAAGCGCTGGATGCCGAGGATCGCGGTCTCCAGCTCGTCCGGTCGCATCTGGGTGAAGGGGGTCTGGTGGTGGGCCGCCACGTCCCATCCGTAGCGCTCCTGCAGGTCCACGAGCTGGTGGAGGGTCAGGTAGCCCTCCTGGCCCACCGCGTCCGGGATCACGTAGGCGGTCCCCGGAAAGCGGTGCTTCGCCATCATCTCGGCGGCCTCGAGGTGCTCGTCGTAGCCGTCGTCGAAGGTGATGCTGAGGACGCCCTCCGAGGGCTCGTCCACGAGCGCGAGTCCTCCCCACCAGGCCGTGACCGGGGTCTCGTTGCCCTTGTCCGCCACGTACCAGCCGATGCTGTTGATCGCCTCGCGCCTGGGATCGCCCTCGATGCGGGCTGCCCCGAAGCTGAAGGTGAGGGGGGTCCAGACGCCGCCGCGCAGCAGGTTGAAGTCGGCATCGTCGTACATCGAGATCGGGAACGCGAAGTAGCTGGAGGCGAAGCGGTCCGACGAGAGCCGGAACTCCATCCCGCCCAGATTCGAGGCGTCGTCCACCTTGATCCAGACCTTCACGAACTTCCCGGTGGCGTCGATCAGGGGCCGGTAGGGCCGGACGTTCGCGGCGAAGGTCGGGCCGCCCTTGCCGTCGGTGACCACCCGCGTCCAGGCGAGGCCGGACTCGCTGCCGTGCTCGAAGGTGCCCCCCGGCCACATGGGTGCGAACTTCTTCTGACCGGCCAGGCTCTCCACGAGCTGCTCCCGCCCGCCTGCGGCGGAAGCCGCCAGCAGCGGGAGGGCCAGCAGGCCGAGGAGCAGGGCAGCCCGGGTTCGAGTCGTCATGGCGGCGTGCATGGTGTCTCCCGGGAGGACGCCCTCCCGCTGCGCAGGCTGCGGGGCTTCGCGAGGCGGCAGCTCCGCCCTCTCATCGACCCTCGCCGCGAGCATCTGAATCCGCTCCGGGCGCCGCTCGCCTGCGCGTCACCCCTCCGCCGCGGCGCCGAAGCGGAGATCGAGGTGGTAGGAGAGGCTCTCGCGCGGAGGCAGCGCGGGAAGCTGCAGATCGACGTGCTCGGCGCCGGCACGTAACACCACGGTGGGCGCTACCTGCCCCACCTTCGTCACGCCGACCTCCGCAGACGAGGCGCGCCGGTTCAGGTGCACGCGGAGCGCCACCCCTGCGGCGGCCTCGCGACCGCGATTGCTGATCTCCACGAGCAGTCGCTGCGGACCGGTGCGCCGCACGCGCGCGTCCACGAGGGCGCGCGTCTCGGTCCAGCGACGCACCTCTCCGTCGCGCGGCAGCCAGGCGGCCCGTCGCGCGAGCTCTTCCCGGGCGATCCGCTCGAGCACGTCCCCCCGAGTCCCCGAATCGCCTGGCGCGGGCAGCGCGAGGCGCGCCAGGGCCCCGGTGCGCGCCGCGCGCTCCACCGCCTCCCGCACGGCCCGTTCGCTGCGCAGGACGTCGCCATTCCCGCTCTCGCCGCCGTGCAGGACCCGCGCCGCGAAGCGCGCGCCTCCCGGCCACCCGAGGATCTCCACGCTGGGCACGCGAGAGGCCCAGTCGATGCTCGCTCGCACGAGACGCGTCATGGCGTTCCGCGGCTCGCCGGCTCCGCTGCGCGCGTTCTCGGGACCCACCGAGAGCCAGGCGAGACGGCCGTCCCCCACCGCGAGGCGCCGTGAGGCCGAGAGCTCCCCGGCGCTCCAGCGCAGCTCGGCGCCCGCGTCCGAGATGGCCGGCGCGCCGGACTCGGCGATGAGCGCGATGGGCTCGGCGGGCGCGAGCCGCGACGAGAGCGGACCCCGCCGGAAGGCCGCGACCGTCCGCGACTGCTCGAATGCCAGCTGCTGGATCCGGGGGACGTCGAGCAGCCGGGCCATCAGGTCGTAGCCCTGCCACTGACCGTCCGGAGTCGTGACGCCCAACGAGCCGGTGAGCACCGCACCGCCTCCCCGCAGCAGGAAACCGCGCAGCGCCGCGGCGTCCTCCCCCGAGAGCTTGCGGCCCCCGGGAACGGCGACGGCGCGAACGCCGCGCTCCACGAGCTCGGCCAGGGAGGGCGACTCGAACACGGGGCGGTCCGGCGGGGCGATGGCGCGCCACGCGCGCAGCCGACGGGCCGATTCGGGGCTGGCCTCGTCGACGTGGATCGTCCACAGGCCGAAGGCGCGCCGGGCCTCCTCGGCGCTGGGCGCGAGGAAGCGGAACGGCCCGATCACCGCGCCGATCATCTGGATGCCCAGCGCCAGCCCGCAGGCCATCAGGACGGCGGCGATGCACAGCACCAGCGGTCCGTAGAGGCCGCCCTCGGCGCCCATCCCGGTGCCCTTCACGCGTTGCGGATCGGTGACCCCGCCGACGCGCTTGACGCCTTTGGGCCGGAGGGGCGCTCGGGAGCGCCGGCGCACGCGCGGGCGCGACGCGTGGCGTGCCACTGCACGGGTTGCGCGGGGACTGGACACGGCCGCGGAGACCGCGGCAGCATGCCGTCGCCGGGAAGGCCGGCAGCGGCAGGGGAGGGAAGCGACATGGAACGGGCGCGGCTCGAGTTCTTCTTCGACTGCTCGAGCCCCTGGACCTACCTGGCCTTCCACCGGATCGAGGAGGTGGCGCGCGAGGGGGATGCGGAGCTGGTCTGGCGGCCGATCCTGGTCGGTGGCGTCTTCAACGCCGTCAACCCGTCGGTGTACGAGTTCCGCGCGAACCCGGTGAAGGCCCGTGCGGCCTATCACGGCAAGGACCTGGCCGACTGGGCGCGGCTCTACGGGCTCGAGATCGGCCTGCCCCCGGTCTTTCCGGTCAACAGCGTGCGGGCCATGCGCGGCGCCTTCGTCGCCGAGGAGCACGCCTGCATCGCGGCCTACGTGCGCGCCGTGTTCGAGGCCTACTGGGGACGACTCCAGGACATCTCGCAGGAGGACGTGCTCGCCGACGTGGTGGCGCGGGTGGGGCTCGATCGGAACGAGTTCTTCGCGAAGGTCCAGTCCGACCCGTACCGGCAGAAGCTCCGCGCCAACACCGACGAGCTGGTGGCCCGAGGGGGCTTCGGCTCACCGACGATGTTCGTGAACGGGGACGACATGTACTTCGGCAACGACCGCCTCGTCCTGGTGCGCGACGCCCTCTCTCGCGCGCGGTCCCGGGGCTGAGCGTCGCAGGCGCGCTCAGTCGATCTCGACCCCGGTCGGTCGGATCTCCGGCTCCGAGAGCGGGCGCACCGGTCCTTCGATGCGGAAGCGGCCCGACCGGCGGATGTCCTCCGACGACGCGCCGACGCGCACTTCCACGTCGCCCGGCTCCACCACCAGCCGCATGGCGGGGTCGTAGAGTGCGAGCTGAGCGGGATCCAGTGCGAAGCGGACCCGGCGCGACGCGCCGGCGGCGAGGGGCACCCGGGCGAAGCCCGCGAGCTGCCGGGCCGGACGCGTGGTGCTCGCCACCAGATCCTGGACGTAGAGCTGCGCCACCTCCTCGCCGTCCCGCTCGCCGACGTTGGCGAGGTCGAACGCGATCTCGACCCGCTCGTCGGCCCGCGCGCGCGCCGGAGAGATGGCGAGCTCGCCGTACTCGAAGCGGGTGTAGGAGAGCCCGTGCCCGAACGGGAACAGGGGCTCGGCGGGCAGGTCGCTGTAGTCGTCGATGAAGTTCGCGCCTCCGCGGCCCCATTTGCGACCCGCGTACAGCGGCACCTGCCCGACGCTGCGCGGAACGCAGATCGGCAGCCGACCCGACGGGCTCACCGTCCCGAAGAGCAGGTCCGCCAGCGCGCTGCCGCCCTCCTCGCCGGGCAGCCAGGCCTGGACCAGCGCGGGCACCAGGGCGCTGATCCGCGGCAGGGCGAGGACGCGTCCGCCCACCAGCACGACGACCGTCGGCGTGCGGGTCGAAACGACCGCCTCCACGAGCTCCTGCTGCACGCCCGTGAGGCCCAGGTCCGCGGCGTCGCGGAACTCGCCGCTCGTGCAGCCGGGCAGCAGCCCGGAGCGACCGCCGACGCACACCACCGCCACGTCCGCCTCGCGCGCCGCCGCGACCGCGGCCCGGATTCCGCTGCGATCGTCGCCGAGGACGTCACAGCCCGGGGCGTGGAGGACCCGTGTGGCGCGGGAGACCGCCGCCCCGATTCCCGCCCGTGGCGTGACCATGGGCACGAAGTAGGGCCCGGGCGCGAACGCGGAGCTCTCGGCTCGGGGCAGCAGCCCCGCGACTCCCTCGGCATCCGCGGAACGCTGGTAGAGGATCTCCAGGTGGGCCGGGTAGCTGTAGTCGCCCTGGAGCAGCCGCGGGTCGTCGGCACAGGGACCCAGGACCGCGATGCACGAGAGCGCCGGGTCGAGGGGGAGCAGGCCTCCCTCGTTCCGAAGCAGCACCATGGATCGCCGCGCCGCCTCCCGGGCCAGCTCGCGCTGCGCGCGAGTCTGGAAGGAGCGGGCGGCGCGCGTCTCGTCCACCACGGCGCGCTCGAACAGGCCCAGCGACAGCTTGAGCCGCAGCACGCGCTCCACCGATCGGTCGACGAGGGAGATCGGGACCTCGCCCGCGTCGAGAGCCTCGCGCAGCGGCGCTCCGTAGGCGTCGAGCGCGGGGAGCTCCAGGTCGAGGCCCGCGCGCAGCGCGACGCGAGCGGCTTCGCGCTTGCTCGCCGCGATCCGGTGCGACGTGACGAGCAGCAGTGTCGTGAAGTAGTCCGCGACGACGATCCCCTCGAAGCCGAGCTCGTCGCGCAGCAGCCCTTGCAGGATCTCCGAGGAGCCTCCGCACGGCAGACCGTCCACGTCGTTGTAGGCGTTCATCACGGAGGCCAGGTCGGCCTCGGCGATGACGGCGGCGAAGGGTCGCGCGAAGACCTCGCGCAGCGCGCGCGCCCCGATGTGTGCGGGCTTGTGGTTGTGGCCTCCTTCGGAGGCTCCGTAGCCGAGGAAGTGCTTTGCGGTCGCCGCGACCCCTTTGCGGAGATCGTCCCCCTGCAGCCCGCGAACGTACGCGACGCCGATGCGGCCGGTGAGGTAGGGGTCCTCGCCGTAGGTCTCCTCGGTGCGTCCCCAGCGTGGGTCGCGTGCGATGTCGAGCACGGGAGCCAGCGACTGGCGCGCGCCGACGGCGCACATCTGGTGTCGGATCACCTGCGCACAGCGCTCGACGAGATCCGGGTCCCAGGTGCTCGCCAGGCCGATGGCCTGGGGGAGCTGGGTGGCGTCGCGCGCGGTGAAGCCCGCCGTGCTCTCCTCGTGGACGATGGCCGGGATGCCGAGGCGGGTCTCCAGGCTGAGCCAGCGCTGGATGCGGTTCGCGAAGCGGGCCAGCTCCGTCGGTCGCAGCCCGGTCGAGCCCGCGATGCGCGCGACGTGCCCGATCCCGTGGCGCAGCGACACCGCAGCCTTCTCGGACGAGAAGGAGTCGTCCTCCACCAGCGCAGTCGACCAGACGCCGCCGAGCTGGGCGAGCTTCTCGTCGAGCGTCATGCGCCCGAGCAGATCCGCGGCGCGCCGCGCCAGGTCGAGCTCCGGATCGCGGAACGGGGCCTGCTCGAGCTCGGGATCCATGACGACGTCCTCGACGGGCCGCGGAGACGCGAGGGCATGGATCGTGTGCTCGTCCGGCCCGGGGCCTCGGGGAGAGCACGCTACACGACGCCCCCTGGAGGCGAAAGCGCGGCGCGCCCTCGCCCCGGATCGCGACTATGCTGACGCCCGTTCCGGCGCCCGCTCCGGCACCCGCTCCGGGAGCGTCAGGGCGCCCGTCGGGATGGAGACCATGGAGTACAACCCCTATTCGCACGCGATGCAGGAGGATCCCTATCCCACCTACCGGTGGATGCGGGACGAGGCGCCGTGCCTCTACAACGCGGAGAGGGATTTCTACGCCCTCTCGCGCTTCGAAGACGTGTGGCAGGCCACGCTCGACTGGCGCACCTACAGCTCGCGGCTCGGCCCGATCCTCGAGAATCGCGGGGAGATCCCCGGCGAGGTGATGTCCATCATCGGCATGGATCCGCCGCGTCACACCAGGCTGCGCAACATCGTGTCCCGGGGCTTCACGCCGAAGCGCATCGCCGCCCTCGAGCCCGAGGTCCGCGCGATCGCCGCCCGTTATCTGGACCCGCTCGTCGGCGCCGGCCGCGTCGACCTGCAGAACGAGTTCGCGGTGAAGCTGCCGATGGACGTGATCAGCGCGCTGCTCGGAATCCCCGAGGAGGACCGCGAACAGATCCGCCTCTGGACCGACAAGGGCCTCGAGCGCGACGAGAACGGCGTCCCGCCTCCGGAGGGAATCGCGGGCATGCTGAAGAGCAGCGAGTACATGCTGGATCTGTTGCGAAAGCGGCGCGTGGAGCCCCGGGACGATCTGATCAGCGTGCTCGCGACGGCGGAGTACGAGGAGGCGGGTGGCAGCCGCCCCCTGGACGACGAAGAGGTGCGCGGCTTCTGCGGACTGCTGGCGGCGGCGGGCGCGGAGACCACCGCCAAGCTGATCGGGAACGCTCTCGTCTACCTGTTCCGCCACGCGGACCAGAGGCGGATCCTGTGGGACGACCCGGCGCGCATCGGCGACGGCATCGAGGAGCTGCTGCGCTACGACGCACCCAGCCAGTTCCAGGGGCGGGTGGCGCAGCGCGACGTCGTCGTGCACGGCACGACGATTCCCGAGGGCGCGCGGGTGGCCCTGGTGACGGGCGCGGCGTGCCGCGACGAGCGCGAGTTCGACGACCCGGACCGCCTCGACGTCACCCGTCGCCCGCGGCGTCAGGTCTATTTCGGCCACGGGCAGCATCTGTGCCTGGGCAAGTCGCTCGCGCGCTTGGAGGGGCGGGTGGCCCTGGAGGAGATCCGGGCGCGCTTTCCCGGCTACGAGGTGGACGAAGCGGGCCTGACCCGCACCCACCAGGCCCACGTTCGCGGCTTCGCGAACGTCCCGGTCTTCGTGTAGGACGCGGCGGAGCTCACAGAGGCGGATCCTCGTCGCTGCTCACGCGGGCCTGGGACTCCGCCTGATCGCGTTCCTCGAGATAGACCTGCAGCGCGCGGCTGAACTGACGCAGCGTCTCCGTCGGGAGTGCCGCGATGGCGGCATCGAGGCGGCTCGAGGTGTCGCGCAGCTCCTGGGCCAGCTCCCCGAAGGTCTTCGCCTGCGACGACATCTCCTCGCCAATGACGGTGACGGTGCCGCTGAGGGTCGTGACGCCCTGACTGAGGGTTTCGATGGTCGTGTCCTGTGCGATGACCCGCTCCTGGAGCTGCGCGATGCGCTTGCGATCCTCGACCAGCAGCGCGTCCATTCTCCGCGGCAGCTCCCGGTCCAGGCTGTCACGGTCGGCGGCGTTCACGTAGGCGACCGTCGCCAGGTTGAAGCTCGCGCCGGCTCCCCGCTCGGGCATGAACGGCATGGTCGTGCAGCCGAGCATCGGCAGGAAGATTCCGATCGCGAGCAGCGTGGTGTACCTCATCGTTCCGTCTCCTTGTTCGAAATCGTTCCGCTCCCCCGACAGGTTAGTGGCAGGCCCTGCGGCGGCCAATCGCGCCGGGAGCGGCGCAATGCCGCGCGCCCGGGCTCGCTGGGCGGGGATTCGACGCGGTGCGGCGGACGCTTGCACACGGGTCGGCGTCGCGCGGGGCACGGCTCAGAACCGGAAGTCCAACCCCGCGCCGAGCTGGCCGTATCTCACGGAATCGCGGTCTCCCGCGACGGTCGCGTAGGCGGCTTCGAGGGTGAGGGCGAGGTTCGGTGTCATGTAGACGTCGAAGCCGCCCGCGAAGCGGAAGATCGCGTCGGTCTCCGTATCGTCGATCCGCTGGGTGCCATCCCGGGTGCGGCCATTGAGCTCGGTCCTGATCGCTCCGCCCCCCACGCCGATCCAGGGCTGGATGCGCTGCGTGAGGAAGAAGAAGCGCACGTTGCCGGTGATCGCCTTGCCGTCGAGGCTGCCCTCCGCCACCTGGTTGCGGAGGTCGAAATCGTCGATCCAGTCGAAGCGGACGTCCAGCGCGATCCGGGAATGGACGCGATAGCCGAGTCGGCCCATGGCGCCCTTCGAGTTGTCGACCTGGGTGCTGCCCGTGTCGTCGAAGGCCTCTGGCGCCCAGAAGGCGCCGCCACCCACGAACAGCCCCGTCCGGTCGTAGGCGAAGCGCTGCTTCAGCTCTTCGAGCTCCGCCAGCGCTCGTTCGGCCTTCGCCTCCGCTTCCTCGGCCTCGCGGCGGGCCTCCTCGGCGGCTCGCCGGGCCTCCTCGTCGACGTCGTCATCGATCGGTTCCGCAGACTCGGCGGCCTCGGCAGGCTCGGCAGCTTCCGCTGCCTCGGCGGGCTCGAGCGGCTCGGCGCCCTCCGGCTCCGCGGCCCGGGCTTCGAGTGCCTCGGCCTCTCTCTCGCGCTGGGCCGCGCGGGCCTCCGCCTGCTCGAGCGACTCCCTCGCCGCCTCGAGCTCCCGCTGGGCCTGCTCCGAAGCCTCGCGCGCCGCTTCCGCGGCGGCCTGCGCGTCCCCTGGGGTGGATGCGCCTTGTGCTCGTGCGGAATCGAACGAAGCCGTCGCGACGCCGAGGCACAGGGCGAGCCCGGCGAGTCGACCCCACCCACTGGTTCGGCGGCGCCCACCGGATCGGCAGCGCCCACCGGATCGGCTGCGCCCGTCGCATCGACTGGCCCGCGCTCTCCCTGCAGGTCGCGTCATGGCGCCGAGCTCCCGGAGAGGAACCACATCCTCCTGGAGCTTCGATGATAGCCGAGCGGAATCGGTTCTCTGTAGCGGTCAGGGAGCGGCCCGAGAGGCGGCTTCCACCCCCGGGCGGCGAGGGGGGTGTCTAGCCGGGGAGTCCGATCGTCTTGGTCTCGACGTACTCGGCGAATCCCTCGTCGCCCATCTCGCGACCGACCCCGCTCTGCTTGTAGCCGCCGAACGGAGAGTCGGGGCCGAACCACATGCCGCCGTTCACCCCGAGGGTGCCCGTGCGGATCCGACGCGCCATGGCGAGGGCACGCTCTTCCGAGCCGGAGCTGATCGAGCCGGACAACCCGTAGATGGAGTCGTTGGCGATGCGCACGGCGTCGTCGTCGTCGTCGTAGGGGATGACCACGAGGACGGGCCCGAAGATCTCCTCCTGGGCGATGCGCATCCGGTTGTCGACGTCGCGGAACAGGGTGGGCTCGACGAAGTAGCCCTTCTCCAGGTGCTCCGGCTTCTTCCCGCCCACCACCAGCTTCGCCCCCTCCTCGACGCCGCGCTCGACGTGGGCCAGGACGCGCTGTCGCTGGCGCTCGCTGATCTGCGGGCCCTGCAGGTTCGCGGGGTTCATGGGATCGCCGTAGGAGAAGTTCTCGAAGGCCTTCGTCGCCAGCGCCATGCCCTCGTCGTAGCGCGAGCGCGGCAGCAGCAGCCGCGTGGTGATCGCACAGCCCTGACCGGCGTGGACACAGGTCATGCCGCAGAAGGGGATGACGGCCTCGAAGCTGGCATCGTCGAGCACGATGTTCGCGGACTTCCCGCCGAGCTCCAGGAACACCTTCTTCAGCGTCTCCGCGCCGTTCGCCATGATGGTGCGGCCCACCGCCGTGGAGCCGGTGAACGAGACCATGTCCACGCGCTCGTCCCGGGTGAGGACCTCGCCGACCCGGGAGGGATGCGAGGAGGTCACCACGTTGAAGACGCCGGGCGGCATGTCGGTGTACTCGGCCGCCACCCGGGCCAGGAAGGTGGCGTTCCAGGGCGTCTCGGGGGCGGGCTTGAGCACCACGGTGTTTCCCGCCGCGAGCGCGGGCCCCACCTTGGCCAGATTCACCTGGAGCGGGAAGTTCCAGGGAGTGATCGCCCCCACCACACCGATCGGCTCCTTCCAGACGAGGCGCCGGCTCCTGATCCCGAAGAAGGTGTGGAGACCGAGATCCCGCTCCCACTCGAAGCGGTCGACGTGGTCGATCACCCAGGACAGGTCGTCGATCGGCGTCTGCATCTGGGCCGTGTAGGTGAGCTGGATGGGTGCCCCGACTTCCTGCACGGTCTGCAGGCGCAGCTGCTCCTTCTCCTTCTCGAGCCCCTCCTGGAGCTGCCGGAGACAGCGCTTGCGCAGCTCGCGGTTCGCGGGCCACTCCGTCTCGTCGAAGGCGCGCCGCGCGGCGGCAATGGCCGCCTGCATGTCCGCCGGACCGCCGTCCGCGACCTGGCCCAGGACCTCCTCGGTGGCGGGGTTCACGTTGTCGAACACGGCGCCGTCGGGAGCGGCCACGAACTCGCCGTCGATGTACATTCGCCCCTCGGCGAGGCCCGGTTCGGTCATGCGTCGTCTCCCCTATCTCCCCTATCTCCCCGGTCTCCCCTGGATGGCCCGGATTCTACTTCGCCATCACGTGGCCCGCTCCGGGCCCGCTGGACGGTTCGCCTTCCGAATGAACGCGTCGCCATGATCGCGTCTCGATGATCGTCTTCGGGCTCGGTACCGGCCGCTCCGGCAGCACGACCCTCGCGCATCTGCTCAACCTGCAGGAGGGGGCGGTGGTCACCCACGAGCGCAACCCGCGGCGGATCCACTGGAGCGGCTCGGAGCAGCGCGTGCTCGAGGACCTGCGCGAGCTCGAAGGGGTGCTGGCCGGGCGCCGATCGCTGCTCGTCCGGCGCCGGCGCGACAACCTGCGCGCCATCCGGAACCTGTACCGCCGCGGTCCCCGCCGGCTCGTCGGGGATGTCGCGTTCTACTACCTGCCGTACGTGGAGCTCCTGCTCGGGCACGCTCCGGAGGTCCGCTTCGTGTGCATCCGGCGGGACGAGGAGGCCACGGTGCGCAGCTTCCTGCGCTTCAGCAGTGCCCGGCCGACCGCCGGACCGTTGCGCTGGTTCCGCAGACGGCCGGAGCGGAACTTCTGGATGGAGCACGACGGGACCCGCTGGAAGAGCGACCCGCTGTGGGATCCCTGCTTCCCCAAGTTCCGAGCGCGCAGCAAGGAGGAGGCGCTCCACCTGTACTGGCGCGAGTACACCGAGCGCGCGCTGGCCCTGCGGCAGCGCCACCCCGACCGCTTCGCGGTGTTCGACATCGAGGCCTTCCAGACCCGAGCGGGCCAGGAGGCGATCCTCGACTTCGCCGGCGTCGCGCGCGAGCGCAGGGTCTTCGCGAACGAGCGGGTGCTGCGGCGGAACGCCCAGCGCTACGGCTGACCGCTTCGGGTCCGCGGGAGCGGGTCGCTCCCGCGCGCGTACTTCCGGATCCGCGGCCTCAGTAGCGCAGTCGCCCGCGCAGCGCGCCGATCGTCCGAAGCGTCTCCGCCGGGAGGGGCTTGCGCTCGCGCAGCGTCGCCGGAAGCAGCTGGAGGAACTCCCGGAGCCCGCGCAGCCAGTCGCGCAGCATGCCGTGGCGCGCCGCGTGGGCGAGCAGCATCGGCCACCACAGGGCCGCGTAGGTCGCGACGTAGCGCCACGGGAGGTGCCGGAGCGCCAGGCGCACCCGGTCGCGCATGTTCCCGTACACCCAACGACCGGGTGGGCGCTCGAGGGGACTGCGCCGGTGCACGACCACCAGGTCCGGGAGCCAGAGGATCGCGAAGCCCGCCGACAGGGCGCGCCAGGCCAGATCGAGCTCCTCGCTGCCGTACACGTAGTCCTCCACGAAGCCCCCTGTCTGCTGGAAGACGCTGCGCCGCACCGCGCACCCCACCGTGTCGAATCCCGCCGCGCGGGTCGCGATCGAGCGCGCCCGCTTGTCGCGGAAGGGGAGTGAGGGCGGATCCGTCTCGCCGGTGGCCGCCAGAATCGAGTGCCCGCTCACGATTCCGAGTGCCGGCTCCCGCTCGAAGCATCCGCGCAAACGGGAGAGCGCGTCGGGATCCCGGAACGCCGCGTCGTCGTCCACGAAGACCAGGATGTCGCCCGCCGCGGCGTCGATCCCGCGATTGCGCCCCCCGCAGGAGCCCAGGTTGTCGGGGAGGCGGACGACGCGGGCGTCGGGCCAGCGCTCCCGGACCACGTCGAAGGAGTCGTCCTCGGATCCGTTGTCCACGAGGACGAGCTCGAAGGCGGTGCTCTGCTGCTCCAGCAGCGAGAGCGAGAGCACCAGATCGTCGCGACGGTTGCGGGTCACGATGACCACGCTCAGGCTCAGCGCCCTGCGGCTGGCCGTCGCTGCGCTCCGGCTGGATTGGTACTGCGGGTTGCCGCTCATCGGATTTGCCGGTGTTCGGGTGGCGCGGGCTCGGGGCAGCGTGGCTCGAGACGCGAGGGGGTCTCGCGCGTCTATCGGTCGATCGGACGATCGCCGCGAGTGGCTGACCGAAGCAGGCCCCGAGGGAACCGCGAGGGGGCTGGCTCCGGTCCTCGTCCGGGCGCGATCGCGGAGCGCGGCTACAGTCGCGGATGTCGCGACGCGACGCCGACCCCGAGGGCTCCCGCCCGGGTCGGCCCCGGGTTTGTACCCCTCCGGCGGTTGTGAAGGCGGAGGGGATCGGACTAAGATCCCGGCGCCCTGAGTGCCGGAATCGGTAGGGCCGCATCGGGGGCTCGCGTTCGGCTGCTGGCGCGGGGCGGATCCCATCCACTCGCCGGGGGGGGATCGCGCCGCGCGCGGGCTCCTCGGCGGGTGCGGCGGTCGGCGACGCATCCGCGGCGGGACGGCACCGGACGGGCGAAGCCGGGCCCGTCGGGCAGGCGTTCAGACAGGAAAGGTGCGGTCAGCGGGCGCCGTTCGGGGGCCCCGGACGGCCTCCAGGGGCCGGGAGCTGGCCGAGTGTCGGCTGGAAGACGGTTGGGAACTGGCCGGGAGATGCTAGGAGACGCGATGTCGGGAACCGGGAAGCGCGCCACGATCCTCGCTCTGGGTGTCGTGGTCGGTCTCGTGGCGGGCGGCCAGGCCCTCGCCCAGGACCTGCGCCGCGGAGCGGAGATCTACGAGCTGTGCTCGCAGTGCCACGGTGCACAGGGCGAGGGCAACGAGGTGGTGCTGGCGCCGACCATCGCCGGCCTGGATCAGTGGTACGTCGCGAGGCAGCTGCGGAACTACAAGGGCGGCCTGCGGGGTCTGCATCCGGAAGACGTGGGCGGCCTGCGCATGTACCCGATGTCGCTCTCCCTCAAGGACGACGCCTCGATCGACGCCGTCGCGGCTTACGTGGCGAGCATGGATCCGGCGGTCCCGACCCCCGTCCTGTCCGGCGGCGACGCGACCCGCGGTGCCAAGCTCTACCAGGTCTGCGTCCAGTGCCACGGTGAGGACGGGGCCGGCAACGAGCAGCTCAAGGCTCCGAAGCTGCGGGGCGCCAGCGACTGGTACCTGCTGAGCTCGCTCCAGAAGTACAAGGCCGGGGTCCGCGGCAACAATCCGAAGAATACCTACGCGCAGCTGATGCGGGGCATGTCGGCCACCCTCAAGGACGAGCAGGCCATGAAGGACGTCATCGCCCACATCATGACGCTGGACGACTGAGGGGTGTTCCGGAGTCCCGGGATCGCCACACGGAAAGACCAGAGAGAGCAGGGGAGATCGAGACAATGGGCGGAATAGCACCCGAACCGGACGACCTGGCCACTC
>JAAUYK010230913.1_pt1 | contig 18992 bp, 15 predicted proteins | sample 7278021 | NCBI WGS metagenome assembly JAAUYK01 (sample SAMN14350223, study PRJNA611818) | marine sediment metagenome | isolation source: surface marine sediment (1.8m) | place: French Polynesia: Moorea | collected 2018-08
CCTAGAACCTCACCTCCCCTGACCACTCTAATGTTGAGTCGACAGACCTTTAGGCTGAAAATAATAACTTTTTCGGCTGAATGCTGTAGATATGAGCTTATAATAAGCGCTGAATGTAATGCAACCATATTTGAGGGCGACCAAAAGCATTCAAAGTCTGCATTTCCATGCCCCTATGTATTTCGCCGTCATCGTCGTTTTTCTCTGTCGCCGCCGCTAGCTTCTCGTAGTAATCGCATTAGCGCAAAACTGTATCACGTTTCTGAGCTGGCAGGTCCGTCCGTCCGTAGGTAAAGGAAGGCCGGCATTGTTGAAAATTGAGACGGCTAGGCGGCATCGAGGCCAGACGGAGCGGGAGGAGCTCGCTGGAAGGAAGGAAAACATCTTTGAAATGAATGTCTGGGCATTAATTGTAATAGGTTGGAGTTTGTACGGCAGCAGATCGACGCAGTTTCACTAAGTGCAAGGGTTTAGACGTGTCTCTAAGTACATAGAATCCATGTCCCTGCCTCCTTTAACGATTTAAATAAGCCAACAATTAATAATATTTGCTGGTAGGTGTACGTAGTATGCTCCAGGCTGACGGAAGGATGGTTTAAGACTAAAGAGATACCCAAAGGCTTCCAATAAAGAAACTGACCATGCTTGCAGCAAAGACCAACTTTCCTGGAAGCCAATGAATTCGAACTACCGTTGCTCGTAAATTCGTAGATGAACTCAATTGCGAGATGAACAACCATAACCGCCAAGATGGATGGTCAATGGTTTGCTAAATAGAGATCGACGTCTTTGGATATCAGCAAAGTCATAACTAAACGGAAGAGTGTCTAGCTTTACACTATGTATGTAGTATACCCAGCGAAATTTGCAAGCTAGCGACCGCGTTCAACTCGCGACTCCGTAAGTATCTTGTGTTTTCTCCCATTAAAGCGGACGGAACGACATAGTTTTCTCTGTTCTCCAACCGTCCGTCCGTCCGTCGCTTCTTTTTGTCGCGGCACGCTTCAACGAACTTTACTGCCTTGCCGGAATGCCTTGGCGAGCGAGAACACGACTCTGGTGCGAATTTTAACTTATCCACAACATGCAGAAGCTAAAGTTAGACGCTCGTTCGATTCCCGATCGCTTGATACGATTTCAAAGTCTGGCCTCGGCGATTGGCGGACGGCCCCGATACCGCCGCGCCGGCCGGAAGACCGCAGATGACTATACGTACAGTGGCGAAAAGTTTGTGCGTGTGTATTTTAAAACTAAGCACTTGAAAACGACGTGGCGGCGGCCGGCGTTCTATTAGCTGCACAGATCCATTAGCGTGGAAAGGCGACGACGGCTAATTCTGGACCATCACGAGATCGCGTACGCGCGCAGAAAACCGCGGACGGATAGAGCTCAGTCGGCTAGCGGCCGGATTCGTTTTTCCATTTGCTGAAACCGCCGCCCGTCGGCGTCGTTGCAGCAGGGTGGACATAATTGCATGGCAATCATTGCAAAAATAATACGGATATCAACGGTTCACGCATGTTGTTCTGTACTACAAGACTCTTTTGTTAGAATTGAATGGCCAACCTGGCATAGGAAGCCCTGGCTGCTACCACGTACGCCATTGGCCTTTTACTATGGAAATAATGCTCGGTGCGAGTAAGCCGATACACATTGAAACTCGGTGTCTCGATTGATTTTCTTTATACGGTATATATGCTCTGCTCCAGGGTTTCTCTGTCTTTGATTTTATATGGCGGCGGCATTGAGCGTCTTGAGAATTTTATGTACTTGCCAGCAGCGAGCTTGTGGTTAAAATATGCACCGTGCATATCATTCAGATCCATTAGTAAGTTCAATGAAGTGTAAGTTCCATATCTTCCTTACATGTATGTCTTCTCCCGGACTGAACTGTCATCCTTGGATAAATTGAAATAATGGACCGCAGAGCAAGCAAGCAAGTCGATCCGAGCGAGGCAGTCCCTCTCGGACGCACACATATATACGAAGCGAAAGACCGATACGTAGATGACGGTTGACCGGAGTGTCTCCTTGTGGTCAGAAGCGATGATCGTTTTGTCTGCGACCGCTGCCTGCGCCGCGCAGGCCGGTCACTTTCAGTCGGCGCCACGCCGTCCGACCGACCGAAACCCCATTGCCTAGCTGCCCAGCCAACCAGCTATCTCGGGCTGAATGCTATGTTGACAATGTCTCATTAGTCTGTTGGTGGCTGCAGGCCGGACTGCGATGCGACCGATTGCACGGGCGACAGAAGTCGATCTATTCAGCGGCAAGTACATATCCATGACATTAGAATAACTAATTCACCTCTGCGGGCGTGGAAAATCACACCATAGTATTCGAGCATAAATTTTAATTTTTAGCTCTTTTATGCCCGCCTCAAAATGTGCGTCGTACGTAGGAGCGTTTCTTGCTCGTCGGCGGCGCCAGCAACAACACGGCTGGCTCTCTCTCCCGAGCGAAGAATTTATGTTCCTCCTCCGCCGCGCCGCACCGCCGCTGCCCAGTTACATAACACCGAATTCTTACTCACGTACGAACGGCCGGACGGCGACGGCCTGGCTGGGCCCTCTCTCTCTCTCTCTCTCTTCGTGAGTGTGTGTGTGTGTGTGACAATATCGCCAGCCAGAGATACTCTCCTGGCTGTACCTACGAGATGTGTAGAAATGGACCTGGCCGTACGGGGTCGCCCGCCCGCCGACAGAGAGAGATAGAGAGAGATGGCGGGTAATGTGAGTTTGGTGTAGCAAGGGAGAGAGGGAGGGAGGCCTGAGCGAGCGAGCGAGCGAGCGAGAGATCGGGCTGGACGGCTATTGCGTGTTAACGAATGTGGCATTTCTCAAATGGCGACGCAACGGTCGGCCGGACGACTCGCTATTTGTCAACACGCACCGATACATGGAAAGATTTTATGGGACGTACTCTTCACCAGCCTATAGCAGCTACGTATCATGAGAGTGCACTCGGATTCGTCTGGTCAGTTTTGGACTGCAGTTGATATACGTAGGCCGCCGTCTCTGCGGCTGATTTCTGTCTCTGCTCCTCATCCCCATTTTTCAGCCAGACGACTTGGACGCCGCCGCCGCCGCCGCCGCCGCCGCTCGTGCCGCCCTCCCTCTCTCTGATCGGGCCATTCCGCCTTGCCCATATCGGGAGCTTTGATTCTCAATTACCGAGAAAGAGCAAGAGACGACGACGACGATAAGAGCGCCGACCTCCTTTGTCGATGTCAACCGTGGCGAGCTCGATCTGAAAACGCACAGCCGAAAGACCGCTTATTATATCGAGGCAGGTCGCGTTTTGTGCTACCGCTACGCGCGCAAAGTGCATTGCTGGCTCGTTCCCTTCCTTCCTTCCTTCCTTCTTTCATTTTCGCCTCGTCATTCTCAAAGGGCCAATTAGCAGAGATCTCTGACGTGCCCACTTGACTTGCGTACGCCGCGCTGCCTAACTTCATAGGACCAAAATGGGGCAAGGCTTTGTCCCCCAATTTGTCCTTATAGCCTTCACCTCGATCACCTTCCCCACCGCACGTTCTTACTAACGCTCAAAGTCGGACGGCTCTTTACTTCGGCCCTTATCCTCCCAATTATCTTTATGTGACGCATATTTAGCCGGTCCGACAGCTCGCCCGGCCCGGTTGCGATAGAGCGTTGCCGTGCGTCCACTACGTACATATAGTAGTATGCCAAGCCACGCTAGCTAGCTGCCGCTTCGAAGGGCTTCAGCTACGCACGTACGGACGTTGTAATTGTCTTCGCCGGCGGCAACGGTGGAATCCAAGCTGCCTTCCTTCCTTCCTTCCTTCCCTTCCTTCTTTCCTTCTCTGGTCGATTTCGCTCTGAGCGATATGTTACATTAGGCGGGATCGGCGCGGCGGCGCTAGATACAGGTCGCCTGTGCACGAGCAAGCTGCTGCTAATAAGCTGGTCGAATGGAAAAGTTTTGTCTTTTCTCTTGCCACGATCATCTCCTCAGATATCCATTCCTCGCGCACGTCGCGGATGCGTGTTATACACGCCAGCTTACATATTCGTGGTACGTGCATTCGGCGCGAGGAGGGATTTAACAGTACGTATGTCTTTCGCGAGACGACTGTGCAAAATTTCAAGAAAGAATTGAGGCGATTGACGCTCGATAGATCGGAGCCGTTTTAAGAAACCAATTTCCGCGACGCTACCCCGGGGCATAAATTCGGTTTCTCCCTTTCGGCCGGTCAATATCGGCGATGCTAGCACTTTTCACCTATGATCCTCGCTGCGTGTCAATTTGGCCTCTCGAACTCACTCTTAAAAACCCGACGTCTTTGGGTCGTAAAGTAGCGTCGTCGCCCAAAGCAAAAGTGCCAGCAAGCATTGCAGCAGCTAGCTGGCAGCCGCCGCCAAGCCCAAATGGACGCCCTCCTCCTCCTACCCGACCAGACTCTTCGGCCGGGCAAAAAAAGCCTACGTGTTTTTGCGTCCCTGTTCGGCAATTGGCACTCGACTGGCCAGGAAGCCATACATTCAGGCAGGCCGCAATTCCGGCGTCATCTGTACGTGTTCGTGCGTCCAAGTCTAATAAGGCGACGACGGGACGGACCGGCCGTCGGCGTCATTAAAGTCTGGTCTCGTTCTTCGGTCATAATCAGCTGATCCTCCGCTTCCCCATCCATCGCAGAGTGACCGATCCAAGTGGCTGTGTAGCAAGTCGGTCCAATAAGTATAGGATTGCCAGATGCACATAAATCGTGCTAAATGGTTAAACGTTTACTTTTGGAGAGTTAGCAACTACCTATATTGGATTGCACACTTAAGTAATTGTAATAACTCAATCGACGGCTAACAGCTTCCCGTACGTACGTCGATTTAAAAAGCGAAAGTGAGCCAATTGCTCGCCCACGCGCTTACAACTAAATTGCTCCATCGATCGGGAGGAGCCGCGGCGCACGCGGACCAGAAGTACACTTCTGGCTATTACTCCGCTGCTAACGTTGTTTGCATCTATCCCCAGCCAGCCAGCCAGCTCCGTACACTTGTTGTCGCAAATGCCCCTCCTCTCCTCATGCTCCTTAAAAGAGATCTCTAGGAGAGATACGCACGGCTATAGCTGGGCGCAGTCTAGCAGCTCGCTCGCTCTGTCCGCCTAACTAAACAGCTCAGAGTTGCCTTAATACGTATGAGTATGTATACTCTTCATTGTGTTTAATGGCACTAGAAAGTGTTAATATCATAGGTCACTCCTGCAACCCAACTTAGAAGGAGCAACCATGCATCTGAGGAAGCCGAGTTGCCTCGTCCGTCCTCCCTTTTCCCATCAGCATCGGCAACTGCGTACGTACAGAGGTCGTTAGCTGCTGTGCATGGGCTTGGGCTTGGCACTGCCATTAGGCATTGCCTGCTGCCTGCATGGTCCGTCGGTAAATATGATCGTAAGTGTATTCCGAATCGCATCGCCGGCCAACACCCCCGCTGAGAGGCGAAAAATCTTCGCTCATGCAATGTCAGCGGTTCATTTCGGAGAATGCTCGCCGAGAACGAACGAAATCTCGTCGGTCGGTCGGTCGGCCGGCCAGAAAGACGATTGCTAGTAAGTTCCTCAATTTCGCCGCGCGATCGAATCTACGACTTCTTGCCTCTCTCCCGCTTGCGTGTTGCGAGATCGTTTTATTGCTCGCCTTACTTTCACGCTGAAGCAGCCAGCGAAGCTATAGCTGCTGCTGTCCGCGGGCCGAACGTCCATCGCTGCATGGTAGAGTACGTAGGAGGGGCCGGCCGGACGGACGGACGGACGGCCAGGCTGGCTGGCTATAGCTTGCGAGGCGATCCATAGTAAACGGCCAGAGGCCTATCAAACTACTTTGGTCAATTTCGTACGTGTACGTAGTACATAGTGTGGCCAGTCCGTCCGTCCGTTTTCTCAAGCCCCCTTTTTGCCTGCCTAGCTGCCAGCTCAGTTTAGACAACGCCGGGCCGGCTCTTATTCTCTTATCTGCGTTGCGATTTTTTCGCCGACCGGCCGTGCGTGGAGCGCGACGACATAAGGTGCCAACGACATATTCATCTAAGATAAGGCGAGTTTATGGCCTAATAGACGGACGGGAGGGCGGACACAAGGTGCTTCGGACGGACGAAATGGATTGAGGAGCGAGCAAGTGTCCGTGATCGACTTCGGATCAGACGATCCAGAGCGCGCTAGCTGCTCTGTCAGTCCGCAGTCCGCGTCCGTCCGTCAGACTGAGAGAGCTTCACTTCGAGACTGCTAAACACTGGCTGTTGTATAGCTGTTCGCTGTACAGCATTTTTATCGACTAAAAGTGCCCACACTGCTTTTTTTATTATTTTTAATACTGTCTTCCTAAACGACTGTGCGGCTCAATCGCGTCCCGGGCGCGCGGGCAACGTACGTGCTGGCGTAGCATGCCAGCGTACCATCAGAGCTGGAGCGGCTGAGGGAGGAGGAGGCGGCGGCGGCAATACATATACTATACACTTGCTTCGACGTCGTCAGCCTTAGTTTCTTCTTCAAAACGTCAAAATATATTGTCCGACTACAATCGCATGAAGGCCGTAGGATTTAGATTGGGGCCGGAGTTCTGGTGGATTCTTTCAAGAAACTGGATTGGCGGCGCCGCGGAATCTTTTCTTCTGCTGCTGGCTATACGCGCGTTGAAGGCCATTGCTCGACTGTGAGCCGACCGCGTCAAGTTTCTTAACCGCGGCTCTTTCCTCCCCACGATTGCACGCGTACAGAAACAATTCTGGTTAAATGGGAAGTGATTGAGAATCTGCCTTATCGTCGGAGGGGAATTTATATGAGGCAACTAGCTATAGCTGTCTGTCTGTTGGCGCTAGCTCTAAGCTAGCTCGACTCAACTAGCCGCCTACAACTACGTACAACGCAACGTAGGTGAATGTTCCGACTCCACACGTGCATGGACATTGAACTTACGGAGGGAGCCTTTCGCCGCCGTTTTTGCACCATGCACCGTTGCCGGTTGGCGCGGGGGCGCTATGGCGATCGCACGCTCGCTCGCCAGCTCGTTTTAGGCCCCGCTCCCGGTCGGTCGGTCGGTCGGCGCCAGAACTGGTTTCCCAGGCAGCTCGAACCGGAAAAACCGGTCGGATGCGGGGGTGAGAGTGAGAGAAGGAGGGGAAGGAAGGAAGCAGGCCGGCCGGCCGGCCGGCTCGTAGGCTCTCCGGGGCCGGTGAAAGCAGCAACCGAGCGAAACTTGCGCCGACGAGTGATGGACCTGACATACATGACATCATGTTCTATTTATTCACTGGCCATCGCTTAGTGGTTATCAACACTATAAATGGAATGGTCTATTCGTCCTGGTATGTCAGCTAGGCTACATGTAGTCGCCTAGCTCAGAGAATTCCCAAACATTTCATACATGTTTCTCATGTCACTTCTCCGGCCGTCATTAATTTTTCGCCCAAACATTTTTCTCTCCTCCATCTCTCGCCCATCTCTCTCTCTCTCAAGCTGCCTCCCTCCCTCTCTCCATTTTCTGGGAACCAAGCAGCGCGGACGGACGGACGAACGGAGGCGAAGCTAGGCGAGCTGGGGGCGCTGAACGAAGCCGACGAGACGCGCGATCGACGGACGGACGGACCGACCGAGGCAGCGTGTACGGCTCTCCTCCTCGCTCGACCCGCCGCCGCCGTCCCGTCGTGTCCAAATGTCAATTGTGTCTCCTACGATAATGTTTCTTCCCCCGCCCGCCGCCGCCGTTCGTTTCTTGGTGCATGCTGGCCGATGCCAAGTGGCGGCTTTGAGCTAGAGAGACTGGGAGAGAGAGAGAACGTGAGTCCGGCACCTCTGCCGATGGACCGATCGAGGGAGTCTTTTTGCGCAGGACGGACGGACGGACAGCGCTTCTTTTATGGGGATCTAAAAAATCCGTCGTCTCCTAGCTCTAGCTAGCTAGTCCATCCAAACTGCCCTATGGCCGCGGCTAGCTGGCTTGGCTCCCTCGTTGCCGTCGCCGTCGCGCTGTTGTTGGGAGAATGAAGCACATACACACACTCACATACTTCTCAAGTCGGATGGAAGTCGCGTTATGGCTTAGCATGAACCACAACTTTAATGTCTAGTTAGTGTCGGTGGCTTCTAAACTTAAAGGGATGTTTGAAAAATATGCGCAACTATAAATATGAATTCCTATATTCGTCAAGACACTTGGCCTCCTGCTTGCCCTTAGCGCGGTTCTCGCTCGCTCGCTCGCTCGCTCGCCCGAACGAACATTTACTGCTGCTGGCGCTTAATTTCAGTTTCTTAGACATCTCGCGGGGTCAAGCGAGCTGCCTCATATATTGCACTCGATAGATGCGATGCGCCTAGCTATGGAATCGTTCACAAAACTGGAGTGGCGGCCAGCCCAAAGTCTTCCCTCTCGTCCGTCCGCCCGTCCGTCCGCCGTCGTCTCGCGGTCGGTCGGTCGGTCGGTCGGTCGGTCGGTCGGTCGCCCCATGTGTTGTCCAGCGCCCCCTCTGACGGCAACGGTGGCGGCGGCGGCGGCGGCGACGACGGCGGCGCCAGCAGCAGTCGAACTCATAGGGATCAAACCAAAAGCTTAAACGCGCAAGCAACAAGTGTCTGAGTGTCTGCTGGCCGGACGGACGGACAGCACAGCGGCAGCAGCCAGCGCTGATGTAAGACCGATCCATCCATCGATCGATTGAAGAAACTGCCGTCGATGGCCAGCAGCGCCGGTGACACGCACACACATCTTGCAAAGTGAAGAGTTATAACATCCGCCAAGACCACGTGACAGGCATTTAAACTTTTAAAGTGCCATACATATTGGAAGCCTATCTACTATGGTAGTCTGCAGTTTCATCACTGTGACTTTGTGAACGGAGTTGTTGTGATCACTGGGTCCGTCCATCCACCCATCCCATCCATTCTTACCGGGCAGCAACAGCCAGCATCCGCCCTCTGTAGGTGCATTGTCCGCCAGCCATGCATGCGTGATTTCGCGGCCAAAGAGGAAAGAGAGAAGAGGAGAGGGCGGGCTGGGCCGCTTGCAACATAATCTGAAGAGCGCAAATTAATGGAAGAGGAGAGGAGCGTATAGCAGCTAAAGCAGCAGCGACGCGACGCAGCCATCCTTCCATCCAGCCGGCATTGAGGCAATCTGAGGAATTTTGAAGAGCTAAGGGAGGGGGACTTTCAGTGCGAGTGCTGGAGATACCATCTTGTTTGGTCTCTGCGGACGGACGGACGACAGGGAGAGAGAGAGAGAAGCGAGTGAGCGCGACCCGGAGAGAGGGAGGGAGCTAGGAGGATAGGATATGGCTTCGGCTGCGACACTGCCCAACAACGCCGCCACCTCCACCGCCGTCACCGCCGCCACCGCGACAGGTGAGTTTGCCGAGGTAGAGAGAATTGGGCATATTTCATGCCATAAGTAGCAATAGTATGACGGCGCAGCTATAGTGGCCAGGATGGCAGCAGGCGGACTGTATTGAATACTGATGATGCAGCTTGGCTAACAATGCCTGCGTGCGTTTTTCACTTTTGTCATGTCTGTCTGCTGGCAGGATCCGTCGTGGCCACCGTGAGGGTTCCGACGCCGACGACGTCGGAGGAGGAGGAGCAGCCGACGACGACGGAGGAGAAAGGTCCGGTCCAGTCAGACGCGATTAAAAAAGCTGTAGAATGCGAAATCCGGCCGACTGTGCATGATGCGTCAGTTTGCACGTCGGCGGCCGCCGGTTTGGTGGTGGTTGGTTCAGGTTTTGCCGGAAAAACGACAACAAATACGAGTCTGACTGGACCGGCTTCGTGGGGAACAGGTTCGTCGTGCTCGCCACAGCAGTCTACGGAGGACCAGGGGATAGGAGGAATCGAGGTGAGTTCATAAAGCATCCACAAACTTGTCTCTGACGTCAAAATGACGCAGTGCCAAATTCCGGTACTGCTGCCTACGCGTTCATCTTACAATGTGCAAAGTTGACTTTGCTTCTCATTTTCCTCGAATTCATCAATGATAAAAGACGGTTTTCCTGCTCTTACAACTCGCCGCTTGAATCTTTTTTTTTGCTACGTGGTCTTGCTCAGTGTATTCGAAACTATGCTTTTGTAAGGTCCCGAGAGCAAAGTGACAGATATTTGGCTGCTAAGGTTCATTAATGCCAAGTCACTTCAAGCTGCCACAATGCAATGTCCTGCTGCAGTCGCAGTAGTAACGGACAGTTTTCTCAGCATGCACGACGAGCGAGCGATAATTACGTCAAATTAAGTCGCTGACTCCAATTAAACGGCCGGCCAAGAGAGAATGGCGGATAAGCATGTAAAATGACGCTCGTTATTTCTGTTCTTGGCACGTACGCTAACCTAGCTAGCTGGCTACGCAACCAACGGGAGAGGAGAAAATTGCGCATTTGCCATGGAGCGACGTCGTAGCCGCGCCGCCGTCAACTTAAGGCGAGGGATCGAGCGAGCGGCGGGCGATGGCAGCGCGCACACGTACGGCGCGTACGTCTTTCGTGCCAGCAGCCGCCGCCATTGTCGCTAATTGATTTGTAGAGCGGAATATAATGCGAAGAAGAATAGCAGCGATCTAGTATAAGGGTCGACCAAATAATAGGAGGTGGCGGAAAAGCGACCTGTACGTAGTAATAAGTGAGCAAGGTCCGCTCGCCGTAGTAGCGCCTATTTGCATTGCATAATTGAGAAACTGGGCTGTCGTCTATTAGCAGGCCTCGTCCGGCGTCGGGGGCGCCTCCGCGGAATCCGCGCATGCATCTGGCGGCGGCAGCAGCAGCGCTCAGGCAGCAGCAGTCCAGTCGCCGGGGAATGGCGGCGCGACCGGCGGCCAGGGGGATCCGTCAGAGGCAGCAGCAGCAGCAGCAGCGTCGGCGGTGGCAGGAGTAGTGGTCAAGCCGGAGGAAGGAGGCGGCGGCGGCGGCGACGGCAGCAATAATCCAAGTCGGGTCAGTTTGGGGACAAAGTTCGTGGTGGTAACAACTCCCGTGGCCGTGGTCCAAGCAGCAGCAGCGGCGGCAGGGCCGGACGATTCCGACCCGATCTGTGGTGACCAGGAAAGCAGTGACCAGGGGAAACTGGGTAGTGGTGACCAGGAACTGCTCAAGGGACAGCAGCAGCAGCCGCATCTAAAGGAGGAGGAGGAACAGGATCTACGAGACGGTAAGGGATCGAGATCTTTAAATTTAAAAGCTGGCTGCTGCTGACAGTGACAGTTGTCGCGGTGACAGGTGCATGCCAGGATCTCTCATGGCAGCCCAAGTCGACGACGTCTCGTCATTTCGCTTCTAAGTCTAATGCGGATTTAAACGTCGGAGACGCAAGGAATTTCGCGACGCCAATTAGCCCGCTTTCGAAAGGCGAATTCAGCGCGTTGTTTCAATCTTCGTGGCCGCGGCCGCCGGAAGAATCTATCCACGTAGGATTGTTGCCTCGACCCCTCGAGCGCCCTTTTTCTGCTGGTCAGCTGTCGTGACCCATCCCTACGCTCTCTCTCTCTCTGCCATGTTGGCAAGTTTATCTGAAAAATGCCACTTCACCAAAGTGCGCACGGACGGCGGCGGAGACGGAGCTAGCTCGCCGGGCCGATCCGAGAATGTACGTAGGGGCAACATGTTTATTGCTTCTTCTTCTTCTTCTCGGCGGATCTAGCCGCGAGCGAGCGAGAGACTTACTCAATGCCATTCGCGATCGGATGGCCGCGCCGGGCGATGGGCCTGAAGCGATCGCGAACGAACGCTTTTTTTCTCCTTCCAACGACTCTTCTCTTCTCTAATCAACTGCATGAACTCCACGTCTATCTGTCCACTCGCGCGCGCCCATAAACCACATGCGCGCATAAAAATGGCCGTATATCGTCGGATAGACTGACGTACACGCACACTGACCGCACGCACAATGTGTACTTGTCGTCCGTAAAACGCTACGCGCAGTATATCTTTTCTTCTTTCTATACTGTAGTTACGTAAAAAAACTTCACCTAGACTGTTCGGTCAACAGTCGAAATGTATGTGTGTGTGTGTGTGTCAACGTCATACAGATATGCTGGCTGGCTGCATGGGCTGGCCGACCGCGGCTAAAAGCGTTATTCCGCCGCCGAAGATCATGAACGGACATTCTTTCTTCAAAGATCGTCATCTAGCTCTGACTGCGGGCTGAGGAATGGCGACGTAATAGTTATAGTGTTGCTGAGCAAGCAAGAAAGTACAACGTACGTACTCTCTTGTCGCTTTCTCTCTTTGCGCTAATTGAGAGGAACTCTAATTGCCGCGCCAAATGCGCGCCGTCGAGTGAGTGAGTCAGCTACCACAGCCCCTCCGCTTTACGCCGACTTTTATTGGCGTTTGCGCGATTGCATGAGAGAAAAAGATTCTGCGTCGCGCAGCTAGCTCGGTCTTCTTACTCCCTTTACCATGCTTCCTTTTGACGTAGATTTATTTGTGCGGCGCGAATTTGCGACGTGAAAATTGAGACATGTGTCTGAATATTTATAGCTCTCCTGCATGGTTATTGACAAACCAACAGCGGGGAGGTAGTCCGCCAATTAGACCCTCTCTGATCCGCCGTACATCCACGTTGGCGTTGGAATCTCCCGCCCGGCCGTCGCGTCCGCCGTTCGATCGGTCAGCGGAGAAAAAGCGTCTTGGGAAGAATTGACTATTGTCAGCCTTATTCCGTCAATTACACGGGGGCCGCTCGCTCGCCGCTATTACTTTGTGCGGTAGGCCACTCGCACGTATATTGTAGACGTAATACGAACAGCAGCCAGTCCTTCTGTTTCTTCCCTCTGCGGTCCGGGATTTATTGCGATTTTCCCTCCGGAAAAATGTTACCTAGGGGCAGGCAGCAGGAGGAGGAAAAAAAGAAATCGTACACTCGCGAATCAGCCGAGCTCGATCGTGTGTTGCATGGAGAGACGTAAAATTCAGGGAAATGCGCGCTCGCCTCGCCTCGTCTGTTGCCGCTGTCGTATTTCTAGCAGAGATGGAATTAAGGCGTAACTGATTGCCAGCCAGTCGCAATTTGTCCGCGGACCGTGAAGCGGCTTATTTTGTTCTATGCGCATGCAAGACAAAATACCCGCGCGGTGTCTTTATTTCATGTTCAACGTTGCCAAAGGGGGATGGAAGGAAAGGCGACATCGGAGAGAGCATATATTTGAATTGCTAATTGAGCCGATGGCCGATGGTGAGAAGGGCGGCCCGAGAGGGCAAAATATCATTGGGAGACTCGCCGGCGTCGCTATAAACTGGTTGTTTCGCGTCGAACGAGTTAATTGAAAGTTGAATGACTACTGACTCGCCGTATACATAGTAGTAGTATACGCAAGAGGGGCGTCACTACTTCACGCTTCTCGCCGCCGCCGCCGCCTCCGCTCGCGCTGAACGAACAATACCTGATTTTCCAGTTCAGAAATTCAGGTTTTGAAAGGAAGAGGAGTGGGAGAGCTAGAGGCGTTGCGTCGGACGGACGGACGGTCGGCCAGAAGGAAGAGAGGAAGAGGAGCTCCGGTATGAAGCCAGTTAAGAAGATCAGGTTTCGTTCGCCTTTCCTGCTTTTCCGGTTCCCGCTAATTGTGGGTCAGGCAGGCAGGCAGGCAGGCGGGCAGGAAGAGCGAGCGAGCAGAAAGCAATGCGAGCCTGAATTAAGCAATTAAAAGCTCGATCTGCTGCAGCCAACTTTATTCGATCGCATTCGAATCAATTTGCAGCAGCCGCCGCTCGATCCACGCTTAATTCGCTTTCGAATTTTAGATCGGTCCGGCGGCAATTAATTAACTGCCTCGCTCGCTGGCGGAATGCCTTCCATTCTTTAGCAGTCCGGCCGGCCAGCACTCTCTCTCCCATGTATGTCTCTCAAGCAAATCCAGCCTAGCTGTCTGTTTCATCCGCCGCGCCGCGGGCAGATGTCATCCTGTCATAACTGTCACAGCTAGCTCGCGACCTGCACATGCAAAATTGCGAAAAGGCGACACGGGAATTTACGATTCGCTCTCTCAGCACGCGTCCGTCCGTCCGTCCTTCCCGTTTTTGCTTTCGCCCATACAGCACTGCTGGCATGCGCGCGCGTGTGTCGCATTAAATTAGAAAAAAGCGCCGGAAGACACTTCGCGGAGGCTGTCAGCCAGGACGAAGCAGCAGCAGCAGCAGTAGTAGTTTTTATTCCTGCCATATCCCGGCCGGTCTTCTTCGTAGCTATAGCGGCTACCCCGTCATTTCGTGCTTAGCTAGCTCTCTGGCCCTCGGGCGCAGATTCCCATTTTCGAGCGTGGTCGAAAAATGATCTCCCGGCCGGTCGGCCATTCGGCCATTCGAGCTAGGGAGCAGCAGCTCACTCTGGCTCATTTCTTTGCTCGGACGGAATTCGCCACAGGGAAGTCCTCAAATCTGCAGGTGGCATTGTTGGCCAGGCTTGCTTTCTCGGCATACACTTCAAGTCAAGCTTTTTTTCCATATCCACGTGGACGATCGGGGAAACTTTTAGATCCATTACTGTCAAATTGGAACCGTGTTCGGCAACTTGTCAAGTTCTTGCTTCCTTCGCCCCGGGCATCTGTCTGCGAGAAAGATAAATAAACTCGGCCGGCTGTGTTCCCGCCGCCGCGCCGCGCCGCCCCTCCTACGAGGGAAATTCGATACGCCTCGAGGTCAGATTGATTCCAGCAACCGACCGACGCTAAGTACACACACACAGCCTTCTTTTTCGTTTCGTCGAAGCCTTATCTGGCCATGCACGGACGGGGCTCTTAAAACTGTAAACTCTCCGCAAGTAGTAGTAGTAGTATCGGGCAATCGCGGATCGATGGCTTCACGGACCTCCTTCCTTCGCGTTAAAAGAGTTGTCCGACTCGGGCGGGCCGGCGGCGCATTTTTTCTGCTTGTCACTCTCGTCCCGGGAATCGGCCATATAGAGGCGATCGCGATATCGCGGACACAGCTAGCAGACCGACAAAGATGCATCGTCTGGCTTTTTCCTCTTTGCGACATCACAACGGCAGCTCCAAGATAATAATTCATTAGATCGTCTTCTCCTCGCTCGGAGCTTCGTTCGCCGTTCGTTCGATCGCCCGGCGGCGGCACACGTTTTATGGCACTTTCGTGTCTCGAATGAACTTGGATAGAGGGATGGGGAGCGGAGATGAACGTTGTACGCGTTTCTCAGATGATTCAGATCACGGCAGCTGTACGTAGCAGGCACATTGCAGTGGTTCTCAATCCCTCCATAAAGTTACGTTCTATCACGACGCTGCCCCAAAGACAGTGTAGTCGTCGTCGTACTCTGGGTGTTAATTAACTGACCAGTTAGTGCCCCTCGCCGCTGTCGACTTCATTACTACGGCCAGGGTGCAGAATTTCGAGACTCGCTATTTGACGACGTGTTGCTCTTCACGTTCGCCTAACAAAAGACTCCCTATTGCTGCCCCGAGCGAGGCGGCTGGAGGAAGGAAAAAATTAAATGGAAACGATGGCATGCGGCGGCGGCGGCCTTGAGTGGCGGAATTGAGAAGTCGGCTGCTGCTGAAAGAAATCTCCATTTTGTAGAAACTTTGTTCTCCGCTTACGACGGACGGCGCGCGATTGGCCCCATTTTTGCACAGTCGGCCGCCGTCCTTTTTATTGGGCCATTAAATACGGCAGAATTCGCGCAGCAAGGGTTGAACCATGCAGACAGTGTTGCTCTTTTGAATTTCCATACTTTCTACTATAGGCATCGATATTTAATTCCAATTCGTATGTAAAATGCGTTTCCCATATAGTATTCCAAATGTATAAATACCCTGATTGGCCGGCCGCGGCGCCGCAGGACACTGGCAGCAAGGCGATGGCTGCAGCCTCAAAAGGAGACACGCTTGGACATGGTAAACCGACGTAAAAGCGGCCTCACAAATGTGTCCCCATAAAAATAATGTGTGTTTATGATCGTATATCGTATGCAAGAGGAAAAGAAAGTCTCCAACTCTCCCTGGCCAGATTGCCGAGCCCCACTTGTGTCGAGCAGCCCGCCGGCGGGCGGCCATAGTGAGTAAGTGACCCATGCTAAAAGTCTGTCCCAATGTCCCCACCGCCGCCCGCACGATGATGTCTTTATGACATGTTTAGAAGAACTTCCAAGCGAGCGACGACGGACACGGACGAATGAAAAGGGGGAGCTGGCTGCAGGGGGGGATAAAATATACACGAGAATGTGAAAAACGGCCCTTTAACTGTCAGCCTGCAGTCCAATCAAATTCAAAAAAATTAGCTAATTCGCGTTGCATTTATCTTTCATTAACAAGAGGATATATTGTTTCCGAATTTGGCGTCTTCGCCCGGAGCTCCATTTGCCGCCAGCAGCAGCGCGCGCGCGCGTCGCTGGCTTCCTGTCCGCCTCGTGCGCAAATCTAGCTGTTTATTGACACTGTTTTCCGTCTGCCGTGGGAATTTCTCAGGGGCGCCACAGATAGGTCGTTTTTCACGCACGTCAAGAGGGCAAAAAGTGTCCCCTACTTCAAGTGCATTTATTTTCAGCAATGTGGTCATTTCAGAGCGTTTTTCATACGCAATACTGATATACGTAGTATATCCCTTAATTACAAAGAGTGGCCGGGATATACGTGCGATCTCAGTGCAAAGATGCTCAAGTAGCTGCATGGCCTTAAAAGAAATTAGCCCCTGCTGCTGCACGTGTTGCGTATGTCGCACGCGCGTGCACTCTCGCTCACAAAACGTCCGACCGGCTATATAACGTCGCTAACAGCCAACTGCCTCCATGTAGGTACATAGAAACGGCGTGGGAACGTTTATTCGCGCAGCCTTCGGTTTCTTCAACGTCGTTAGCGAAGCAATCAAAATTATGGTCTCCGTATCGACGAAGTGCATAAAAATGAACGCGTGCTTTTTTACTGGTCCAAGAATGATACGCGCAATAAGGCAATAACCACACTAGCTGCTGGTCTAGTATACTTATACGCGCCACAATCATCAATGGCATCCTAGGCGCCTTCACAGCGAACAGCGGACACGTGACTCGCGTACGTCAGGCAACACACCGCGATAGATCGTTCCAATTTTCCTCCTTCTTCCGCCAAAGCAACAAAAAAGGAAGCCGATATATCGTCAATTACGTATTATCATGAGTTAATGTAAGTAGTGAAACATCGAACTTTCATATTAATTGCAGAATTCAATAAGCGGCACCTGATCGGCGACGAGTTCTACCCCTCCGGGACGAACGTGTCCGCCGTCACAGCAGACGCCAAGGTCAGCATCAAGTTCCGTCTCACAGACGTCAAACGTCTGAATTAAACGAACCTCTTTCTATCTGTCTGTCTCGATCGACGTGCAGCAGGTCAGTTTCGTCTGGGACGGCAAGAGTGAAGGATTGAGGAGGGCGATCATTAAGGACGACGGCAGCGAGGCGCCGAAGCAGGAAAAGATCGAAGGTAAGCAGCAGCTAGATGCGCCATTAATTGGATTGACTTTAACGATCTGGGAACTCTAGTGTTTGCATTTATATACTCATGCTTACCCAAAGGTTGGCGACGCCCAGAATATTTTGTCCTGGCAATCCAACCCCTTTACTTTCCTCCCGAGGAGAAGTGAAGTGAAGTTGTCTTGCATGTACGTAGCTCCTGTCCGTCCGCGTCTACCCGTCCGTCCGTCGCCAGCAGCTGCACGGGGGAGAAAAAGCGGCATATTTTTGGCATACGCCCCAACCAGTTTGCCTGGAGGGACGGCGACGGAGACGGCGACGGCGACGGCGACGGCGACGGCCTAGCTGCCAGGTACGTTCGTGCGCGTACGTACACGCGTAGCTATAGTCGTAGTACTATGGATACAATCGCAGACACTCGTTGGCATTGCGGCAAAAACAGAGGAGGAGGAGGAGGATCGCCGGGCCTGCCGGTAGAAAAAGTCATGATTGATGCTTCGCAGTTGGTGCTGATTGAAAGAAAGCAAACGACGATCGAAGTAACCAAAATGTGTTGTCATCATCGCGGCCATTGTAGATGCATTGTCTGCCCGTGCGTGCTTGCGTGCACCGTCGTCAATTGCGGCGGGGCATCCGTCTGCGTCTCAATTGCATCTATCGCGCGTACGCACGCAGTACGTGTGTAGTGTACACACACTCTGCTTCTTGCGCCTCCGTCCGTCCGATTCGAGCTGTTGGTGCCCGGCCGTACCAACACTATTCGCCAACCAGCGACAGATCATTGCTCGCCGCGGGCGGTTGGTTGCTGCTCGTTTGCTTGCGCCGCGTTGCAAGGCAACACGTACGTACATGCTGCACCATTTATGATTTGCGCTGTCTGCAGGATACGTAGATAGTGCGTATGTAATTAGCGGACTGAGGTAAAAGTGCCAGGCCGTGACTTGGCCACGTACAATTTTCAGGATATGCGAGCTTATATTTTCAATGTCATCTTAAAGTTCCTACCGTCGGCAGCCATATCCAGTGGCGCGCGCGCGCATACGTACAACTGCTTGCTCTGGTTGTCGACCGTTCGGACGGACGGACGGACGGACGGCCTGCACTGACTGTTGCCGCGAGGCAAAACCGCAGGCGTATCGCGCCGTCCACAGCCGCCATTCCGATCTGACCTTTAAGCGCGTAAGTCCAACGCGCTCGCTCGCACTTCAATGTCTCACTCGCCTGATCCAAATTTCGCGAGCGCGTACGTACGATTTCCCCACGAGCTCCCAATATGCATCGGTTCTGCCGTCCGTCCGACCGGCCTCGGGGAGGGGCCCTTCGCCATTTTCTCCTACGGCCGCTCGCTTCCCACTTTACGATGTAGTACGGTGGCGAAATTGCCTCTGACCGTACGTTCACTGCCAAACGGCGAAAAGGAAGGAAGGAAGGAGCGGCCGGCCGGGCGTTCGACTATGTCCAAATTTGTTCGGTGTTTTACAACGATAGAGTCGGTTCGTGTAGACGTGCATGCGAGACGACAGCCCCTTTGTCCTGCATTTCGCGCCCCCTTTTTGCCGCCCCGAGGGAAAGAAGAAGGAGGGAAGGCGACGGACAAACGGGGC
>JAAUYK010003904.1_pt1 | contig 18982 bp, 18 predicted proteins | sample 7278021 | NCBI WGS metagenome assembly JAAUYK01 (sample SAMN14350223, study PRJNA611818) | marine sediment metagenome | isolation source: surface marine sediment (1.8m) | place: French Polynesia: Moorea | collected 2018-08
AGCACGATCTGGCTGGCGCCCTCGATGAAGATGCCGCGGATGCGGAAGCGGGTGGTCTGAACCTTGTGGGTGACGATCGAGACCTTGGCCCCGGTCAGGGCGTTGACCAGAGTCGACTTGCCGGCGTTGGGCGCGCCCAGGATCGCCGCGAAGCCGCAGCGCGGCACTGGGTCGGGGCTTGCCGGGTCCAGACCTGTCATGCCTCGGACTCCAGGGCTTCGAGCAGCCGGGTCGCTGCCTCCTGCTCCGCCAGGCGCTTGGAACGGCCGCTGCCCTGCGCGGCCGGCCGGTCCTCAACCGAGACCTCGACGGTGAAGATCGGATCGTGGTCGGGACCGCGGCGCTCGACCTCCCGGTAGACCGGCAGGGCAAGGCCACGGGCCTGGGCCCACTCCTGGAGCGCGGTCTTGGCTTCCTCCGGCGGCCGCAAGTCGGCCTCGATCAGCGTCCGCCACTGCACCTCGACGAAGCGGCGCGCCGCATCGAGTCCGCCGTCGAGGAACAAGGCACCGATCAGCGCCTCGCAGCAGTCGGCCAGGATTGCCGGGTTCTCCCGGCCGCCGACTTCCTCCTCCGACTTGGAGATCGTGATGTAGGGGCCAAGCCCGATCTTGCCGGCGACCTCGGCCAGGGCCTCGCGCCGGACCAGCATGGCAAAGCGCTTAGCCAGCGCGCCCTCCCGTTCCTGCGGGAAGTCGCGATAGAGCCGTTCCGCAATGATCAGGCCGAGGACCCGGTCACCGACAAACTCCAGGCGCTGGTAGTCGTCGCCGGCGCCGCGCTGCCGCCGCGACGCGCTGCCGTGGGTCAAGGCACGGGATAGGAGTCCGGGGTCGGCGAAGTCGTGACCGAGGGTCTTTGCAAGAGGCCGAAGGCCGGCGGGTGCCGCGCTGCCGTGGTCTCGCGAATCCGCCGCGGTCCTATTCGATCCCATTGAAGATCCGGCTGAAGCGGACCGCCCAGGGCCAGCGCCAGACCTCCCAGAATCGCGCCGTGCCGTTGTGGGAGAAAAACAGGATCTCGGCCCGGCCGATCAGGTTCTCCACCGGCACGTAGCCGACATCGTAGAGGGCGCGACTGTCCTGGCTGTTGTCCCGATTGTCGCCCATGGCGAAGACATGGCCTTCGGGCACCAAGTATTCCGAGGTGTTGTCCGTGACCTCGCGGTCGCTTCTTTCTTGGATGAGGTGCTGGCGGCCGTTCGGCAGGGTCTCGATGTACTGGGTGTAGGGCCCGGTGCCGGCCTGCTCGGAGAGCTTCTCGCGCTTCACGGGCTCGCCGTTGATGTGGAGAACCCCGCGGATCATCTGTAGCCGGTCGCCGGGCAGCCCGACGATCCGCTTGATGTAGTCGGTCTCCTCCTCCCCGGGCTTGCGGAACACGGCGACGTCGCCGCGTTCGGGCAGGCTGCCGAAGACCCGGCCCTCGAAAAGCGGAGGGCTGAAGGGAAAGGAGTAGCGCGTGTAGCCGTAGGAGAACTTGGAGACGAAGAGGTAGTCGCCGATCAGCAGGGTCGGGATCATCGAGCCGGAGGGAATGTTGAAGGGCTCGAAGGCGAAGGTCCGGATGCCGAGCGCGATCATGACCGCGATCACGATCGTCTGCAGGGTTTCCCGGTATTCGGCGAAGGCGCCGCCGCTCCGCACCTTGTCACCCTCTTCCACGGTCTCGGCCGCTTCGGTCGGGGAGCTTTCCGGGTCGGCCCGGCGGGACCGCGTTTCGTCCTGTTCAATCATGATCCGATGGGACGGCCGATATGATGACGATTGCCTGGGCGAGTGGATAGTCGTCGGTGATCGTCACGTCAATGCGCGCCTTCATGCCGTCGGGAGTTAGCTCCTCGAGGCGCAGGGCGGCGCCGCCTGTCAGATCCAAGGTCGGCTGCCCGCTGGGCAGGTTCACGACACCCATGTGCTGCCAGTGCACGCCGCGCCGCGGCACCCCGGTTCCCAAGGCCTTGGCGCAGGCCTCCTTTGCGGCAAAGCGCTTGGCATAGCTGGCCGCTCGCGCCGCCCGGCGGTCGGATTTGGCCCGCTCGACCTCGGTGAAGACCCGTGTGGTGAAGCGCTCGCCGAACTTCTCGAGGGTCTTTTCGATCCGGCGGATGTCGATGAGGTCGTTGCCCAGGCCGATGATCATCTCAGTTTCAGGCCCCCCTTGCGCCGTCCGTTTCGGCGCGGGCCTTGTCCATCAGGGCACGCATCCGTCGGATCGCGCTGTCCAGCCCGCTGAAGATCGCTTCGCCGACCAGGAAGTGGCCGATGTTGAGCTCGACCAAGGACGGGATGGCGGCGACCGGCCCTACCGTGTCGAAGGTGAGGCCGTGGCCGGCATGACATTCGAGGCCGATGGCCTCGGCATGGGCCGCGGCCGTCTCCAGCTTGGCGAACTCGGCCTGGGTCGCAGGGCCGCCCTGGTCGTGCAGATAGGCCTCGCAGTAGGACCCCGTGTGCAGCTCGACCACCGGCGCGCCCAAGGCCTTGGCGGCGTCGAGCTGCAGCGGATCGGCATCGATGAAAAGCGAGACCCGGATGTCGGCCGCGCGCAGGTCGTCGACATAGGCCTTCAGATGGTTGCGACCGCCGTGGGCGTCCAGGCCGCCCTCCGTCGTGACCTCCTCGCGCTTCTCGGGTACGACGCAGGCCGCATGCGGCCGGTGCCGCAGGGCGATCTTCAGCATCTCCTGGGTCGCCGCCATCTCCAGGTTGAGAGGCAGATCGATCTCTCGAGTCAGGCGATCGATGTCTTCGTCGGAGATGTGCCGGCGATCCTCCCGCAGATGCGCCGTGATGCCGTCGGCGCCAGCCTGCGCCGCCAGCCGGGCCGCGCGGACCGGGTCCGGATGGAGGCCGCCGCGGGCGTTGCGGATCGTTGCCACGTGATCAATGTTGACCCCGAGTCGCAAATATCGCGTCATCTCTGTCGTCTCCCCTTTCCTCCTGCGCTGGAGCGTCGGACTCGGCCGGCTCCGGGGACGATGGTTCGTCGGGCGCCTGGCGTGCCGCCTGGACCCTTGCCTTGGCACGCCTGCGAAGCTTCTTGCGCACCCGCCGCCGGCGTTGCGCCTTCTGATAGCCTGACACAACCCGGTGCATGATCAAGTAGCTGATGAACCAAGCGGCGATGCCGGTCGGAAGGCCGCCCACGGTCATCGGCCAGAGGATTTCCAGCGGCCGGTCGAAGATGAAGCTGAAGGACAGGTCGTCCGGCAGCTCGGTCGCGACGTCGTAGCCCAGCAGGGTTCGCCCGAAGGTGTAGATCCAAGGCAGAATCAAGGGGAAGGTCAAGGGATTGCCGACAACCGTTCCGAAAGCAGAAGCGACGACATTCCCGCGAATCGCGAGAGCTGCCAGGGCCGCGATGACGAAGTGCAGCCCGAGAAACGGCGTGAAAGAGGCCGCGGCGCCACAGGCGAAGCCGGCGGCGATGCGATAGGGCGTGCCCGGCAGGCGGCCCAGGCGATGCCGGATGTAGAGCGCCATACGGGACCAGCCGCGCCGAGGCCAGACCCACTCGCGCGCCTGGTGATGCCAGGGAAGCGGTCTGCGCCGCCGAAAAACCATTGCCCCTACTCGCCCGATCCGGCCGTCGCGGCAAGCTGGCGGCGGCCTATGGATTGATTAACGGCCGGCGGCATCGGTCAGGTCCGTGCCCGTTCGACAGTGGTGATCACCGACATCGCCCTCAATGCGGCCATGATATCGGTCAGATGCTTCAGATCCTTTACCTCGACATCGATCAGCATCTCGAAGAAGTCGATCGATCGGTTGGTAATCTTGAGGTTCGAGATATTCCCGTCGTTCTTGCCGATCACCGTGGACAGGTTGCCCAGGCTGCCCGGCTCGTTGGCCACCACCACGTGGAGCCGCCCGAGGAAGGGCACAGTTGAGCCGTCAACGTCCCAGGCGAGGTCGACCCAGCGCTCCGGGGTCTCCGCGAAGGTCTGAAGGGTGTCGCAGTCGATGGTGTGAACCGTCACCCCCTTGCCGGTGGTGACGATGCCGACGATGCGGTCGCCCGGCAGCGGATGGCAGCAGTGCGCGTAGTGCAGCGCCATGCCCGGAATCAGGCCCTTGATCGGGATCGCCTGGTCCTGAGCCTTGTCCCGCTTGCTCTTGGAGCGGCCGATCGACACGACCTTGCGCCAGCCGCTGCGCTCCTTGGTGCTGGGATAGACCGCGCGCACCACCTCTAGGGCCGAGGTGTGGCCGGTGCCAACGGAGAAATGGAGGTCCTGGACCGAATCCGCCTTGAGCTTCTTCAAGCCGCCCTTCAAGGCCTTCTCGGTCAGGTCCTGGCCTTCCTGGCGAAATACCTTCTCCAGCATGTTGCGGCCGAGCTCGATGTACTGTTCCCGCTCCCTGGCGCGGACGAAGCGGCGGATCCGGGCCCGCGCCTTGCCGGTGACCGCGAATTTCTCCCAATCGGGCGACGGGGTCTGCGCCTTGGAAGTGACGATCTGGACCTGGTCGCCGTTGGCCAGCCGGGTGCGCAGCGGCACCATGCGACCGTTGACCTTGGCGCCGACGCAGGTGTCGCCGACCTCGGAGTGCACGGCGTAGGCGAAGTCCAGCGGTGTGGCCCCGCTCGGCAGGGCGATCAGATCGCCCTTGGGCGTGAAGCAGAAGACCTGGTCCTGGAACATCTCGAGCTTGGTGTGCTCGAGGAACTCCTCCGGATTGGAGGCGTGGTCCAGGATGTCGAGCAGCTCCCGCACCCAGCGGTACTGGCGGCCATCGACCATCTGGGCGCCTTGCTTGTACTTCCAGTGGGCGGCGACGCCGAATTCGGCGAACTCGTGCATTTCGCGAGTCCGGATCTGAACCTCGATCCGCTGCTGTTCCGGTCCGATCAGACCGGTATGCAGCGAGCGATAGCCGTTCGGCTTCGGGGTCGAGATGTAGTCCTTGAAGCGGCCGGGCACTGTCGGATAGCGGCTGTGCAGGACGCCCAGCGCCTGGTAGCAGTCGCCGACGGAATCTACGACCACCCGGAAGGCGACGGTGTCGGCGAGCTGCTCGAAGCTGAGGTTGCGTTGCTCCATCTTGCGCCAGATCGAATAGGGCGACTTGAGTCGCCCCGAGACCCGGGCTTCGACCCCACCGTCCTTGAGCTCGCTGGCCAGCTGCTCGCGCACTCGCTCCAGCAGGTCGCCGCCCTGCTCGCGCAAGAAATTCAACCGCGCCAGGATCGAGTCCCGGGCGTCCGAGTTTAGGATGGCGAAGGCGAGGTCCTGCAGGTCGTCCTTGAAGCGCTGCATGCCGATCCGCTCGGCCAGCGGCGCGTAGATGTCCATGGTCTCGCGGGCGATGCGGCGGCGTTTGTCCGGGTTCTTGACGAAATGCAGGGTCTGCATGTTGTGCAGGCGGTCCGCGAGCTTGACCAGAAGGACCCGGATGTCCTCGGACATCGCCAGCAGCAGCTTGCGGAAGTTCTCCGCATGCTTGGTCTGCTCGGACTGCAGCTCGAGACGGGTCAGCTTGGTCACGCCGTCGACCAGACGGGCGATGTCCGGGCCGAACAACATCTCGATGTCCGAGAGCGAGGCCTCGGTGTCCTCGACGATGTCGTGCAGCAGAGCGGTCGCGATGGAGGCGCTATCCAGCTTGAGGTCGGTCAGGATACCGGCGACCTCGAGCGGATGGGAGAAATAGGGATCGCCCGAGGCCCGGGTCTGACTGCCGTGTGCCTTCATCGCGAAGACGTAAGCCCGGTTCAGCAGCCCCTCATCGGCGCCGGGATCGTAGGATCTGACTTTTTCGACGAGCTCAAATTGCCGGATCATGTCGTGCCGCCGCGGGACCTGCCAGTCCTTGTTGCCTACGGCACGGCGAGCCCTGCAGTCGGTGGAGGAGCGCCGGCCGCCGGATCAAACCTCCTCCGGGCTGTCGGCCTCCGGCTCTGCGGCGGCCTCCTCCGTTGTCTCGGTCTCGGCCGAGGCCAGCGACTCCTGCAGCATGCCACCCTGGGCCGCCGCCTGCGCCATCAACTCGCCCTCCAGGGCATCGAACTCCGGCTGGTCCTCCTCCGGCTCGTCCATCTCGACGTGCTTCTGTTGTCCGACAACCAGGGATTCCATGAGCTGCTCGCGCTCTATGGTGTCATCCGCGATTTCTCGGAGTGCCACCACCGGGTTCTTGTCGTTGTCTCGCTCGACCGAAAGCGGCGATCCAGCCTGAATGTCACGGGCCCGCTGCGCCGCCAGCATCACCAGCTCGAAACGGTTGGGTACTCGAACGACACAGTCTTCTACGGTAACGCGCGCCATGGCCGCGAAGCTCCACTTACGTCACGTGTTCATCAACAAGCTCAGATGAGCGGGGATCTTGGAATATAGAAAGCCCACCCCGCGCAGGCAAGCGTCTTGAACCCCAGAATCCCTGGGATTCTTACAGCTTTTTTGCACGGCTTCAGGACCGCTCTTCCAAGGGTTCGGCCCGCTGGTCCAGGGGCAAATCGGCGATCATCGCCTCGATCCGCTGACCCGAAACCGGATGGCGCCAGCCCGGCGCGACCTCGGCCAAGGGCAGCAGGACGAAGGCTCGCCCGGCGAGGCGTGGGTGTGGCAATTCCGGCCGTTCCCCGGGCTCGCTGATGCGGCCTCGGAAGTCGAGCAGGTCGAGATCCAGGGTGCGCGCCGCGTTCCGCTGTCCCCGCCGGCGCCCGAACGCGGCCTCCAACTCATGAAGCCGTGCGAGCAGTACCGCCGGCTCCAGGGCAGTCTCCAGGGCCGCGACGCCGTTCACGAACCAAGGCTGGTCCGAAGCCGGAACCGGGGCGCTGCGATACCAGCGTGAGCGGGCGTGGATCCGGATATCGGAGCCCTCCAAGCCGGCCAAGGCAGCCTCGAGCGTTGCCCGTGGCCCGCCATGGCGCGGGTGGGACAAATTGGCGCCCAGTCCGATCAGGACAAAATCCCCGTCCAACACCTATAAATCCTTGCGAGAAAGACTCTAATCATTAAGTTCTAAGCTTAAGATGTCGATTTCTCATGTGATTTCTATGAACTACCCGACATCTATAGTTTTATATCTATTGGCCTAAGCTGGCAGGCTTATTAGGAAGGACTGATATGCATTTCTACCCGCAGGAACGGGTCGCTCTCTTCATTGATGGTGCCAATCTCTACGCCACGGCGCGATCTCTGGGCTTCGACGTCGACTACAAGCGGCTGCTCGAGCTCTTCGCGAAGGAATGCAGCCTCGTCCGCGCGTTCTATTACACGGCTCTGGTCGAAGACCAGGAATATTCGCCGATCCGCCCGCTGATCGACTGGCTGGACTACAACGGCTACAGCATGGTCACCAAGCCGACCAAGGAGTTCACCGACGCCTCGGGACGCCGGAAGATCAAAGGAAACATGGACATCGAGCTTGCGGTCGACGTCATGGAGATGGCCGAGCACGTCAGCCATGTCGTGATTTTCTCCGGCGACGGCGACTTCCGCAGCCTGGTCGAGGCGGTGCAACGCAAGGGGGTCAGGGTCACGGTGGTTTCGACCATCCGCTCGCAGCCTCCCATGGTGGCCGACGAACTGCGCCGGCAGGCGGATTGCTTCGTCGACATTTCCGATCTGGAGGAACAGATCGCCCGACAGCATGCCGGCGGGGACGACCGCGCCTACCGGCGCGGCCGGGGCCCGCGCGAGGCCAACATCGAAGACACGGCCGAGCCCGATATCGACGACGATCTGGACGACGAATACTACGAGACCGGCACCGCCTGAACGGCGGCACCGCAATGCAATTCTCCGAATTGGCAGCGCCGCCATCCGACTGCGCCCTCTGCGCACGTCTGCTGGCCTTCCGGCGCGACAATGGCGAACGCCATCCGTCTTTCCACAATGCGCCGGTGCCGTCCTTCGGCCCCTTTGACGCGTCCCTGCTGATCGTCGGCCTGGCGCCGGGCCTGAAGGGGGCGAACCAGACCGGACGCCCCTTCACTGGCGACTATGCCGGCGACCTGCTCTACGCGACCCTCGAGAAGTACCGGCTGTCCAAGGGCGTCTACGGCCGCCGCCCGGACGACGGCCTCGAGCTTCTAGGCTGCCGGGTGACCAACGCGGTCCGCTGCGTCCCGCCGGAGAACAAGCCGACCACCGAAGAGATCCGCACCTGCCAACCCTTCCTCAAGGCGGAGATCGAGGGCCTGCCGCGTTTGCAGGCGATCCTGGCCCTGGGCGCCATCGCCCACGGCAGCGTCCTCCAGACCCTCGGTTTCAAGAAAAGCGCCTATCCCTTCGGCCACGGGGCGATTCACGAGCTCAAGGGGGGCGAAGCGGAGCGAGACCTGCTGCTCGCCGACAGCTACCACTGCTCGCGCTACAACACCAACACCGGACGTCTGACCACGACCATGTTCGAGGCGGTTTTCGAGGCGCTCCTGCCACGGCTAAACCAGGATGGGCCAAGGTTTTGACCCGAGTCTACCTCCTCGTCCGAAGCCACGGACTGGCGCGAGCCCAAGACGCAGGCTGGGCCGGCCGGGTCGCCGAGCAGTGCTTACGGAGAATTGACGCGTGTACCATTTCGCGACGATTGCTATAGAGGGCAGGAACTAGGCAGATTGCCCCATTAGCGAGCAATCGGTGGCGACGGGGGGACCGGGCTGGCCGACTGTGGACAGTCTGGGTGACAGGGAGTGTCCGATGCCCATTGAAGATTGGTTGAGGGCGATCGGTCTGGGCGCGGTCGTGCAGAACTTCGAAGAGCGCGACATCGATCTGGATATCGTGTCCGACCTCAGCGAATCGGACCTGCGCGAGATCGGGCTGACGCTCGGCCAACGAAAGCGTTTCCTGCGCGCCGTGCAGGCGCTGAACGATGAACCCCTGCCGAGCAGTCCCTCCGCGGTCGAGACGGCACCGAAGCAGCTCGCCGCTGACCGCCGCCACCTGACCGTCATGTTCTGCGACATGGTCGGCTCCACGGCCCTGTCGGAGCGGCTCGAGCCAGAAGACCTCTTGCAGGTGGTGCAGAGCTACCAGGACTGCTGCACCTCGATCGTCATCGGCTACGACGGCTACGTGGCGCGCTACCTCGGCGACGGTATCCTGGTCTACTTCGGCTTCCCGATGGCGCACGAGGCGGCGCCGGAGCAAGCCCTGCGGGCGGCCCTCAAGATCGTGGAGGAAATTCCGCGACTGAAGCTGCCAGGGGACATAAAGCTGCAGATCCGGATCGGCATCGCCTCCGGGGTCGTCGTCGTCGGCGATCTCCTGCGCTCGGGCCCCAAGATTGAACAGCCCGCCATCGGCGTCGCGCCCAATCTGGCGGCACGGCTGCAAGGCTTGGCTGCCCCCGACCAGATCGTGGTCGCCGACGTCACCTATCGCCTGACGCAATCGTCCTTCGACTTCGAGGATCTCGGCGAGCGGACCCTGGCCGGCATATCGCGCCCGGTGCGCGCCTGGGGACTGACCGGCGAGGCCAGGCGGCGCGACCTTGCCGCCGCGCTGGGACAATCGCAGCAGACGACCTTCACCAACCGCCGCGAGCCGTTGAAGGCCATGCGGGGATGTTGGCAAGAGGTGCGACAGGGCCAGGGACGGGCGATCCTGCTGTCCGGCGAGCCCGGAATCGGCAAGTCCTGCCTGCTCCATCACTTCCTCTCGACCATCGAGGAAAAAGCGGCCCTGCAGATCTACAACGGCTCGCTGCACAACCAGGACAGCCCGCTGCATCCGATCATCCAGTGGCTGAGGGCTTCAGGCAGCATCGAACGCGACAACGACGCTGCAGCGATCAGGAGCAAACTCGAGCCCCTGATGCCGGACCGAGGGCCCGAAAGGGCGGCCGAGAGAGAGGAGTGGCTGGACCTGCTGACCGCGCTGCTGAGTCCGATCGAAGTCGATAGTGGACTCGGGACTGCCGGCGCCAAGCAGATCCGCGAACGCACGCTGGCTGCCATGATTGCCGCCCTGGTCGCGCTGAGCGAAGTGCGGCCGGTGATCATGGTGGTGGAAGATCACCAGTGGCTCGACGCCACCTCGGTCGAGCTGCTCGACCGGGTGGTGCGGACCATCGACCGGCACCCCATACTGGTCCTGATAACCTCGCGGCTCGGCCTCGACGGTCTCTGGGACGACCTGGACAACGTCCGAAACATCGAACTCGAACGCCTGGCGCCTGAAGACAGCCGCGAGCTGATCGACAAGGTCGCCGGCGGCGCGGGGCTCCCCAGGTCAATGATCAGCGAGATCATCGAGCGCACCGACGGTATTCCTCTCTTCGTCGAAGAGTTCACCAAGAGCGTGATCGAGCACGACGCGGAGAAGCCCTCCGACGGCGGCGAGGCGCCTAGCGAGAGTGGCGCGGCGCGGGTTCCGGTGTCCCTGCACGATTCCCTGATGGAGCGGCTCGACCGGGTCGGGTCTGCCAAGCGGGTTGCCCGGGTCGGGGCCGTGCTCGGCCGCACCTTCACACGCGAGCTGCTGCGCCAGACCGGTGAGTTCGAACCTGTCTGGCTCGACACCGCGCTCAATCAACTCCTGGAAGCCGGACTTCTGCTCCGCCGGGTCGATCAAAGCGGACGCGAGCGCTTCGTCTTCAAGCATGCGCTGGTCCAGGACACTGCCTACAGCTCGATCCTGCGGGAGTACCGGCGACACTTGCACGCCCGCGCCGCCGACGCCCTCGAAGCGATTGCGCCCGGGATCGCCGAGGAGCGCCCGGATCTGCTGGCCCAGCACGTCACCGAGGCCGGCAAGCCGGAACGCGCCGTCGAGCTCTGGCTGCAGGCCGGCCGGCGGGGCGTCGCCCAGTCCGCCATCGTCGAGGCCGCCAATCATCTGCAGCGGGGATTGGAGGCTCTGAGGCAGCTGCCGGCGGGCGACCAGATGCGCCGGCTTCAGCTTCAAATCCTGAACCTGCTGGGCCCGGCCAGCATCGCGCTGCACGGTCCCGGGTCGCCCGAGGCGCAGAAGGTCTATGCCGAAGGCTACGCCATCTGCCACGAGCTCCCGGAAACCCAGGACCACTTTCCGATCTACTGGGGTTGGTGGCGCCTGTCCCGCGACTTCAATCAGATGAACCATCGCGCCGACGAGCTGCTCAAGCGCGCGATGGTGCACAGCGACGAAGAGCTGCTGCTGCAGGCCCACCACTGCCAATGGGCGAGCCACTTCAACCGCGGCGACTTCTCCGGTTGTCAGGAGCACATCGGGTGGGGGCTCAAGCTTTACGAACAGGGCGACTACCGCAGCCACGCGACCCTCTACGGCAATCACGACGCCAAGGTCTGCGGCCATGGCGAGCAGGCGCTGGTGGCTTGGCTGCTGGGCCGGCCGGAGGCCGCGCTGGAGTCCGAGCAGAGGGCGGTGGCCTGGGCCCAGACCTTGGATCACGTCGGCAGCTCGATGCACTTGAAAGACATCGCCCTGACCCACCGTCTCTATCGGCGCGACGCACGGGAGGTCCTCCGCCATGCCGACGGCATGATCGTCTTTGCCGAGGAGCAGGGCTTCACGGACCACCGGGCCAAAGCCTTGGTCTACCGCGGCTGGGCCAAGGCGACCCTCGGCGAGCCCGCGGCCGGCTTGGCGGAGCTGGAGCGTGGACTGGAGCAACAGAAGGCGATCGGCACCAGCGAAGACTTTCCCATCTACTACGACATGTACGCCGAGGTCCTGGCCCTGAACGGCCGCTATGACCACGCCCTCGAAGAAATTCTGGAAAGGGAACGGGAGTTCGAGCGCGCCGGGCTGAGGATCTGGGCGCCGGAGATGCGGCGGCGACGCGGACAACTGCTCGAGGAAAGCAGCCCGCAGGATCTGGCCCCGGCTATCGCCGCCTACCGAGAGGCACTCGAGCTCGCGCAGCACCAGGGTGCCCGCATGCTCGTGCTCCGCGCCTCGGTCAGCCTGGCCAAGACCTTGACCGCCGAGGGGGAGGCGGCCGAAGTGCGCTCGATTCTGGAGCCCTGGATCGAGCAACCCGAACTGGTGGATACGCCGGAGTACGCCGCTGCCAGGTCCCAGATGGACAAGACCGGCCGCAAGACGGACCGGCGGAACGGGGCGTGACCGGTGTCGGCTGAGCTCAAGGCAGCGACGCGCGCCACAACCCCCGAGGGCGCCGAAGCCGCGGACGCGCCGAAGCGCTATCGCGGCGGCACCCACCGCGCCCTGTCGCCGAGGGAAACCCTCGAGAAATTCCTGCCGCTGAGCCGGGAGATGGGCATCACCCGGCTGGCCAACGTCACCGGACTCGACGTCCTCGGGATCCCCGTCTACATGGCCTGCCGGCCGCTCTCCCGCTCGATCGCCGTGTCCCAGGGAAAAGGGACGACATGCGAGGAAGCCAAGGTCTCGGCCTTCATGGAGGCGGCGGAATCCTTCCATGCAGAGCGCATTGCCCTGCCCTTGCGACTGGCAAGCCAGGTCGAGTTGGCGCGCGACTACGCGCTTGTCGACGTCGAGGGCCTGCCGCGATCACGGCTCGGCCGCTTCGATCCGCTGCAGCCGATCCTCTGGGTCGAAGGGCAAGACCTGGTGAGCGGTCAGTCCCTCTGGCTGCCCTTCGAGATGGTCTCGACCAACTACACCCTGCCCCAGCCGCCGGGCAGCTACGCCTTCGCGGCCAACACCAACGGGCTGGCTTCGGGCAACCTGCTCGAGGAAGCGTTGCTGCACGGGCTCTGCGAGCTGATCGAGCGCGATGCCATGGCCCTCTGGCGCTTGGAAGGGCCCGCGGCACGGGCCCGGACCCGGGTCCGGCTCGACAGCATCGACGCCGAGGCCGCCCGCGACCTGCTGGCCCGCTTCGAGAGCTCCGGCGTTGAAATCGGTCTCTGGGACGTCACTTCCGATATCGGCGTCGCGGCTTTCTGCTGCGTCGCGGTCGACCGTGACGGCGGCAACACCGAACCGGAGCTGGGCGCCGGCTGCCACCCGTCGCGCGAGATCGCCCTGCTGCGCGCGCTCAGCGAGGCGGCGCAGTCCCGAACCACCCGGATCGCCGGCTCGCGGGACGACTTCGCCCCGGATTCCTACGAGCAGACCGCCCGTACGGCCCGCCAGGCCGCGGCACGCGACTGGTTGTCGACGGCGCCGCGGCAGGACTACGGCGCCGCTCCGGACTTCGCCGGCGACTCGATCGAAGCGGACCTTCAGGCGCTGCTGGAGCGGCTGCAACGCGCCGGTCTCCGGCAGGTGCTGGGCCTCGACCTGAGCAAACACGAGATCGGGATCCCGGTCGCCCGGGTGATCGTGCCCGGGCTGGAAGGCGCCTTTCCCGGCCCGGGAAGCGACTACCTGCCCGGCCGGCGTGCGCAGGAAAAGGGGCTGGCGCCATGACCGCGGCGGTCTTCCTGGGTCCGACCCTGCCGGTCGAAGCGGCGCGGGAGGTCCTGCCCGCCGACTATCTGCCGCCGGTCCGCCAAGGCGACATCTACCGCCTGCTCCGCAGCCGCCGGCCCTCGGCAATCGCGGTCATCGACGGCTATTTCCACGAGGTGCCCTCGGTCTGGCACAAGGAGATCCTCTGGGCTCTGGACCAGGGCATCCCGGTCCACGGCGCCGCTAGCATGGGCGCCCTGCGCGCCGCCGAACTCGACATCTACGGGATGCGCGGCCACGGCAGGATCTACCAGGCCTTCCGCGACGGCGCCTTCCCACCCTACCTGGAGGAGGTCTTCGAGGACGACGACGAGGTGGCGGTGATTCACGGCCCGGCCGAGATGGGTTATCCCGTCCTCTCCGAGGCGATGGTCGACATCCGGGCAACCCTGGCCGCCGCCGTCGAAGCCGGGGTGATCGGCGCGGCCGGCCGCCGCGCCCTGGCGGCCGCCTTCAAGGCCCTGAACTACCGGGAGCGGCGCTGGGACGTGCTGGCCCAACTGAGCGCGACGGCAGCAATCGATCCGACCGAGGTCGAAGGCCTCCAAGCTTGGCTGCCGGACGGCCGCCGCGCGCAGAAGCGCGACGACGCCCTGGCCTTGCTGGATCACCTGGGCAGTTCCTCGGCCTCGAGCCAAGCGCCTCCGGCGCAGCCCTTCAGCTTCGAGCGCACGACGCTCTGGGCTCAGTTCATCGAGGCCGCCGAGCGCCGGGCAGCGGCGGAGCCGGAAGCACTGGACCGGCTGGTCCTGGACGAGTTGCGGCTCGACATCGACGCCTTCGCGGAGATCCGCCGACACGCGGCGATGCGCGCGGCCGCCCTGCAGGGCAGACCGCCGAGCGATCCGAGCACAGCCGAAAAGCGCCAGGCGCTCGACCGCCTGCGCCAGCGGCAGGGGCTCTGGACGCGCGACGATCTCGAGGCCTGGACCGAGTCGGTCGGTCTGGACGGCCATGGGTTCGAGCGGCTGATCGAGGCCGAGGCCGCCCTAGAGGCCAGCGCCGAGGAAGACATCGTCGCGGTCGAAACCGCGATGCTCGACCTGCTGCGGCTCGACGGACGCTTCCCAGCCCTGGCGAAACGGGCAAGGGACAAGGCCGACCGCCTTACCGGTGCCGGCGTATCCGAAAGCACGCCTTGGAACGAAACGGTCCTGGTCGACTGGTTCTTCGAGGAGCAGCTGGGCCGTCCGGCGCCGGCGGATCCGGCAGCCCTGGCAAGCCATCTGGGGTACGAGAGCCTCGCGGCCTTTGCCGTGGCCCTGGGACGCGAACACCGCTACCTGGAGCTCTGCCGGCAGGACCCCGAAGCCGGGGATCCGGGATCGGGAAATACGCCATGATCGACCGCCGCGGCGGGACCCGATTCCGCCTCTTCCCGCAGTCCCCGGACCTGCCCGGCTTCGCCGAGCCCGAGGTGGTCGAGGTCTCACCGCCGCCGGGCGCGATTGCAGCGGGCCCGACGGACCGTGTCATGTACGTGGTCGATGCCTTCGACAAGCGACATCACTACGAGGACGACTACGCCCCGCCCTATCGCGGGCCGACTCTGCCCCCCGCCCTGCCCGGCCCCGAAGGTCATTTCGACCACATCCCAACCAGCGATCGTGCCTTTCTCTCGGCGCATATGTACGGCTCGGTGCGCTTCGTGCTCGACATCTGGGAGGGCTATCTCGGCCGCCCGATCTGGTGGTACGACCCGCGGGCCGGGTTCCAGGTCGAGCTGATACCGGAAGTCGATTGGGACAACGCCCATGCCGGGGTCGGCTTCATCGAGACCGGCGGCCGGGTCAACGAGGCCGGCGACTACCAGCCCTTCGCCCTGAACTTCGACGTCCTGGCCCACGAGGTCGGCCACACGATCCTGTTCTCCGAGCTGGGCTTGCCCGACCTGGAGACCCTCACGGGCGATTTTCTCGCCTACCACGAGTCGGTCTCGGACGTGATCGCACTGATCTCCGCCTTGCACTTCGAGGGCGTGCTCGACGACCTAATCCGCCAGACCGGGGGTAACCTCTACGCCCTGAACTGGCTGAACCGGATCGGCGAGCTCTCCGCGACAGAGCAGATCCGCGTCGCCAGCAACGACGCCCACCTGGAAGACCTCGACGGCCTGACCCTCGGCGCGGACGGCGAGTGGCACGATCCGAGTGGCGAGGGCCGCAAGGCTCACGATCTCTCCCAACCCCTGACCGGGGCGATCTTCGACGCGCTGATCGAAGTCTATCAGGACGGCCTAGTCCGGCGCGGGGTGATCGATTCCGACTTGGACGTGCGCAACTGGACCCGCGGAGACGTCGAGGCGAGCCTCGCGGAGCTGCAGACCCGGTCCGGCGAGGCGCTGTTGCGACACGAAACCGCCTTCGTCGATGCCCTCAGGGAAGCCCGCGATACCGTCGGCCGGATGGTCGCGCTGACCTGGCTGGGCCTGTCACCGCACGACCTGAGCCTGGACGAGATCGCCGCGGCCTTTCTGGATTCCGCGGAGATGGTCGGGCAGACCCACAACCTGCAGGCCTTCGCCGACGACTTGGCGGTGCGCGGCTTCGATATTCCAAGGGGCGTGGCGCAGCAGCAGCGTCGACGGCCACTGCCACCGCCGCCGCGCTCGGCACCCTACGCGACGCGGGCGGCCTGGGCACAGGCCAACGCGCGGGCGAAGCCGCGGCTCGAGATCGGCGCCGACCGGCGCCAGTTCGACGGACTCTACAGAATGATCAACCACGACTTCAGGATCTGATGTTCGAAACGGTTCAAATCAGTGGCGACATCGGCTAGCTTGCGGAACGTTCGATGACGTCAGGGCTGCCTCCTTGGGACAAGATTCGCCCTGTGGAGGCCTTACAATAGGGGGTTTAAGGTGAGCACATCAGGCGGCGGAGCAAAGTCAGTCTCCGGACTGGACGAGACAATTTTGGCGTCATCTCAGATTAGGCTCTTCGGCCGGGACTTCGTTGGCCTGACACTCAACCTCGATGCCCTCGCCGCGCTGCAGGGTGGGGACCCGTCGCCCAGAAAGAACCCTCTGACGGACAAGTTGCAGAAAGGCCTGGATCCGCGCCTCGCCCGAATCTACGGCTTCTCCTATGACGGCAACTACTTCAAGCTGGTGAAGCCTTACGTCTTCCTGGTCCACGGCGATGGCATAGAGATCAAAGAGCGGTCGGACATCGCCAACGTCGGCGTGGAGATCAAGGACGCTGAGTTCCTCATCGGCGTCAAGATGTGGCACTACGACAAGGTCGACTTCTCGGTCCGCATCGACATCGTCAGCGGCTGGCTGGAAGAGATCCTGCTCGACGCCTGCCTGGGCTCGGCCAGCAACCTTACCGCGACCGATGTGACCGGACGCGCCGACCTAGCGGCCCGCGCCGATCTGAACGCGCGTGCTGACCTGAACGCGCGAGCCGATCTCTCGGCCCGCGCTGACCTTACGATGCGCGGCCGGATGCGCTGACGGGTTTCTCCAGCATCATTTTCTATGGGGACTGTTAACGTCGGCGGCCCGGCGGTGTCGGGTTCCTAACCCTTGTCGCGCAGCAGCCGGGCCTTCTCCCGCTCCCAGTCGCGGCGCTTTTCGGTTTCGCGCTTGTCGGCCTTCTTCTTGCCGCGGGCGATGCCGAGCTCGCACTTGGCGAAACCGCGCTCGTTGAAATAGAGCTTCAACGGCACCAGGGTGATGCCCTCGCGCTGGATCTGCCCGATCAGGCGCGCGATCTCCCGCCGCCTGAGCAGCAGCTTGCGCGGCCGCTTGGGCTCGTGGCCATCGCGCGCGGCCGGCGCGTACTCCGAGAAGTGCGCGTTTAGGAGCCAGATCTCGCCGTCCCGCTCGCGCGCATAGGACTCCTTGATCGAAACCTTGCCCGCACGCAGGGACTTGACTTCGGAGCCCGTGAGCATCAGGCCGGCCTCGATCGAGCTCTCGATGATGTAGTCGTGGCGGGCACGGCGGTTCTGCGCCGCGATCCTGAGGGGCTCTGACATGTCGCGCTATCCAGTTGGGGCGCCTTTACTAGCGGGACAGGACGCGGAAGTCACGCGCCGCATCACTCGATCAGGGCTGGCAGATCCGAGGAGAAGGCGGCCAGGGCGACCACGGCCAGCATGGCCAGAGCCATCGCAACGTTAATCCGACGGGCCGCGACGGCGCTGAGGGCCAGTCGCTTCAGGCTCGCGCCGGCGTAGAGCCAGACAAGGTGGATCGGCGTCGCGATGGCGATGTAGACCGCGACCTTGCCGGCGATCTCCAGCAGCGGGCTGTCGGGCCGGAAGGCGAAGCCGCTGAACAAGGTGGTCATGACCGCGTAGGCCTTGGGATTGATGACCGATAGCGTGGCACCGTTCAGGAAGCCGAGAGGCCGCTCGGCCTCGATGATCCCGACCCGGGTTCCCGCCGCGGCGACCCGGAAGGCCACGTAGAGCAGGTAGCCCAGCGAGGCGACCAGCAGCACGCTGCGCAGCAGGGGATAGGAGAAGACCACTGCGGCCAGCCCGGTGACGACCGCCGCCATGACCAGGAGCGACCCGAAGACCACGCCAGACATGTAGGCCAGGCCTGCCCGGAGGCCGAAGGCGGCCCCGGCCCCTGCCGTTGTCAGGACGCCGGGCCCCGGGGTGATCAACAGGAAAAAAACGGCGAGCGCGAAGGTCAGCATGCGCCAAGGGACCTGCTGCGCGCTGCCGCCCGTGATTTCGGTTCGCCGCTGCGCCCTAGTTCAGCAAGCCGGCGTGGACCATGGCGTCGCGGACCTTGGCCTGGGCGTTCTCGCTCGCCGGGACGAGCGGCAGGCGCACCCGGCCGTCGCCGTGACCGAGCAGCGAGGCCGCGTACTTGATCGGCGCCGGGCTGGTCTCGCAGAACAGCGCCCGGTGCAGCGGCATCAGGCGGTCGTCGAGCTCGCGCACGGTGGCGAGGTCGCCGGCCTGCCAGGCCTCCTGCAGCTGGGCGCAGAGCCGGGGCGCCGCGTTGGCGGTCACCGAGATGCAGCCGTGGCCGCCGAGCGAGAGGTAGGGCACCGAGGTCGGGTCTTCGCCCGAGAGATAGGTGAAGTCGTCGCCGATCAGCCGGCGCAGGTCGGCCATATAGACCAGGTCCGCCGTGGCGTCCTTGATGCCGACCAGGTTCGGCAGCTTGGCCAGGCGCGCGACCGTCTCCGGCTCGGCCCGGACCGAGGTTCGTGCCGGCACGTTGTAAAGGATGATCGGGATCTCGACCGCGTCATGGATCGCCTTGTAGTGGGCGTAGAGGCCGTCCTGGCTCGGCTTGTTGTAGTAGGGCGTGACCACCAGGACCGCGTCGGCCCCGGCCTCCTTGGCGTGCCGGGTCAGGTCGATCGCCTCGGCGGTCGAGTTCGAGCCCGTGCCCGCGATCACCGGCACCTTGCCCTTTGCGACCTCGACGCAAAGCTGGACGACGCGTTTGTCCTCCTCGTGGGACAGGGTCGGAGATTCACCCGTGGTGCCGCAGGGCACGACGGCGTGGCTGCCTTCGTCGATCTGCCACTGGACGAAGTCCTGGTAGGCCGTCTCGTCCACCGCGCCGTTGGCGAAGGGCGTGATCAGCGCGGGGATCGAGCCCTTGAACATGGGGCCGGACATGGCTGCCTCGTTTGCCGGAGTTGATGCTCATGGGCCCGGTCGGCGGTC
>JAAUYK010018694.1_pt1 | contig 18960 bp, 24 predicted proteins | sample 7278021 | NCBI WGS metagenome assembly JAAUYK01 (sample SAMN14350223, study PRJNA611818) | marine sediment metagenome | isolation source: surface marine sediment (1.8m) | place: French Polynesia: Moorea | collected 2018-08
TGATGGTAATGGACAACGACAGCGTGCAGCCGTAAGAAAAGGAATTCTAAGTTGCAGTACATACGCGGTCCAAAAAATCCTCGAAAACGCAAAAGAATTAAGGGCGACATTCCTCTGTGCATGATTTCGTCAGAGTCTCCGGGACATAGACTCAACAGCTTAGACGGAAATGTTGGTCTTAATCATTTGGCGAACTCCTTGCCGCCTTTAACGGATTGCGTGATGCACTTACGTAATTCATAATTAATTGCATTTTTTTTCAAAATGATTACAGACAGCGAGTTCGTGTACGATGAAATGATTAGCGCCAGCCAGTTGCTGCTTCTCAAATGATTAACGCAGGCGAGTTAGCGTAGCTTGAAATGATTACTGCCAGCGACTTGCTGTTGTATCAAATGATTACAGCAGGCAAGTTGGCGTAGGTCTAAATGATTACTGACAGCGACTTGCTTTTTTGCATTGTTATTATCATCATACTTAGAGCCATCATTTTCCTTATGTACTGAATTTGGTACAGACCGCTGTGTAGATCGGAGAAGTTGGTACCCGCATTCAGGCCCAGCCCCTTAAGACGTTGCTGGCAGCCGGCACCGCCCACAAACGTATAGCCTACGTATAGCCTAGTCCTGCGGGCTGGCCCCATCACAGATATTAGGTGTTATCGCTATATTTAACTTTATACGTATTTTCCGCGAAGCATCGCATCACTCTTTCGAAACCGCTCAACCCGCGATGACGTTAGTCGATAAGTTGTCTGAGTTCATTGCCCTCACGGGCGAGGAGATTCTTCGTGACGGGTACAACGTGCAGGTGTACATCGAGGACCTCAAGCTCAAGGCCTACATCCTTGTGGGCAGCCTCACCGCCTTGTACGTTTCACTCATCTACTTCGTCGTTTTCTCGGCAGTGGACAACGGAGGTATGGCGTGTTATTTCCCTAACTCGTACATTTCTCTACGTCTTTGTTCATCCCTCTCTAGTGACATGGGAGTCAGTCTTCCACCTTCTGCTGGCGGGTGTTAATGGGCTGGTCTTCGTCGCAGCGGTTCACACAGCGCTTGGCATGATCAAGGACAACGACGACTGCATCGAGCGCTGCCGCAGGAGCGCCGTCCAGATGACAGATCTCATGAACTCGGCCAAGTGGGTGCTCTCTGATTAGTAACTAAACTAGACACCAATAAAGACCCCGAATTTAATTAGGAGCAAAGAAAGACGCCGGCTCGTTATTTTTAGCGATAATTGACTGTCGTGGGTGATGATGATGACGCCGCCGAACGGCGAGGTCGGTAGCCGACGGTGACGTCGGACGCCGACGGCGACGTTACTTTCGCGTATAAAAAGCTGAGCAGACCGCTATACGGTCAGTTTGTTCGGGTTGCTCAAGGTATCTCTGACTCTCCACACCAACATACTTTTTTCTGTCGTCAATCGCGCAAGACAGTCTCCTCCTTAGCCATGAACGTCTCCATCCTGATCATCGTAGCCGTGACGTGCGGCGGCTTCTGCAAGGAGGCCTCGTCGATGCCGGTGAGAGAGAGAGAGAGAGAGAGAGAGTACATATACTAACTGTGAACCCTCTCGCACTTTCAGAAGTCCTCCTCCAGCAAGGTGTTCCTTGAGTCCGTGTTCAGGGGAGACAGTCCTACAAAGACGTTCTGGAACATTGCCGCCAACGAGTTCGGGAGGACACTGCGCCCCAAGAGGTCCGCAGAAGGAGCGTTCCCCACGTCCCTCGACGGGAAGACAGTCAACTCCAGGAGGAAGAGATTCGTTGACGTGACTTACGTGTTCAAACTGCTTATGGATCTCATAATGAATGTGAGTTATTAGCGACACTTGCGCGAAGTTCTCTTTCGTGAACCTCCACTCTTTGTTTCAGACCGGACTGACCAGGAAGCCCGAGAACGAGCCCGGCAGGAGGACGTACGACGAGAAGATGGAGGCGCAGATGAAGCGCATAATAAGGCAGATGAGAGACATGGAGAAGCACTTCGCAAAGAGCCGGTCGCACGACGTTAAGGGGAGCATGGAGGTGGGCTAATATTGCGTACATTTATTAATTTTCCTGGTTGTAACTGTGCCCATCCACTACAATCAGGTCAGACCCCGCACGCTCAGGGCCGGTCAGTCCTTCTACCAGCTCAAACCCGCCATGTTCGACTTGGAGGAGACCAGACGCGAGTGAAGCTCCTGATTTGCAACGAGGGGACTCCTTCTGCGATTGAGATCGACGCTCGCATCTATTTCCCACATGCGCGTATGTTAACATTTTTCGCATACGAGCTAGGGAATAAACTTATGATCACAACACTTGCAATTATAATAATTTTGTCGCCTCGTGAACTGACTGCTTGGTGGAGCCGGGGCTAGCACACCTGCAGTAGTTTGCGCGTCGGCTACGTCTCGTCCGTGCTCAGTTTCCTATGAGTCTTGCCTTCGATACAACAACAACTAGTGCTACACGTAGTTAGATCGCCATGAGGCCTGCCTACTTCCTCTACGTGGTGATCGCGCTCGTCGTGTTCGTCGCCTTCCTAACTGAAGGCTGTCGCCCGAGCGGACCTCCAAAGGAAGAGGTGCGCTTTCCAACTTTGACTATGTGCAACCTGACGAGGGGAGAGCACGAGGGTGGCTGCGATCACCTTAGTTGAATTGTAAGAAGTATAGAGCAGTTTGTACGTGTTTGACGCGATCTTTTCTTTCGAAGTAGGCAAAGCAGAAGGAAGAGGAGAGGAGACTCGAGATCGGCGAGAGGTTCACTAACCTGGACGGCCTGAAGCCTCCGTTCGCCAACGCCTCCAACCCTCTGTACGCTAATGAAAATGTGACCGAACTTTATTATGTTTAAGTGAAGATCAGGTCGAATAAACCAAAGCGAACGAAAGCAAAATTGCCCATTTGCGCGGTTGCACTAAGTCGTAGCCGGCGGACGTTTGCTCTTCCTCGGGTTGAATCGGCCTCTCGTCTCGGCTGCGGATGCATGCCCCGTTAGATCTCTTTTTGTAAGGCTTTCACGATGCATACCTGTAGCAGTACCGGCCTGATGCGAAGGGTATGGTCACCGACTCTCCGGGCGTCCACGTCTTCTGCCTGATCTCCGTGACGAACGTGCCGTACTTCCTCGATGACTCGGTCGAGGCCGTGGTCGCGAGGCACGTGTAGTGTACCTTAATACGCGAGGGCATTTATTGTTAGCAGTCAGACTATTTCTCCCTCCTACCACTAGTCGACTTTTTATCCCTCTGCTTCTGCAGGACTTTGTGTAACACGGCCATCTCTTGAGATCGACGCAGGGGTCGGCGAACGTGTCTGTCAGCATGGTCGTGTCGTTCAGCCTCTTGTACTTGGAGCAGTCGAGGGTGGTGTACCTGACGACTCTGTCCAAGTTCCACAGTGCGAAACAGTTGGCGGAGCACATGAGCGACGTCGCAACGAAAATGGCCGTTAAGAATCTCATGGTGGTGTCGTCAAAGCGAGCGACTGGCGTTTATTGACGCGTTCATGTATCAGGTTACGTACGTAGAGGTAATAAATTGTCTCGCTATAACGAATGATTTCATGCATTCTCAGACTCCTCCCACGTACAGCGTGACATGACACCGATCGCTCTGAGCGTGTCCTCGCTGACCGAGAGCAGACTTTAGGCGTTGCCGAACCTGTCCAGCCAGTCGTCGTAGCTGATGGCCCATCCGACGCTGAGGCCGAGGACGTCGCCGTACGCCGCTTTAGCCTCCATGTACTTCATCCGTAGGTAGTCGAAGTACTCGCGGTAGCGGGCAGGGGACTTGGCCATGATGGTGCTCCTGAGAAACTTGTGGTAGTAGGCGTTCTCTCCGAACATTATGTACCTAGCAAACGTTTCGGATTAGCGCATGCTATTATAGCCCGCGTTTAATTACACGCTTACCTGACCATCCAGCAGAGTTCCTCAGTCAACCACTGTTCGCTGCCCCATTTCTGAAATATGTGTATAGCTTGCTATGTGTGTGAGTCTTTCCTAGCAAAGTGGTTGCACTCACCCTGTTCACCTTGATGTTGTTGGCGTGCAGGTACTCGACGATCTCGCGGTTGTCGAACAGTACGGACATGATGCGCCTCTCACTCGTCCTCTTCATGTCGATGATGTTGTTGCCACCGATGGTCACCTTCAGCCTAGTGATGGGCGCGGTAGTGGGGGAGAGGACCCTCGGAGCCTGGGCGATTTGCACCACGGGCGCCATGTGGTACGCAGCTTGCTGCACCACTGTGGCCACGTTTCTTCCGTCCGAGGACGCCGCCATGACCACCCTGGACACGCCGACAACAGCCGAGGGACCCGGTGCTAGGGGGTTGTGCATCCTGGCTCGGACCATGGGAGGGCCTACGAGGTAACGGCCGGCGGCGACTGGCCTCACGAGCGGGAAGCCGCGGCCTGGATGCACGTGCACTCTCATAGCCGGTTGGTGGGCAGGAGCGTTGGCGCCTCCAGTCACTCGACAGGTGAGTCCTTCGCAATGAATATATCCCTTTTCATCATAAAAATGAACAAGTTTACTCGAATCGCTTACCTCCTATACGAGGTCGGGGTGGGACAGTCGGTCCAGGCACGAGAGCTCGTACTCCCATAGCTAGAGGGTTCATCTCTCGGTGAGCGACTACCGGAGGCCTCACGTGGCGGACCGGGGGAGAGCCAGCGGGTCGGTCGTGGGGTACCGGGTTGAAGGGAAGCCAGCCAGGACGGTAGGCACGCTCAGTACCCCGCCTCCCGTCCGCCGTGGTCCTGGCGTCCATCGCCTCGCCGTCCGTCCACGAGGAGACGTTGGTGTGTATGGACGACGCGGACTCGGGGCTAGAGGGAGGAGTCTGGCGTCTCTCACGCTCGAGTTGGGCTTCTCTCTCACTTAAGAAGTACATATTCTAAACCATATTCTGAACCTTTTAAACTTTTACGTAGAACTTACACGTACTCCGCGTAGACACCTCGGTAGTCGGGTTGCCGACGATTCAAGGGATGCTGCCCGCGTCCGCGTCCGCGTCCGTCCATGGTGATCGTGTTCGTCGAGAGGGTGTTCCCGTGAGTGGTGTGTAAGAGAATATGTAACTCGACCTGAGGTCTAGACAGCAATGAAAGTTTCTCCGCTCGCTCTTCATCACGTTAGACTTTTATCGTCTTTTATCACAAATAAAATAACACCTCAGTGTTCAGCGTTCACCGAAGCGTCAGTCGCAGTGGCGGCGGTCTTTGATTCTCTCTCTAGCGATTACATTATCGCACACGCGTCTTAAATTTAACAATATAATAACTAACTAACGGGTTTGCTATAGCTAGCACTGTAAGGGTTATATGTCAACTTTACTATCGCTATTCGCTACATGTCACGTTACAGCAGCATAGCCTTTGAAATATGCCGCCTTCCCCCGCTCGTCGCCGGCGAACCGCCGCCATTAGGCAAGTCTCATGCTACTCCCCGAGGGCTTGACCGGCTCTACGGTACTCGCTAGCGATTTCTCTTCATGCAGTAGCATGCAGTAGAACGATTTCCTTTACGTTTCGAAGTCGGGCGATCAGGGTTGTTTTTTTGTTTACGATCTCAATGTAGTAGCTAGTGAATTCGCGCGCGTAGTGAAGGCGGAAAGAAACTTTTCGAGGATCGTTTCGAGTCACCCTGAAACCGGAAACGGAAGAGTCAAGCCAGGCAGACGGGAAGCGACCTCAATCTGCGCTTAGCTCTCGTCGGAGGCGGACGTCCCTTCACCAAAGTCAAGTCAAGCAAAGTCTCAAGTCTCAAATTTGATCGACTCTAACGTGAATCACGTCCATCACGTGCCACCCTTCAACGTCATGAGGGTGTGCGACCTCCTCGTCATTGCTCTCGTCGTCGCAGCGACTTTCAAGCCGCTGCCCATCCAAGCCAAGACGAGCAAGTGGGCCGAGGGGGAGTTCCGCAAGGCGGTGGACGTCGTCGCCGCGCAGAAGGGGATCGCCGCCCACACCATCAGTAAGTACTAACACAGATTAACTTTACTTACGGTGTTAATTATTTTAACTCAATTCTCACTTTCAGAGTCCGTCCAGCGCCCGCCCGGCGACGCCGAGTCCGACACGCTCCTCCCTCACCACTACCTGATCAAGCACGAGAGCGGCGACACCATCGTCTACGTCCAGGACGTGGTGGCTGCCCTACGCCAGATCGCGGCCTCCGGAGTCGTCTGCCCGTCGAAGGAGTCCGAGGACTCAAACATCATGGAGGAGGACTTCCTCATGCCGAACGCCGACGATGGCGACCGCCGTGCCATCCCCACTCCTGCCAAGCCCAAGACCCCGCAGCGCGACTTCTTCTTCAACGGCTCGCTGAACGGAACACTCACCAGCGGGTGTCTGATGAACGACAAAGTAAGTGCAATTGACATCGCAAGCAAAGTAAACTTAATTTCCTCACTTCAATTTCCTTCCACAGATGTACGCGTGCTGCTGGACCACGACGCTCGGCGACGGCGTCAAGGGGGCCTTCGCCATGCTGATCATATTCGTCGTCGCCCTCACATACACGGCCGGCGGCTGGGGCGAGCGCGGGTTGAAGAGGCAGTCGTGGCTGCTGGGAATCTTCCAGCTCTGCTGCGGGTAAGTGAACTGCCACTCAATATTTAATTTGTACTTATGATATTAAGTAAATTATGTTACAGGTGCTGCGGAACCTGGTGCGACAGGTTGTCAATCTATCGCTTCCGCCTCCAGTGCGCAGACGCGGCAGCGGCAGACGCCTTGGAGGACTTCGACTACTACAGCAGGAGGGTGGAGCGCGACGTGAAGACCGACAAAGACATGGCGGCGTACATAGGCAAGGCAGTCGGCTTCAACCAGTAAGTACGACGTCATTTACATAACTCATTACTCTCGTACTTATAATTTGACTTGTTCTTTCAGCGACCTCCCCAACTCCCGCACGGTCGAGATGGCAGCCCGCGCCCACGCCAAGAACCTCGACGACAAGCGCAATAGCGTGCTCAAGGAGCACGGCTTGGACGTGGAGTTGGAGTCCAACGACTTCTCCAAGATCGACGTGGACCCGGCCGTGCTGACCGAGGACGTCAAGCGCACGAACAAGATGGACGAGGACCGCGAGCAGGCGCTGCTGGACAGGGCTGAGCGCCAGTCCGAGATGCGCGACAAGATCGTCAGGGAAGTGCTCAAGAACATCGAGAAGAATAGAAAGTAGAGAAAGAAGAAAGAAAGTATTCGCAAATCCGTAACATGTTGGAATACAGTCAGTTTAGGTGCTTTAGGATAGGATGATAAATTCGCATGTGTACGTATAGAATAGATAGTACACTTGGCTACTGAATAAATCCAAGTGAAGCGACAATACTACTAGCGACTGTCTTTATTCATAATCCCCTCCTCATTAATCTAGTAATGTACTATTCTTCCACAATGAAATTGATTACGTATGTCGGTCAGACCGGCCTCGACACGTACGAGGGCGACGGGTCGAACCCGCACTCCTCCTCCTCCTCCGTGGGCGTCGACTCGTGCCTGGCGGGCAGGAAGGACGTCTCCGTGTTGTTCGCAGACTGTAACAGTAGCGTGGTCAGTCGGCCGTACATTTAGTTTAATTCTATTACGCTCACCATAATCCGCTTGGTTCTCTTCGACTCCAGCACGTTCCTCCAGTCGTCCGTTAGCCTCACGAAGTCGACCACGCCAGGCCTCAGGAGCTCCGCGGCCATGTAGAACCCCTTGTCGTTCGACACCACCTCGGGCAGGTAGCCGAACGCCTTGTAGTTGGACTTGAGGGCCAGGTTCTTCAGCGCCGAGGAGGGACACAGAAATAGTTTGAGCGGGTCTCTAACTTCCTTCTTCCAGACCGTCATGCGGTGGGTGCCGGCGAAGGATTTGCGCTCTTGGAAGACGATCACGTGCTTTCCCAACACCTTGAACATGTTCCTGCACACGTTCTTCCTTGTGGTGTGGCTGGTGTAGCCGACGGGCGTCATCGTAGACCTCACGTCGTTGCGCACGTCGAAGAGAATCATGCCCACCAGGCTCTTCACCTTCATGTCGACGACGGGCCTGAAAGCCGCGCCCACGTGCACTATGTCGTCGTGTATGGCGAACTGCCTGTACTCCAGGTACCAGGGCGCGAAGGAGTGGCCCATGGGTTGACAGCCGGAGACGAGGAAGTTCTTCAACAGCGTCAGGTCCTTGGATATTTCCAGTACTTGCACGCCTCCGTAGTTGCCGGTGACGTGGACGGCTATGATAGTGTCGCAGGCAGACGGCTTGAACTGAGTGAAGATGAAGACGTCGTAGGGGTGGGCAGAGCCGACGCCGAAGCACTGTTGGTCGTACCTGTGCTTCTCCCGCGTGTAGTCGGACAAAACGCCCCTCTCATCCCTCAGCGCCCAGTCATTCCCCATCCAAGTCACCGAGTTGTACTTTAGGCAGCGGACCGCGCCGGAGCCGATGGGCAGGGCGTAGAAGACGTTGATAAAGTCGTTTTCGAAGGTCCAGCTCCCGAGCACGTCGCTCTCGCTGATGCAGTCGGCGCTGAAGAACATGCCGTCTCTCGTATGCAAGGGGTCGACGGGGCATTCGATAGTCCGCTCGTTGATCGGCCTTTGGTTGCGGTAGCTGAAGATGTGTACGACGTTGAAGGCGGAGAGGACGACGAGCTTGTCGTGTATGACCCTGCACATGCGATTGGCCTCGTGCAGAGTCTCTATGACGAAGGGCGCGGAAACGTCTCCATTTTGTTCCGCTATGAGGTAGTGACTTCCAACTATAATTAAGTCCCGGAAGAGGCAAATAGCCGAGTCGCCTCTCATTTCGCGTCTATTATACTCCAGGGGGAAGGGAGCGGTCTGTTTCGTTCGTTCAAGGGAGCTATCGTCGCCGCAGCAGTAAGTGACGATCGAGACCTCCACTTCCGAGACGACGACGAGGTAGAGGTGGTTGAACAGCGTCAGGAGTTTGTACGACGAGCCCTCAGACAGGAAGACAGACTTCAGGCTGCGTTTCAGCGGTCGTTTCAAGGTCCCTAAAATCGACGGCCGCATGAAGTTAAACACTTGCTCTTTGGCTACCAGCTCGTGCAGGTCGTTGTAGTACTCCCAGCTCAGCTGCAGCAGCTTGCACATGACGCCTTCGCCGAGGATCTCCAAGAACTTCTGGAAGATCACGTAGATCTTCAGCACGTCGATCAGCCTGAGGCTGCTTCGGAATTGAGGCACCGCCGCAGCCTCGCCTTCCCCCTCCAGTTGAAGAAGTCCTTCGGCCAGCGCTCTCGATCCTTCTGCTAGGTCAGTGCATTCTTTACATGACATTCTTTTTCTGCTCTTCCCCTTGCCGACGCCCTTGTTCTTGCACACGTTGCAGTTGTTCATCATGGAGTCGCAGGCGGCCGAGGAGCAGATGCTTTCGATCACGAGTGAAGAGGCGTTGGAAGTGCTGGAAGAGTTCTTCTCCAAACCGTGAGTCGATCCGCACTGATTAGTTTCACCTTACTACGTAGTTTCTATTCCACAGAGGGCCGCATGAGCAGGTCGAGCCAGACGTCGGGTTTTTGTGCGCGGACTCGGAGTCAGTCGCTGAAGCCGCAGCCGACGTCATGGACGACGAGTCAGGAGCAGCCGACGCAGCTAGCGTTGGGGAGCATTTGCAGCCGTCTGAGTCGTCAAACTCCCTAGTCGTCGCCATCGCTACGTACCAGGCTTTGACGTCGGGGAGACAGCCAGCCGCCGTCGGGGAGACATCGACGCCGCCGTCGGGACGGCTGCATGCCCTTTACAGAGCTATTTTACGATTTGAGTGCGTGAGAAGTAATTACTTTTTACCGGCGGCGGTAGCGATCATTAAAATGCTATTTCGCTCAGGGAGGAGAACGCGTCGCGCGTCGAAGGAAGGTGGATCACGGCTAACTGCGAGATCGATAAGGGCGTGCTAGACGTAATGTTTCGACTGCTCGGCTGCGCTTACTTCAGGGGCAAGATGACGAGGACAGAGTTCACGGAGAAGAGGGTTCTTCTTTGGACGTTTAAGACTGCCATGCATACGCTGCGGAACGGCGGGGTGTACACGTCGCTCAACAGGTTCGAGAAGAATGTGAACGCAATGTCCAGGCGTTTCGTAAAGAGCGGAGGCAATCACGCCTGCGCCTGTTGCCGCCGCCGCTGCAATTGACTTTTTTTGGCGTCTCTAACAGACATTTATTAGATATTTTGTGGGGACACTAATCATTGTGCTAGGGGAATTGACACTGGGACATTATACGTAGGAAATGGGGTATTACGTACCGTACATTAAGGTATTAGTACACAGTATTGTCCGCACACATACTAGGTATCTAGTCGTCGTTCATTTCGTTAGGCTTTATCGTTGGTCGGTGTCTGGGGAGTCCACGGATTCAGCTTCGTCGGCGACTGACGACACGGGGTTGTCTAAATTCTTGTTCTTCGGTATCAGCGTGTTGAAAAGGGCGTCCATGGCGATGTTGCGGCCGCTGTCGGTCACGGACTTGATCACCTCTTGGGGGATGGAGCACTTTCTGTCGTACCAGGTGGATACGACGACTGTGGTAATCAGCATGAGGAGCAGGGAATAGGCAATCTCGTTTCTGTAGCGAGAGAAAAGGGACGCCAGGCCGGCTGAGGCAGCCATCTCGAGTGCGGCTGAAAGTACAAGAATTGCCATGACTTAAATGACTCTCTCCTGTCTCCAATTTCCTCGATCGTCTATGATCGCTTCTTCCACTACGTACATGGAGACTGCTAGTCTCCCAGGAGGCGACAGATTAGGCCCTTCGAACTCCAGCTCGAAAACACAATTCAGCGCGTTTTTCACCTCTTGCTCAAAAAAATCCATGACTATGCAGTCTTTCCACCGCTGCTTGTTTCCGCCTGGGAAGATCTCGTCGAACTCGTTGTCGTAGATGCCGGAGTCGACGCAGTGCTGGTAGAAGTCGTGGCAGTCGGGCTCGTTCCAAGGGTGCTCGGACGTCAGGTTCTTCAGCGACTTGAAGCGGAAGCTCTTCCCCTCGACGAACACCTTGATGCTTTTCACGTGGTCGGGATACGTGAGCATGTAATTGGTCCCCTTCGACGCGTAGTCGCTAAAGTACTGCTGGTAATGAAGGGGAAAGTAAGTGTAAGAAATCCGAGTCCCCTTGGGAATGGTGAAGGGACACCTTACTACCCTTTCCCCCTGTCCTAGCGTCATGATTTGCGTCTTGAACGTGTCCTTGACGTACTTCATGGTGGGCGGAAAGATGACCGACGAAATGCGTGTCTTCTCCTCTCCCGTAGGAGTCTTGTCGCTCTGCCTCTGAAGAAAGTGCCTGTAGTTGACCACGAGGTGGCACTTGGTTATGATGACCTCCGGGTCGAGGAAGCCGTACATCTGGCTGTTCCTGGTGCCTTGAGCGTCGAAGTACTTCTTGTCTCTGATGGCCAGCAAGTTGCCAAAGTTCTTCCCACCAGGTTGGTTCTTGAAAAGTCTTATCGTGACCTTGGTGCCGTTCCTAATGAGGGGGTAGGTGAGCCTCGCATTGGTCCTCTCAGCGTTGCTTGCGTTCAGCACGCTCAGCGTGGTGAGGTTCTTCGGGGCGGAGAGGAGGAATGTGGAGTCCAGGCTCAGCCTGAAACCCTTCTCCGTGCACTTGCTACCGTCGGTGTAGCTGCCGCCCTGGAATCGTTTCGCCGCCTTGACGAAGAAGGGGTCCTTGGTTTCGTCCTCACAAGGCAGTGGCTCGCCTTCACTGCCGCAGTACAACTTCCTAATCTTCTTAGTCGTGAAGGCTCTGTTGCAGATGGAGTATGAAGCCAAACTTGCCTGTTGAAAGTCTGCAGGTAGAGTTGTCCCATTTAAACAGACCTCAGCGTGGGAGAAGAAGGCGGCTCCTGATAGCAGCGGATTCACCCACAACCCGTCCGTAGTCGAGCCCTCTGCTGAGTAGATCCACTCCTGGTCCTCGGGAGGCATGGTCAGGGGCATTTCGACGCCGTGCCCCGCCGTGAGCTGGGCCAGTTGCGCCGGTGAGAGACTCTTGGTGTAGCCCTCCAGCTCCTTGTTCACTTCGAGCACGAGTCCGGAGTCAGCCTTCTTCATCGTAGCAACCTGATTTATCAGGTTGTTCAGCTTCGTTATGATGTCTGCCTGGTTGAGCTTGTCCACTTCCTCGGCAAGCTTCTGCACCTTCTCCGGCAACTTCTGCTTCTTCATCTTGTCCATCTCTTGGTACAGGTTGCTCACCTTGCCTGAGTAGTCCTCGTCCTTGATCGCGTCCACTTCCTTCTGCAGGTCCTCTACCTTGCCGCCGAAGTCCGAGTCGTGCAGCTTCTTAACCTCCGACGCCAACCTCACCATGTCACTCCTCGTCTCCGTCACCTTCGGGTTGGTGGTCGAATTGATCATGTCCACAATGTGCGTGAGCTGATCTCTCACTGTGTCCTTCAGTTGCCCGACAGTCATAATCGTAGAGTAATCGACTTCGGGTAGGGTGAGCACTAGGTCGCCTGAACCCACCGAGTCGCTCATCATGACGTCGTCATCGCTACTTACGTCTGTTGAGGTGCGGGTGTGTGGAGCGTCGGAGTTCGGGGTGTTGGAGGCTGGTTTTGCGGGTGTGTTGGCGCCGTTCTGGTCTGAGCCGCCGCCGCCGTCGTCATCGCCTCCCCCGTCGTTGGTCTGTTTGGGGGTGGTTTGGGTTGGTGTCTTTCGCTTGAAGTAGGGGTTCTTGAACTTGACCTTGGCCTCGACGTAGATGGGATCTCTCGGGAAGGAGAAGAATCCTGTAGAGAAAGTTAACGCGGTTATAGTGGTTTTTGCAAGTGACGGGGTCTCTCTTACCTGCGCTCGTATCCAGGTTGAAGTGTATAATGTTGCTAGTCCTCGTGTTGCATCCAGCTATGGGCTCGATCCTTAGTGTCTCGGCAGGTCCTGAAAGATGATTGTGGCGGCGTGTTAAACGTCCAGCTGCTGACGTACCTTTTGCATTACGTACCCAATAGCTGTTGCAACTCCTGGTGCGGTTTGATCCCCTCAGTTGACAGCACTGGCGGCACGTGTCTCTTGCCCGCTGACGAGCCGGAGCCCGTGGAAAGTTTTCTCTTGCTTGTGGTGTGTCTGGTCATCGCGGCTAGTTCTTGTGACTCTTGCCGCAGTGGCTGCAGAACTTGCCTGTGCTGGTGGGCGGGACGGGCGCTCCGCAGTGCGTGCAGAACCTCCACAGAGAGGCGAACTTGGACGACGAGCTCGGCGTGGCGCGGCTCTTGGACTTGGACTTTGTCTTCGTCTTCTCTCTATCGTCCTTGGAGATCTTAACCGCCTTCACGTCAGCCTGCGCGAAAGTCACGGACTTGGCCTTCTTGTCGGATGTCTTGGCGGACTCCTTCTTCTTCTTCTTCTTCTTCTTTGCTGCGAGCTCGAACTCCTCGCTCGTCTCGCTGCCCGCGGGATCCTCTACGCTGACCTTCTTTGCTACCTTGGAGCTCTTAGCCTGCGACTTGGTCTTCTTGGCCTTCGTCGCCGCGCTCTTGACAGCAGCTTTGCGCTTGCCCGCCTGAGGCAATTTGATCTTGAGTTTGATCGAGTTCTTACCAGACCTTGGCGCGGGCACGAGAGGCTCCGCCGAGTCGTCGGTGTCGCCGTCTTCCGACTCGTCGTTTACGGACTCGTCGTCTTCCGCCGTCACTTCGGACTCGTCTCCCTCCTCCTCCTCCTCCCCCCGAGCGGATTTTAGCTTTGGAAGCCGTTTTCGCGGCTTTCCTTGGACAGCGAGCTCACCGTTGTCAACTTCCTCCTGCTCGGGCTCCTCCCTCTCGTCGTCGTCTTCGTAGGCGTCGTTCTCGGTGTCACAGATGTTGTTGGGGATGTCGCTGACGTCGGAGTCGTGGGCCTCCGTGTCGGTGGAAGCGAGTAGGGCTCTCGGCTTCATTAGTCTGTGGGGTGAAAATCGCCCATGATATTAAACTCTATATCTGCTTGGAATTCTATGGGAGCGAATTCTGCGTCTCGGGCCAACAAGATCATAAACGGCGCCATGGGGTTGACGGGGACTGTGTGAGGAAACACGATGTTGCCCGTGGGGCTGAGCTGGGCAATCACGCCGCAGGAGCCCACGTTGGGCACGGACGTTTCCGTAAGGGGGTGATGCGTGGAGCTCGTGAGGTACATCCCCCTCTTCTCGCGGAATAACGACGCGGCGTTCGACTTCCAAAGATTGGACTTGATCTCGTTCTTCCTTGCGGGCATGGTAAGGTTTGAATCGACTCGCAAGGCATCGGCTAGGGGCTGGTCAAAACTGAAGCTGAGGGTGAACGGCGTCCTCCTCTTCTTTATAAGCAGCTGGGATTTGTAGTAGTCAAACTTGAACCAGGTGTCTCCGAAGAAGGCAGTTTGGTTAACGTGCCTCTCCACTTTCTCCAGGTTCTTCACGGACTGAGCGAGGTCTCCTGGGTGTACGAGTGGGGTGGGCTCAAAGCTGAGAGAGTTCGTCAGGTATCCGACTCTGGCTATGCCCAGCCTCGGCTTCTTGTTCGGGTCGGTGATGAGCTCGTCGAACACGGCGGCGGCGTCATCAACGGCAGCAGTATGCACTCTTAACACGTCGTCGGTCTTGTTGGCGAATCCGTAAACGATGCTGTCAGTAGCTTTCACGTCTTGTATTTGAGGCATGTCAATGAGAACCAGCGTGTTGTTAGAGTCCTTGTCCCTAGTCATCTGCAGGGGTATGACGCCGTTGATGCCCAACGCGTTCCAAATCTTCATTTTGTTGCTGAAGATGGCCATTCCCTGGGGAATCTCGAGAAAGAATCCCCGGTCGTCGCGTCTGCTGATCATGGGCGGCTTGTCGAAGTAGTAGCTGATGAACGCGTGCTGGTCCTCGACCATCTTGCTCAGCCCCCGGTACACGTCGCCCGCAGTGATCTTGCCCTCGGGGAGGCCGGAGTCGGACACCATCATGCCGCTATTGTAGTCAACGCCTCTGAGAGTCATCTTGAAGTCGATGAGGCAGTATCCACGGATTGGTGTAAAGTTCTGTTTCATAGAGCGAATGGTCATCTCCCCCCTCTGAGACCTAGGCGTACTCAAGGTGCAGCAAATCTGGCGAGATCCTCGCGAGGTGTGACCTTTTCCTATGAGCATTGCCATGTCGAAGTATGTCCGGATCTGCTTCTGGAGGGACGTGAGCTAGGTTCGATCTGTAGAACCAGCCGTCAAGGAGAGTCTTGTCCGACCTCCTCTGCAGCTTGTACACTGAAATGTAAGACCTTGTTTAGACGGCGATGTTGTACGCAAGCGTTTAAGCGCAGTTATGTATCCCTTGCGCTCGGCCGCCAGATCCTCACCGTCCACCATAGTTCCGGATATCCTCTTTGTGCTTCGAAGCTCCGCTTTGGCTATTACGTAGACTCTTGGGGAGTAAATTCCACTCCGCGACTTTTTGGTGAACAACCTCTTGCCCCGTATGGCGAAGATTTTCTCTTTCGAGGACACGACGAGCACTGGGTCGCCCGGCTTGAAGGCGAATACGTCTTCAGCCCAGTTTGCTGCCTTCAGCGACTCGTACGTGATTCTCCCCGTGTTGAACGTCATGGTGGCGTCGAAATTCGTCTCGGACTTTGGAGAAAGCAGCTCGTCCAGGAAGCGGAGGAAGTTCATGGGATTAATGCTAGACCGGACGAAGCTGGTTCTGGGAACTCGTTCGTCGTTGTGGTACTTGACGGCGTCGGCCAGTATACTCCTCCACCTCTTAGTCCCCCGCCTCATCTGTATGATGGTCATATTCCGCGACAGCTTCAGCGCCAAAGCCTCAGCTACTGACGCCTTGGTCCATGATCCCAAGAAGATCTGCCTGATGCGCAAAAGCCTCATCTGTCGCCTCGTTAGCTTAGCCGTTAGAGAGGGGTCGTGGTCCGTCTCCATAGTATGAAACGGCCACATTCTTCTCTGCTTGACCACGGCCGTGATCGCGCCGCTGTAGTCCGCGGCGGCCTTCCCGTAAAGGGGCTCGGCGGCGCACAGGCCAGTCACCACGTTGACGAGGAGGAAGTATCCGATCGCGCCGTCGTTGTACGTCGTATGCCTCTTGTCCATGAATACAGCGTCCCCCTGGACCAGGCCAAAGTTCGGTACGACGAAAGTTCTTTGGTACAACTTTTGCCTCCGACTCTCTGGCTCGTGCACGAGAGTTTCCAGCCATTGCTTCTTCAAGTTACGTAGAGACTTCACTTGCCTATTGCTGACAGAGCCCGTCGGCGACAACCGGCGCGCTTCGTGCAGCAAGTCGGTGAAGTTGGGCACGTGACCCTTGTCCAGCTCCCGCTTGAAGTACTCCTTCACGGAGTTCAGCAGCCGCTTCTCTTCCATGGCCGGCTGAGTCCGATCTTAGTGAAGCTTCCTCGTGTGCACAAGGTCGGCCTGGAAATGAGAGTTTTGTTCTGTATCTGCGCTTACAACTGCTACGTGCACTCGACTTCCAACTGACCTCCAGACACCTCTTAAAATTGAGACAGCTATTCTCTTTTCGAACGGAGCGTGTCAAGTGAATTTCCTTGCCGGGCGTCGCCTTCAGGGACATGCTGGAGTAGTAGGTGGGGTTCGCTTCTGCCACTTCGAACATGGAGGATGTCATATTCTTGTGAATTGACTTGGACAACCCCTTGGTCCTCAGGTATCTGGAGTCGCTCTTGCTTTCGCCGTTCTCGTCCATCTCCTCCTCGAGTATGTAGGACTTCATGGCCTTAAAACGCCCCTTCCTGAACCGTGCTTCCAGCTTGAGACGGGAGTGAGGAACTTCGACGGCGTCGCATCCACCCACTCCCACACCGTCGCTGAATATCTCCTCAGCAGCAGCTTTGAACTCCTCCTTCTTTTCAGGCCGGACGCACTCTCGTATGTCGTCGAAGGCGCAAGTGAACATCATGGAGTCCGTGTCTGCAGGCGAAAGTGAGCACTTAATTGACTCGTTCCTCTTCGCCGCGTGCGACGAGCACTCACCCATGTAGCAGAGCTCGGCCTTCGCTGGGTCCAGCAGGTTCAACAGCTTGGCGAGGTGGCCGAAGAATATGGTCCGACTGTTGCCGAGAATTCCTGCGCCTAGCTGGAGGCCGGAAGAAGCGGGTGAAAAAAAAAATGCTTGCTAATGACAAATTTAGTCCATGTACCTGCTGCAGGTTTCGAAGCACGTTCGAGCCTCCCTTCGTTGACAGCATGTAGACAAAGTCGACTGAGTTCCTCTCGAACCTGCGCACTCGGTTGAGAAATGCGGAGTCGCTTTCCTTTCTCTTCCTTTCAGGCGCCTTCCGCTCCACGCATCCCAACGGATGAAGGGATGTAAATTCGCCGGGGACTCCATTCTTGTGCAACGTACTCTCCGAGTAAACGCGTGTTTTCTTCCATTTCGTACTGTCATGGATTGAGTATCCATAAAAACTTTATAAAGAGATTATAAAACGTTATAATTAGCTAATGAATACGCGTGTTTAATAGCGCACATGTTCAGGTCCAGCTTCAGGCATTCGCTTTCCAGTTTGAGCTCTCCGCTGCACGCCTTCTGCCTCTTGAGATTGAAACGCCTAGCCAGCATTGCATGGATCTCTCTGCTGAGGTATTTCCGCGGCGCGTAATGGATGTAGTGCAGCACCTTGAAGTCGGCGAAGGCTCTCTCCCTCACGAGAAACCTCAGTTGGTTGACATGCATGCAGGTGACGCCGTCGTAGGAGCTCCTGAGAACCGTGTAACCTCTCGCACCCAACTTGTCCAACTCCTTCTCTGCACTTTTCCTCATAGCTAGCTCAAACTCGGAGTCCGACTGGCCCTTTTGCTGAACCACCTTCTTAGAGTCCCTGAGCCTTTGTATCATGAGCTGAATGGCACCCTCTCCGAGGTCAACGTGATCGACTATGCTCCTCTGCAGGCATAGCCCAGTCACCTCGGCGCAGAAGTCTTCGGCTTGCTCCCGCCCGCCTTGAAAGACTACGTATCCGCCCGCTTCCGGCGAGTTGAGTATGAAGTCGACCATGTTCTTCTCCTTGACCACCGGCGTGGTGCTCATCCACGTGGGCAGGCCGACAAAGTTCTGCCCCATCATCTCCTCCAAAGCCTTCGTAAGAGCAATTTTACCGCGCGGTGCGCAGTGAGGAATATTGTTAGGAGCCCTGTAAACCAACTCCTCTGTCAGAGGTGCCCCGTGAGTTAGCTCGCATTCGGTTATGGTCCGGAAGTCGATGTGCATGAGGCCCGTCCCCGTCAGGGCCCGAGCGAGCCTGCCGTTCAGTTCGTCCGACAGTCTGGTTTGCACGTTGAAGCGGAGAGTGTCCACAGCGCCGACTGACTTGTTCATGGGGCAGCTCGCCAGGTGACCCTCTTCGACATGCAGCGTCTCGTGCACTTGATACACTACCACCCGGCTTTCGGGAAGTAGTAGCATGAGGTCCACCCTCTGCTTCGCCGAGTACCCGAACGTCTGCTGCCCGGCGGACAGGAACTGCTCGCCCAGAGCCATGATGGAGTTCTTGTGTCTGACGCCGGCCAAGTAGTGCACTGCCAGGTACTCTAGGCGTTCCATCTGTCCGGACCTTTTCTCCTGCTGGCATCGCGTGAAGGAGTCGCCGCCGACCCTGTTATACATCTGGCAAGCTCCCCAAGGTAGGTCGTAAAGGGCCTGTAACAATGTGCGTCGGATGAGTGGCTGGCGGAGAGCAGCCGAGCGAACGCCCGTAAGCCGCCGTTACGACGGAGGCGTCATTTTCCTTCGACAAAACGTGCAACGGGAAAAGGCGCTCCAATCGCCCGATCAAGATACACAACGTCACCTGCGACAGCGAGCGTTGCGCCGTCTCTCCTCTCTCTCTCTCTCTCTCTCTCTCTCTCTCTCTCTCTCTCTCTCTCTCTCTCTCTCTCTCTCTTAAATACAGAAAAAACCCAGAAAAAAACACACAAAAAAAAAAAATAAAACCAATATATTTACGGATAAAAAA
>JAAUYK010027431.1_pt1 | contig 18925 bp, 19 predicted proteins | sample 7278021 | NCBI WGS metagenome assembly JAAUYK01 (sample SAMN14350223, study PRJNA611818) | marine sediment metagenome | isolation source: surface marine sediment (1.8m) | place: French Polynesia: Moorea | collected 2018-08
AGCCCTTGCTGGCGAGGAATTCGCGTGCCATGGCGCCATCGGTGCCCCGTTTTCTCTTGATGGTCGGATCGAACTCGACCATGGCCGTATCGGTGAAGAACTCGGTGTCGCCCAGCGTTACGCGCAGCGGGGAGTCGTCATAGTCGTAGGTATACGGTTTGTCGGGCAGGTAGGCCTCGTACTGAATCCAGTACACGGCCTTCAGTTCATCGTCGGTAGTGGTCTCGACAAAGAAGTGCTGCTCGGTGTCAGCAACCCCGTAGAGGATGAATTTCTGCCCGCCGAGATGCCGAAAAGCCGGGTCAAAACGCAGGGTTGAGGGTGGGTCGTAATCGGAGACCAGGTCATTGCCCACGGCGCTCCGGCCGAGGTCGGTGTACTCGGGCTCCGTCGTGAAGCGGCCGCGGTCCATGAAATACCAATGAGCCGCGGCCACGACTACGAGTAACACTCCAACAGCGATCAGGATCTTCTTTTTCATGGTTTGCAACCGACTGCCGAGACCCTGATTCTACACTGGGGCAATAAGCTACGGTCGCGAGGTACATTCAGTGGCAATGCGCCGGTCAGGTAGACCCTAGTCGTTCTGCTCCAGCCGGTACCCGGCTTTTCTGACCGTCAATATTAGCGATGGGCGTGATGGATGTGTTTCGAGCTTGCGGCGCAGTTCGGCGATGTGCGTGTCCACGGTGCGGCTGACGATGGTCGAGGCGTGACCCCAGACGGTTTTCATCAGGTCGATTCGCGACACGACCGCGCCATCGTTGCGGACGAGTTCCACGAGCCGGGTGTAGTCTTGCGGTGACAACTCTACGGGCTCGCCATTGTTGTTCACCGTGCGAGTACGTGGGCAGATCTCAATGTGCCGGATAACCATGCGTTCATCATCGGCATCATCCGCTGCCGCTGACTTGCCGCGGCGCAGGATAGCCTCGACGCGAGCGACCAGCTCCATCAGTCCGAACGGCTTGGTGACGTAATCGTCAGCACCGAGCCGTAGGCCCCGCACCTTGTCGATCTCTTCGCCGCGTGCCGAGAGGATCAGCACCGGCATGGTCAGCCCGGCATCGCGCATGGCCTCGAGAACTTCGAACCCGTCCATCTGCGGCAGCATCAGGTCGAGCACGACGAGATCGGGTTTGAACACTTTTGCCTGGTGCAGGCCGTCCGGGCCCGTGTCGGCCACGCGCACGTCGTAGCCCTCCATCGCGAGGTTGCTGCGCAGGCCGAACGCCAGATCCTTGTTGTCTTCGACGACCAGTATTCGTTTCATGCCGACGCCGCCCGCGGAAGTTCGACGATGAACGTAGCTCCCTCGTCGCCGCTCTCGACCCACACCTTGCCGCCCAGGCGCCGCACGAGATCGGCCACCACGGCCAGGCCGATGCCAGTACCCGCAATGGCCGCATCTTGTTCGCGCGGCAGCCGGTAGTAGGCGTCCCAGATCTTTTCGCGTTCCGCCGCCGGAATGCCCGGACCCTGGTCGCGTACGGACAGGCGCGCGCCGCCATCAACTGACTGCACGCCGACAACGATGCGCTGGCCGTCGGGCCCGTACTTGACGGCGTTATCGAGCAAGTTCAAGAGCATCCGCCGCAGCGCGTCCTCATCGAACGCGGCTTCGGCTTCTTCGTCGAGTTCCAGCTCGATCGTGCTGTCTGCTGCATCGGCCAGCAGTCGAAATTCGTCAACAACCCGCGCAACCATGGGTGCGAGCGGACCACTGTCAACGTTGAAGGGCGGCGCCTTGCCGTTCTCGCCCGAGAAACGCAGCACGTTGTCGACGAGGTGGATCAGCCGCTGCGACTCGCGGTTGATGACCTCCAGGGCGCGCCGCTTGTCGTCGGCCGTCTCGAAGCGCTCGAGCAGCAGCGTTTCAATAAACATGCGGATCTGTGCGAGCGGCGTACGCAGCTCGTGCGAGACCTCGGCCACGAAGTCGCTGCGCATCTTCATCAGGGCGTACTCGCGCCGCAGCTGCAATAACGCGGCGGCAAATAGCACAACGGTCAGCAACACCGTGGCCAGCAGCAGCGGCAAGCGCGATTGCGGCAAACCGCCGATGATCAGTGCTTCGGCAGCGCTCGCATCAATCGCAATGGCGACAGAGTGGCCGAGGAAAATGCCGCTGTACGCGTCATCGATAACTTTCGTCGTCAGCAGGTACGAGTCGTATTCGCTCCTTGTGGAAAACAGCACCTCGCCGTTGTCGTCGCTGAACTCAAGGTAGAGCGAATCGTTGCCCACGGCGCCGCGCGCCAGTGATTCGGGTAGCAGAGGGTCGCCCGCAAAGACCTCGTTCAGCCGTTCGCCAAGGACGCTGCGGTCTACCTGGAAACCGAATACGCCGTCGGGGGCGATCTCAAAGACAAACGTCTGCGAGCGACCGTCAAACTGCGTGTGCTCGATAACGAGCGGCGTTGCGTCCAGTGACCTGGAGGCGACTGTTCTCGCACGCTCGGTGACGAAGGCCTCGACGTCGCTGGTCACCGGACTCGAGAATTGCGCTCCGACGGATTCCCTGACAATGAAATGTAAACGCGCGAGTTGTGCCGCTCTCCGGACTTCGTCGTCAGCCAATGCGCCCAGGGGTTGCAAGAGAATGTCTGCACCCTGGTCCAGCTGGCGGCGCAGCGCATTGATATGGGCGAAATAACCGGTGTACCCGACGTTGACCATCGCCCGGCGAGTAAACTCATCGGCGGCGAGGCGGCCGTAATCCTGCAGCACCCGCGTTGCGGTCGCGCGATTGCTGGCGGCCGTCTGGATGGCCTGCCAGACCAGGGCCAGCACCAGCAGCGACACGAAAGCGAGCAGGACAACGATGAGTCGCGAGCGCGAGGCGCCGCTGGGCATTCTGTGTTGGGAGCCCGTCATGGGCATAGGATAGCCCGTTTCCTGTCTCGCCCGACCAGCTATGAGGCACGCAAGGCGAGGTCCTGACGGTTTCCTGACATTTCGCTTGCCTCGAGCGGACCGTCAGTACCGCCCGCGGCGCTAAGGTGAAACGGCAATCGACATTCCGGAGGTCTCCGCATGAAACCCATCTCGTTGCTGTTCACACTGGTCGTACTGGCGCTGCCAGCGGTCGCTGCCGGCCAGGCGCCGCAGAAAGACGTTTTCGCCAACCCCCAGAACCTCAAGGTCTTGCCGCAGGACATCAGTTCGCGGGAGCTTGGCGATACCATGAAGGGGTTCGCCATGGGCCTTGGCGCTCGTTGCGAGACCTGCCACGTGGGCGAGGCAGGTCAGCCGCTCGACACCTTCGACTTCGCGTCCGATGAGAAGCCGATGAAAGAGAAGGCACGCCTCATGCTGAATATGGTGACGGCGATCAATACCGAACACGTCGCGTCGCTCAACGACATCGAAGCATCGACACCAGTCGAAGTGCGGTGCGTCACCTGCCATCGTGGCCGGCCGCAGCCCAAGCTGATCCAGGACATCCTCGATGAGCAGCTGGCCGGCGGTGGACTCGACACGGCCCTCGAGACCTACAACAAGCTGCGCGGCGAGTTCTACGGCAGCCACAGCTACGATTTCAGCGAAATGTCGTTGCCGTTGTACGCCCAGTCGCTTGCGGGCCGGGGCGAGATGGAGGCCGCGGTTGAGTTCGCGAAGACCAATACCGAGAATTTCCCGGAGTCGTATTACTCCTTCTTCATGCTTGCCGAGCTCAACGCGGCCAGCGGCCAGAAAGCGGCCGCAATCGAGGGCTTTCAGCGAGCCGCTGAGCTAAACCCGCGCGCCAAGCCGTTTATCGACGGCAGGATAGCGGCGCTGGAGGGTGAGCCGGGCGCGAACTGACGGCCTGCCGATCAGGATTGCGTGGCGTTCTTGAAACGCAGGAACTCGCGCATGATATCCGCGGCGACCGACGTCACTGGCCCGGAGCCGCCATCAGCGACCGAGTTCGCGGTCATCGCCACGACGATGTCGTGTTCGGGCAACAGCAACAGCACGGATGCGGAACCCATCGACGAGCCGCCGTGGCTGATGAGCGGCAGAATCTCGGGCTCGTCATCCTCGTTCTCGGCGTAGCGTATGCCGCCCATGCGCCAGCCCAGGCCGTAGTGTTGCGGGTTCAGTTCGCCGTCAGCCGTCTCGCGGGCCGTGAAGACGACCTCGCTGGTTGCTTCGGACAGCAATTCGCTGCGCAGCATGGCGGCGCCGAAGCGTGCGAGCTCCGTTGGCGTCGATACGATGCCGCCGCCGGCCCACTTGTAACTGTTGTTGGTCTCGGGCGCGGGCAGAACGGCAGTGTCAGACATCAGCACCAGGTAATCGGAGACGCGTGTCGGCGAACTGTCGTCGTCCAGCGTGGACCTGTCCATCGCCAGTGGCCCAAAGATACGTTCGTTGAGCAGGTCCTGGAAGGATCGGCCCGTTGCTCCCTCGACCGCGGCACTCACTAGCGTGTAGCCATAGGTGCTGTAGTTGAAAGAGGTGTCGGGTTCGAACAAGAGCGGGTCGTCCTTGAAAATTGCCAGGCTGCTCTCGATCGAATCGAATTGCTCGTTCCTCGCCATTTCAGAATGCAGCGGCGAAATAGCGCGGTTGTAGTGACGGATGCCCGCCTGGTGCGACAGGAGCTGGCGCAGCGTCACCGGGTACGCCTTTTCGGGGTAGCCAGGCACGTACTGCCGGACGTCGGCATCAATATCGATCAGGCCGTCTTCCCACAACGATGCCACCAGGGCGGCCGTAATAGGTTTGGAGACGCTGCCAATGAGGTAGGTCGTGTCCAGCGACGTGGCTTTCCCGGACTCGAGGTCCGCATAGCCGCGGGCCTCTGCCCAAACAAGCTCGCCATCGATAGCAACGGCCAGGGAAATTGAGGGAGTGGTGAGAGACTGCCGCCGTTCGTCGAGTTCGTCCCGCAAGTCTCTGATGACGGGCGAATAGCGTTCGTTATAGACCTCCGAGTCGACGTGCGTCGCCGCGGCAAGGTCCGGTATCGGTACGTGCCTGGAGTAAAGGGTCGCAATGCCAATCGCGACGATCGCGAGTAACACAAGGACGACGTACCCGCTTATACGGGCGATTTTTCTCATATTCACAGCGGACCCCCAGGCCGTCGCCATAGCGCTATGGCAGTGATGATTGGATGCCGTTCATGGGGCAATGGTTTGGACCAGGCCACCGATACATTTCGTTACCCAATCGCCACTGAGCCCGTGCTACCTTTTTCGCTGTACTAAGGGGCTAATCATGGCTGAACGAAGCACCGCACAAAATCTCATTCCCATCATCATCGCCGTGGCGATCGGTGCCGCGATTGCGTGGGCCGGCAGCGACGGCGGCGTTCGTTACGGTTCCATCCCGGTATTCGCACTTTGCGGCGTCCTGGCCTTCGCCATCAACTGGCTGGCCTTTATTCCCGCCGCCCTGACGCAATCCGAGCATTACTACGATCTTGTGGGCGGCATCAGCTACGTGACGGTCACGATCGCCGCGGTGCTGCTCTCCGGGCCACTCGACCTGCGCGCCACCCTCGTCGCCGGAATGGTCATGATCTGGTCGATCCGGCTCGCCAGCTTCCTGTTCATCCGCATTTCAAAGGCCGGCAACGACAGTCGCTTTGACGAGATCAAGACGCGGCCACTGCAGTTCCTGCTGGCGTGGACGCTTCAAGGCCTGTGGGTGTTGCTGACCGCCGCCGCCGCGCTGGCCGTCATCACGGGCGGCGTGAGCAAGCCGCTGGGCGTGGTCGGCGCCATCGGGCTCGCTATCTGGCTGGCGGGCATGCTGATCGAGATCGTGTCCGACCAGCAAAAGAGCCGGTTCAAGAAAGATCCGGCCAACCAGGGCAAGTTCATCCGCACCGGCCTGTGGGCCTGGTCGCGTCACCCGAACTACTTCGGTGAGATCGTGCTGTGGATCGGCATGGCCATCGTGGCCATCCCTGTGCTCCAGGGCTGGCAGTGGGCCACGCTGATCTCGCCCGTGTTCGTCTACTTCCTGCTCACCAAGGTCAGCGGCGTCCCGATGCTCGAGGACAAAGCCGACGAGCGCTGGGGCGGACAAGACGACTACGAAGACTACAAGCGGCGCACGCCCGAGCTCATTCTCAAACCGCCGGCGGCGTAGCGATACCCCATGGAACTGGTGGTTTTCGACCTTGATGGCACGCTCCTGAACCGGAGGTCCCGCATCTCGCGCTTTACCAGCGAGACGCTAAGGATGCTCCGCGAGCGCAACATTGCCTACACGGTCGCCACAGGCCGCACCCGCCAGGGTGCGCGCGCCATACTCGAAGGCCACCGCTTCACGCTGCCGCAAGCCTTCAAGAACGGCGTGATGATCTGGCACCCGCAAACCCGCCATTTCTCTAGCGGCGCCACGCTGACACCGGACGAGCTAAATATCATTACCCGCGCGTGCGAGGAGAAGGACATTACACCCTTCGTCTTCACGTTCGACGACGGCGACGACAATGTGGTCTACCACCCACCGTTGCGTTCGGTTATCGAACGCCAGCTCATTCGCAGCATCAGCATCGAGGCGCACACGACGAGTCGTCCGCTCGACGAGCTGCCGCCGGATGCCGTAGTTACGCACGTCAATTCCATCGGCCACGGCGACGCCATCGATTCCGTGCGCGCTACCGTGAACAATGAGCCGCACCTCGTGGCTTACTCCGGGAATGCATGGGAAGGCGAGCCCTGGTGTTGGCTGGACGTGCATCACAGCGAGGCCAGCAAAGGCGGCGCTATCAACGCCATGAGGCGCCTGCTGGGTCTCGAGCGCGTTATCTGTTTCGGCGACAGTGACAACGATCTCAGCATGTTCGAGGCGGCCGACGAGAGCTACGCGCCGGCCAACGCTATCGACAGCATCAAGTCGGCCGCAACGGCGGTCATCGGCCACCACGACCATGACGGCGTCGCTCATTTCCTGCGGGAACGCTTTGCACTGAATGCAGCCTGAGTCGCGGCTCTGCAGGCAGCCGGCCATCGAGCTTTGTCCCCAACTCCGACAACTGTCTACGGAATAGACTTCACGAGCGCGCCCTCGGCGCGTAAGCCCATCACTTGTGTCCGGGCAAGGCTCAGCGAGGAGGTCCTGACCTTCGAAGGGCTGCTTCACCTGCAAGACTTCGGCAGTTTCGAGGCCCTTCTGACCACTCCCGGGCCCTGGGTGGTCGGCATGGACTTTCCGTTTGGCCAATCCCGCAAGCTGGTCGAAAACATTGGCTGGCCCCGGTCCTGGGCGGGATATGTCGGGGAGGTGGCCGGGTTAGGTCGCTCCGGTTTCCGGCAGACTCTCGAGGACTACAAACGGGACCGGCCGGCGGGTGACAAGCACCACAAGCGCGCCTGCGATGTCCTGACGCGCTCCCAGAGCCCCCAGACCCTGTACGGCACGCCGGTCGGGTTGATGTTCTTCGAGGGCGCGCCGCGGTTGCTGCAATCCGGTGTCCATCTTCCTTACAACCACGACGGCGACGCCTCGCGCGTCGTGCTGGAGGCCTACCCGGGCGTTGCCGCGAGAAGGCTCATCGGGGAAACCAGTTACAAGAGCGATACGAGAGCGAAGCAGACCGCTGAGCAGCATCGTGCGCGGCGGCAGCTACTCTCGGCACTCACAGGAGCAACCGGGCAGGGCGTTTACGGATTAACCGTCAACGCGCCAGGTCGTCTGGTCGATGACCCGGGCGCCGATTCGCTGGACGCGCTCGTCTGTGCCGTGCAGGCAGCGTGGGGGTGCCTTCGCTCAGGCGCACAATACGGTGCGCCTGAAACCGTCGATCGGCTCGAAGGCTGGATCGCCGATCCGTCGCTTCACGTGGCCTGACGCTGACCCGGACCGGAACGCGGGGCGGAGCGGGCAACAGCCGGTCCCGAACGCTCTGCAGCAATGGGCCAACGCGCGCGCCGAATTCGCTGAACGCGATGCCAGCGAGGATGAGCGCCAGCCCCATCACCATGGACTGCGAAATGGTCTCTCCGAGGAGCAATGCCCCGGCAACGACGGCCCAGGCAGGGACCAGGTAATTCACCATCGACAGGAAAGCCGGGCCCGGTCCCTGGATCAGCCGGAAATAAAGAACGGTCGACAAACCGGTGGCCAGCAGTCCGAGCACACTAATCGCAACGACAGCCAGCATCCCTGGCAGCACCACGGCGGGTAGTTCCACGAACGCTGCCGGCATCGACAGCATGCTGGCGATTATCAGCATGCCGGCGGCGCGGCGCAGCGGATCGCCGGGCCCGAGGCGTCGCGCGTAAATCGTGTTCACCGCGTACGACAGGGCAGCGCCGAGAGTTGCCAGGGCGCCCCAGAAAGCGGCCGAGCTCTCGATGCCGAGCAGGGTATTCGGGCCAATAATCAAGATGACGCCCGAGAAACCGATCGCGAAGCCGGCGACGCGCAGGGGCGTCAGTCGGGCTCCGGGAATGAAGAAATGGGCGAGCGTCAGCACGAACAGTGGCATCACGGCCATCAGGATCCCGGCGGTCGACGAGTCGATGTGCTGCTGCGCCCAGGCGACCAGGTGAAAGGGCAGCACATTGCCGAAGAACGCGAGTAGCGCCATCGGCAGCCAGGAGCGACCCAGCGGTGGCAACTTGTCGCCGCTCAGGCGCAGGAAGCCCCAGATGAACGCAGTGGCTATCACAATGCGCCCTGCAACGAGGACCGCGGGCGGGAAGGCAGCCAGCGCCAGCTCATTGAACATGAATGCGCTGCCCCAGAGCACGGTCAATACGAGCAGGGTCAGCCAGTCATGCGTGGTCGCTTCGCGGGGCATCAGAGCGCCCCCAGAAGAGCAGTAGTTGTCGGTAGTGCGGTCATGTGTCCGGATATTGTCAAATGTCAGGAAGCACGATTATGCGGACTTGGACACAGGCCGTATCGGATTCACGTCCCGGTGTTACAACTTGATACAGTATTGTCTAATTAAAACATAGACAAAACATTGACTGCTTTCCGGAAATGACTATCCTTATCACCACGCTTCTGGCGTCTAGTTTTTCTGATCTACGCCGGCGCAACGCGCCGGCTTTTTTTTCGAATTGAGGTACAGACATGAAACGCAACGACAACAGCAGGAAACCCCAGTCGCGGATGGCGCGGCGTAAGCGCCTGGCGAGGCACGCCTTCGCACGGGCAAGAGGCGGCGTACCTGCCGCAGTCACCACGGGATTCGGGACGGCCGGTTTCTCAGCCACTGAGGGCTGAGAGACGGGCACCCGCCCACCCATTTAGAGGGATCGACAGCAATGGAAATGGTTCTCGTAATTTGCCTGGGCGCGCTCGCGCTCGCCATCATTGGCCAGCAGAACGACTCGATGCGGCAACTGCAGCGCATCCGCGCGGAAAAGAACGAGCGCACTCAGCGCTAGCGCGTCGTCCTCGGCGGCAACCCAGTGTGCTGGGTTAGCGCCTTGCCGCGGCGCACCCGCTTCTCGTGCGCCTTTTTCGTGTTCTTGCGACGCGCCGAACCCTTCGGCTTGTAGCCACGCGGCTGGTTCGCTGGCACCAACTTTTCCGGCCCTGACCCTATCAGGTGCTCGAGCTTCATGTCTTTGAGCGCCTCCCGGATCATCGGCCAGTTGTCCGGGTCGTGATAGCGCAGTAATGCCTTGTGCAGGCGGCGTTTCACACGACTCTTCACAATATCCACTTGCTCGCTGTCGTAACTCACCTTACGTAGCGGATTCTTCGACGTGTGGTACATGGCCGTCGCGGTCGCCATCGGCGACGGGTAGAACGCCTGCACCTGGTCTGCGCGGAAATTGTACTTCTTGAGCCACAGCGCCAGGTTGACCATGTCCAGATCCGTCGTGCCGGGGTGCGCGGCAATGAAGTAAGGGATCAGGTACTGCTCCTTGCCGGCCTCCTTGCTGAACTTTTCGAACAGCTCCTTGAATCGGTCGTAGCTGCCGATACCCGGCTTCATCATCTTGTCGAGTGGGCCACGTTCAGTGTGCTCGGGCGCGATCTTGAGGTACCCACCGACATGGTGCGTAACGAGTTCCTTGACGTACTCGGGATCCTCGATGGCGAGGTCATAGCGTAGTCCCGAGGCAATCAGCACCTTCTTGATGCCCGGCAGGGCGCGCGTCTTGCGATACAGCTGCGTCAGCGCCGAGTGATCGGTATTGAGGTTGCTGCAGATGCCCGGGAACACGCAGCTCGGCCTGCGGCACGCGGCTTCTATCTTCTTACTCTTGCAGGCGAGCCGGTACATGTTGGCCGTGGGGCCGCCAAGGTCCGATATGACCCCGGTGAAGCCCGGCGTCGTGTCACGGATCTTCTCGACTTCTTCGAGGATCGATTCCTCTGAGCGACTCTGGATGATGCGGCCTTCGTGCTCGGTGATCGAGCAGAACGTGCAGCCTCCGAAACAGCCGCGCATGATGTTGACCGAGAACCGAATCATCTCGTAGGCGGGAATGTTGGCATCGCCATAGGCCGGGTGCGGTACGCGCGCGTACGGCAGTCCGAACACGTAGTCCATCTCGGCCGTCGTGAGCGGCTTTGCCGGTGGGTTCAGCCACAATTCCTGCTGCCCGTGCGCCTGCACGAGTGCGCGCGCGTTGCCAGGGTTAGTCTCGAGGTGCAGCACCCGGTTCGCATGGGCATACAGCGCCTTGTCGTTGCGGACCTTCTCGTAAGACGGCAAGCGGATCACGGACCGACTGCGGTTCTTCCTTGCATCCGGCACAAAGCGCAACACGTTGCCCTGTGGCTCTGTTTCGCCTTCGGCCTGCTTGGTCGCGCAGGCTTCGGTGTCCTGCGTATTCACGTACGGACTCACGATTGCATCAATGCGCCCCGGGCGGTCGATGCGGGTCGAGTCAATCTCCCACCAGTCCTTTGGCGTGTCCTTACGCAGGAACGCCGTGCCGCGAATATCCCGGATCTCGTCAACAGGCTCGCCGCGCGCCAGGCGATGAGCCAGTTCGACGATAGCGCGTTCCGCGTTGCCGTACAGCAGGATGTCGGCGTGCGCGTCGACGAGCATCGAGCGCCGCACCTTGTCCTGCCAGTAATCGTAGTGCGCGATGCGGCGCAGCGAGGCCTCGATGCCGCCGAGGACGATCGGCACGTCGCCATAGGCTTCCTTGCAGCGCTGCGAATAAACGAGCGAGCAGCGATCAGGCCGTTTGCCGCCGATGCCGTTCGGCGTGTAGGCGTCGTCATTGCGGACTTTGCGATCGGCCGTGTAGCGGTTGATCATCGAGTCCATGTTGCCCGCGGCGACGCCGAAGAACAGGTTCGGTTTGCCCAGTGCCTCGAACGGCAGCTTCGAATGCCAGTCGGGCTGCGCAATGATGCCTACGCGAAAACCCTGCGCTTCGAGCAGCCGGCCGATAATGGCCATGCCGAACGACGGGTGGTCGACGTAGGCGTCCCCGGTCACGATGATGATGTCGCACGAGTCCCAGCCGAGCTCGTCCATCTCGGCACGCGACATGGGCAGGAACGGGGCGGTGCCGTAGCATTCCGCCCAGTACTTGTCGTAGTCGAAAAGGGGTCTCGCGGCTTTCATGCCGCGATTTTAGGCTAGTTCGCCTTGAGAAGCTGTTCCTTCTCGTCCTCGTACTGCTCGTCGGTGATCACGCCGCGCTCGCGCAGCGCGTCGAGCTGGGCGAGTTCGGCCTCGACGTTGGCCGAGAACACCGAATCGGCTTGCTCGGGCTCGACGACCTCCAGCGCTTTCTGGTCGTAGTTAGCCAGCAGCTGGTCGACGACGTTATCGAGCTTGCTTTCGGTGCTCGCGAACTTGGTCAGCGCGAAGCCACCTTTGCCCTTGAGGTAGTAGTTCGCGCTGCCGACGCGCTGGCCGCCGCGGGTCAGGGTCAGGTCGGCCGTGCTCATGTAGGGCGTGATGTCCCAGCTCCGCCGTGCCGTGTACGAAAGCACGTACTCGCAGTGCCGCGGCCGCTGGTTGCCGATGACCTCGGTCGTGATGCCGTAGCGGGCAAAGTCATCCTGCAGGTATTCGACGAAGTCGTCGATGATGACGGCCTTGTTCTCCTGGATGCAGACATGCTGCACGTTCAGGGCCGGGTCGAGGGCTTGCACGGTAATCGACGTGCAGGCGGAGAGAGCGAGGGCGGCGGGCAGGAAAGCCAGGTGGCGCATGGTCGTCTCCTTGCGCGGTAAGCGCATGATTCAACGAGCATTCTAAAGATTGGACAGGCGTTAGCCTGTCGGCTGTGTCACAGAATCACGGCATCACGAGCGCGGCGATGAAGATACCGAGCATGGTGAATGACAGTGCGATCTTCGCGACCGTGCCGAACAGCAGGCCGATCCAGGTCGCGATACCAACATGGGTCGAACGCATGAGCGAGGCGCCGGCCGAGGCCTCGCCGATCAACGCGCCGATGAACGGTCCGAGTAAGAGTCCCGGCAGCCCGAAGAAAATGCCCACGACGGTGCCGATCGTTGCGCCCCAGAGCGCCTTGCCCGTTGCCGCGACGCGCTGCGCCCCAAGAAGGCCGGCGACGAAATCGAGCAGCACTGCCAGGCCGGCCAGTACGCCCAGCAGGATCACGGTTCCGACGCCGATCAGCGCGTAGTCATCGACCCAGGCCGCCAGCCACATGCCCGCGAACACGACCGGCACGCCCGGCAGGGCAGGCACGATCGTCCCGGCGATTCCGACCAGGATCAGGACCGCAGCGGCGATATACCAGAGCAGGCTTACGTCCACTGTCGGTCGGGGAGGATCCGGGGCGCCTGTCTAGTTGATCAGCGGTGTCGGATGGACGAGCCGTTCGTACTCGGCATACGGCAGCCGAATCAATTCATCGTGCGTGCCGGCGTTGAACGCAATTTCTTCGTCCTCGCGCAGCGACTGGTCCACGAACACCTTCATTCCGTACAGGTTGCCAAACGGCGGCATGGCGCCCGTCTCGCAATCCGGGAACGCACCCTTGAACTCGTCCTCTTCGGCCAGTTCGACGAATTCGGTCCCCAGCGATTCGCGCAGGTGGTCCAGCCGGACCATCTCCGAGGCGGGCAGAACGACCATGGCCAGTTCGTCGTCAACCTTGACGATGACGGTCTTGGCGAGTTCTTTGCCGGGAATGTGGGCGAGGGCGGCGATCTCTTGCGCCGTGTACGCGGGCGAATGGCCAATCGTTACGTACTTGACGTGCTCTTGGTCGAGAAAGTCGATTAGTCTGGTTTCGGGCATGGGTCTCTCCTTGGGTATCAGCACTGAGATACCGTGTCGGACAGGCCGGGAAACCTACCCGACTACCCAAGCATACGCCCAAAAGTTGCGGTTTGCCTTGCGGATTCTGCCTACAGGTCCTCTGCCATTTCCCACATTCGCGTCGAGCGGGCGCCAGAGCGGCAGAAGATCAACAGCGGCCGGTCGAGCTGTTCGCAGACCTTGCCGAATTGCTCAACGTCTTCGCGGGTGACGGATTGCGGGACAATCGGGTGGTCGACGTAGGTCATGCCCAGTTCCTCGGCGACTTTAGCCAGGTCAGCCGACAAGGGCTGTCCCGGTGCCTCGCCGTCGGGGCGGTTGTTCATGATCGTGCGTACGCCCTGCTTGGCGGCCAGTCGCACGTCGTGCTCGTAGAGTTGGCCGCTCACGAACACGTTGGGCGCCAGTTGCAGCACCCGCATTTGCAAATAGTCCTGCTTCAATGTCCTAACCTCACGTTTCGTAGCGGATGGACTCGACGGTCACCGAGGTCGTTGTGTCACCAACCGTGATCGTCACTTCGTCATCCACCTGCTTGCCGAGCAATGCCTTGGCCAGCGGTGAGTCTATACTGATCGCAGCCGTCTTTGTGTCGGTTTCGTCAGCGCCGACGATGCGGTAAGTCCGGGTGTCACCCTCGTCGTCACACACGTCGACCGTGGCGCCAAAAAATACTTTGTCGCCGTTGTGCGTCTCGCGAACGACGGTCAGCTCCGGCAGACGTTTCTGCAGGTAGCGAATACGCCGGTCGAGGCCTCCCAGCTCCTTCTTGCGATAGATGTATTCGGCGTTTTCGGACCGATCGCCCTCGGCCGCGGCGGCCGACAGCGCCTGCACGACCTCCCGGCGCCGAACCCAGATGCCGTCCAGTTCCTGCTGCAGCGCCTCGAACCCTGCGGGCGTGATGTAGGGCGATGATTTTGGGGCAGGTGGGCGCCAGCGTCCCATCGGCGGCTCCGGACATATTGCTGATGCCCCAATTATGCCTGCTCTCAGCGAGACTGTTGTTCACGCAGCTTCCGAACTTCCTCTGTTAGCGCCTCGAGGCGGAACATCAATTGCTCGCGCTCGTCATGTGCCAGGCTCGCCTCCGCGCGGATCTTGTCGGTTGTCGCCGACTGCATCGACTGCATCGAGTTGACGATCAGGGCGATGAACAGGTTGAGCACCGTGAAGCTCGTGACAACGATAAACGGCACGAAAAACGCCCAGGCGCCCGGGTAGGCCTCCATGACAGGTCGGACGATGCCCATCGACCAACTTTCGAGGGTCATGATCTGGAACAGGCTGAACATCGACTCGCCGATGGTCCCGAACCACTGCGGAAACTGTTCGCCGAAAAGCTTGGTCGCCATCACAGCGGCGACGTAGAAGACCAGCATCAGGACGGCGACGATTGATCCCATGCCGGGCATGGCGCGGAACAGCGCCCCGATGACAGCGCGCATCTGTGGCACCACCGAGACGAGTCGGAGGACGCGCATGATGCGCAGTGCGCGTAGCACCGAGAGCGGGCCTGCTGCGGGCAACCACGCGATGGCGACAATGACGAAGTCGAAGACGTTCCAACCGTCGCGCGTGAAGCGCGAGCGATACACCCAGAGTTTCAGGGCAATCTCGACCGTGAATACCCAGAGTGCGACCTTGTCCAGTGCCAGCAGTAACGGACCAGCAACCGCCATAGCACGCGGCCACGTCTCGAGGCCGAGCGTGACCGCATTGAGAACGATAACTGCCGTTATCGCAACGTTAAATGCGCGAGATTCAACAACGCCGTGCAGCCAGTCGCGCATGCTGACGGCAGGGCGCCGGGGGACGTCGATCAAATCCAGGGCACCCTCGGCATGGCGGCGGTTCCGGAAGCATCCGGGAAGCGCTGCTTGTCGATCTGGCGCGACTTCCGCATGTGCCGGCGCACGACCTGTCGCGCACGTTTCACTGCGGTACGCACCGCGGCGTAGAGGTTCTCGTGCTCGGCTTCCACCGTGATGACCTGGCGGTTACGCATCTGCAAGCGAATCAGTGCATGTTTGTCGACGCCACCTTTGGGTCCATTCAGGTCTTTCATGAACACGTCGATGGCGATGATGTCTTCATCGAGCCGCGCCAGCGCGTTTCTGATACGGCTGCGGACAAACGTGTTGAGCGCAAGACTTCCTTCAAAATTCTGTGCTGTTGTCGTGATGTTCATGGGGCACCTCGGGGTTAGGGGATACCTATCCTGCGATACCGCAATGTTTCGGTCTAGTCGAACTATTCGACTTGAAGCATCGGCAATCTCGATGTTATAACAGCGCTCATGCGCCACCTCAACTACAGCCACTTACAGTACTTCTGGACCGTCGCTCGCGAGGGTAGCGTCGCTCGCGCGGCCGAGGTCCTGAACCTCACACCGCAGACGATCAGCGGTCAGCTCAAGCTGCTCGATGAGGCTGTCGGGCAGCCTTTGTTTAACCGCGTCGGCCGGCGCCTCGTGCTCTCGGAGATGGGGCGCATGGTCTACGACTACGCCGAGGAAATCTTCACGGTTGGCGCCGAGCTCGCCAACGTCGTGCGCGGCCAGCAGATGGGCGGGCCGTCGAGCCTCTCGGTCGGCATTGTCAGCTCAATGCCGAAACTCATTGCCGAGCGCATCGTCGCGCCCGCAATGATGGCCGAGCAGTCCGTCCGGGTACGATGTCACGAGGCGTCGCTGGAGCAGTTGCTCTCCGAACTGGCCGTGCATCGGCTCGACATCGTGCTGTCGGACCAACCCGTGCCCGACGGCCTCAACCTCAAGGCTTACAATCACCGTCTCGGCGAAAGCAGCATGTCGTTTTTCGCGCTGCGCAGCCAGGCGCGCCGCTATCGCTCACGATTCCCGGAAAGCCTGGCGGATGCGCCGATGCTGCTGCCGTCTCCCAACTCGGCGCTGCGACGCCGGCTGGACGACTGGTTCGAGGCGCATTCGGTCTTTCCCCGTATTGTCGGTGAGTTCGATGACAGCGCGTTGTTGAAAGCGTTTGGCGAGGCCGGCGCCGGGATCTTTGCGGGCCCAACCGTCATTGCCGAGGAGATCTGCCGCATGTACCGGATGTCGGTCATCGGCGAGACCGACGAAATCAAGGAGCGTTATTACGCGATATCGCCGGAAAGGCGCCTGCGGCACGCCTCGGTCGTCCTGATTACCGATACCGCGCGCGCCGACCTGTTTACGCTGTAGGGGCCGTTGCCGCGCGGGCTAACGGGTGCAGGTGCTGACGAGCCCGATCACGAACCAGATGGCCAGCGCCACCTGCCACCACGTGAACTGGTAGCCGGCCCCGGAATAGTCCATGTCGCGCCACTTGCGGTTCCCGCTGGCTTCAATAATCTGGCCGCCGACGGGCTTGGTCGTGACCTGGCGCAATCCCGGGTCGACCTCGGCAACCACGGCCATTACTTCCCCGAAATCGGCCGGACCTGTGAACAGGAACGGCGCTGAGCTCCAGAAAAACGTGTCGTCGAGCATCGTGATGATGTGGGCGCCGATCGGCGCGTAGCCCCGATTGCGTCGCGCCTTGTCGGTCTGCTGGTTGAAACTGACGATCGCACCCACGACCTGGCGCCCGAGCTCGATGCGAAACTCGTCATCGAGCAGGTCCGGCGGCTCTGTCAGGAAACGCCATCGGTCGACGAGCTGTGCGTTGACCACCGTGCCGCCGAGCAAACCGTTCACCTTCTCCATCAAATCGCTGATGAGCGAACGTTGCTCGTTCGATAACGGATCCACGGGAGGCTCGGGTGGGGCAGGCGGCGCATCGGCGCTGTCGAAGGTCAGGGTCTGGCCGTCGTCGTAGGTAATCTCGATACGGTTTGCCGCAGGCATCGCGGGCCGCGGCGGAACGTAAGACTCGTTGCGCGCGATCTTCAGCGCGGTCTTGAAGGCATTGTGGAGTTCCTGGAAGCCGGCGGGGTCGTCGTCTGGCCGCGTCACCTTGAGTTTTTTTGCGTAGGCGCGCTTGATGTCGCGCTCCGAATCGGTCCGCTTGATGCCGAGGATGTCCCAGACGCCGCTCATTACTGCCAGATATCCCGGTCGAACATGTCGAGGACCTTGCTGAAGTTCTCGCTGGCTCGCTTGATCTCCTGCGGATCCTGGCCGTCGAGCACACGCTCGTAGTCGTCCATGGCCCGGCCGAGCTGGTCGCGCTCATTGCCGAGCAATGAACTGTAGAGACGTTCGGCGCGTGCGGTCAGCGCTCGTACTTCTTCGCGGTCGCGAGGCAGCACCTTGAGGCCATTGAGTCGCTTCAGCGACACGGCTTTCTCCTTGTCGTTGAGGTGGCCGGGCCGGTTCTCGATGAGCTTGCTGTACTTCCTGCCCGTCGAATCCACGGTGACCTCGACCTCGAGCAGCCCGTTCACGTCGTAGCTGAAACGCACCGACACCGATTCCTTGCCGGCTGCGCCCTTCGGTACAGGGACATGCAGTTTGCCGAGGAACAGGTTGTTGCGCGGCTTGCGACTCTCGCCCTGGTAAATGCGCACGTCGATTGCGGTCTGGTCGTTCTGCACGGTCCAGAACTGCTCGACGCGGCTGACGGGCACGACGTTGTTGCGCTCGATAATCGGTGAGAACACTTCGGTCATCTTGTGCGGATCGGAGTCGGTGACCGAGGCGATGCCCATGCTGAAGGAGCACACATCGGTCAGCACGACATCGTCCAGCGATTCGTTGCGCGCTACGAGCGCGCCCTGGAGCGCCGCACCCATGACCACGGTGAGGTCGGGATCCGTGTCAGTCCGCGGGATGCGGCCAAACAGTTTCGACACCATCGAGCGGAACACCGACATGCGCGTTGCGCCGCCGACGAGAACGACATCGTCGACCGTTGTTGGGTCCAGGCCCGCATCACGCAAGGCGCGTTCCATTGGTGAGCGGATGCGCATGAGTAGCTTTGCGGTCGCCTCCGTGAACGCTTTGTCATCAATGGACCACTCGTGCGTGGCGCCGTCGAGATCGAACGACATAACGACTGCTTTTTTTTTGCCGGCCTGGCGTTTGACGGTCTCGACGCGCGAGTACAGTTGCTGACGCGTCTCCATGTCGAGCGTTACCTCGTCAACGCCGATCCGTTCGAGAAATGCCCGTAACAGGTTGTCGTTGAAGTCCTCGCCGCCGAGGGCGCTGTCGCCGGCCGTGGCGTGCACCTCGAGCACGTTGTCGTAGTACTCGAGGATGCTGACGTCGAACGTGCCGCCGCCAAGGTCAAGGACGATAAACCGCTGCTCCTGCTCATCGTTGAGACCGTGCGCCAGCGCCGCGGCCGTCGGCTCGTTGATCAGGCGATTGACGGTGAGGCCCGCGAGTTCGCCCGCGTCGCGAGTGGCCTGCCGCTGCGCGTCGTTGAAGTAGGCGGGCACGCTGATGACGGCATGCCGGATCTCGTGCCCGAGTTCGGCTTCGGCATCGGCTTTTAGTGAGCGCAGCACCATGGCCGAGAGTTCGGTCGCCGAGAATTTCTTGCGGCGCCCGATCTGCACGTGGTGGTCGACGCCCATGAAGCGCTTGAAGTAGGCGACGGTTGCCTTGGGGTGCGTAACGAGGCGCTGTTTGGCGGCCTTGCCCACCAGTATCGAGCCATCGTCGTCGACGGACACGACCGACGGCGTCAGCAGGTCGCCGTGCGCGTTCGGGATAATGCGAGCCTTGTCGCCTTCCCATATTGCGCAGGCGCTATTGGTGGTTCCCAGGTCGATCCCGAGAATGATGTCGTCAGCCATGCG
>JAAUYK010226741.1_pt1 | contig 18918 bp, 30 predicted proteins | sample 7278021 | NCBI WGS metagenome assembly JAAUYK01 (sample SAMN14350223, study PRJNA611818) | marine sediment metagenome | isolation source: surface marine sediment (1.8m) | place: French Polynesia: Moorea | collected 2018-08
ACAGCACAACCTGGTCACGGCCATCCTGCAGGCATCCAGTCCGAAGAGAAGTGAGTCTGTGCACAGCTGTTTGCGACCGTCGATCAAGTGTGTCAATCGATTAACGATCACAAATTCCCCCCCATCAATCTTAATCAGCCGGCTTCACGTCATTATAAGACAGACTAGCTGTCTGGGATAGATAAGTCCCTTTCCCTATCTCTCTTTCACTCTCTCCAAACAGGGACAGCTCGGCTCTCTCTCCCTCTCGGAGCGGAAACTCCAATTAGTTGAGAGGAGAGCTAGCAGAGGGGAAAAAGTTGCGAGGCCTTAGTCAGTCACGCGGTCCCATATGTTCTCCTTTCACCTCCGCGTGCATACGTACGTACAGTCTGGCCTGAGGGCGAACTTTTTTGGCGAGCGCTGGCTACATGCAACGTAAATCAAAATTAGGCCTTGTCCCCGCGGGCCTGACAGCAACAGATCCTCCTCGGAGCCGGCGGAACTGTTGCTTGTACACGTATAAAGTCAAGGGTCGCGGCGTGCGTCGGAGACTGCGCGACAATTGCGTCAGAGGCCATTCGACCCGGATCCAGGCCGTTAACCGCTTTCGCAAAATTGCTTAATTAGTCGGCCCGTGCACTAATGAATTAAGCGCTTCGTTAAACAAGCCTGCATGAAATGGTAGACGGACGCAAGCGTAAATCGCCAACGTTAGTCAACGCCTGCTGCAAGTCTGTTAACCTTGAGAGCGGCCGCCGCCGTCGTCGTGTTCGCCCTCCTGTCTGTCGGCGTCGGCGCAGGGGAAGCGAGCGAAGGTCCCTCCAGTAGGTGTGGGCTGATACGAACGCGGCGGCCGGCCTCGGCAAGTCTGAGAGCGGCCCCCACTATGCGCAGAAAGAGAGAGCGCTCCCTCTCTCGCGCTCTTCCGCTGCCATGCGCGGACGTCCGTCCGTCCGTCCTGCCGCCGATGGGCAGCGAGAGACTTCAAAACAAGAGCTGGCAGCTAGAAGCAGCTTATAGAAAGCCCCCAAGGGGGAGAGTGGACGGACGGAGTCTTCAGCGCCGAGGTTTCAGCGCGCTAACTCATCGTTTGATGTGCTTGCAAACTCAAGAAGCCTCATTTGCAACGCTCCGCGGAGACGCCAGAGTGTCGTCCGGGGACTTTGAAGGAGATCGGAGACTTCTCCTTTTTCTCTGCATTGCGCCGCCGCCGCCTCCGATCGCTCGCTCGCTCGCCTGCTTTCTATATTTACGTACAACCAGGGGACGAGAGCGAGAGATCGGCGACGGAGAAGGAGGAGGAGAGCTGGAAAGAGAAAACCAGCCGCCGCCGACAGTCGCTCGCTGATGTCATAGACGAGAGCACTCACACTCACGCAGCAGGAGAAAAGAAAAAGGTCGCTTGAGACGGAAGGAACCAAGTGCCAATTAAGGTAGAGGAATCTCAACAACAGACAGCTAGCTAGATGGCCATCATGAAGACGATAAAGAAGTCCAACAGTGAAGAGACTAGCAGCTGCAGTGCGGCGGCCACCGTGGTCGAGCATGCCGGAAGGGGGGAGAGGGAAAAACAGAACAGATCCTTGGAGGCGGATGTCCCCTCGTCGCTGCCGACGACTCCGAAAGCGGCGAGGACGGCGACGTGGCGGAAGGCGCGCCCGACGCGATCCTCGTCCAACGACGCCGTCTTCGGCAACAGGTGGAGGGAGGCTAAGGCCAAGATGCACAAGTCGACGGCGAACCTCGTCTCCGCCGAGATCCTCGACCAGGACAACAAGCGGGCCGTGAACAGCTTCATCAAGAGCCTGAAGACGGGCGTGAAGAGCGGCGTGCAGAGCGCGGTCAAAGTCGGTAGGCTTGCACGCTACGTATGCAATGCATGGGGAAAAGGCGGGCGAAAAAAACATGTCAAGGGCAGCTAGGATGGTGGCTAGCTGGCCGTCCGTCCGTGACGTCAGCAGTGATGTCACTAGGTGGGCAGCTAAACAGAGCAAGAATGAAAGAGAGAATTATGGGCGCTTGCCTTCATCTTGCCCGCGGTCACGGAGAAAGCAATGACGTAGTAGTGATGGACCCTCATTGACGGACGGGAAGAAGCGGGAGGCTAGCTACCGCCTCACAATGGGAATGGGAATGCACGCGCACGTACGCTCTCGAGCCGAACAATGGGGACCAATGCCTTTGTTGGCGCGTATATTGTGTTACGTCTTATATTGGAGCGAGCGACCTTTCGTCACTGAATGGGCATTCCTCTCTTTAGGCCAAGACACGAGGATTCGCTTCAGCGTCGACCCCTTCCCCGGCGACCCGGGCTACAACCAGTGGAAGGATGCCATGAAGATGGTCGCGCGGCTGCCGGAGGGCGTTCCCACTGAATTTAGAAAGAAGGTAATGGATTGGTTGCATAATTTATGGCTCGGTAATTTTACCTTGCTTTAATTACAGCTTTGGCTCACGCTGTCCGAGCGGTACCTGACGTCGCGCGGCGTGGACTGGGCCAAGGCCGAGCGCTTCTGCTTCAACGAGTGGAGCAACCCCGACGACGACGAGCTCGGCCTCCAGATCGTGCGCGACCTTCACCGCACCGGCTGCAGCCTCTTCTGCGGCGACGACGCCTCCGCCAACCAGCTCATGCTGAAGAGGGTGCTCCTGGCCTACGCCAGGTGGAACAAGTCGATCGGCTACTGCCAGGGCTTCAACATGCTCGCCGCCATCATCCTCGAGGTCATGGAGAAGTCCGAGTCGGAGGCCCTCAAGGTGATGATCTTCATGATCGAGGGCATCCTGCCGGAGGGCTACTTCACCAACAACCTGCGCGGCCTCTCCGTCGACATGGCCGTCTTCAGAGAGCTCTTGAAGCTCAGGCTGCCCAAGTTGTCGAAGCACTTGGACGAGCTGCAGCAGAAGGACGGCCGGGACGGGACGGGCTCGGGCACGAGCTACGAGCCCCCGCTGACCAACGTCTTCACCATGCAGTGGTTCCTCACCCTCTTCTCCACGTGTCTTCCCCGCGACACCGTCCTCCGCGTATGGGACCTCATCCTGCTCGAGGGCAACGAAGTGCTCCTCAGGACGGCGCTCGCCATCTGGAAAGGACTGCAAGAGTACGCCGAATTAACCTAGCCCATATTTTCCTTAAAACACGCGAAAATGCAAATTGGATTTTCACTACAGTCACATCCTGGAGGTGGGCACCGCAGACGAGTTCTACTGCGTGATGGGCCAGCTCTCCCAGGAGATGCTGCAGTTCGGCTCAGTCGACTCAAACAGGCTGATCAAGGTCAGTCAACGTATAACTCGATCTGTCTTTGCACGCGAGGATTTTGAAGACTAAAATATTGGATTGCACACGCAGGACCTGGTCGAAATATCCCCGTTCCCGTTCACCGAGGTGCCCGAGCTGCGAGAGAAGTTCACGTACAACATCACGCCCTGGTCGCAGGGGCTCGCGGTCGCCAAGAGGGGCCTCAAAATTCTCTACAGGTAGGAGAGAAAGTCAATATGACTGAGTTAAATTCGTCCAAATGGGGAGCGCAACTTTTTAATTGGCTATAAACCGCTGCTGCGCCTATTTCTGGCAGGCAGACAATTAATTATAGAGTCATATATTACTAAGCTGCAGTATCGGGGTCATAAACAGAATAATTGCGGTCGGAACTACGTAGGAAGGGGAGGGGGCAAAAAGAGCAGAGAGAGGGAGACATGCAGTTGAAGTGGCTTTTTCGTCGCACACGTACGCACGCAGCGACGACGAGGACTACCTGGACGACGAGGAGGACGAGGAGAAGATCGCGGTGGCGGCCACCTTTGGCATCTCGGCCGTCTTCAAGAGCCCCAAGTCGCCGGCGAAGTCGGCGTCGAGAGACTCGAGAGATTCGGCCGGAGGCGGCGGAGGAGGCGGCGGCGGCAGTTCCGGCTCGTCAGTTATTCTCGGCATGCCGAAGGTACGTAAAGCGGCGGCCAGAGTGGTAAACAACTTATGGCCCATTACGGGCGGGCATTTTCCTCATATCGCATCGATAATACATACGTATAGATTCCCGCTCCGGCGTCGACCAGGGGTCCCTCGCAGCAGAACGTGGACCGGGAGCGGCTGACGGTGGACATCTCGGCGCTGCGGAAGCAGTACAGCAAGCTGAGGCAGCGGCAAAAGCAGGCGCAGATAATCTTGTCTTGTGAGTACTATAGTAGGATGAAACAAAACCCGTCTAAACCTTTGATGAACGATGCCTCCTTTATAGCCGCTATGACCCGTCACCACGCGGACGACGACAGCAGCAGCGACGGCCACGCGCCCTCCGTCGCGTCTTCCGGCACCACGCCCCCGGCGCCGATCGCCATGAACCACCTCCTGCTCGGCAAAAAGCCGCTGGTCGGGTCGAAGCCGAGGCGAGGGCCGCCCCCGGGCGCCGTCCCGCCGAAACCGAACAAGAAGCCGCAGCAGCCCGTCCCTGTCGCCTCTTCCTCTGCGCCCCCGGGCGCCAGCGGCATGGCGCCGACGGTGCCCATCACGGCGAACCAGGACAGCGAGGCCGACGTCAAGGCTACCGAGGGAGCGGCCAGCAACGGCGTCAAGGCGGCTGCAGCGAACTCGGCGACCAAGTACTCCTGCCCGCAGCCCGAAATACTTCCCCCCGCCGACGGCGAGGCGGAGACCAGGTGCTAAAGATAGCTCAGGAGAACGCCTAGGGCGTGTATCGTAATATCGTTGTCATTTATCATAGACCTCCGCCGAAGTCTCAACAGCAGGCGAACGTTACAAAGAAGCGGAGCTCCTCGTCGTCGTCTTCCGGAAGAGGTACGCTCACTTAGTCTTTGATATGAAAACTTTTAGTGCGAAGTTTGAAACTTGTAACATCCTCCCTACGTATATCGCAGAACGATCTCCAGCGGCGGCCGCGCAATCTCCTGCCCGGCACTTGGGCAGCCCGTCGGCGGCCAGGAAGCGCTCGTCGGACAGCTCGACGACGGAGCAGGGCGGCGGCGCCGGAGCGGCCGGGATGGCCACGGACCAGGAGGAGGACGTTACGGAAAACGACCCGGGAATTGAAGAGATTCCAAGGTATAGTACTTAAAGTTTGGTCTTTGTTTCTTAAAATCCACTTCCAGTTTCTTCAACAGGGATCCCGACTCGGTGTCCATTCTAACGTCCAAGTTGCCCGGCGTGGAAGAGGAGGAGAGTGCCCCGTCAAGTGTCGAAAATGCCGCTACGGCCCATGACGAGGTCGACTGCGCCGGGGACATCTCCGTGATGGAGACGCCGACTTCGTCGCTGGCCGTGGAGTACCTGGACAAGAGGAAGGCGGCGGCGGAGAACAGCAAGAAGGCATTACAAGTGAGACGAAAATTCGCTAAGATAAATGTCCAACAAACAAGCAACTGTCCCTTATTCAGATCATCAAGGAAAACTCTGAGATTCTGGACAAGATTCTGCGCAAGAAGCAGCTCCACTCGACCCTGCTCGACGGCCAGCAGCAGGATAATAGCAACCTCCTGGTCGACCTCGGAAGCGCCGAGAGCGAGGCCTCCCCCGCCCCCAACAACGACGTCAACTTCAACCAGTCGCAGCAGCAGCTGAAAGAGGCCGCTAACACAAACGGCGCGCAGAGACCTCACAACGTAAGCATCGTAAAAGCGGACTTTTTTCATGCATATATCCTTACAAACTGATTCTTCACATTCAGACCACTCCGGTGTCCGGCAAGACCGGCAACGGCCGTGTCATCGGCTACACGGCGCCCCCCTCCGCCCCCATGAACCCCGCGTCGAAGCCGATCACCTTCAACCCCTTCCCGAAGCCGGTCATGAGGAAGAAGAAGACCGAGGTTGGCAAGAAGCTCGGGCTGTACAGCTCCAAGTAACAGCATGCGTCAGAACCATAGCCATACCTATATACTACAACGTGCCTTATATCGAAAGATGATTAACGAGCCCCGGTTATAACCATGATGAAGGAACGTGTAATTACATATCAATCGCCCGATCGCGCCCACTGAATGAATATACGCATAAGAAAGAATTACTACTCAACGAGCTGTGCGTCAATGCCGAACGAGGCCTGAACGGCTGAAAATTGGATTTCAATAGTTAAGGAGTTCCTTCCCGAGTGTACTATTAGCTTCGTATACTCGGCATTTATTTGCCCGACGTCCATGGAGTGTGTCAGAGCCACATTGCTCGAAATGATACTAAGGAGACACATTTATTGTACATATACATAATAAGACCGCCTAGTATACGACTCTTATTCAACAATAACCCAACGAATTCGACGGGATAAGTGGTTTAGTTCAGTCCGGTTCGGAACTAGTCAGGGCGCGATCATGGCACGGAAAAAGAACTTATTTCTCTCCGCCCTGACGCGCTACTGCGACAACACCTCTCTACATGGCTTTGGATACTGGACCAACTCGGGTCGGTTAGACTAATGGTATTTTTATTTCACCTATAGTTATATAACTTTCAGAGTCGAGTTCCCTTCCTGCACGAGTTGGCTGGGTAGTACTGACTCTGGTGAGCATCACCGGCGCCGCGTGCATCCTCTCCAACACGATCAAAGACTGGATCGACAGTCCGTCGGGTGCAGATATACATCTCAATCTTAGTTATTTATTATCTGTAATTGAAACTTTTGCCAGTCGTCGGCATCGAGACGTTCTCCTTTCCCGTGACCGACCTCCACCACCCCGCGATCACTGTGTGCAAGAGCGACCGCTTCGACGCCGGAGAGTACGTCCGGGCCGTCTACGACAACTTCGAGTACCGCTGCAAGGGATCGAGGGGTAGCTCCAGCTGCGGGAAGAGGAAGCTGCTGCAGGAGCACTTTCCCTTCCTCATCATGCCGGACGCGCCGACCTACACGCAGAACAAGGTCACTTTACGCACATGACTTTTTGTGAAATTTGACTGAACATACTTGCCCCTCCTACGCATTTGACGATGCAGACCCACTGGGGACGCGAATTCACGCAGGGCTACCTGAAACCTTGGGCGGACAACGTCATGCGGGATACAGACCTCAACACCCACCCGAAGTTCAAGACTTTCAGAGGTTAGACCATTGGCATGCGTACATTGAAGCTCTCGAAACACGATCCCCTACAAAAAGCGAACCGCGGCAAGCTCGTGCCCTACTACTTCGGCAGCGGCGGCTTCAACGACAGCCTGACCGACACGCTCCTCGGCCTCGCGACCGACTGGCTCGACGGGATCGACAACGCAGAGGAGTGGGACGGCAAGATGGGGCTGAAGTTCAGGACTGAGTTGAGAGAGGGCAAATACAAGAGGTAAAGGCATTCGAAGAATTGCGTTTGCAAGCCCATCAAATTCATATTGTGTCTTTAGAAATATGATACACGTCCAGTTTTATCCGACGCGCTACTGCATGAGGGGCAAAGTGTTCCCCACGGGCTCCCGATACAATCTGCTCTGCAAGGCGCTCTTTAGCGACAGGTGAGAGCACAAAGGAGTTTAGCACTCAAGATCACATTGCGCGTGCTTTCAGCTTCTTGCCAAGCGCCTGGAGGGACTTTGCCCAATGCTTTGCTGACCGCAGGGACCGCTACATAGGGCTTAAGAAGTGGGACACAAACAGGACGCTGGATACATTTCAAAATTGCGTCTACTACGAGCAACCTACCGGCAAGTATAAATATTTAACTTTTGGCTTTCCAATTATAATTTGCATTCTTTACTCAGCTGTTGACGACCTCACGGAGTACGACACGTTTGCCTTGGCCAAGGCCCTCGAATCTGAGGGGAAGTCCATCCTGAGCGACCCCGACATGTTCAACAAGGTGTTCCACGACAACCAGGAGGAGCTCGTGACTGAGTACTGCACCAACACCGGCAAGTGCGACGTCGCCGTTGTCACCGAGGAGCTCTCCAGGACTTACCTCATACTGACATTTCTCTTCAGGTGGGAATATGCTAAGCACCACCAATGATTGTGATATTAATATTATTATAAACCTATTAAAGAACCAAGCTGCCCGAGAATAGCTTCGGCCGTCTGCTGGCCAACCACCCCGTCAACCGACAGAGCGAGTATTTGTCAACCATGATCAATGACTATTCCGCAGGTAAAACTATAGTCCATTACAAAGCTTTTGAAGCAGTCACAAAGACACGTATACGCTCGCTTCTGTTACCTGCAGTATTCACTTGCGATGCTTACCTCACTCTCATGAAGGCCATCTTTAAGTCGTCATCGAACATTACGAAGGATAGCATGATACAAAGACGTAAGCCTCAGAGCATCTTTTAACAACAATTCCCATTTGCAGAGCTATTGCGAAGGCCCCAGACCATTTGGAATCGCCAGGTCGCACCCTATCTACCTGTCCGAATCCTTCCGGAAGGACCCCACCACCGCCATGTCTCCGATCCCCGCCGGCCTCAACTACACGTTCGACGACCTCGCCAGGCTGCTCATGTTTGGCAGCTACATCAGGGAGCAAGTCGCCTCGGGGTCTGCCAACATCAGCACCGTCATAAAACAGGAACTGGAGGCGTTCCCGTACACGAAGAAGTCGAAACTTTTTGTACGTAGGCGATGTCATATCTTGCGACCTTCTTTTCCGATCGCTGTAGTAATTTTACGTAGGAACCTTACCTGTCACCGACTGATTTGGCCGATCACCAGGACTCCTTTCGCCTCGCCGTAACTGACCGTGGCCTTTGCGAGGTCTACAACGGCGAGGCCATGCCAACGTCCTTCAAGGCCAGCAAGAGAATGAATAACTTGCGCAGGCTCTTTAACAGCCAGGAGGAGGCCAACTTCACGCATATTGTCGGAACCGGGCCGGTTGACGCCCAGACTTTCTGGCTGAACCTTGAAGACAGGAAAGAGAGACGGTCTACTAGTAGAGTTGCAAATAGCGATATTTAACGGAAGCGCTTCAATAGGTCCCTGAGCAGCCACTTCGTTGCCATCCCGCGCCGCAACGGGTACGCCCACTTTGCCATCAACGACTGGCTGAGCTACTTCCAGGTGAGGGCCAGTCCGATCACCGTGTACGCCGGACAGGAAGTAATCATAAAGGTGGAGCCCGTGCGCCACGTGGCAACCGAGGCCTTTAAAAGTCTCAGCGTCGGACACAGGAGGTGCCTTTTGCCCCATGAGGCCAGGGTAGAATTTAGATAATGCGTTGCATCAGGTCACTTAAGCTTCTGAGGATAATTTAGGAGACGACGACAATGTTCAAACGCTACAGCCAGGAGGCCTGCCTCTTCGAGTGCAAGCTCAAGTACGCCCTCAACAAGACCGGCTGCATTCCTTGGGACTACCCTCTGCCCATCCACGCGGAGAACGACACCGAATGGGAGGCGTCCATCTGCACCTCCGTCGCGCCCGACGGCAAGAACAGGCTCGCGACCTTCGAGGCCGCCATGGACAGCCACAAGGCGAGGGAGGGCTGCTCGGCGTGCCTGCCCGACTGCGAGGACACCCAGTTCAAGGTGCAGGTGAACACGATGGCGCTGGACGCGGAGAAGCTCTGCAGCGTGCACTCCAACCCCAAAGCCGTGGAGAGGGCCATGAACGACTGGTACCGCACCAAAAGCCCCGCCAGCCACTGGTACTACCAGATGTCCAACGTCAACTACCGCGACCTGTTCAACAACTACCGCATCTCCGTGAGGGAGTTCAACCCGCCGGTGGACTACTCCCGCTTCGGGCTGGCCAAGAGCGACATGTTCGACCTGTGCAAGGACAGGTATCGCAACGACCTGGCCAAGGTCACCGTGATGATCTCAGAGCCGGAGGTGATGGAGATCAAGAAGAACATCAAGGTCAGCTTCTCGGACCAGCTGGGAGTCGTCGGTATGAGTCAGTATAACCTTTTGCACCATAAACTACGTTAGGTTTTTTTACACACAGGCGGAACTCTGGGCCTCTTCACCGGCGCGAGTTTGATCAGCCTCGCCGAGTTCGTCTACTGGCTGCAAAAGGTTTATTTTCCATCCTCTCGTGCGAATTACTATGCTTAATAGCTAAGCTAGCTATTTCTTCTTAGCTATTTAGTTTGTACTATTCTTCTTAGCTATTATTTAATTTGTACGTACTACTATTTCATTTCAGATCGTGGTCGCCTCACTGAAGAGCATAATGTCAAAGTGATTCTAAATGTCTGCTTGTAATAAAGGTCATTACAATTTACAACAGGTCAACCGCTCCTGCTGTAGAACCTGTAGAAGAGCGCGGCGCTCCCGTGCCTCGCCATCCTCTCCCAGATCTTGATCATCTCTCCGGGGATCTCCTTCTCGAGTCCGACAAACCTCCGGTAGTCGATCATGGCGGGCGCGAAGAGGCCCCTCAGGTAGGCGAGCTGCCCCTGCCATGCGTAGGGCTCGCCGTGGGCCGACATGTCTCCGGGCCGGGCGACCGCGACGCCGGCAAGGCGCCTCTTCCTGGCGAGGACCAGCTCCAGGTCGCGAAGGTTGGACCTGACCTCCTCGATGAGCTGCGACAGCTTCTTCAGGTCGTTCCCCTCTCGCCGTTGGCCTTCCAGGTCCTCTGTGGCGTCCTGCACCTCCTTGCGGACGGCGTCGATGGCCTCAGCGCTGACGAGGGTGAGGTCGGCCATCAGCTCGACCTCGCTGCCGGCGTGGAAGTGGTCCCTCTCCGCCGCCTCCTCCTCCGTCAGCTGGACGTCTTCGCCGTTCTGGTGCAGGGGAAGGTTAAACAGCTGCTCCCTCTTGAGCGCCCCGGGGAGTGGCTGGACGGCCTTGGGCCTTGTCGTCGCCTCAGAAACGTTCGACACCTTCCTGGCCATGTTAAAAATTTTGGTCTTGGACCTTGACTCGACGTAATCGGAACGGTCACCGCTCGGCGCTCACCGGTGTCTGGCGCTCGAGGACGAACGAATTTAGATCTTGGCTCTTGGACTTGGAGTCTGTTCCTTTTCCGGTTTTTCTCTTTGTGATTTTTTGCTGCCTGCCAGAGTGCCACTGCGGCACTGAGACTGAGGTCCGCCTGACCAGCAGACCAACTAAAGTCAGTAAACAGTAAAGTAAAAGTTTAAAGTGGCAGCGGCTTGCTTGATTGCTTGCTTCTCGCGCTGCCTCCTCTACATATGTTGACGATGAGTACGTACTTCATACTTCAGTCGGGGTCGAGAGAGTTTTTGCAGTTTGCACTTAACAATGTACGTAACTACGTATGCGCATGTATCTAGGTTTATACTTAATTTCTAAGGTAATCTAGTTCAGCTTATTTATTCTTGAAATAGTCCATTACGACGATGTTGTTGAGGCTGGTCATGATGAACTTGTTGCCGGCCGTGGCGATGGCGCCGACTCCCTTCCTGGGCACGTCGATGTCATACACGGGGGAGATCTCCCTGACGGTGGCCAAGACGGTCGACTTGTGGCGGTCGTAGATGCGCACCACACCGCGGTTCGTCCCGCCGGCCACGATGTAGTCCTTGCCTATGTTATATATGGGGAAAATCAGTTTACTTTTGTACAGGTGTAATTAAGAGTTTATATATTATCGGACCTAAGTATCTTGCGCAGGTGAGGTAATGGTTCTGCGGCGTGGGCTCGTAGTCCACCTTTATGGCGCCGGTCGCGTACTCGACCGTCTGCAGCTGGCTGTCCGGCCTCCAGCTGGCCACCAGGATCTCCCTGCCGCGCTTGTCGAACGTCAGGCCGTCGCCGCAGACGAACACGTTGGAGACGCTCCGAACCGAGTTCGGACAACGGGCATCCCAAAACTACAGTCGAACTTGGTATATTAATGCATGGGAAGCGAGCTAAATGAATAAAAGCCGTACGTACCTGGAGAGTATTATCCCATCCCGAGGAGACAAACTCGTGCGGGTTAAGAGGGTGGTTCTCGATGCAGAGAACGCGGTCAGTGTGGCCGTTGAACTTGCTCGGATCGAGGCTTTTTCTCAGGAGAGATACCACCTGTAGTAAAAATCTAGCTTATTATAGAAACGTCCAATTGAGAAATGGTACACATCTCTACTTGTAGTGTCCTCTCGTCGTAGAGCTTGATGGTGCCGTTGTCAATCCCGACTGCAATCACGTCCACGAACGGATTGTAGCTGAGGCAGAGGTATTCGGCATTCGTTCTGTCGTCCTGCACCTGGCCGACGCACGTCCCGCTAGCGTAGTTCCAGACGCGGAGGTGGCCGGAGGAGTAGGTCGCGGCGAGGATGGTGTTGGCGCCGCCCAGCGCTTGCTGCGGGTGGAGGTGGTGCTGCTGATGAGGGTGCTGCGGGGTCGCGCCCGCCTCCCCGCCGCCGGTGCCGATCGTTGACGGCTTGCACCGGATGCGCGACACCGGCAGGCTGAAGTCCGAGGCCGCGGTGCCGCCGCTGTCGGCGTCCAGCTGGGACACGAGGACCCCGCTCTGCGCGTTGAAGATCTTTATCGTGCCGGAGAAGAGGCCAGCAACTGCATTGAAGAGGTATATTAGATATCGTCCATATCTTGGGAGCTAATTCTTTTAATTGTTATGCCTATGGCGGCTGCGTTCTCCGTGTGCTTGACGCAGATGACCGGCTCGCCGCAGTCTATGCCCGACAGAGTGGCCACGTTCCCCTCGATGACCGGGCCCGTGGAGGTGGACGCGGCGCCCGCGGTGCCGGACGACGACGCTTCCGTGCCGTGCGCGGCCGTCGACAGTAGCGACCTGGCCGTCGTCTTGGACTGGCCGCCGCCGGAGGAGCTCACGGTGCTCACCGCGCTGCTCCGGCGGCCGGCCTTCCACGTTGAAGGCTGCTGTCCCGGGGCGGCAGCGTTCGACAGGTTGGCGAGGCTGCTGCCGGGCGAGAGGGGCACCCCGGCCGACGACGGCGACACCACGCTCGAGCCCGGGCTGAGGGGCACATTGGGATCGAGGGTGTTCAGCGCGGTCGGTCTCAGCCTCTAAAAATTTAATTAGTTTAACGCACCGTACCTGCATACATGGTTAAAAGTTCGCGTCCTTACCTTTAACATAATGCACGTTTGGAGTTGGCCGTTTTGTTCCCTGTAAGTGCCACACGATGGAATTGATCACACAGCCGGTAGCATTAAACGGCGCGCCGACGTGCGATACACGCGCACTGTATTTGAGCTTTCTCCGCTACATTGACGATTCTTTATGCTTATCATCACTGACAATGATTTTCTGGAGAATTTCCTAGAACTCGTATACGTATAGCGAACATTTTCCATACATGGCACATAACAATTTCTTAATTAGCCAGGCTGCCATCGCATCGTCTTTTATTTTGCTCAGTACAGAACTGAATATTAAACGTCTTACTACTATATGCTCGTAAGTTGGGAAGGAAAGGCATATTTGAGTTATAAGGTCTCCTCTTCTTTATACCCTGTGCATTTTGTCAATACGCGGAGGACGCACATACTAATACAGTACGTACAATCAGCTTTCTGTGTGGACGTCTAGCTAGTTGTAATATCGGTCATCACAGGTGTTTTAGCGGAAAAGCCCCACAAACTCGTCTCACCTGCCCGCATCACTAGTCAGCTCAGTTTCAACACAAAAAGGAGACCGATAATTACTCGCGTACAAACATGAAGTGGCCCGAGGTGTCGCCGAAGCGGCTTCTGACGGCGCTCTGCGTCTGCGGGTGGATCCTCATCATAATCGTCATCATTGTGGTCATCGTGATATTTGTCATAAGGGACGAGCCGAGGCCGACAGGTAAGAATTTACATTTGTGTTCAACGGTAAAGTTGTATACTTTGCAGACAAGTTTCTCCTCGTGATTCGCGGCCAGACGGACCTCTACGGCCACAGCAACAGGCTCGACTTCGTCGCCCTCTACTCCAACCAGTCGACGACGGCGCCCAAGGCCAAGGTCACGACCTTCCCGCTCGAGGCGGGCATATTCGGAGAGGGCGTGGCTGGACTAGCGCTACGAGGTTACATTAATTAACACTTAGAAATCCCCATTGAGCGGCCAAGTTTATTCAGATGCCGATGACTATTACGGAGGAGGAGGCGGCGGCGGCCAAGGTGGCCAGTACGGGTCGAACCAGCAGCAGAACCAGAACGGCTACGGCCAGAACCAATACAATGAGGGATGGAGCAAGAGCCAGCAGCAACAGAATGACCTCGTCAGTTGGACTCCGGCGTCGGCGGCTGGCTCCACGCCGAGCTATTACAACAACAAAAACGGCGGCGCCGGGTACAACAAGTTCAACGATTACTCGTCGTACAACTACTACTATTACTTCGGCGACAGGCAAGTCATTACTTTGAGCTGGATCGAAGTAAATTAAATCGCTTTTCCCCAGGTTCGCCCCGTTCACCTGCATCAACGTGCAGGAGCGCATGCGCTGCTGGCAGTACTTCCGCGACTCGGGTTCCTGGACCGAGACCCTGAACCTGAGGAACGTGTGGTACGGCGCTCCAACCACGTACGATGAGTCCATAGGTCTGGTGATGAGGTAATCCTGAGCGACAATATCACGTACATCATTCAGATCAGTTATAATCTTAACGAAAGTGCGGTGCGGAGAAACTTCGAGGGCCTCCGCGCCACCTTCATGATCTACACTCGCGACGGGCGCAGCTTCAAGCAGCTTTCAGAGCTGCCGGGCAACAAGCAGGGCCACTGCATGACCGTCGTCACAAACGGAAACCTGTTCCTCGCCGGCGGCGACCGCTTCTCAAAGCGGGAGACCTTCATCCTCAACAGAGTGCGTATGAAAACGTTTTCATAACCTGCAGAGGCTGAAAGTTCCGCTAATGCTGCTAGAACAACAACCGGTGGATAACGGCGCCGAGGCTGCCCACCGGCCGGATGCACCCGATCTGTGGCTCGCTAAAGGACAGGAGCGAGGTGGTCGTCGCCGGCGGCAGGAACGTCGACATGGGGCCGGTGGACAACGTGGAGATCTTTAACCTCAGTCAGGAGTCATGGAAAATCGGTAATAGAAAAATATTCTTCGGAAAAACGCCCTTCATATAGCGATAATTTTTACCTTCAGTTAAGCGCCTTCCGCAGCCGATCGAGCGCGCCACCGCCGTCCCGTTCGGCCTAGAGTTCCTTCTGGTTGGCGGCTTCACCGGCAGCGGGCTCTACTCCTCCGAGCACCTGAGGACCATCTACAGGTACGACGCGGCATCCGACACCTGGGTGGAGATGCCCTACTACCTCACGGAGGGCATGGCCAACCCTGTGGCCGTCGTCGTGGAGAGGAGAATGTTCGAGAACGCGAGGAGGAACAGCTACCGGTGATTCGATCGATCACGGAAATGCCTTAATTGATGGCGACTAACACCTGTGCGCATCTAGTCGTACCGCGTGCGTATGCTCATCCATGTGTTCAAAATGTAAACGATAACGCGTCCCGTATGCTAGCTACGTCGAATATGCTCTGCAAATAAAATTTTAGTGCGGCGATGTCTTCAATGGGCTACGTAAATTCGGCTGACCTTTTCAGGCAGTTGGGGAGATTCGCGGAAGTCGGCTTAAAAGGAACCAAATTATCCAAACAATGGGACGAAATTACCCTTTGAGTATTATGCCTCCTATATAAAGCGCCCCCCCCCCCGAAAGGACGCCAAGAGAGATTCCGGAAACATGAGGCTGCAGTGGGGTCTCTCGGCTCTGCTCCTCCTTCTTCCTTCGACCAACAGCCACTACTCCGGACACCATGACAGCCACGAGAGCGGCGAAGGCGGCGTTGGAGCTCCCGCTCCCGTCGGGGCGGACGGCGTCGCCACTGTGGCCTTTGATCGGAGCTGCCGGACTGGCCCCATCTCCTTCAACGGCGGAGGCGCCAGGGCGATCGACTTCGCCAGCCACGCGGGAGCGGGGCGGACGCCGCTGCGGCCGAACGGGCGTCTCTGCGGCTTCAGTCTGAACGCAAGTTCAACTTCTTTCGCTGTAGAGAATGAATACGAGACGGTCCACCTTCCAGATCGGCTCCTGCTCCAGGGTCAGACTCTCCTGCCCCGTGTTCGAGTTGTTCGGTCGGCGCTGCACCCGCAGGGGTCCCTTCCTGGCGCTCAACAGACACAGATACTGCGGCCGCCGGCCGCCGCCCACCGGAGAATATAGCGTTCCCTCGAACTCGGTGCAGAACATCTGGTTCTTCTCCGGCAGGCGGAGACACTCGCGTGGAAGAGGGTTCAGGTAAACGTTTTCAAAGTTCCCACATTTATAAATTAGAACTGACCTCTTTCTTTCGATCAAAGATGTCGCCTGACCTGCATCTCCTTCGGCGGCGGACCGAACCCCACCAACCCACCAACGCTGCCTCCTACGGCCAGTTCTCCGTTTCCGACTACGACGATGGCGCCGACCGCAGCCCCCACGACGACGGCGGCTCCAACGACGGCGGCCCCGACGACCACCGCAGCCCCCACGACAACGGCGGCTCCGACGACGACGGCGGCTCCGACGACGACTATGTCTGCTCTTGGGAGATGTGGTAACTTGAGAATGAAGGCAGAACGTGACTCTAGTAAAAATCTTTTCTTTATTAAAGTTTGTGGGAGAGCTCCTCTAAGACTTGGCAAGATTGTCGGCGGGGTAAACGCGGTCCGAGGAGAGATACCGTGGCAGGTATGGAAGACGTTATCACTTGAAAGAATGCTTCCGATTTCATATTCCGTTCTTTAGGTTGGACTTTCTCGCAGCTCGGTCTCCAACCCAGTCAGCGTCTTTTGTGGCGGTACTTTAATCAACGACATGTGGATAATAACTGCAGCCCACTGCACCGTGGGGTAAGACAATTCCCTAGTTCCAATCTAACAAATTCACAAGCAAAAAAGTGAATTCAGGGCCAGCGCCAGCTCTCTTTATGCTTACATTGGGCTGATGCTCAGGAGCAATCCATCGGAGGCCACCATCATTCAAATCCAGCAGTAATTGAAATCTACTCAGGAGCTAATGTCAATTGCGGTGAAAAACTTGACTATAGGAAATTCGAGCACCCGAACTACAACTCTGCGACGAGCAACTTTGACTTCTCCCTGCTGCGCCTCCCGTCCGCGCTGAACTTTGCCAACGCGGCCCTCAGGCAGGTGTCGCCCGCCTGCTGGCCGTCCATGGACGAGGTCCCCAATGCAGCGGTATTCGAACTAACTAATCTTACGTTACATGGAATCGTTGACAATTAACAGCCTTCTAGGCTCTGATATCCGGCTGGGGCGCCGTCCAGTTCCAGGGCCCCACCCAGCCGGACAACCTGCTGAAGGCCAACGTGAACATCATCGACATCCGCACGTGCAACTCGTCGGTCGGCTACGGCGGCATGCTCACCTCGGCGATGCTCTGCGCCGGGGTGTGGCCCGCCGGCGGCGTCGACACCTGCCAGGGAGACTCCGGCGGGCCGCTCGTCACCCTCGGCGCTTCGGGAAACTACGAGCTCGTCGGCGTCACCTCCTTTGGGATCGGGTGCGCCTTCGCCATGAAGCCGGGCGTCTACGCCGACGTCAGACGTAATTAAGGACTGGTCGTGTAGGTATGAGCACGTGACTGAAAACTTGCTTCATTCAGATGTCGTTGGATGGGTTGCCTCAACAACGGGATCGATGGAGTGCCCTAGGAGCTAGTCACAAACCACATTCCGCTTTATTAATTGGCTTCATTAATTAGCAATTATTTCGATAAATTCACGCTGTAACCACTCTAGAGCTGATTATCTAACAATATTATCGATCGATTAATTAGCTTTCGGCGATTTGGACTTGTAATGGAACAGTCTCATGAACATCTAGTTCGGAAATAAAAAGCTACTTAAATTTGTTCAACCTCATAATCGGAGCATACCTGTAGCATCCAAAAGCCTGCTTCGACTATGCTGATCAGACTGGCCCCGGCAAACAGGCCCATGGTTCCTCCTAGTTGATCATTAGAGCGTAAACTTAAAAAGTCTTGAATTGCCTCCGACACTCACCAATGGCTGCCAGCTGGTCTGCGAAGGTCACCCTGCGGTTCTTCTTGATCTGCATCACATTCGGGTCAATGATCTGCACCGTGAGCTTGGCGATGTCGCTCTGGTACTTCCTCTTGCACGTGAGCATTGCCTCGTCGGTAGGCAGACCGTAGGACATGTTGGTGATTCCGGAGTCCCTGAAGGTCTCGCGATCGAGCTCAAGGGTCTCGAAGCGGCGCTGGTAGTTGGCGTCACTCATTTCGTTGCGCCAGTAGGCCAGGGGGCTGTTGGTCTCCTGCCAGTCGCGCATCACGAGGTCGATGGTGGTCCAGTCGCCGTACCAGTTGCAGAGCGTGTCCACGTCCAAGTCGAACGTATTGATCTGCAAAGTTGATTGATTCGCCATGCACATGATAAACGAGCGTAGTTTAGTCAGTAGCCTAGTATACCTGAGTCTTGAACACAACCTCCTGGCAGTTTGCGAGACAGGTGCAGTTTTTCAGCGCCTGCTCGCTGTTCATGGCCACCTCGAAGCCGGCCAACTGGTTGTACATCTTCCCACTGAAGCCCCTGCGCACAGAGTTGCAGAACTCGAGCCCCGTGTAGTCCGCCTCACCGGGACCGAACGGAATCGGGTAGTCCCAGGGGATGCAGCCGGCGTCTTGGATGGCGTACTTCAGCCGGCACTCGAATTGGCACGACTTCTCGTTGTAACTCTTGAAGATGCTGTCTGGGTTCTGGATCGAGCAGAAAACATAAAGAAGTGGAAATACTTAACATTCCAGCCCCTACCGGTTGTTCGTCTGGAAAGAGGCATTTGCGGTCGGCGACCGGGAGCCTCTTGAAGCTCTCCGTGGCCACGTGCTGCACGGGCTCAATCTTTACAATGGCCTCCTGTCCCGCGAGCACCTCCAGGTGGTTGATTCGGACGTTGTAGTAGCTCAACCACTCATTGAAGGCAATCAGTGCGGAGCCCTTCTTGCTCGGAAAGGCCAGGACGTGATTCTTCAACGACCTAGGTCACGGGCACAACTAGAATTGTGAGCAAGTAAATAATAGGAAAAGGCTTGCACTTTCTTGTCA
>JAAUYK010086471.1_pt1 | contig 18914 bp, 13 predicted proteins | sample 7278021 | NCBI WGS metagenome assembly JAAUYK01 (sample SAMN14350223, study PRJNA611818) | marine sediment metagenome | isolation source: surface marine sediment (1.8m) | place: French Polynesia: Moorea | collected 2018-08
AAAGCCAATCTCTTTGAAAAGAGAGAGGTATTAGAGGGGCTTTTGGACGCTCCAAGACGATACTTTATCGTGTAAAGAATCCCCAACTTCTAAAGTTGGGGTAGTTCAATTCAATCAGCTTGCTAGCAATAGTGCTACTGCTTGCACTTCCCTGTCAACCATCCCAAGCAGAAATCGTTCGTATTATGGCTGCCAATACTTCTAGCGGTAACCAGCAAGCCTATGAAAATCCAGGTATTCGGATTTTTCAAGGCTTAAAGCCAGACATTGTTCTTATTCAAGAGTTCTCTTACGAGCAAGGAACCATCGAACAGCTCGTTGAAGATGCATTTGGTCCAGATGCATTTTTTTATAGGGAAGATACACAAGGGGATACAAGCAACCCTCTTCCTAATGGCATAGTTAGTCTATACCCCATAGTAGATACGGGTGAGATTGAGGACAATAATATCAGCAATCGGGATTTTCCCTGGGCAAAGATTGATATTCCTGGGGATACTGATTTGTGGGTTGTAAGCGTTCACTTTAAAGCAAGTAACGATTCAAAAAGTAGGAGGAATGCTCAGGCAAATAGCTTGATCGATGAGTTAAAAGATCTAGTTCCTCCTGAAGACTACTTAATCATTGGTGGAGATTTCAATACTTCAAACCGCTCCGAACAAGCCTTGAAATCTCTAAATACTTTGGTAAATACTTCTGGTCCCAACTATCCAGTAGATCGCTCTGGAGATCCTGATACCAATTCGAGTAGGAAAAAGCCATATGATGCTATCTATACTGATGTAGATTTAGAAGAGCAAGAGGTTCCAGTTGTAATTGGCAGTAACACTTTTCCCAATGGACTCGTATTTGATAGTCGGGTCTATTCTCCTCTCTCTGAAGTAACACCTATTCGGAAAGAGGATAGTGGCGCGCCAAATATGCAGCACATGGCGGTTGTTCGTGATTTTGATTTTTAGAATGATTGGCTTTTTTTTCTTTGATAACCATTAATTATATTTTTACAAGGAGGAATTTTGGTGATTATTTTAAAAAACTGTTTCTCAGCCTTAATCATAGGATGTTGGTTGTTCTTCAGTTGTACATTTACACCCTCAGCACTGGCGCAATCTACAGATATGCTAGAGATAGCTACATTCAACGTAGAATCCCCTCGTTTCTGTAACGGTGAGACTATTGTGGAAACCAATCCTCAGATAGTTAAAAAACGTTTTGAAGCATTGGCTGGACCTGCGCTTTGGGCATTATCAGAAGTCCCAGACAAAGATACCGCAGAGATATATGCTCAAGCTGCAAGTTATCCAGGTTCTGATTTCAAGGTCATAATGGGGACTAAAGGTAGGTGCCAAGATAAGCTAGCTATTCTTTACGATAACGAGCGTATGTCTATAGTTGGGAGAGAACAAGAACTGGTTGATGAGGTTGGAGGCGATCGCGATCCATTGGCTGTGCGCTTTAAATTAAGCGATGATACTGAATTCTGGGCGGTTGCCAATCATTTTGCAAGAGGTAATGAGGACTCTAGAAACAGTCAAGCAAAAAAACTGCGTGAGTGGATCGAGCGACAAACGCTTCCTGTAGTAGCTATGGGAGATTTTAATATGGACTACAGTGTCGATCCTTCTCTCAATAGTAGACGTCCTGAGGGTCAATGTCGGAATAGGGACTTGAACAAATTAGGAAATAAAGCCTACGAGACATTCACAACTTCTAGCGACATTAGATGGATTCAACCCAAATGCTTAAGTGATGGAACCTGTCCTATTGAAGGAACAGGTTGTTTCCTACCTTGCTTCAATAGCATCCTGGACTTTGTATTTCTCGGCGGTCTTGCTTCTTCTGATTGGCAAGGAACATCCGAAATTGGTTTCAAAGCAGATCGCGATTATTGCTCTTTAGATCCTGAAGGAGACACCGATCATCGTCCCGTATTAGCTACCTTGACTTACCCGATTCGAACAAGACCAATTATTATTCCTAATACTTCCGTAAAGATTGTAGAGATTTTCCCCAATCCATTGGGGAATAATCAAGTCGAGACACAAAATGAAGCTATTACTATCGAAAACCTCGGTACCGAAGCAGTAGATTTGTCAGGTTGGAAGTTCCGCGATGTGGCTAACCAAATGTGGAACCTTTCTGGAACAGTCGCTCCTGGAGAAAGAGTAGAGTTTCGCCGTAACGGGCAGTCAATGGCATTGAATAATAATGGAGATACTGTTGAACTGCTTGATGCCACCGGCAATATTGTTGATTTTGTAAAGTACGAGGAAACTTTTGAGGGTGAGATAATCGCCTTTTAAGGCTAAAACTAGCCAGGCTGTCACCTGGACAATCTGGCTCAAAACCCTATCTCCTATTCCTAATACCTAGTTCCAAAACGTCACTGGTTGTTTCTAATATCGTCAATGGAAAAAATGAGGTTAGAATTACCTTATTTTGTCGTAGAATTACATTCACCTAGTGATAATTTAAAGTCCTTGCAAAAAAAGATGCAAGAATACATAGAGAATGGGACAAAATTAGCATGGTTAATTAATCGTCAAGAGCAACAAGTCGAAATTTATAGACCAGAAAAACAAGTAGACATATTAAATAATCCTGAAACATTATCAGGAGAAGATGTGTTAGTGGATTTTGTCTTAGAATTAGAAAGAATCTGGTAATATATTAACCGAGAAATCACATTAAAAATTATAATGTCTACAGGGCTAATAATTCCATGAAAAAGGTACAAATTTACACCGACGGTGCTTGTTCTGGCAACCCAGGAAAAGGCGGTTACGGGATTATTTTAAGCTACAATGAACACAGAAAAGAACTCTCAGGAGGTTATCGTTTAACCACCAATAACCGCATGGAAATGATGGCCGCTATTATTGGCCTCGAAGCCCTAAATACACCCTGTGATGTTACTTTATATACTGATTCGCGTTACTTAGTCGATGCTATAACCAAAGGATGGGCAAAAAAATGGCAAGCCAATGATTGGCAAAGAAACAAAAAAGAACAAGCCAAAAATCCTGATTTATGGCAAAAATTATTGGACCTCTGTGAACAACATCAAGTAGAATTTATCTGGGTTAAAGGTCACGCCGGACACCCTGAAAACGAACAATGCGATCGCTTAGCAGTGGCCGCTTGTCAACAACTAGAATTATCTATTGATGCAGTTTATGAACAACAAGATTAAGTAATTTAACATTTTTGAAGATCAATGGATCAACGAAAAAAAGGAATTCCCTTGCTTGTACAATAAGATATAGAAGATTGGAAAAAAATTATGAACGATAATGCGACCTCTACTCAGCGAAACGCTGATAAAGTGGAAATCTCTATTAACATTGATGCAGAAGTTCTAGAACAAATCAAACACCTGACCAATGATCCTAGTCGCATTATTGAAACAGCGATTAAGCAATGGTTAAACGGGGAACGAAATAGAGATGATGACTTGACTCGTACCTTTCGTCGTAACCCTCCTTTACCACCGCGAGGAGAATGGAACGATTAACAGTTGAGGACGCAAGGTTTGCGTCCCGCTTTGATCCTAATTGGGGTTTCCAATAGTATGAATATTAAGGAAACTGGTGCTTCTGCTTTGTCTCAAGGGTAAACCACCCAAAATCAAAACTTGATCCCCTTGACTGACGAAATTTCGCTCTAATAATAAGGCTTCCATCTGTTTAAGTAATTCTTCTAGGGTTAGGTAATCGCATTCAAACAGAACTGGACGTACACCCCAAACTAGGTTAAGACGGTGATAAACTTCTATGCTAGGGGTCAAAGCCACCACAGGAACTTTGGGACGCTCAGCAGCAGCAAGTTTAGCGGAATATCCCGTTTCTGTAAAAGCTACAATACATTGTAGAGCCAGCACCTTATCAATGGAGTTGAGGGCCTCGGCTAAGGCATGAGCTTTATCTAGATTTCGTGGAGCATAATTAGTAAAGGTAATTTCCGACTCAATATCACGGGCAATACTCGCTAACATGGTCACCGCTTGCACAGGAAAGTCCCCCACAGCAGACTCTCCTGAGAGCATAACTGCATCGGTTCCATCAATGATAGCATTAGCCACATCGCTGGCCTCAGCGCGGGTAGGACGAGGGTTACGAATCATACTATCTAGCATTTGCGTCGCAGTAATCACAGGAATACCCTTTTGATTACACATCCGAATAATACGTTTTTGCAGTAGGGGAACCTTTTCGGGACGCATCTCCACCCCTAAGTCTCCACGGGCCACCATGATGGCATTACATTCATCGACTATTGCTTCTAAATGTTCGATGGCCTGGGGTTTTTCGATTTTTGCTAACACGGGAATGTCCACATTTCTCGCAGCTAAAAAGGCTTTGAGTGCTTGAATATCGGCTGCTTGACGAACAAAACTCAAGGAAATGATATCTACACCCTGAGAGATACCAAATTCCAAGTCTTTTTTATCCTTTTCGGTCATGGAAGGCAGTCGTAAATTCAGAGAGGGAAAGTTGACCCCTTTATGACTTTTGAGAATACCCCCTTCAACTACTTTACAAGTCACTGCTTTACCCTCGACGGTTTCCACGGTTAACTCTAGTAGACCATCGTCTAACAAAACTTGTGTCCCTGGTTGCGCTTCTTCGGCTACATAAGGATAATCGATCCCTACGGTGTTTTCTTGACCGTTCCATTCTTCTAAAGGAACGATAGTTAAAGAGGAACCTTCTGTTAAAGTCATGCCGTTATTAGGGATGTCTCCCACCCGAATTTTTGGCCCTTGTAAGTCTTGTAAAATGGTTAAGGGAAGGTCTAATTCTTGGGACAATTGACGCAGTAATTTGACCATTTTTCCATGATCTTCGTAGCTTCCGTGAGAAAAGTTTAATCTAGCTACGTTCATTCCTGCCAACATCATTTGACGCAATACATCGGCAGAATAACAAGCTGGTCCAATAGTGGCAACAATTTTGGTGCGAAAAGTTAACGGTTTCATAAGTTTCCTGATTTTTGCTTAAATTCTTTTTGTTTTGTAGTTTAAATTTTCTCACATAGATAAATAATTAATTCTGTTGAAATACTTTCTTTTTATTTTTTAGAGGAAAGTCAGAAGTAAGAATTAAGTTTTATTATCCATTATCCATTGTTCATTGTCCATTACTAAACTAACTTCTATTGAGACATTTTTTTTTAAACCACCTTAAAATAATATTAATTTTTTCTTGATTTGGCAATAAAAAATTATAATTTTAGTTATAAATTAATTCATTATTAATATATTCTTAACAAAACTATAAAAGCAAAGGTTAAGATTATTAAAAGTTTTAAATGGTTAATGACAAAAAATTTTATAATCGGGTAAATCTAGCAATTCTCATACTTGTGAGGTACAGAGTTTTCTAGTTTTAGGAGTTCGGAGTTCGGAATTCGGAGTTAGGAGTTCGGAGTTAGATATTAGGTGTACCTCATGAGTCCGAGAAAGGCTATATAAAAACTTATCATCTCCTAAATTTAAGGAGAAACGGAGGGAAAATGATTAAAAAAAATCCTGTCAAAGTTGAAGATGATCGCACTGGTTTAGAGATCCAAACTTTACGACGAGCAATTTTAGATAATCTCTTCTATATTCAAGGTAAATTTCCAGAAATTGCCACCAAAAATGACTTTTATTTAGCCTTAGCTTACACCGTCAGAGATCGCCTTCAACAAAGATGGTTAAACACCATACAAACTAAACTAGAAAAAGATGTAAAAAAAGTTTGTTACTTATCAGCAGAATTTTTAGTGGGACCACATTTAGAAAACAATTTAATTAATTTAGGTATTGCTGAAAAAGTAAAAGAAGCTGTAACAGCATCAGGTTTAAACATAAAAGAATTGATTGAAGCAGAAGAAGAACCTGGACTTGGTAATGGTGGTTTAGGACGTTTAGCTGCTTGTTATATGGACTCTTTATCCAGTTTAGAAGTACCGGCCATTGGTTATGGAATTCGCTACGAATTCGGCATTTTTGATCAGGAAATTAGAGACGGTTGGCAAGTAGAAATAACGGATAAATGGTTACAGTATGGAAACCCTTGGGAAATTTGTCGTCCTGAAGCTTCTGTTACTGTTAATTTTGGCGGTCATACTGAACCTTATGTCGATGGACATGATCAGTTTCATATCCGTTGGGTTCCCGAATATATAGTTAAAGGAATTCCCTATGATACCCCTATTACTGGTTATAAAGTTAACACAGTTAACACTATGAGATTATGGCGATCAGAAGCTTGTGAATCTTTCGATTTTCAACGCTTTAATGTGGGAGATTATTATGGGGCAGTGGATGATAAAGTTAGTTCAGAAAACCTGACAAAAGTTCTTTATCCTAACGATGAACAAATCGAAGGTAAAGAATTAAGATTAAAACAACAATACTTTTTTGTCTCTTGTTCTTTACAAGATATGATTCGGATTCATTTATTAAATAATCCAAATTTAGATAATTTTTATGAACAATGGGCAGTACAATTAAATGACACTCACCCGGCGGTTGCTGTAGCTGAATTAATGCGCTTATTGGTGGATATTTATGAATATGAATGGGGCAAAGCTTGGAATATTGTTGAGAAGACTTTTGCTTATACTAATCATACTTTATTACCAGAAGCATTGGAAAAATGGCCTATTGAAATTTTTGGTAATTTATTACCTCGTGTTCTCGAAATTATCTATGAAATTAATAGTCGTTTCTTAGATCAAGTTCGCATTAAATTTCCTAACGATGATAGCAAAATTTCTGCTCTTTCTATTATCGATGAAAGTGGGGAAAGATATGTCAGAATGGCGCATTTAGCTTGTATTGGTTCCCATCATATTAATGGGGTGGCTGAGTTACATTCCCAATTGGTAAAAGATACTATTCTTCACGACTTTTATCTACTTTGGCCTAAAAAATTTACCAATGTTACTAATGGTGTTACCCCTCGTCGTTGGGTGGTTCAAAGTAACCCTCGTTTGAGTGAATTAATTACTTCAAAAATTGGCGATAATTGGATTAATAATTTACAGGAATTAAAGAAATTAGAAAGCTACGCAGAAGATAAAACTTTCCGGAAGAAATGGCGAGAAGCTAAACAGGCGGTTAAAAAAGATTTAGCTAATCATATTCAACAAAAAGTAGGAATTGTTGTTAACCCTGAATCCTTATTTGATGTACAGGTGAAACGCATTCATGAATATAAACGGCAACATTTAAACGTCTTACACATTATTACTCTGTATAAGCGTCTTAAGAACGATCCTAACCTAGATGTTCCCCCCCGTACCTTCATTTTTGGTGGTAAAGCAGCCCCTGGTTATTTTATGGCCAAACGTATGATTAAATTGATCACAGCAGTAGGGGATGTGGTTAATAATGATGGAGATATAGGCGATCGTTTGAAGGTAATTTTCTTACCAGATTATAACGTTACCTTTGGTCAAAGAGTTTATCCGGCGGCTGATTTATCAGAACAAATTTCTACAGCAGGAAAAGAAGCATCTGGAACCGGAAATATGAAATTTTCTATGAATGGTGCCTTAACTATTGGTACATTAGACGGGGCAAACGTAGAAATTCGTGAAGAAGTTGGAGCCGAAAATTTCTTTTTATTCGGGTTAACAACTCCAGAAGTTTTAAACTTAAAAGCACAAGGTTATGTTCCTCGTCGGTATTATGCTTCTATTCCCGAATTAAGAGGAGTTTTAGACTTAATCGAGTCTGGATTCTTTTCTCATGGCGATCCCGAATTATTTAAGCCTATTGTAGATAATTTAATGTACGAAGATCCCTATCTTTTATTAGCGGATTATAAGTCTTATATTGAATGTCAAGATAAGGTTTCTCAAGCTTATAAAGACCAGGAAAATTGGAGTAAAATGTCTATTTTGAATGTGGCTAGAATGGGTAAATTTTCCAGTGATCGCTCCATAAAAGATTATTGTGATAAGATTTGGAATGCTTCTCCGGTTCCCATTAAACTCAAAGATTATGTCCAAAAAGACGCACAACTCAGTGTCAATAAATTCTAAGATATATTGATGTTAAAGGGAAGATTTTATCGTTATATTACGCTATATTGTTACCAAGGCCAACAAAATTAACTTTCCATGACTGAAACTACTAAACCCCTTACCCATAAAAAAATTGGTGTCGCTGTCATCTATAATGACACTGGTTTAATTTTAATAGATCGTCGTCCTGATAAAGGTTTATTAGGAGGTTTATGGGAGTTTCCTGGGGGAAAAATAGAACCAGGTGAAACAGTAGAAGATTGTATCAAACGAGAGATTAAAGAAGAGATTGATATTGATATTGAAGTCGGAGAAAATCTAGTTAATTTAGAGCATACTTATACTGATTTTAAAGTAACTTTATGTGTTCATATTTGTCGCTATTTAAGAGGGGAACCCAAACCCATCGAATGTCAGGAAATACGTTGGGTAACTTTAAAAGAAATTGATAAGTTTACTTTTCCTGAAGCCAATATAAAGATCATTGAGATGTTGAAAAATAGATAAAAAATAATAGTAGGGTTCAACGGCCGTTGAACCCTACAAATATATAGCAATCAAGAATGAACTATTACAAAATAAGCAAAAAAATTTAAACTAGAATGAAATAATTAGAAGCAATTGATTTTATTCCCAATAGTAAAATAGGACAATTAACAATGAATTTAATCAAAGATAGAGCTAAAAATTTATTGGTAAAACTAAAACAAAAAAAATGGATGTATTTACATAAAAAATTAATTTCTATTGGCTTAATTTTATTAATTTATGTACTAATTTTATGGGGTAATTTCACAATATTCACAGTTAACTCTTTTGCGCAACCTTTACAAGAATTTTCCAGAATAAACGCTCTTGATAATACCCTGTCCTTAACCACAGAGTTTAAAAATAATATTTGTTGGAATGTTGATGAATGTAAGATTGCCTCAAACAGAACCCAAAATGATGACGTAATTAGTGAAACAACAGATTTAAGAAATATAATAGAACACCAAATACAATTTATTCGGGATCTTAGAAAAATTTATGGTAAGGACTCTTGGTCTAGATTAACTATAATTTTATTTATGACAATTGGACCTATAAAAATTATTCCAGTGTTTGCCAGACTGACTAAAAATGCTAGCAAACAAGTCAGAATTCAGTTAGCTATCAGAAGTTTTATTTTATCAACTTTATCTATTATTATAGTTGCTTTAACCAGTGAAAATCTTTTAAATAAATACAAAATTAGTCTCAGTTCTTTAATGGTAGCCGCAGGAATTGTTTTATTTTTACTTTCCCTAAAAATGCTTTTACAACAATATGATCCTCAAACAAATAATTCTTTTCCTATACCAGAAAATCCCTTGACAGCATTAGTTTCCCCACTTACTTTTCCGACAATTTTAACTCCTCAAGGTATAGCATTAGTAATGATATCTATGACTGTAGCACAAAGACTTGACAATAATGTTTATAAAATTTTGGGATTAATTATGGTTATAATGATTCTTAACTTACTCTCTATGCTATACGCAAGACAAATTTTAACTGTTCTTCAACCGACATTACTACAAATTTTAAGTTTAATTTTAAGTATTATTCAGTTAGCCTTAGCTATCTCTTTTATGTTTTCGGGAATTACCTTACAAATACTAACTATTAATTTTATTCTTCAACAATAATATTAGATAATTGACTTGACACAAACAATGAATAGAAGTACCCTTATTCTATTCTTTAACTTGTTTAGTTTCATTACATAACCTAGCTAATAATTTTACTCCATTTATAACAATAAATTGGCTCTAATTAATTCTAAAAATGTCTTTAAATCGTCGTCAATTTTTAAGCGCATCTCTGGGAAGTTTAAGCCTTTTAACTTCTCTTTATTTTACAGCATCTGCTCAAAATGCTTCTCTTATTAAACCCCGAAAACTTAAACCAGGTTCAGGAGTTGGCTTAGTTAGTCCAGCAGGAAAAACTTATATTACAGAACAGATTGATATTGTACAAGATGCCATCAAAGCATTAGGATTAGTCCCTTATTTAGGTAATCATGTTTTAGATCAATATGGTTATTTTGCAGGAAAAGATCGAGATCGTGCCGATGATATTAACCAGTTTTTTGCCGACCCAAAAATTGACTTATTATTACCCATTCGTGGTGGTTGGGGATGCGCTCGAATTTTACCTTATTTAGACTATAATGTAATTAGAAATAACCCTAAAATTATTGTTGGTTTTAGTGATATAACAGTCTTATTAATGGCCATTTATACCAAATCAGGATTAGTAACCTTTCATGGTCCCAATGGTTTTAGTTCTTGGCGACCAAAACAAGTAAATTCTTTCAAACAAGCATTATTTACTGAACAAAAAATTAGCTTTCAAAATGAACGAGATACTGATGATAATAACCGCTTAATGCAAGTAAAAAATAGAATAAAAACAATCAACTCAGGAACAGCCAGAGGAAAAATAATAGGTGGAAACTTATCAGTTTTATCAGCAATTATTGGTTCTCCTTATGTACCAGATTTTAGAGGACATATTTTATTCATTGAAGATGTTGGAGAAGATATTTACCGTATTGATCGCATGATGACTCACTTAAAAATAGCTGGAATTTTAGATAAAATATCGGGGTTTATTTTTGGTCAGTGTACCAAATGTTTACCTAGTGGTGGTTATGCTTCTTTAACCTTAGAACAAGTTATAAATGACCATATCAAACCATTAGAAATTCCAGCTTGGATGGGCGCACAAATTGGACATATTGAACCAATTTTAACCTTTCCTATGGGAGTAGAAGTGGAAATTAATGCCAATACAGGAACAATTAACTATTTAGAATCAGGGGTTATTAATGGATAATGGATAATGGACAATAGATAATTAATTAAGTCTGGATAAAACCTCTTCTTTCAAAGATGGATAAGAATGCGCTTTTTGCTAATTCTCCCCATCCCCCAGTCTCACCCTGCCATATCTGCTATGATGATATAGACCCTGTATCCCATGATATAAATATTCTCAATTCAACTTTAAGCAGCCTTTAACCCTTATGTGCTACAATTTTTAAAGATTTTGCCATTGAGTCGGAACAAGGCACATCAAAAGCGATTATAAGGAAACTCCATGACCACAAAAAGTAATTACGGTGCAGAACAAATACAAGTTCTCGAAGGGTTAGAACCGGTTCGCAAACGTCCAGGGATGTACATTGGAACCACAGGGCCCAGAGGACTTCACCACCTCGTCTACGAAGTCGTGGATAATTCCATTGATGAAGCCTTGGCTGGTTATTGCACCCATATCGAAGTTGATATTAACGCCGATGGTTCAATAACTGTTACTGACGATGGCCGTGGCATCCCTACAGACGTTCATCCTACCACGGGTAAGTCAGCTTTAGAAACTGTCATGACTGTCCTTCATGCCGGGGGAAAATTTGGAGGGGGTGGTTATAAGGTTTCGGGAGGTTTACACGGGGTTGGTATTTCCGTTGTTAACGCATTATCTGAATGGGTTCTTGTTAATGTTTGGCGTAATAATAATATTCATACCCAACGTTATGAAAGGGGAGTTCCTCTTGGTTCATTAGACACAAAACCGGATAAAAAACATTCAACTGGAACCTCTGTTTCTTTTCTCCCTGATATTCAAATATTTTCAGGAGGAATTGAGTTTGATTATAATACTTTGGCTGGAAGATTAAAAGAATTAGCCTATCTCAATGCCGGGGTGAAAATAACATTTACTGATCATAGAAAAGAAGAACCTTATAGTGAAACTTATTGCTATGAAGGAGGGATTAAAGAATATGTCACTTATATGTGTCGAGATAAAGATCCTTTACACAAAGATATTATTTATGTTTCAGGAGAAAAGAACGGGACACAAGTTGAAGTTGCTTTACTCTGGTGTGTAGATGCTTACAGCGATAACTTATTAGGATTTGCCAATAACATTCGCACCATTGATGGAGGAACACATTTAGAAGGGTTAAAAACAGTTCTCACTCGTACCATGAATAATGTTGCTAGAAAACGCAACAAATTAAAAGATAATGATTCTAATTTAGGGGGTGAAAATGTTAGGGAAGGTCTAACAGGAGTGATTTCTGTTAAGGTTCCCGAGCCGGAATTTGAAGGGCAAACAAAGACGAAATTAGGGAATACAGAAGTTAGAGGTATTGTAGATTCCTTAGTAGGGGAAGTGTTAACCGAATACTTAGAATTTAATCCCCAAGTTGCTGATAATATTATTGAAAAAGCTGTACAGGCTTTTAAAGCAGCAGAAGCAGCGAGAAGGGCCCGTGAATTAGTTCGTCGTAAGTCCGTTTTAGAATCTTCTCCCTTACCCGGAAAATTAGCAGATTGTAGTAGTAGAGATCCCGAAGAATCAGAGATTTTCTTAGTAGAAGGAGACTCTGCTGGAGGTTCAGCAAAACAAGGAAGAGATCGACGGTTTCAAGCTATTTTGCCACTCAGAGGTAAAATTATTAATATTGAAAAAACCGATGATGCTAAAATCTACAAAAATAACGAAATTCAATCCTTAATTACTGCTCTAGGTTTAGGTATAAAAGGAGAAGAATTTGATTCAGCACAATTGCGTTATCATCGTATTGTAATTATGACCGATGCTGACGTAGATGGGGCTCATATTCGGACTCTGTTATTAACCTTTTTCTATCGTTATCAACGGGCATTAGTTGACCAAGGATATGTTTATATTGCTTGTCCTCCCTTGTATAAAGTAGAGAGAGGACGAAACCATGTTTATTGTTACAATGAACGACAATTACAAGAACATATTAATAGTCTTCCTACTAATGCAAATTACACGATTCAAAGGTTTAAAGGGTTAGGAGAAATGATGCCAACCCAACTGTGGGAAACTACCATGAACCCAGAAACTCGTAGCATGAAACAAGTAGAAATAGAAGACGCTGCCGAAGCCGATCGCATCTTTACTATTTTAATGGGCGATCGTGTTGCCCCCAGACGGGAATTTATCGAAACTTACGGACCAAAATTGAACTTAACGGATCTCGATATTTAATCGTTACTCTAGCAAGTTAAACTGCTTTGGTAGAGATTTTGCCTTGAATATCTCTACCAAATTTTATTTTCTAACTTCCGACAATTAACTCTATGAAGATTAAATCAGGTTTACTTTGGTTTTGTGCGTTAGTCTTGACTGTTTTTCTGAGCTTAACTACTTTTAATCTACCCGCTCATGCTTTTTCCTCCTCAGATTATGACCATTTGTTGCAAACAAATGAATGTAATGGATGCGATCTCACAGGGGCAGATTTATCTGGAAAAGATTTATATGGTAGCGTACTGATTGGTGCAGATCTATCAGGAGCAGATTTATCTGATTCACTATTGATAGAGGCTAAACTAGCAGGGGCCAATCTTACTGGAGCAAATCTCTCTTATGCAGAGTTATCAGGTGTTAAACTATCCGATGCTGATTTAACTGGTGCCGATCTTTCTGATGCTAAACTATCTAATGCTGAAATGGACCACGCCACTTTATCAGAAGCTATCCTTACTGCGGCGGATCTTGAAGGTGCTATTCTTATTGAGGCTGATTTAATTGGTGCGATCGCTCAATCTGCCAACTTTGATCAAGCAATTTTGTCTGGTTCTAATTTGTCCAGTGCTGATTTTGAAGGTTCATCGATGAGAGACATAACACTTTCAAATGCTATCTTGACAGAGGCAAATTTCTCGGTTGTAGATTTATTTCGTGCAAGAATGCCTAATGACACCATCTACCGTGGAGATGTGTCTAAGTTTGGGGCTTATCAATAACCGAAGTAGTTTATTAAGTTATTCAGAAAATTATTACACTCTATCTTCCCATCGTTACCCAAGAGTGGGATGATAAATACAAACCTTGGGGCAAATCACAGACCAGGAGTTGCCCACTCCACACTGATTGTTGTCTTATCGTAGTTTATTTCAAGAAAAATTATGGTTGCTGCCACCCAGTCACTTCAAGAACTTTCTATTAATTCTATTCGTTTTTTAGCAGTTGACGCTGTAGAAAAAGCTAAATCAGGACACCCCGGACTGCCTATGGGTGCGGCTCCCATGGCCTATGTCCTCTGGAATCAGTTCATGCGGTTTAACCCCAAAAACCCCAAATGGTTTAACCGCGATCGCTTCATCCTATCTGCTGGTCATGGCTGTATGTTACAGTACGCCTTACTATATTTGACCGGTTACGATAGTGTCACCATCGAAGACATTAAACAGTTCCGTCAATGGGGATCGAAAACCCCTGGACACCCAGAAAACTTTGAAACCGAAGGGGTAGAAGTTACCACCGGACCTTTAGGACAAGGGATCGCTAATGGAGTAGGTTTAGCCGTAGCAGAAGCCCATTTAGCAGCTACTTTTAACAAACCCGATGCCACCATCGTTGACCATTACACCTATGTTATTTTAGGGGATGGTTGCAATATGGAAGGTGTGGCCGGTGAAGCTTGTTCTATTGCTGGACACTGGGGTTTAGGCAAACTGATCGCTCTTTATGATGATAACCACATTTCTATTGATGGTTCTACAGATGTAGCCTTTACCGAAGATGTATCCAAACGCTTTGAAGCTTACGGTTGGCACGTTCTCCATGTACCAAATGGTAACACCGATTTAGATGCTATTGCTAAGGCCATCGAAGAGGCGAAAAAAGTCACCGATAAGCCTACGATGATCAAGGTTACCACCACAATCGGTTATGGTTCTCCCAACAAACAAGACACCGCCGGTGTTCACGGTGCTGCTTTAGGTACGGATGAAGTGGCTTTAACCCGTAAAAACTTAGGATGGAACTATGAACCCTTCGATATTCCCCAAGATGTTCTTAGCCACATGAATAAGGCTGAACAGGGTGCTAGTTATGAAGCTGAATGGGATCAAGCGTTTGCAGCTTATAAGGCTAAATATCCCGCAGAAGCGGCTGAGTTTGAACGTTATTTAAGTGGTCAACTTCCCGATGGTTGGGATAAGGACTTACCTAAGTTTACTCCTGATGATGATGGACTACCTACTCGGAAGCATTCCGCCGCTATCCTCAACATCTTAGCTCCTGTGTTACCTGAGTTAATTGGTGGTTCTGCTGATTTAACCCACTCTAACTTAACAGAATTAAAAGTTTCTGGGGACTTCCAAAAAGGAGAGTATGCTAACCGTAACGTCCACTTTGGGGTGCGTGAGCATGGTATGGGTGCTATCTGTAACGGAATCTCTTTACATGGTTCAGGTTTAATTCCTTACGGTGCTACTTTCTTAATCTTTACTGATTATATGCGGGCTTCTATCCGTTTATCAGCTTTGTCTCAAGTTGGTGCTATCTGGGTTATGACTCACGACTCCATTGGACAAGGTGAAGATGGTCCTACTCACCAACCTGTAGAGGTTTTGGCTTCTTTACGAGCTATTCCTGATTTAACTGTTTTTCGTCCTGCTGATGGAAATGAGTGTTCTGGAGCTTATAAGGTAGCGGTTGAGAAAGCGAAAGCTCATGCTCCTAGTTTATTAGCCTTTACCCGTCAGAAAGTGCCTAACCTCCCTGGAACTTCTATGGAAGGAGTGGCTAAGGGTGCTTACCCTATTGTTGACTGTGATGGAACTCCTGATATTATCCTCATGGGAACCGGTTCAGAAGTCAGTCTTTGTGTGGCTGCTGCTGAAAAATTAACTGGCGAAGGTAAGAAAGTTCGCGTGGTTTCTATGCCTTCTTGGGAGTTATTTGAAGCGCAAGACGAAGCTTATAAGGAGTCTGTTTTCCCCAAAGCTGTAACCAAGCGTTTATCTGTGGAAGCTGGTGTTAGCTTTGGTTGGTCAAAATACGTTGGACCTGAAGGCTATAGCGTCAGTATTGATACTTTTGGTGCTTCTGCTCCTGGTGGAACTTGTATGGAAAAATTCGGCTTTAGTGTTGATAATGTTTTGGCTAAAGCTAAGGCTGTTTTAGGTTAATTAATGCCTAATTACTATTATTAATTAATCAAAGCCCTCTGAATGTTTAGGGGGTTTTTTCTTGTTTATTTTTTCATTTATTATAGCGTTTCTCGGACTCATGAGGTACACCGAACTCCTGCCTCCTGCCCCCTGCCTCCTGCCTCAAAGAGATAACCTATGTACCTCACAAGTATGAGAAGTGCTATATATAGCAGGAGGCAGTAGCCAAAAATATTGCTGCTATTTATTATTTAACTCTGCATGAAAAATAAAAAGAATTGGGGGAGGTTCATATGGGAAAAATTCCTCCCCTCAACGCTTGAACAGGTGCCGAGTTAGATTGACCCTGGATGTTTTTTCTTTGTTCCCATTCTCAGTTATCAGTTACCAGTGAGCAGTGAGCAGTTACCACTTGTAAGAACTTATTGGCAAGAAATGTAAAAAAAACTTGCTTTTGCTTGACTTGACATGATATTCTATAAATAGTGGAAAAGGCGTGCGCTTACAAAACCCCTAGTTAAGTCCGAGAAGTAGCAAAAAGAAACAGTATTTTTCAATTCCCAATATTCCCCTTTGAAAAGCGATCGCTGCTTAGATGGAGTAGTATATCAGTATTTAATTATTTCTAAATTCTGCATCCTACATTCAGTTGGAGTTTGTAGCTACAATCTAGGTGAAACTGTAGACTGTTATAACGATGGAGAATTTTAAGGGTATTTTGGAGAGTATTACCGAGACAATGAAAAGTCTTGTCTCGTTGGTACAGATGGTAGCAGAGTTGATACGGGAAAAGAAATGGGTTGAGTTAATCTGCTTAATTTTAGCGGTTATTATTGTTGGTTGGGTTTCACGGGAACCTATTAAAAGTATTTTCGGGATACAAGAATATCCTCAATGGTTTATCTGGGGATGTTTGGGATTAATACTATTATTTTGTGTTGCGGTATTGATTGCAGTTTTTAATAAACCGAAACTGATCTCAGATGGTCCAGTTGAAGAACAAGTTGCTATTAAAGGGTTACGTCCCTTTACACAAAAGGATGCTGAAGTTTTTAGTAAGTTGGAACGAAATAAAAGTATTAATGCTTGTTTATCTATGTTGCAAGATAGAGAGTTTCGCATTGGTATTTTATGGGGAGAGTCTGGGTGTGGAAAAAGTTCTTTTATTCAAGCGGGTTTAATGTCAAAATTGACCACAGAAGAAAGTCAGTATCGAGGTATATATATTAAATTTAGTGATAAAAATCCTCTAGAAAAGGTTAAAAAAGAAATTATTAGGGATTTAAAGTTAAATATTCAAGAGGCTGAAAATTTAGATTTTTTAGGAGTTTGTGAACAAGGAATTAAAACAGTTGGGAAACCTTTGATACTTTTCTTTGATCAGTTTGAGCAAGTTTTTGTCCATCGTTATAAATTTCCTGATGTTTATGAACAATTTCTTGACAGTTTAAAACAGTGGTATGAGCAAGATCAAATTGATGTCAAAATTTTGATGTGTTTACGCTCAGATTTATTTTATTTTCAATCGGATATTCAACATAAGCTAGATTATCCCCTTTATTCTTCTAATAGTTTTGAGTTAAAAAAGTTTTCTGCTGAAGAAGCAACCAATATTCTAGAAACGATTGCGAAGATAGAAAATATAGACTTTGAACGGGACTATATAAAATATCTTTTTGAAACAAACTTTATGGGAAAAGATACTCTAATTTCACCTGTTGACTTACAAATACTATCCTTAGTTATTAGTAGTCAGAAGATATCAGAAAAAAGAGCCTTTAAAAAGACTGCAATGCAAAAAATAGGAGAGGTAGAAGGATTATTATATCAATATTTAGAAGAGCAATTAAAATTGCGAGAAAAATCAACACCCACATCCCAAACAGAAAAATTAATGAAGGTTTTATTAGAATTTGTAGATGGGAATGAGTTGACTAGATCGGGTGCTTTGACTATCAAAGAGTTACAAGAAAAGTTAAAAATAATACCACCTCAAGAAATCAGTGAAGCCATTAAATGGTTGGCTTTAGAGCGATTAATTACTCCTATTCAACAAGAAGAAAAAACCGCCTACGAATTAGCACATGAGAAGATGATTCCTGCGGTGATGAAACTGTCAGGGAAGATTTTACCGAAAGCTTATAAAGCCAATGATTTACTCAATAAAAAGGTGAGAGTGTGGATGGAAAATAATTATAGTTCTCGGTATTTATTGGGAATAAGAGAATTATGGTTGATTGAATCCCATAAACGGTATTTAATCTGGGGAAATAAAGAACGACAAAAACAAAAATTTTTGCAACAAAGTAAACGACGACTGTATCGAAACTTGGGTATTTTGGGGACAATCTTACTGTTATTGATGACAGGGTGGGGATTGTTGCACTATACCACCCCCGGACAACTATGGCAGATTCGGCAAGATTTGGCTTATTGGAGTGAAAAAGTACGAGATGATAATTATCAGTCAAAAGCAGCCATTGCTTTCGCTAAAAATGGAGAAATAAAGCAGATGAAGGCACTATTAGACGAGATAGATGATTCCGACTCCAAAGCCTGGGCATTAACAGAGATCGCCGAAGCCTCCAGTGAACTATCAGACAGCACAGAAGCAGTTACCCTCTTAAAACAAGCTCTGACTCTTGCGCAACAGATAGATTCTTCCCACTCCAAAGCCAGAGCATTAAGAGCGATCGCCGAAGCTTACATTAAACTATCAGACAGCACAGAAGCAGTTACCCTCTTAAAACAAGCTCTGACTCTTGCGCAACAGATATATGATTCCGACTCCAAAGCCTGGGCATTAACAGAGATTGCCGAAGCCTCCAGTGAACTATCAGACAGCACAGAAGCAGTTACCCTCTTAAAACAAGCTCTGACTGTTGCGCAACAGATAGATGATTCCGACAACAAAGCCAGAGCATT
>JAAUYK010147882.1_pt1 | contig 18898 bp, 12 predicted proteins | sample 7278021 | NCBI WGS metagenome assembly JAAUYK01 (sample SAMN14350223, study PRJNA611818) | marine sediment metagenome | isolation source: surface marine sediment (1.8m) | place: French Polynesia: Moorea | collected 2018-08
ACAAATATACCCTGATTTGGCTACTGTCAAAAAGGTTTGTCTTGGGGCAATTGATAGTGACATTCAAGCTTATTTACCTGGTCTATTGAAGGCCATGGCCAGCAATGGGCTAAAAAGTAAAAATCAATTGGTTGCGATCATCGCAACCATCTATGCTGAGACAGGTGGGTTTAACTTCAAAATCAGGGAAATTGGGGGAAATTCTAAACGCTATAGTCCTTTTTACGGTAGAGGCCCCATACAATTCACGTGGGAAGATAATTACCGCGCTTTAGGCAAGCTTATAGGTGAAGATTTGGTTAGTAATCCTGACCGTGTTTTAGAACCAGAGATAGGAACTTTAGCTTTAATTAAATACTGGAAAGCCGAGGGGGGATTAGGAAGAAAGCAGTTAGTCTCTTACGCAGAGTCGGGTAACTGGACGGCCGTAAGAAGGGCAGTAAATGGTGGTACTAATGGGATGCAAAAGTTTCTTAAAGCAGTTGAAAGAGGGGTCAAATATTTTCAGTCTGGAGTTGACCCCAATGCTGCTGGTTTAGAAATTGCTCCTGGTTCTGCTGGTCTTAGTGATGCTGATGCCGGAGGGGGTACTTCTCAAACTTTTAGTAGCCTTAATCCTAAAACTGCTGTTGATGCGATTCAAATGGCCTTGGGGCTATCGCAAATGTATCGATACAGCATTCGATTTTCGGCTTTGGTTAATGTCCTAGCTAAACCAGAAGTGCTTAAATTGAGGGCTGGCGTTACTTTTGAAGCGAAAAATTTAGGGGGGCTGGCTGACTTTCTTGATGGGGAGTACAAAGTGGATGAAATTCAGTTTATCGGTGGTGACACCCTAACGGCTCGTATTTTAGCTGAAATGCCAGACCCTGACGTTCCTCCTCCTCAAATATACCGAGGGGATACTTCTCAGTCTTTGACTAATCCTGGTTTACCTGCGCCTGAAGCTGGTGATATTCCTGGGCATATCTGGGCTGCTGCTAAAAAGGCTTGGGATGAAAAGAGAAGTAGTAAAAGTGGTCCAGGCGGTGGGAACATTGCCTGTGCGTATGCAGTGAATAGATTTTGCTTAATGCCTGCTGGTATTAAACCTTTAGGGGGTGGTGAGTTTGGCAGTAATGCAGTAGTAGGTTGTGTTGCTGATCTTAAAAAAGGGAGAGGACAGAAAATATCACCCCAAGAAGCCGTCCCTGGAGACATTTGGGCAGACTATCGCGCCAATCAGCATATAGGTATCGTTGCTGCCCCAGGGGCTACTCATATATTGTCTAATAGTTCCAGAAATGGAGCGTTTTTGTGGCACACCACTCTTGAATCAATAGATTCGTACTATGGGGGAACAAGTTCTCATATATATCGTGTTTTGAGTTGAAATTAAGATTATTTTGACGAAACTTTCTGATTGGAAAATTAACGGAAGCCTTAGCCAGAGAGAATTAGGGTTAATTTTTGCAGTTGCTTTGCTGGGTCCAATCTCTCTGAAGCTTATTTGAAGGGTATTTTTAGGCAATTGCACTTATGTTTTGATTATATTGCGATCGCCAAAATCAAACAATAGCTTACATGGACACAAAGACTTTAGCTTGATTGACAAAACCTTAATTAGAAGAGATAGTTTTTGGTTCATTCCAGGGAATAGCATAGCTTAATATGGCTTCAAAATGGGATAATTCATTGCTGATACAATCCTCTTTCCATGAAATAAAGCCATTTTGTTCTTTTCCTTGCTCATTAACTAACATTTTAGTAGCAAAATAATTTTTAGCAACTAAAAAATTTGAATATTCCCACTTAAACTCTAATTCTTTTAATTTATGTTTTAAGACATAAAATACCTCAATTCCATCATTCGTTTGTTGGTTGAAAACCTCTTTTATATCTTCAGAAAGATTATCAACAATAAATATCCTTCTAACTGAGACTTTTCGCTTAACTAAATCTTGATTAATCTTTCTAAACCTACAACCAAGCTCACTTTTCCACCAATTGATAATATCTCCACTACTTACCGCACATATTTGACTATTAGGCTTTATTATTTTAAGTAAGTCGATTGTTTTCTGAAATCTTAGCTCTCCGTAACATTCAATTGTGTGATCTGGAATAATATTTCTGACCTCACTTATAGAAGTTATTTTACGTTGGATGATATTTTTAATTGCAGATACATAAGCTTGAAAAGCTGCCGTTATAGAGTCTTTGTGAGTTTCTTCACCATAGTAAAAATTATTGTTATATAACAACAGAATAGTAGCACCCATTCGATTATCTGAACCCTTGTATACATTTTGTAAATCTACTCGATAAAGCTTATGAATATATGGTTTTTTGCCTAATGATTGAAATGCACCATTTACGCAATCTCGTAAAGCTTTACCTAATGTTTCAATTGAACCGACTCCTGAAGCAAAGCTCGTATATTCTTGATTTAATTTAGGGTTCCATAATGTTACTTCTGCTTGACTAACTTCATTATAATGACAATACACTTTAAAATCTTGAATATGCCAATCTGCTATACTTAACTCTGTTTTTTGGGCAGCAAAAGATGATTCTACCTCTATTGCTTTTCTCAATTCTTTTTTTTGCTCAGCTTCAAACTTTTTATGTCCTGTAAAGTTTAAATCATCTCTTTCATGAGCAATAAAGTGATCTATCTCATTAATCCAAAAATCAATGAGTGGTATATTGATTGAGTAATTCAAGATTCGTTTAATCTCTTTAAGATCAGAACAGTTTAATGTTATATGAGTAGACAGTTTACTATATGTGTTAATTTCCTTTTTAATGTCAATTGCCTTTTTAATATCTAATTTACCGGATTTAATGGCTTCAGTTCCTTCCAACTCATCTAAGATTTTTTGAATATTTCCTTGTTGTATAATTTCATGATATCTCAAACGAATATCTTTAAGTATTTTATATTCTTTTCCCTTTAGCTCATCAATTTTTTCATTAATATCTGACATTTCACTGGCATGATACCATTCTCTGACAATTTGCTCATAACTCAAACCTTCATCAAATCGATATTCTAAAATTTGAAAATCTTGTTCAGGTAATCTATCTAAAGTATATCGAATAACCTTCAAATTTTTAATAACATGATCAAAAGGGATGCTAAATTTTTCCAATTTTTCTTCTTGCTGATAACATTGATCGTTTAGCTTTAACATTTGCTCAAAACAAACCTTTCTTAAGGTAGCAGAAGTGGCATTTTTAAGATTATTACTATGATCAAGATTTGAGTTAATTTCATAAATCGCTTGCTCAAGAATTTTAGCGGGAGTAAAATCTTTTGTCTTAAGTTGTTTCAAGATTCTGGAGATAAACGCAAATAAAGAGCGAGCAATAGCGTGTTCTCCTTCTAAAATAAATCGGAAATATTCATAGTTTTTGTGATTCTTAGTTAAATAATTTGTCTTCGGAGGAACTGATACAGTTCGTTCAGTTTTATTCAAAGAATCTAGAATTTTAATCAGACGACGCTCTTTTCCTCTAGTTGCTCCGACAATATTAAACTTTTTATAAACTTCTCCCATACATTTCTGGCAAGCATTTTCACTAGTTTCTAGTTCTGCCGCAATTTGTCGATAATCTTTTTTGTCAACAATTCGTCCAAACAAGATTTCCGTCTGCTGTTTTGTTAATTCATACTCCTTGGCAATATGATCAAGCGTTTCGGTGCTAAATATAAACATTTTCTTAATTTTTAATGTAACCAATTTTACAAAATATTATCCAGTGGTCAATCTAGTATTGAGTTACTGAGTTACTGAGGCAGTTTAAACTATTGTACACCACTTATTGACCTTATCATAATCATAATGAGTCAAGTTAAAGACTTTCCATCCAAGGAAGAACGATCGCTGAATTAAGAGAGTTAACAACTATCTTTAATCTTTCAGGACTAAAAGAGGCAACATTTCTATTGCTCCCTATTAAAACAAGAATCTCTCTGGTACTTTACTAATGGCAAAAAATTATCTGAAAGCTTCAGCTAAGACACTTTCCACGGTGGCAGGCCCCTTTGGGGCCCCTTTTGAATTTCTCCTGAGTCTCTATGAAGATGAACAAACACAAAGACGCGAAGCTCAATTAGATTCAATGCTCCTTGAAGGGCAAAGCTTAACCCGTGAAACCCTTGAGGAAATATTTCAAACTAGAGGTGAAATAAAGCAGTTAAGGGAACAATTTATTCTAGGAATGCAAGCTTGTCTTTGTATCCTAGCTCAAAATAGAGAATTATTATCTAGTCCTGAAAAAATAGAACAAAAGCTTCCTTTTCTGATTGAACCACAGAAGAAACAACTCGAAGACAGTGGATTTGTTACGGAGGAAGTTTTAGCTGATGAACTCTACAAGTATTATGAAAGAGATCCCAGACTTTTTTTAACACATATTAGTCCTGATTTTCCTATAGGAGAACTTCGTACCTATGAAGCTTTAGAAGTGATTATTTCTGACTTTTTAACCAGATGTTCTGGTCAAGCAGTAAATCAACAAGTTAAAATCTTTAACACCTTAAGCAAAAAAAATCCAGGAAGTCAACTTTTACGGGTCAAAACGCTGATGCTTCAAGAGCAAGTTCTTAACCAAATAGGAGGGGGAGAAAAGATTCATGGCTAGTGAATTTCAGGATTGTCTAGAAAAACTAGAGTTTAAAGAAAAGGATATTGAAGAAGTAATTTTAAATGAACTTTTATCAGTCTATACTTATCCAAATCCATTTATCCATGATCTAAAATGGGGAGGTTTTGACATTACAGATTTAAACCAGAATCAATCTTTAAAGGTCATTATATCTGAATTTTTAACTCAATGTAATGGTCTAAGTTTAGATAAATTATATGAAATTTTTAGTAAGTTACATAACAAACACCAAGGTCTGAAATCCTTAAAAGAGCTTAAAGAAAGACTAGAAAAAACTAAGTACCCCAGAGTTCAATGGATGCTTGAGTTAAGTTGCCATTTTGATGAAATTGACGACCAAAAACTGAATGCTATTATTTACCACCTTCAGCAGATTTCTGGCGATATCTCTCTAACTCTAAAGAAAAAAGAAAGAGGAAGTATAAAGCTAACTTTTGAAGGTTCACAAGAAAGAATGGAGAAAATTAAGGCTTTGTTTGAATCAGGGGAACTGACGGCTATATTAGAAATTCCCATAAAAAATATAAGCTTGGTTAAAGAAGAACCAGCGCTACTTTCGGGAGCAAAAAGGGATAGAGTCCGACGTACTCCAATTCCAACTCGAAAAATCCTAATTTTGTCAGCTAATCCTAAAGGAACATCTCAACTGCGAGTAGATGAGGAAATGCGTGAGATAAAAGAAGGTTTACGGCGTTCAAAGCAGCGAGAAGATTTTGTCATTGAAACAATACCAGCATTGCGTTACAGGGATATTCGTCGTGCTATTCTCGACTACGAACCGAATATTGTCCATTTCTCAGGTCATGGTGCAGGGGAAGAAGGTTTAGCCTTTGAAGATGAAACCGGTCAAGAGAAGCTAGTAGGGGCTGAACCATTAGCTAAGTTATTTAAGTTGTTTGCTGACAAGATAGAATGCGTGGTACTCAATGCTTGTTACTCAGAGGTTCAGGCAAAGGCGATCGCACAGCATATTGATTCTGTGGTGGGGATGAACAAGGCCATTGGTGATCGTGCAGCCATTGAGTTTGCTATAGGTTTCTATGATGCTTTAGGAGCAGGAAGGACGGTGGAGTTTGCCTATGAATTAGGATGTAATTCTATTGAGATGGCAGGAATACCAGAGAATTTAATACCTCAATTATTAGGAAAGAATCATCCAGGGGTTTCTCCTTTTACTCCGAAAATTAGACTTCCTTCTCCTCCGCTAATTATAGAAACACCAGAAACACCATCCCCACCACCATCCGGATCACCAGTAAGAGAAGATCCTATCTCTAGAATAGATCCTAAAATTTATGAAGAATTAGAAAAATATCTAGCTAATCAACAGTGGAAAGAAGCCGATTTAGAAACGATGAGACTCATGATAGAAATTGCCGACAGTATGGAAAGTTCTAATCAATTCTCTGAAGATAGAGATGTAATCACATGGTTAGACCAACAGGATATTGATAAAATTCCTGATGAAGCCTTAAAAACTATAGATAAACTATGGGTAAAGTACAGTCAAGGTCATTTTGGTTTCAGTGTTCAAGCAAAAATTTGGCGCGAATGTGGGGGAAAGCAAGATGAGTTCGACTTTATAATTTCCCCAAATAAATTTGCTAAAAATCTAGGTTGGTATGATGGGAGAAACTGGATAAAAAGATATGATCAGTTTGATTTTTCCATAGAGGCAAAACGAGGACATCTTCCTTCTTTAAGCTTTCCTAATAAGAAAAATCAATTTCTTGATTTGATAACGTGGACGAAAACATTTAAACATCTTATACCCCGTTTATTTTCTTGTGGATTAACCCTATAAGTGAGGAAAAAACATGAAAAAACATTTACTGTTCAGAAAACCAGCTATCATCCTGATAATAGCTACTATTATTCCTTTGATTTTTGCTAAGAAATCTCAAACACAGACATTAGTAAAGAATGCTTCTATAGTATTTATAAATGAAGATTCTACTACAACATTAAAGCCTTTAAATATAAATTCCTCAAACCCAATTACTCAGCAAGTAAGAAACTCTTTTAAAATTCAGTCTCAACCTTTAATTATAGCTCAAGTTTTTGGAATACCTATGACAACAATTCTCGTAATTGGTATCATAGGTGGTGTTGTCCTAATTGCTTTTGCTTGGGGAGCAAAACTGTTTATTTGGATTGGAAATGATGAAATTGGGATTGTTGACAAAAAATGGGCTTTCAATCTTTCCCTTCGCCTTCCTCCAGGTCGAATAATTGCCCTGAATGGAGAACCAGGTATTCAAGCTAAAGTTCTCTATCCTGGACCACATTTTGGATATCCTTTTTGGAGGTATACCATTACTAAAGTAAGAGTTATCAAGATTAGTCAAGAAGAAATAGGATTAGTAGAAGCTCTTGATGGTCATCCTCTTGAATCAGGACAAAACTTTGCGAAAGTAGTCGATTGTAATAGCTTTCAAGATATAAAAGCTTTTTTTGATAATGGCGGTCAAGTCGGTAAACAACGAGCAATTTTAACCACTGGTACTTATCGAATTAATCCAGAAATGTTTAGGGTTCTTACAAAAAAGGAATTAACTAAAATTGAACCCCATCAAATAGGATTAGTAGAAGCAAAAGATGGCTCTCCTTTAAAAGTTGGTAAGAATTTTGGTCGAATAGTTAATTGTAAGCATTTTCAGGATGCACAAGCCTTTTTTGATAATGGGGGTCAAGTTGGCAAACAAATAGATATTTTACCGCCAGGAACTTACAAAATTAATACCGACCTATTTGAGATTATTCCAGTCTCACAAACTGAAATTGGAACAGAAGAAATAGGATTGGTAGAAGCTAAAGATGGAGCCTCTTTAAAACCAGGACAAAGCTTTGGGAAAGTAGTTGATTGTGATGATTTTCAGGATGGAAGTGAATTTATCAGAAAAGGAGGTCAGAAGGGTAAACAATGTGCGATTTTAACGGAAGGTATCTATCGAATTAACCCCGAACTATTTAAGGTTCGCAAAGTTGATATTACTTATATTGCTCCCGATGAAATGGGATTAGTAGAAACTAAAGATGGACAACCTTTAGAACAAGGAAAAACCTTTGCCAAGAAAGTTGATTGCCATAATTTTCAGGATGCCCAAGCCTTCTTTGATAATGGGGGTCAAGCCGGTAAACAACTTGCTACTTTAAGCGCAGGGAAATACTATATTAACAGAGATATATTTGAAATTATAAAAGTCCCTATTACGACAATTGCTTCTGGAGACATTGGGTTAGTAGAAGCGAAGTATGGACAACCTTTAGGACAAGGAAAAACCTTTGCCAAGAAAGTTGATTGTAATCATTTTCAGGATGCCCAAGCCTTTTTTGATAATGGGGGTCAAGCCGGTAAACAGCTTGCTACTTTAGAACCAGGAACCTATTACATAAACCCCGAAATATTCACCATTCGTATAGTTCCCCTTATTAGGATTCTTCAAGGAGAAATCGGACTGGTAATAGCCAACGAGGGTGCTTCTAAGTCCAATGAACAAACATTAAGTAAAGTGGTGGAATGTGACCAATTTCAGGATGCAGAAGCATTTCTAAGAAATGGAGGACAAGAAGGTAAGCAACTAGCTATTTTGACTGAAGGGGACTATAAAATCAACACTGATTTCTTTACCGTAATTAAGACTGTTAATGCTCATAAATATAATGAAGATCCCAAGAACTTGAAGATGTATAAAATTGGCCCTGGGCAAATTGGCATTGTCACGACAACAGTGGGAAAAACACTCCCCAAAGACGAAATTGCTGGACTTCCAATTGAGGGACATGATAATTATCAAGATGTACAAAAATTCCTAGATTTAGGTGGATATAAAGGATTACAAGAAGAAGTTCTTCAAGAAGGAGAATGGAAGTTAAATCCTTGGTTTGTAAACGTTGAACAAGACTCAGTTACTACAATTGAGCAAGAAGAGGTGGGAGTTGTTATTTCTTCAGTTGGGAAAAAATATGAAAAATCTGAGAAGAATCAGCCCGTTTCTCCATCAGGAGAAGAGTCTGCTGATGGAGAACAATCTCCATACCAATTAGTTCCAAAAGGATATAAAGGGGTTCAAAAAGAACCACTTACTGCTGGACAATATGCGATTAACACCAGAGTCAAAATGGTTAAATTAGTGCCAACTACTCAAATCATACTAAATTGGTCAGATGAAGAAAAACATCGTTTGAATTATGACTATGAACTGAAGACAATGAAACTAAAGTCTAAAGATGGGTATGACTTTTTGGTTCAGTTTACCCAAATGATCCGTATTGCTCCTGAAACGGCTCCCAAGATGATTTGTTTGGTTGGTTCTCAAGTAGGAGAAGATAAAATAGACGTTGATGATTCTGGGAAAAGGAAATATCCAGCAATTAGAAATCTGGTTTCTCGTGTATTAACAAAAATTGTTTCTTCCCATTTTAGACAAGCTGCTGCTGAAGAGACGGCAATTGGATTTCAAGACAAAAGAGGTCAGATAGAAAAAACGGCAGAAGCATATATAAAGACACGCCTTGAAGCAATTGGTGTTCAAGGATGTGGTACTGTTATTGATGAAGTTGATTTACCGAAAGAATTAGATGAATACAGACAAAGATTAGAAAAACAAAAACAAGAAGCACAACAAGCTGCACAAAAAGCTGAAGAAGATAGTAAAACAATAGATAAACAAATTGAGACTGAAAAAAAACGTCAAAAACTTGTTGAAGAAGGACGAAGAACAGAAGCGACAGGAAAATTAATTGATGCTCAAACAAGGTTTCAAATTTCTCAAATGAATGCTCAAACAAACTTGGAGATAGAAACTGCAAAAGCACAGGCTGAGCAACTACATTTAGATACCTATCAAAAACGCTTAGATATTGAAACCTCCCAACAGGAAAGAATTAGTCTAATAGAGATTAATGTTTTTAGTCAGAGGATTGCTGCTCTTAGTCCTGAACTTTATGCTCAGATAGAAACACAAGGAGGATGGGCAGAAGCAATGGCTCAAATGCAAATCACTTATCCTCAAATTATGATGACTGGAGGTGGCAATAGTGGCAATAGTATTTCTGGAGATCCAATGTCAAATTATTTTCAGTTATTGCAATTAGAACATTTAGACACACTAAGAAATCGCTTTAACCCAGGAACACCGACATCATCACTTCCCCCAACACCAGCAAAAAGTTTACTTTCTACAAACCAAGAAGCAAAAAGTTTACCAGGACATTCTACTGAACCTAAAATTCCAGTTGTTCTACTACTGGATACATCTAGTTCTATGTCTGATCAGAGAATTGATTGTTTAAACGACGGAATTACTGCCTTTAAACAAGAATTTGAAGTTAAAAGTAGTGTATCTCAGAGTGTTGAGTTAGCCATTATAACCTTTAATAGCAATCGGGGAACATTTCAAGGATTTGTCAATATGGATAACTTTGTCCCAGTTACCCTTAAAGCCGAAGGGGAAACCACAATGGGTAAGGGACTTGACTCAGCATTAGACAACCTGGAGAGTTATCAGCATTATTGCCAGAGTAATAACATTCAGTATCGCAAACCTTGGCTGTTTTTGATTATCGGTAGCTCTCCCACTGATAATTGGCAAAATTCAGCCCAGCGTGTTAGACAAGCTGTTGAAACTGATCAACTCAATTTCTTTATTGTTGGTGTTAAAGGGGCAGATATGGTTAGCCTACAACAAGTTGCTTCACCCAAAATACCACCCATGATGCTGGATGGTTTTAAATTTCGAGAATTATTTGAGTGGCTTGCTAATGCCCTCAAAAATGTTGCTAATAGCAAAGTGGGGAGTCAGGTTAAACTTCCTCCTTTTACAGAGTGGGCAAATGTCAATATGTTTAAGTAACCATAAAAGTCGTAAATGAAATCAAAAGGAGGAATTTTAATGAATGTCTATATTAGCTTTAATGAAAATGTTACTGAGGAAGATTCATATAATTTAAAGCTCCTAGCTAGGCTGATTGAAGACGATTGTGACTTATCAGTAAACCTTGAAGAAGGAGAACCACAGATAGGTATTAGAGATGGAGGATTAGCCATAGGAATAGCAGTTGCTTCTTTGGCTCTTACAACCCTTCAAGCTTTAATCTCAGTTCTCCAATATTGGGAATCAAAACAACCGGAATATTCTTTGTCTATCACTATCAATCATCGTAAAAAAACTCAGACATTATTAATGGAAAATGCCTCAGCATCAGAAATTAAAGCAATAATTTCTGAATTACACGCTCAGGGAAAAATTACTGAATTACCAGCTAAATCTTCCCCTGACCATATTAACATCAAAATTTCAAGAACGAGGTAGCTATCTATGTTGCAAAACTCTGTTAAAGGGCAAAGAATTCCTCTATTTGTCAATGCCAAAACTCACGGAGAGCTAAAGACTGGAAATAGGGATGTATCAACGGTTTATAGCTTGTTGACAAATCCGACTATTGGGGGGTGCGAGGGACATAAGCCTATACATGATTGTGAAAGCAAGGAGGCTTTTTTACCGATTTTTAACAATTTGATTTATGATTGGAAAAAGGAAAATCAGCTAATTTTTTACTTCTCTGGACATGGAGATATTAAACGTAATCAATATCGTATAAAATTGGGGTTAACTGATAAAGATTGGCATCCATTTTCAAACATAATAAACGAATTAGAAGGTGCAGGGGTAGAACGTGCTATCATCATTCTGGATACCTGTCATAGTGGAGCCGCCGTTGACGGAGTTAGAAGCCCTAACATTTCTGAGCTTGTTAAGGAAGAGATTATTCCTAAAGGAATTGCTCTTATAACTTCTTGTAAAAAGAGTCAACATAGTGTTGACAATGTAAATAGCAATTTAGGTGTTTTTACTAAGCTTTTCTGTGACGCTATTGAAACTAATCTTGATGGTAAAGGCACAGATGATGGATTAATTTGTGCTGACGATATTGTTACCTATATTAACTATAAATTAGACACACAGACAGAATATTCTGACTTGTTTCAAAGAGCAGTTTTTCAAATTGACAAAGCTGACAGAAAAATTTGGATTGCTAAGGGAAAACAAAGAGAAGATTCATCTTCATTAGTTCAAATACCTCCAGACATTCAACTAACTAATATGTACCAACTAACTAATATCCATCCTACCATTCAGGATTTAGATTTAGAGTTATTGAAACAGTATTTTGAACAAAATAATTTTTATAGTTTACGTCAAGAATTATTCATAAAATATAAATTTAATAGAGACAATATCGATTTTTCTAATCACAGTTTTTTACTAGAACTTTTGTTCCGTCTTGATTTTTTACAAAACGATGATTCCTACTCTCCTCTAAAGAGAGATGCTGTGCTTTGTTTTTGCAATTATCCACAGACGTGGTATCCTGAATCACAAGTAATTTACACTGTTGTTGAGGAAAGAAATTCAAGATATTTTGAAAGAGAGTATATACAAGGAAATCTCAAGAATCAGATTTATGAGCTTGTAGATAAAGTAAAAAAATATTCTGAAAGAAAATCATATATTAGTCAGAATAATGCACAAAGAAAGCAAATAGATATTAATGAAGATGTTGTACGAGAGTTAATCTCTAATGCCATTACTCATAGAGATTATCAATCACGTCAAAGTGTTAAGGTTGATATTAATCCAGAAGCTCTGGAAGTGTATAACCCTGGAGGCTTTCCAGACGGTTATTCTTGGAAAAGGCTTATTAATGACCCTAAAGTATATTCTCATCCTGTTAACAGTATGATTGCAGAATATTTAACAAAACTAGGGCTTTTTGAACAAGGAGGGAGTGGTTTTAGAGAATTTAGAAATTATCAGCAAAAAAATGGAGAATATAGTTTTCACTGTGAAGAGTCGAATAGTCCTAAATTTATCTGTATTCGCGTTCTTCATTGTCATATTGACCCCTTCGCAGGATGGCGGTTGGCTGTAACCTAGTTTTTAGTCAAAATTACAAAATAAGTATAACTAATTCAACTAATAATAGAATTTACTCAAAATAACGTGAACAGACAGCGATTTTCAAAATTTTACATGGGTGGTATTTTCTTAGCCGGGGGCTTGGGAATATTAATTGTGAAACTAGAGGTTTCTTCTTTGTTTTTATTAATCGAAGGAATAGGTCATTTACTTCTCTTAGTTTATTTAGGATACAAGATTAAAATTCCTTCTGACAGAATGTATGCTGGAGATCGAATACAAACAGCCGGATACCTACATACTTTAGTGGGTTTTTCTGTTGCTATTAGCTTATTGGGAACTGGAAAGATAGAAGTAGCTCAAATTGAAAATCTTCAACAACTACTCGCACCAATGGGAAGTGCCTTGGTGACAAGTATTATTGGTTGGTTGTTGGGAGGGGAAATAGCAGGGGAAATAGCAGACAAACAAAAATTTTCCCTGGAAAAAGCGATTGAAGATATTGGAAAGATAGCTTATTTATTAAGTCAACAAAATCAAACTTTAGAACTTCAAAATCAGAATTTTAGAGCGATTAAACAAACACAAGTTAATCTTTTAAGAGAACATCAACAACAAATTATTGACCTCTATATGGAAAATAATCAGGCTTTAGATGAAAAAATCAATAAAATAGTTGAAGAAATTGGAGAATATAATCAATCAATCTCAGAAATATTCACACGATTTAATTCAAACTTAGAAGAGGAATGTAATTCTCTTCATTACACCTTTAGTAAACTTAATGCAGCCCTTGAAGAACAATCTATCTCTCTTCAACAAACCTTTCGTCGTCTTATTTCAGCAATTGAATCAGCAGATATTAGTCAAAGTTTTAATCGCTTTAATTCAATAATTGATTATGAAACTCAGGAGCTACCTCCAACATTTAAGAGACTTCATGACGTAATTGAAGAAAACTCTTATATATTATCTACTAGCTTTGTTAACTTAGAAACTGAAAGCCAACAAGCAGCAGACTCTATGTCAAAAACGGCACAATATACCCAAGATACTGCTGATAATATGTTAACAACTGCTAAAGCGGCACTGGACACTGCTAATTATATTCGACAGACAGATGTTCTCATTCAGCAGATAGAAGTCTTACTCAAGTACATAAATGAAGAAAGAACAAGGAGGGGTTTATGAACTCTAGTCAACTCAAATTTGCAGAGATATTTTCATTTTTAGCTCTTATTTTTTTTATTATGTTTATCTTTTTCTATCAAAACAATCAAAATTCAACGGGGAATGAACCCCCTAGTTTAATCGTTCTTAATGAACAACTTAAAGAAAGTAATGAGCAGTTAAAAAATAATTATCAACAACTCGAAGATAATTATAAACAAATCAAGGAATATAATCAAAGACTTGAAACAGCTAATTCAGGTTTGTATGAAGAACTATTATTAGAAAGACAAGTAGACAAAGCCAGTAAAAAATTCCCAAATCAGATAACGATTCCCAATACAGGTAAATTTGCTTTCCCTCTTGGAACAGCCATTTTAACCAAAAAGTTATCGCAATTTATTCAGGATGAAGTTGTTCCTAAAATAAAACAGGCTTTTAAAGATTCTGAAATAAAAATTAATGTTATTGAAGTAATTGGGCATACTGATGCCGTACCAGTTAATGGTTCTTCTAATTTAGATCAACGCTTAAATAAAGTGGCTAATAATCCTAATAGTGGAGTTAATATATTAAGGGCAGGTTCTAATACTGACTTGGGATTAATGAGGGCTTTATCTGTTGTCAAAGCACTAGAACAAAATAAAGAACTTACACAATTTTTTAAGGAACAAGGACTTATTGAAAATACTCAAGATAAGAGAAAGACAATCTTTCGCGCTTATTCTGCTGCTCAACTCTATGATAGTCGTGGAAAATTAGTTTCTTCTAATGCTAGAAACTCATCTTCACGTCGAATAGAAATTCGCTTTACTTATATAGAAGCATAAGAAAATTAAGGAGTATTTTATGTCAGTTGAATCACCAGATCCTTGGGAACCCACTAATAATCAAGAGGAACATTTTCCTGAACCTGAATTTTTTGATAATCCTGAAAACCGTTGTCCTGTAATCCTCTTACTAGATACATCGGGTTCTATGTGCGGGGAAGCAATTACCGAATTAAATCAAGGGGTGAAAATATTTAAAGCAAGTGTGATGGAAGATGAATTAGCTGCTTTAAGAGTCGAGGTAGCGGTAATTAGCTTCAACAGTGAAGTAGAAGTTATCCAGGAATTTGTGACTGTTGATGAGTTTATCCCTAAAAAATTAGAAGCATCAGGAGGAACCCGGATGGGAAAAGCCATTGAACAAGCTCTAGAATTATTAGAAAAGCGAAAACAAGACTACAAAAATAACGACATCCAATACTATCGTCCTTGGATATTCTTAATTACCGATGGACACCCCACCGATACTTGGCAAGATGCTGCCAAAAAATTAAGAGAAGCCGAAGCTAATAGAAAATTACTCTTTTTTGCGGTTGGCGTAAAAGACGCTGACATGGAAACATTAAGCGAAATTTCTCCTGTTGAACGCCCTCCCAAAAAACTCAATGGCTTAGATTTTCAATCTTTGTTTAAATGGCTAAGTGCTTCAGTTAAGACAGTCTCAACTGGCAAAGTAGGAGAAGAGAAAAAACTTCCTCCAACCAGTGGATGGGAAACAATTATTAGTTAACTTTTAACAAAACTTTCTGGATAAATCCTTTTCTGAAAATATCATGTTAGTAGTTATAATTTCCAGTTTTGATTTTAACTCCTTATGATTAGCATGATGAATATAACATCAACTAATAAATTATCCTTTGAGAAAAGCTTATGAATTGGAAAACAACTTGTCATTATGAAACAGGAATCTGGCATCAAAAGCATAATCTTCCTTGCCAAGATTATGCCAATTATATCCATCTTGACAACATAATAGTTGGAGCCATTGCTGATGGTGCTGGTACTGCTAAATATGCCGATGTTGGAGCTAGATTAGCCGTAGATACCATACTGAAATCTTTAGAACCACTTGCTCTAAAACCATCAGGAAGTTTTAGAGTGAATAGGTTATTTGGAAGAAATAAAAAAGAGTACAAAAATTTATTCTGTAATGTCATAAGACAAAGAGTAATACCCAGACTTGAACAACAAGCCCAAGAAAAGCACTGTTCTATTAATGACTTTGCCTGTACTTTAATAGCTTTTATAGCTACTCCTAATTGGATAGCTGCTATGCAGATTGGAGATGGATTCTTAGTCATTCGTTTAAACCAAGGAAAGTATCAGTTACTATTAAAACCCAATAAAGGGGAGTTTATTAATGAAACCACTTTTGTAACTTCAAAAAAAGCTTTATCCACTCTACAATTCAATTTTTTATCTGGAAATACTAAATTCATTTGTGCTTCTACAGATGGCTTAGAAAAAGTAGCTATTCGTCTCAGTGATTGGACTCCTCATGAACCTTTCTTTAAACCTCTTGAATTTTATCTCGAACAAACAACTAATCCAGAATCAAACAAACAATACTTAGTCAAGTTCCTTAACTCTGAACGACTGAACTCTCGTACTAATGATGATAAAACGCTTCTTCTATGTCTTAATGATTCGGTTTGACCTATTATGCCCTCTATTAAATCACAATTAACTAAATTTGTAACTAGAATAAGCCCATTTTTAAAGAATAAAGTTTCTCTAATCTATTCTTCTTTTCGTAACAGTTCAACAATTAAAACCCAAAATACTAAACAGAAAACAACGATTACACTGACTTATCGTGGAATTAAATACGAATATAATCCAACTATAGTTGGAATTGAAATAAGTGAAAGAGAAAAAGAGGGTAAATATCGAGGGATTACTTGGCGAGTTCCAGCCCGAAAGCAGACATTCAGATTAGAACCTAAAAACAACTTAGTCTATCGAGGTAAGTCCTATCAAAGTTTCCAATTAATTTTGATTGACCAACCCTCTTCAACAGATAAAAACAGAATAGAAACTACCAACAAAATTGAACATCAGGAGTTGGAAAAAGAATCTACATATCCCATTAATAAGCAATATTTTTCCCAACAAAAACAAAACTATACAAGCTCAGAAACGGGTTTTTCTTCAAATTCTAAGATTGATTATTACCCTATTGCTGAACCAATTACTATATGGGTCTTAGATAGAGACATTTTTAAAAATCAACTAATTGATTCTGGTGGTGAGGGAGAAGTTTGGACAACTGATAAAGATGGCTACCTAATAAAAATTTATCATCAAGATACTCCAGAACAAATAAAAAAGTTAGAAGAAAGAATAAAAAAGTTAGAGGTAATGGTAGCTTATCAACCGAAAAACTATGATGTATATCAACAAGCTTGGGCTTGGCCTAAATATTTACTAGAAGATCAACAAGGCGAAATTATTGGCTTTGTTATGCCATTTATTGAAGGTAGGAAAAAGCTACATAATATCTATGTTCCTAAGTCTCGTAAAGAAATAAACTTTCAATCAGACTGGTCAGTGGATTGGAGGTTTCTTCATATTACTGCTAAAAACATTGCTACTATTATTCAGTCGCTTCATAGTCAGAATTATGTTGTTGGAGATATGAAACCAGAAAATATTCTAGTTAACAAATGGGCTTCTGCTTCAATAATTGACACAGACTCATTCCAAGTTTACCATCCTCGGACAAAAGAAGTCTATCATTGTTCAGTTGGTTCAGAAGGTTTTACCCCTCCGGAACTCTTGGAAAAAGAGTTAGCAGAGATTGTACAAACTCCTTACCATGATAACTTTAGATTAGCCGTTATTATCTACCACTTATTATTTGGAGAACATCCGTTTAATGGAAAATGGATAGGAACAGAAGATGAACCAGGACTTGATGAACGCATCCGACTAGGTTTTTGGCCTCATACTCCCAATAGCCAGATGCAAGTAGGACAAAGACAAAGACTTATTCCGCTTAAAATAGTTCACCCTGAAGTCCAAGAATGTTTTCACAGATGTTTCAACGATGGACATAATAACCCAGCTTTACGACCTACTGCTCAGACTTGGGTAAATGTTTTAAAGATTGCCATTGATGATTTAATACAGTGTCAAAAAGTTCCTAGTCATTGGTATAGCAAAACCTATGGTAGATGCCATTGGTGTGATATCAAAAATAAATCCAATCGTGATTTTTTTCCAGATTACAAAGCAGACAAGAAACGATACGAGAAATTGTTGAAGTTGCTTGAAGAACAAAAGTGGAAAGAAGCTGATTTAGAAACTAAGTATATGATGCTTGACGTTGCAGGGAGAATGAATGAAGGGTGGTTAGATAAATCGTCCCTAGAAAACTTTCCGATTGAAGTTCTTATTAGAATAGATCAGCTTTGGCGAGATTATTCATCAGGACGTTTTGGCTTTACAATACAAAAAAATATTTATTTAGAAACTGCTAATAACCTAGAAAGATTTAACTGGGAAACCTACAATAATTTTGGAGAACAAGTTGGTTGGAGAGAAGGAGGAACTTGGAAAAATTACTTAGATTTAGAATTTTCTCTCCATGCACCAGAAGGTCATCTTCCATTCTGTTGTGCTGGTTTTGATATTTGCGTTATTGCCGACCTTGCCCGACGACTCGAACAAGGAGACTAATTTCATTAGGATAGAATATGGTTCTCCATACTCTTTTTACTCAAACAAAAAGAACCTTTTGTCAAGTAATTGGTCTATTTTTTTCCGTCGCTTGGCTTCTCCCAATCATGCTCTCCCTTTATCGATCTTCATTCCTTCAAGAAATTGTAATAACCCTTCCTCCAACTCCGTCAACCAAGGCCGATGTATTTTCCCTAAACTAGCCAATACAGCCTTAGCCGTTTCCTCCATCTTAGGGTCATACAATTTTGAAAGGCGATCGCACAATTCCCTTACTTTCTCCTGCTGGTCATTGGAATAAGGTAACTCCTTAAGATTTTCTGGTTTCACTTGGTAATTGCCGTCCCATAACCTCACGATACAAGAAAAGTCATGAACTTCGGTAATAACACACCAACACCCTCCTTTCCCCCGTAACTCAGGATTATCTTTAACCATAATCATAAAAGAAAAGGAGATCAAGTCAAACCATATTGATATTCATCCAAAATTAGACCTAATCTATTTGTATATTCATCACTCAGAAAATCATCTGTATTGATTAGGGTTAATATAGAGCTAGTTCGTATTTGATAAAGTGCTAAACAGAAACGGGAAGGATCGTGTCGGGAACGATAATAAATTCCATCGGGTTTTGAAGGA
>JAAUYK010056174.1_pt1 | contig 18895 bp, 17 predicted proteins | sample 7278021 | NCBI WGS metagenome assembly JAAUYK01 (sample SAMN14350223, study PRJNA611818) | marine sediment metagenome | isolation source: surface marine sediment (1.8m) | place: French Polynesia: Moorea | collected 2018-08
ACAGTTGAAACCTCGGAACCCTCATTGCCGAAGCAAAATGCGGCCGAATAACAAGGGGATCAATCCCGCTGCCGCAGTGATTATTCTTCGGAAGGCAGGCCAGTCGGTGTGGCCTACTACTTCGATCTTCTTCCGGCAGGCAGCTAGCTTGGCCTCTTAATCTATCAGCGCTAGTTGGCTGCGGGAATAATTAAACCTACCGGTTATCAAAATATACGCAGAGCTGCACCAGCTTAATGCCTTAGAACTGTAGTTTAACAGCTATGGCGAGAATTAACTTTGATCTCAGCGGGTGAGATACTCCCGCGCTGCTATTGACGGCCAATTTAATGGTGTCATTATTGGGTCGCGTGGCGATATCGACAAAAAGGGGGAGAATTGGAATCGAGTAATTATAAGGCGGGATGACATTTTGATCAGAAACATGAAGGGTTGCCATATGATATGAGGCAAGGTGGTTTGAGCAGAAAACGGTACGCCAACAATTGGTGTCTTAGTCTCGTTAATGGTTCAGAAGTGACCTACTGGCAAAAGTCGGTCCTTAGTGGACTGCGTATCCAGCGTCCATTTTGTCATTCAGCTCGAGCGATAAAGGCGTCGAGGAAACTGAAAGCGATTTTTCACGGCGTTAGTCAGGACAGACAGACAGTCAGACGGGCGCACGGGGGCAGTTCCGGGAAAAATCGATACCAGGCGTTGCTCAGACAGTCTCGATATGGAATCCGGAGCCGGACAAGTTGTCATCAGAGATCCCGTGTCCAGGTTTTTGCCACATATCACATTGCACATACCTGAAATAGAGGTAAAATATGGGCATTAACGCTCTATTTAACTTTCAATGCGCCGAAGGTAATGACGCACAAAACGGCGGTGTGGCGTATACATACTATGTACAGTGACAAATTATCTCCAGAGGAGCAATACGTATATGCATAATCATTAGGCATTAAGCTCTCCTCTCTCTCGCTGCCGTACGTGTGTTTGGCAATCCCCTGGCTGCGCGCGCTTTATGGAATTCAAATGAGCCGCTCGTATGTCACGCCGGGCGGTCCGTGCCGGCCGACCGTCATCGTGCTAGCGAGCGAGCGAGATGTCGCCGCCGCCGTTGTCGAGCTGCCTGTCAGACTAACTAATTCATGGGTTTCGAAAATGGCTGCTGGCTGCAGGAGGAGGAGAGGAGGAGGATTTCGTTGCCGGCGCGGCGCCCACCCCGATCGTGGGGATAAAAACCGCCGCCGACCATTCAACTCATGTCTCAATTGTCGCAGCTAGGGAGAAACAAGAGGAAATAGCTCTATTGACCGGTGTCGAAGGCAAGGACTCAATACATGATGGGGATGGCATATGGGTATGGGGTCCACCATGGATAAGGAGTCCAACATGGGTATGGGGTCCACCATGGGTATGCACGTAGCTTACGATAGGCAAGGGGTCCACCATTGGCAGGAGGTCCATGTTGGGTATGAATGTCGTAATTTTCATTTATGCATGTAGTATATGCCATATGGACCCAAAGGCTTCTGAAGAAGAAGAAAAAAATAAGTCACTTATAGACCGGTGTCTTCGACACCGGTAAAAACTTCAGGGCGTCCTCTCACCAAAGATGAGAGGAATTAGGATAATTACGCGAAGGGATTCGCTGTTATGTATAATAGAGCGCTCATATCGAACCCCATTCAAGCCCGAATTCGAATGCATTCTTTGTACGTACCAGTGTGTGGCCGACAAGGGGCGCAAATTTCCGACACTGTAATATATTTCAGGCCATCCAAAAACGCCCTCGCTACTAACATTAGGCGCTATCTGCAAGTGACATGCACGCAAAAACCATATAAACGCATGAAGCACGATCGTTGCCACGAACGAGACCCGAGAGCACGAGGGAGGGCGCGCCACCGCCTTTCCTAGCTCTTCCATTGTGCGAGAGCAATGGTTGGAACTAATTTTGCCGCACGTTTTGGGAGAAATCTGTTTGGAGAGTCCTAGGAGAGAGCAGAGATGGATGGATCCGTCCGTGTGCTTTTTTGCCGGCCATTTAATCCTTTTCTTCCCGCCTACCGACAGACCGACGGCCGCGGCCGCGCCAGACGGATGGTCTGTGACTGATGGCTTCCTCCGTTCGACTTTTATCGTTTCTATGAATGCTACCATGACGTTGAACGAGCAAGGCAACGTTGGCCTTCTTATCTCGTAGACACAATCTCCATAATAACTCCTAATCCATCGACTTGCAGCTAGGCCGACCGGCGAGCATATTTCTCGCCTAGCTGGGAGATTGCCCATTCAGATACCGTGGCTTGTACAGCCAGAGGCAAGCCCGTCCGTCCGTGCGTTCCCGAGAATTTTAACTTACAACAAATCTGCTTCTCGATCCGCTGTTGCCTGGCTGCCAGCGATCGGGCGGATAGATAATAGAATATTTTCGCGGTCGAGCTGGACCGACGCTCAATTTAGGTGTGCAAACATGGGTGGCAGCTGGCCCGAACCGCCGGCCGGCAGCCGCCAATGATGGATTAATACGGGATTAAGGAGAGAATTAGGCGGCGCAAGTCTACTACACTAGACGGTCTGAACGAAATCGATTGTTTGCCGTCGTCGTCGTCTCGGCGGGCATTGTGGATGCACGCTTGTTCGTTCGTTCGTTCGCTCGCTCGCTCGGTGGCAACGCCGCAGGCAAAACAATTTCCATCGAAAGCTGTTCCATCCACTCCTCGATAGCTACTACTCCCCATATATTGGTTTTGTCTGGCGTATTTAGTGCACAGTGTGCGTGCGTCCAGACGAACTCCTGGTAGGTAGAAACGATAACAAAAACTCAAGACTGATATGCCGCCAACTTGAGACAGTGGCGATTGAATCTTCTTATTTTAGCTTAATAAGCTCCCTCCCGTCTCGTCTTCTCCCGTCCGTCCCCGCTATCAAATTTCTCAGCGGTCTCGCTCTATCCGAAAAGACGCCGGCGGCCTTAATGCAGCAAGGGGAAAATGCGGAGAATGTCCGCCGCCGACGAAGGGGACTCGCATCTCGGATCGAATTCACCGAAGTGACTCTTGGACTCTTAGCCAATAATCGGAAGGGAACCCTGTCAGACCGTTCCCCTCTGCATTCCTGGTCCCTTTAAATCTCTAATGGGCCGGATTGTCGTCGCCGCGGCCGGACCAACTTATTTTTCCGCCATCCGAGGAATTTTGAGATTGACGTCTGCTTTTATTTCTTCATCTTGTTCTTCTTCGTTTCGTTCTTGGAAACCAGTATTACAGATCGACCGGAGCGACGGACGTACGAACCTCTGGCAAAGGTTGTCATCGTTCGAGCCGGGTGTGTGTGCATCGGGTACGTGGCCAGCAGCCGAATGATAAATAATCAATTTCCACTTCATCAGTTTCGATCGGCGTTCCTTCATTCGATATTCAATACGCGGCTACGGACGGACGCGAAATGGATTGATGGACCACCGCCGAGATCCAGGGGCACCGAATTATGTTGTTAAGACAACAAAATTCGCAATAGGTATCACTGAAACCTATGAAGGAATGGCCAAAAACCAATAATTTAGGAAGCTCGTAAATGGCACTGAATTGTTTTTGCGACGACCGCAACGCGCGACCAGTTCCAACCCTAGCTCTCTCCCCCACAATGTGTGTATCCCTTCTGAATATTGCGGTGGTCGCGGCCGGCGAACGGGTGAAGTGGGGTTATTGATGATTCTCAATGGTCAAGCGCCCTCTCTCTCCCTCTCCCTGCATCGCATCTCTGCTCTCGCTCTCTCTCGCCCATTATGCAAGTGGAACAACACGTTTGTTGGTCGGTCGGTCCACTCGACGTCGACGGCGGCGAAACCGATCGGCCACGGAGGACAAAAGTTGCCAGACAGACAAGTGGATGATGCGGAGACAACAACGGGAGGAGGAGCAAACGTTCAATCATAAATGTCGGTTATATTTGGCGACTGGAGTATCAGCTAGAAAGGCCGGCTTAAAAACAATCGTTTTTTTCCTGCCTCCCAAGAACGGCTTATGTAAGAGCTTCTTCTGCTATGCCGGTGGTCGTCTAGCTGTCGGCTCGACTGAGTGAGCATTCCCAGGCACGTACGTCGTCAGTCAGCCAGTCGGTCGAGTTCGCAATGTCCCCTAGCTACGTGTCTTTTTCTACCAATTTAAATCGGTCCAAAAAGGCTTGTTAACGACGATCAGTCGTCGATGCCGAAAGGAGATCTGCTTCCACGTCGTCGGCGAAGGAACGGACGAAAAGTAAATTGGGGTGAGCGCTCGTTCTTTCGAACCTCCCCTGCTTCAGTTTCGAGTATTGCCGCTGGAGCCGATAACGATCAACGAAGGGAGCTCCGGTCATCCGGCGACGAACGACGAAAAATTTCAACAGCGGCCAAATGAGTGCAGGAGAAAGAGCCCATTACAAGCAGAGGAACGAACGAACGAACGTCTTCCGGCGCTCGTAAAGGGCGTAGCTAGTAGCAGCGAGCAAGTCTTAGTTGGGCTCATTAATTGAGCGATTCGATCGCTCGGCCGGCAACTGGCTGTAGTCGTAATAACTCTTGGCTACTGCCTGCATTTGGCTGATTGCATTTTAACAGATTCTTCCTGCCGGCGGCGACCATCAAGCCGTAAAGACCATCGGGCCGAGACGAAACAAAAACCTGTTCTCAGCATGTAGTATTCCAGAGCTGTCGCATTTTTCTTGATAACTTCCAATCCATCGCAATTAGCAGCGTCGGCGGAGGGAGGGAGAGGAAGAGTCTACTAAAGCTCGCGTATGCATGCATCAGTCATGCGGCTAAGCAAAATAAATTCAGGGACGAGAGAAAATGAGAAGCGCGCATCAGTGAAATTGCTATGCTATCAGTTTTTTTTCAGCCGAGGTCACTCCCGTCTCGTCTAATCCGGACGTTCTTTCAGCTAGCAGGCCATCTTCTTCTTTAGATCATGCAGATGAGAGGGACGATCCAGAATGGCTTCCGAGAATCTGCGCTTGTCATTCGACTCGCTCCAAGTCCTTCTAAGGCCCGTCCGAAAGAGTCTCGAAATTTGATCAGTGCTAGTTCTGGGTCCGAAAGAAGAAACTTTAACGACGACAACAAAGTTCCTATCGTGGCTTCCTTTTTTCCCGTAAAGTTGTAAACTGCGAGAAAGGAAGAAAGAAGGACGGACGGGGCTCTGGACCACCCCAGCATTGGCCCCATTCTTGGCATTAACCACCGCAGAAAAAGAGGGCAGAGAAGAATAGAAAAGAGAAAAAGTGGCGGTGACCAATTGAATTTCCCTATATTCTGTTCCCAGAGCAGAGCTCTCAGCATTGCCAAATCCAAGCTTGGCTGCTCTATTAAAATTGGTTTGACAATAATGGAGCAAAGGAATTTGGAGGCCGGATGGATAGTAAGGGCATTTTTGGGCCACCACGACTTAGCAGCAGCGGCAGCAGTATGCACAAAGAGGTCGACGACGACCTAATCCCGGCCGACCGACTGCCCGACCGGCCAGAGGTGTCGCCGTAAATCTTCTCCGCAGTCCAGTGACACAATCTTGGAAACTGACTGAGTCGGGCAGTCAGTCAACTCAGATCAGGTCAGGTCACCAAGTACTACTAAATCGCCATTGAAAAAAATGAACTGGTTACCAACAATTTTCTATCCATGGATAAGTGCACTTTTTAGAACTGCCCTCCGTTATTCTCAGCCGCTAGCTAGACACCTTCAGAGGGACAGGACAAAGCACAAAGCAAACAGAATTCGAACGGACAGCCAGACGCACAGTGGGGAGACACGACAGCTACGACGCAGAGGGCCACCCAAAGAAAACTGACGCATGGAGAGTTATTTACGGCCATGTAAGTTACGTACGGGACGCAGTGATTGCTATGCATATCTTCTCATCGGAGATAGCTAAACTAGTATAGCGCCGCCTGTCTCATGGTCCACCAGCCGGAATAAAGTAGGCGACCTTTAAAATATGCCGAATTATTTATCTGCGCCGCCTATCACGAAATATTCGGCGCCTCAACCGACCGACCGACCGACCGACTCCTCCCCCGATCTGCGTCTTTTGTTTATTTAATTGCTGGACTCCCACTCACTTTAGGCAAGAAAATAGCGCTGCCGTTCGGTTGCTTGCACTGATCTACTGGAGCCAGTGGCCTGGTCTGAAAGAGGGTGTTGGCCAGGCCATTCAGACTGATAAACATCGCAGTCGTAATGGTCGCCGCGCCGGGCCGACCAGTCATCTTCCTTAATTATTGGAAAGTTCTAAAGCTAGCTGTATGCACAAGCTAGATGTTTCGTTTCCGGTTAACCCAATCGTTTAACGCGCTATCTGGCCACCCTCAGCTGGTCGAGCGAGGGAGGGGTGGAGCGGCGCATCGGCGCGACGTGTCTCACGTTCGCCCGCCCTCCAAATCTTTTAGTGCTCATTTTACAGCCGGGCCAGCTACTGTTGGATCTGCGGGGGTTTTATTTGAGCAGCGGGATGGCCGCTCCAACCGGCACTAATTAATTGGCCCACGGAGTAAAAAAAAGAGAGCGACGCCAAAAATCGCGGAGCATGAGAACTAAACGGAGCGTGGCCGTCGCGTCGCGTCGGAAGCCGGCCGGCGGTGGAAACAATCATACGTATCTGGCGGACGGACGCGGGAATATGACTGATTGTCGGCCGCTGCCTGCACTTGACTGCTCGATCGCGCCTTCCTCGCTGTCTGTCCAGTATGAGCATAATGACCCACCCAGGCAGGATGGCAGGATCCCACTTTCCCATTCTAGCTGCTGTCGCTCTATCCCTCCGTCCGTCCGTCCGAACATCCATTCTCCGATACATTAGAGAGCCGCTCGGTTGTCTAGTGTGACGGGGCGCCATGCCAGCCTCCGGTCGTTAACTGCAGCAACTACCGCTACTAATATATATGAGTCGGAAGTGGCAGGGTGGAGGGAAAGCAAACGCGAAAAGTTGTGGCAAAACATCCGTTTTCTCAGCAAAGAAAGTGATGGTACCTCCTCCATCGATGATTCTTTGAATTAGCGCAATTTGTCCGCCGGCCGCCGCTTTCGGCATGTCGGTGAAGAGGGGGATGGGATGCGATGGGATGGATGGACGGACGCGTGGAGAGATCGGGGGATGTGAGCGAGCGAGCGAGCGCACTCTCTCCCTCCCCTTTTCCCTCCCTCTCCTCTCCCCGCCATCCATTCTTTATACCGATGCAACGGCTCACTCGCTCGCCCGCTCGCTCTTCTGTTTTGTTATACAGTACGTGTACGGAGCGTGGTCGGTTGCAATATAAGGGGAATGAATAACGCGCGGGGAGAATCTATGGTCCGTTGTAGGGTTGCTGCGATCGATGTTCAAATCGACCTTTACACTCTAGCACCACTCGAAGCAGGATCGAGTTAGAAATCAAAGTGGTATCCCTGAGAAGGCGGTCCAATGGAGACGCGTAGCCGGTATCAAACGCTCATATGTCAGCCTGAATCATGGGCAGCATCGTTCGGGGCGGGTATGAATTGAGCTGTTTGAAATCGAAATCCTTCCTACTAGACACGCACCCACCACCGGCCATCTGTCCCTCAATCTGCCGTTACGTCCGTCCGTCGAGGGTCATTAAATCGCCGCATGACAACGCAAATCTCGTCAATTAGATCGCGTCGGCCGGTCGGCCGGGGTCGATGTCAGACTGCGAGAATGCGTACGTTCGGACGAATTATGCAGCGTCACCGCACCTGCTGCCATTGCAACATGGCGGCAATATTTTACTACGTATGCTCGAGCGCGCGTGTTCGAGAAACGAGAGGATCGAGAGGGGAACGAGGAAGAAACTCCTCACATTCCACGCATCGTACATCTGATTCCGATCTCTCTTCTCTCGTCCTCCTGGCTGCGCGATCGCCATAAGCATGCTACACATGCCGGACGGGAACATGTAAATCTCATTAAACCCTAAGGGCTTTCCGGTTTTCCCTAATCTCCAGTTCTCCATCGGCTGCTTGGACGCCGCCGCGTTAATCTAGAAGGAACACAGATCCTGCCTGTCCAAATACACGAATCACTGCCTGCCTGCCTGTGGCCCAGTTTTATGACGTACGAAGCAGATGGTCAGTGGATCGATCGAGGGGGCGGATGCGGACGGGAAGAAGGAACGAAGATCGACAAACTGGCCGAGCTAGCCGGCTAGTTGTTGGCATCATCGCAATCCGATCGCGGCTAGCTAGCAGAGATTGGATCAGACAATTAACTCTGTGGCCAAGTGAGGTAATCACGGAGTGTTGCCAACATAGTAAACGTAATTAAACCTGTGCATGGATTTTATTAGGCGCGGTCGCTTCATTCGTGCGCGTGCGCCTACAGAGTAAACAATGTTATGGCTACGTCGTGTATTGGAAAGCAGTGTTTGGCATTTTCGCCAAATCCGAGCTTCCCGATCTCCCTCCTCTTCCCTCAGTATATCTCTTTCTCCTCCCCCTCTCACTCCCCCGCGTTCCCGGAGTGAGCGAGCTATATCCACCCCGAGGCAACATTGGCAGTTCCGACGACGACGACGGCGGCGATATCGAAGCGCAATGAAGAAGAAAGAAGAATACTGCGAGGTCCATTTGCCATCACGACCGCTTGGATCGAGTCAATGCTGCGGACGAGAGGAAGAGATTCTCAAAAAGTCGGGTAAATTAGCCGAACATATCATCAGCGGTTGTGCCATTTGTTCTCCGGCAAAGTGGATGGATACACTTCCACCAAAGGAAGGAGGGTCGTGGGTGTATTTGGCGATTAGGGATCAGCTGCCTAGCTGTACATGCATGCACAGCACAACCAACACTCTTCCTTCCTTCCCTTCTTTTGCGGATAATTCCCTGCATAAACAATTACTCAATGCCAGCCCCAATTGGTTTCGCACACTCTTTTCCCCGGGGCGGGGGAAAGACGATACGGCCGGCCGACCCGGGCGATCGATCCATTCATCCATCTGGCGACCCGGCGATGCCAGGGCGACGCCACCAACAGCGATATTTTGCAACGCATCATTGTACGTACTGTACGTGTGTATGTATGTATATAGGCGGCGCCTCTACTGTGTTTGATGGCCCTCTCATCGCGTGCAAACCGTTCCTCCCTCTTGCGACACCGCTTTTCTATATGTATGCCGGCAGCGAGCGGGCGCACATGACGCAGAGAGAGTCCAAGGCAATTACGAACTTTTCCATCTTCCGACAAGGTTATCTGTCACAGAGCCCGGCAGGCAAGCGTACTTGGTTCGAGGTAATGCGATATCTGCCGTGAGATGCGCGCGCAAGCAGCAACGGCCGCCGCCGGCGTACTTGATGTTCACGACTTTTTCACACGGGTTCCGCGAGCTGGTGCAGCCGGAAGAAACGTTACGTTCCCACAGCATAGGTAGGTACGTACTAGGTAGGCAACAACAGCTGCCTAGCTGCATGCACCCGCCCCGGGCCGTACGTGTTCCGGATGTAGGTAAAGAACTGCGCAAAGGGTATATGAGAGCGTATTCGCACGAAACTACGGTGTTTTGCAAATGTACGCCACGACATGGCGTGAACGAGCGAGCAAGGCTGGACAGGACAGCTAGACAAAGCGTGCCGAGACGGTTTTGTCCTTCTTGAAGGCAACTTGAAGCAAAGCAAAGTAAAGCCAGGCGGCGGCTGGCCGCTGTCTGAGAACCGATCGGGCAGACGCTTCCGCCGACTAGTCAATCTGTTACGGGGAACTGAACAAACAGTGTCTACGCGAAGGTTGCCCACATTGCGATAGGAAATAATAGTTGGGTTGTTGGTTGCAGCAAAAATTTTAGATAAGTCCACCGTCAAGTTCAATGATTGTCGAATTGTATTTAACAGACAATCCAGTCAGTCGGGAGTGGCCATCCGCGATGAAGAAGCGAAGCACGCTTTCCATTCTCTCCTGCCTAGCTGTCATTCGGCGGTAAGCAGCCTCGTCCGTCCGTCCTTGGATGGGCAGCGAGCGAGGCAAGTTTTGCCAACGAAGCGCGTACAGTCAGTCAGTCAGTGAGTCAGTCACGCAAGCGAGACCCTCTCCCTCTCTCTCCGGAGCTCTCTCTTTCTTATTCAAAGCAGAAGCCGCAGGAAACAACCGAGGGAAGAGCAACCTTGCCGCTTCCGGCTCTCTCGTTCGCTCTCTTTATTGCCCACGCGACAGAGTCATCGGGGAGAGAGAGCGGGAGGGACTCCACGAGAGCCTGGAGAGTACTTTGCGCAAGAGGGTGGCTAAAAGCGTTATGACTATTGTTTGCAAGTCCTACGTACATATATATATTTCAATTCCAACACAAATAATAAATCGGCGTTGGTTCGCGGACCCTGAACTGGGCAAGAGGATTGCCGAAAAACTAACGGATTTGCAATCCAGCTGCCTCCTCCGCATTAGCTTTCCTCATCCTCTTTGACCGCAGCTAGCCCCGTCGCCGGACTGGGCGTGTTCCAGCCAATGCGTATAGAGCATAGTGGCCGGCTTGGGACAAGGCAACGACCTCTCCAGAGGGCCTTGAATTCATCGTGAAAGCAGCGCACCTGGTGCTGGGCTAAGGCAAAATAATTGCGCCAGCCGAACAAACTTCTGCGATCTTAAAGTTTCGCTGGCTCGGCGGGCGGCGCCAAGATTAGCTAGCTGCTAGCACTCCAGGAGCGGCACTTAGGGACCGCCAGTGCAGTGGGCGGTTTCGCGGAACCAACTTCATCCTCCATTGCCGGTCGGTCGGTCGGCCGGACGGACGGAAGGGAGAGCCTGAGGTTGTTTGTGCGCTTGAGGAGGAGTTGGTGGGGACTGAGGAGGAAGAAGAGGAGCGAGCAGTTGACCAGCTGGTACGTAGCTAGCTGCTTTAAGGGGGCGGGCTCTAGGGGTACCTGACTATTAATTTTGAGTGACCATACTTTTAATGCGTTAAAATACAACTTGAAACTGCAAGGAATTGCAATTGTTTACTGAAGTCTGATCGCCCTCAAGCTCAATCGACAATATAACAGAGCAATGCCGGCAGCGGCAGCAAGCGCATGTTTGCTCTCGACGGGGTAAATGGACTCAAGGGGAGGATCGAAAGCAGGAAAGAAAGGGAGGGAGCAGCTGGGGAGCTGCGGTGGATATTCGATCTGCTGGACTCGACACTCAATAATGTCACACTCGGTGAGCAGCTTCCAAGTCCGGCCCCAACGTCAAAAGTCTAGTCAGTATATACATCAAAGGAAAGCCTATAAGTGTGAGTAATCCAACCTACCACTTGCCATGCAAAAACTTCTAACAAAGTTTAGTCATCCACCCCCGGTTGCTGAGTAATCGCTTTAACCTCAAGACAAGAAGATCGAGCGACCCATCGATCAATCCATCAACGAGGGCGACGGCGACGACGCGTTGAATAAAACCGATCTCTAAAAGCGAGCGAGGAGCGAGGGGACGACGAAGACGAAGGCAAACTTTTCCGAAAGCCAATTTTCGCCCTCGTAACCCCGATATAGTCTCTCTCGGCCACTCGAAAAGCACTCTGGCAAATTAGGCCAGATATTGCCGTCCGGCCTCGAGGAACATCCTCTCTCTCTTTCTTTGGCCGCCGCCGCGCCGATCCCTTGTTCTCTACTAATCGCCGTGAAAGGAGTTAGTGAGGCGTCGTCGGAGCGGCCTCGATTATTCCCTCACTCTTCTTTACCCCCGCCGCAGTCTTCTTCAAGGTTCGCATTACTCACGGCCGTCGTCGTGTCGGAGGGAGGCAAAGAGAGACGGCGGCCTTGGAAAAAATGTCATCGCTCACGCAAGGCCGCCGCTGCTTCAATCAAAAAAGGCCCGCTGCTGGGCGCGGTCTGGAGTAGGGCCAGCTAACAGCCTTTGCTCTGCTCCTCCCGCAACGGCAGTATCGCGGTAATGACTCCTGCTGCTGCTGCTGCTGCACGCCTTGATCTACATTCCGTCCGTGGCCATCCTCATCGACCAAACCGACGCGACCGCAATTCAGCCGGCGGCTAATTTAGCCGTATTCTAGCCAAGTTGCTTTCCTTCGAGAAGAGCGAGGGCGATCCGCCCGCTCCAAATGGACAATGACAGAATAAGTAATTGATTGGCTTCTCTCACTCTGGCGGCTCGACCGAATTGTTGCTAATTATGATACGTACTCGCTACTAATAAAGAGCGAAATCTACGCGCAAAATGTACGCAAAATTTTCTACGCCACCCGTGCTCAGAATTGGCACCTGGTAACACGACCCAGCTGCACTCTTGCCTCTGGCCTCGTTTGTTCCTTGATGTCTGTCTAGACATCGGTCGGTCGGTCGGTCGCAATCTTCTCCTCTTCGGATATTCCGCTCGTGTGCCACTGGGTGTCTTAAAGTATCGCCGAAGTCATCTCTACTCTAGCTGCGTTTAATCTCGATCGGAGCGACACTCCCTGTCTCGTCTGCTATCACTCGAGGGAGTGAGAGCATGCAGCTAATTCTCCGCCTCATCTCGGCAAGTGGACCAGAAGAAGGAGGGCCGGGCCAATGTCTGCCCGGACAGACAGACAAACAAGTCGTGTTGACAGTCAAACGTGACTTCACATTAGGCCATACAATATGCGTAGTACAACGCGTAGACGGCAGCCCTGAACCGATCCGTTCTCCTCCTCTCACTGCGTGACTACATTGGGTGTTAACAAGCGAATCTCCAGAGGACGATAAAAAGAGAATAATGTCTGATGAGTTCTCCGATCGCTCGCTCGGACTGCAAGAGCGAAAGTGCTCGATCAGAAAGGAGAGAAAGAACGAGGGGAGGTAGGGATTGCAATCGACCGGACGATTGGATCACCATTGTCTTAGGCGACTGCTCCTTATAGAATTACCTATGGCCAACTGGAGATCGCTCCTCAAAGGTTCGATTGGCGCGTGCGACGCGCGTTCGAGTGGTGAGCAAACACAGGATCGAGCAATAACAGAGACAGTAGATGTTGCCTCGGGCAAACAGTGGCTGCATATTCAGCAGGAGCGAGTCTTGCTTGCCGTGATTGAACGGCGGAAATGGCGCCAATTACAGAGCGGACGGACGCGGACGGACAGTCGGCCGGTGTGGTCCCTTGTTCTATATACATAATAGGTAGGGGAAAAGAGGAGCAAAGGAGCTTGCCACTTTCTAGGGAATGAATCAAACTCGTGCACGGTTTCGGCTCTCAACAGCTGTCGCCGTTTCAGTCATTCCCATCGTAAAGTTTATAACGGGCACTGCCGCCACCGCCGCCTGCTAGCCGCCGTTCCGAAAAGACTTGCGGAGTTGTTCGCCTTATTGCGTGCCTTTTTTGCCAGAGCAGTTGCCATTTTCCATCGACGGGCTGGATTTCAAAGCGAAGAGTCTAGGAATCGAGATGAGTTTGATGTCAGGGTTTACTGCGAATTTCCTCGACATCCCATTTGGTAAACTTACCCTCCTCCGCGAAGCCTTAAACTTCTTGTCCTCAAAACTTTATTGCCCCAGATGCCTCCCTCCTTCTCTCTCTCTCGCCACCACAAGATTCCAGCAAGTAGCCGGCTGGCTGCATGGTCCGCGCGCGGCTCGTAAGCGCGTACGTTCGCCGCACAACTACGGTTTTGAAGATTTGCGTACGCACTAGTATACCACTTACTGCTGCATGGACTGGAGAACAAAAAGCGTTTCCGCGTAATGCGCGCGAAGCAAGGACGAGCTATAGCAGCCAAGGGTTCTTACTACAGCTGCATGAGCGTGATATCCGCACTGAGAGGAGCTAGCCTCCGAGATATCTGGGCTGCAATCTCGATCTGCCGCAAAGGCATAATGTTAATGAGACCTCCCGGGCTGCAGCTATATGGTTGCTGGCTCGTCCGTTCGCCCCGGGCAATACGGCCATACGGATGGAGCTACGAAGCACACGCGCAGCTTCCCCTTACATCTGTCTTGATATTTGCCCCCCTCCCTCTGTGCGGAGCAGTAATTCGCCTGCCGCTCAATGCACTAGATTCCTCGTTCAGGGCAGACCTAGCTCCGAAACATACGTATCCAAGACGTACTATCAAGTGAGGAAAAAGATCACTCACTAAGTATTGACAACATCGAAAAAGCATATTAGGTGAGGCGAGACTACGTTAGTGAGTGAAGGACGAAGATAGGGGCACCTCTTGGCCTACGTAAATGGCCCGCCGGCCGGGATGCCTCTGTATCAAGTAGCTAGCTATCTTCGCGCTTACGTACGTCATGCCTCGTGCACGTTGCGGTGTGGGATAGGAAATAGGGAAAAAATCTCGGGGAGCGAGCGAGCGGTGGTGTGCCAAGTTGGGCGCCCTTTCCCCCGCCTAGCTCAAGAGTGCCAAAATTTCGGACACGACATTTGTCAAAGGAAGGAAGGAAGGAAGGAAGGACGGGTCGTATCGGACGATGGGAGCTATAGGCATTGCACTTTCGCGCAGAAAAGACGTTGTGGTGTGCGTAGACGAGCGAATCTTGCTCGATCGCCTAGCTGTCCAACTCCCAGCAATCCGCACGTGCCAATATTGGCCCAATAGCGCGCTCTCATTGCATGCATCGTTGGTACGTAGTAGTCCGATATTGAATACGACTATATACTTCCATTATACAATAGACTAAGAGTACAAGCAATTCCAAGTGTAAACCAGGAATTTGAACGAAAAGTATTCTTGCACATATGCGACCGTTTTCGGCAATCCTGCCCCTCATTCCGCCTCCTGGGCATTGACATCGAGAAGTGAGTGGCATCCAGAATCGACTAGCTTCTCTCCCTCCCTCTCTTCCTCCCTCCCTCCATCCATCAAGACTTGTCGGCAGCAACCGGGGAATATCTAAAATGTCTGCAGTGCGGTCGGCCGGCCGTCTCTAGCATTCACACCGCCCGCCCGCCGCCCGCCATCTCCCACCAACAGCTCAGCTATACGAGTTGGTTGTAAACAACTTTTTTGTTTGCAGATGTCTAGCTGGCTGGGTACGTGGGGAATTTTGGGGGAAAGAAGTAAGGCGAAGTACGTACACAGCTACCTCAGTCCGAAAGTGGGGCGGGCAGAATTAGCCGAATCGAGCAGCCCCCAAGGAAAGAGAGAGAGAGGGAGGAACGACGAAATTGGATATCAAAACAGTCGAGTTTTGGATCCAGCCAGGGGTAGGGGAGCGCAGGGCAAAAAACGCGCTCCTCCTTTGTTTTCTGTCACGTTCGACACCTCTACGTACACGTACAGTCATATTGTAAGGGAGCGAGAAGGAATTCCTTCCTACCTTAAGGTAGTATTCAACTCCTGCTTTTCATTTGTGCGCTCTTATGTCAAGCCCCAGGCAGGCAACCGCCGCCGCGTCTCTCTCTTACGTCGTACAACAGATCAGATTTCGACTCGCAGCAACAAAGCGAAGGAAATTAGAATATGAATTTCACGCTGAGACTTAGCGCGCATGCTACAGACAAAGAACTGTGAAGATTTAATTAATGAAACACCACCCAGACGCTTCCTTACACATAATATATTATACACAGACGCGGGGACCGCCCGACTATATGAGCTATACATACCTACTGTGGTACTAGTGAGCAAATGCAAACAGCCCGGGGCCGATTCCGTTTTTGCGTCTGTCTGGCCGCTGCTATCTATCTATCTACAGCAGCCAGTTCTCGAATTGATTGCAGCTCGCCCTCGGGCTCCGTTAAACACGCCCCAATCAATCTTGCGAGGGCTGAGCGCGGCGGCGCCGACGGCCATGGCTACGGCCAGCTGGACAGGCGGCGAACTAGACGGGACAGTTTTTGCGCTGCCGCCAGATATGCAATTATATAATCGACGGACTATCTGCTCGGCTAGCTGTTAATATGCTCGATCGCTCGATCGCACATCCATATCGAGGCCGAGAAAAAAGACAAACCCTACAGCAATCGCTGCGCAATACAAGCGTTACCTGCTTTGCGTCTGATGCGAACAACCGGATATTTGGAGCAATTACGAGCGTCCGCCAGTCCGCCGGAGCTATGCACTCAAAACAATTTGCATGACATTTCGCGTGAGGAGCGCATTCGTTTCGTACTCCGTGCTTCGCTCGTTCTGTTCCTTCGTGTCGGCTGCTGCTAATCGCCGGCTTTAAAGTAGCGAAGACTGCATGGTAGGCGCCGATTTTGCGAAGGCGACGTTTAAATCGAGATTTTAAGTGACTTGACTTTGGCTTTGACAGCGGCACGCGACAAAATCAGGGCGAACAGAGACGATTGAAGCGTGCTTTAAACGAACAAGCCAGCCAGCCAGCCAGCTGCGATCACCGTTGCGGAACAGAAAAATATGAAGGCGTACGTCCACGACGCGACCGGATGAGCCCATCGCCCAAGCACAGAATTTTAGGACAGCAACACGTACGCGTCGATAATACGTACGCGTACGTACATGGGATGTTGTAAGTGCGTGCAACCATCACTACTTGTTGGAACAATGGCAAAAAGATTGCCTGCCTGCATCTGAGCTGGCTTCTTCCTTGAAAAGATCTAGGCGTAACTGATACCTACCGGGCAGCCACCGAGCTCAGACAGGCACAAACAGGTGTTGCGCTCGCTCGATTGTAATCAGGCAAGCAGAATTCCTTGCTGGAGGAAGTCCGGCGGGAGGGGCCACTTAAATCTGGATGGAGGAAGCAGTGACTGCTCGCTCGCTCGCCGGTTGCATAATAATCACTGCGGCAGCTCGAGAGCTGAATCACAATGAATCGCGCGCAGAGCTAGAGTCTAGCTCTCCGAGCGAGGAGGAGTGAGCGTTAATGAGGGGACTAAAGACAGAGCAAGCAGACTCTCATCCCCGCCCCTGCAGTTATCTGTCACTTCTTCCTTCCTTTCCTTCCAGCTGTCTGCACAATTCGCGCCTTTTAATTAAAAACCTTTTTTCTGCCTGTCACGCATTCGCCCCCAAGAAAGGGACCCGCCTTTCTTTCAGCTCTCCTCTGGCAGAGTCAACAAAGCGACGCAACGAGAATACCCTACTCTTCCTTATGAATGAATGTGCGTGCGTAGTGCCACTACGACGACTACGTAGTACTACTACCGAAAAGTCCATGTCTGTCCAATACTTTTTCCTCCTCTCTCGCTGACGGACGGACGGACGGACGAGGAGACGGAAAAAGTAATAAAGGAAGTTTGCTCGCCCGTTCCGTTCGCGAGCGACCCTCTTACGCCGGCCATGCAACATCAGTCTTCCCATTCAGGGGTGACACATAGTACGTATACAGTATACGCTCATAAAGTATCTAAACTGGAACAGCGAGGAAGTTTTACCAGGGTCCACACCAAAGACAGTTTTTTTCGTCGCCGATTATTGAACTTTTTTGCATGGGACGCGTTATCGGCTTGAGAAGATAATACGGGCGACGTCTGGTCGGCCGGGCTGGCTGATACGCGGGCAAAAACTTGCGAGATATTGCTGCCTGCGTTCGTTCGTTTACCTAGCCGGCCGGCTGTCGGCACTTTTTATCGGGCGTTGCTCAGTGACCGAGATGAAGACGGCTGGCTGGCTTCTCTGTCTTCCTTCCCCTTCCTTCCTCCTCCATCATCCGATTGCAATGCGGCAGATCATTCCCCTTTGTCTGCCAGATGGGACAGGTAATAATGTGTTGCCGGGAATAAAGGCGGCGGATTTTTCTTCAAGACGAAAGCGACGACCTGGACGGCAATATTTTATCAACATGACATACGCAGCTAGGGCCGTTCGGTCTGAAAGTGTTGATGGAGGAGGATGACTTGCCGATAGGACGGAAACACTCCTCCAGCCCAGAAGAGGAGGCGATGTGGTGCAACGGAGCGAATGGTTCAGAAAACGCTGGCTCCTCGCAATAACTTCCAAAATACGTACGACGTTGAAGACCATTAAGCTATGAAGCGATCGTTTGCAGAGACCACCAGAGCATGGAAGCCAACCAGCAGCGGCAGTTTTAATTGGAGCGGTGCAAATCAAAAAAATTTCTATTTTTCGCCTCCACTGACTTGGAATGCGACGAGCGGTCTCGATTTTTGACGGTTCCGTCGCCCGCTCGCCGCTTTTGAAGGATCAGCTCCCTCTTCTGTTCTCTCTCTCTCTTTCTCTCTTCTTCCGGTTGTGACAGGCAATCAGCAACACCTGTCGCACAAAATCATTGTAAGCGGCGGACGAGCGAGAGGCGGCAAGACCAAAGGAAAAGCTTCTTAAGGGGTGCTCAAACCGCAGTCATTACTTCTTCGGCCATTGCATTGCCATTACGGTTGACTCCTATTCGAGCGCTCACATAAAAGTAAGCCATCTTGTCAACCCTGGTTTGCGGTTCGGCGTTGCTTGCTCCACTAGTCTTACCTGGAATGAGGAGAAAGAGGAAGAATGACTACTGTTCGTAGTTTCGCGTGGAAGCGACGTATGGCAGACGATCCAACATTAGTCACGGTGCAGGCAGCTATAACGAACGAACGGGCGAGGCGAAGCGGATTTGCCAACTTTTTTCTGCACGATATGGCAGATTGGTACCTCAATTCCAGCTTCCGGCCAACGCAGGTGACACTCACTCATTTTGACAACAGTTTCTGATCGAGGATGCGCTTCGATTTCAGACACTTTTTGGTCTGCCTACTATAAACCGCGGAGAAATAAAGGACACACGACATTACTCTCGGCATTTATGACGATTCACTCGGCGACCGAGTCAATGTCCCGTCACGTCGCACTAATTTCGGGCCGCCGACGGACAGCTTGATGATTCAGTCAGAGTCCAGGATGGATGCCATCTCGCCACGCAAGCGATGAATCACCTAGCCAGTTATTAGAGTATACAAGAAAGTTGCAAATCCTGGCCATCCTGCCTACCTACCTGTCACTGGCTACGCGCACGACAAACGCCGAAAATGGCGGAAGGGCTGCTCGCTCGCTCCCTTTCGCTGATGGTCTGGGCATCCGCGCGGAACACGTTCG
>JAAUYK010000219.1_pt1 | contig 18886 bp, 20 predicted proteins | sample 7278021 | NCBI WGS metagenome assembly JAAUYK01 (sample SAMN14350223, study PRJNA611818) | marine sediment metagenome | isolation source: surface marine sediment (1.8m) | place: French Polynesia: Moorea | collected 2018-08
CTGGCTCTATGAAGCAACTTGGGGAGATGAAGCGACAAAAATCTCAACAACATAAGAAAAGTTTGGGGTCTTTAGAAACCCCAACTTCTCAAAAGTTGGGGTAGTTCATTTTATGAAACAAGACAAAACTATCAGACTAACTGTTTATATATATTCACCTATAACATTCGGCCGATGAAGCTTTTTCTTGAGATTACGGAGAACTTTAAATAAGCAAAATATACTTGATACTTCCATAATAAAAAGGTGAATAAATGATATAATCAAATTGATTCATTTTTTAACAAATAGTTATCTTACTTAACAATAATAAACAAAAATAAATCAAAAATGTTTAAGAAAATTAAAAATAAAAATACAAATGATACTTATCAACTCAACCAAGATGTAATATTATACAATCAGGAGGGTTTTGTGCAACTTTTAGACTTTAATCAGGGTCAATTTTATGCCCTCGATCGCATGGCAACAGTTATGTTATCCTCTGTGTTAGATAGGGGGTTAGAAGCAACCATTACTAATCTTAGTCAAGTTTACGATACAACAGAAGAAGAAATAGGCAAAGATTTAACAGAATTATTGGACAATCTTATTCAAAAAAAATTGCTCACAAACACCACCATAAACAAATCAAAAAGTCAATTAATATTGCAGTCTTTTAAGAATTTGATATTAAAAATTTTACACAAAATTATTAGTTTAACTCGTCCTTTAATTAATCCTCAACCTGAACCTAATTTTATCACTATTCATTTATTATTGATTTTAATTTGGTTAAGTTTTCGTTGTTTGGGATGGAGTGAAACTATTAAAATATGGAAAACTTGGTATGAAAATTATGTTGAAAATACTATTGATTCAGAAACAATAAAAACCTTGGATGATAAATTAAAAATAGCATCAGCTAGTAACCCATTATTATCAATAATGTGCAAGGAAAGAGCTTTAGTTGGTTATCATTTATTACGCAGTTTTTATCAGGTTTCTGCTACTTTAATAATTGGGGTTACTAATGATCCTTTTGAAGTTCATGCTTGGGTAGAATATGAAGGAATAGTTCTTACTGATGATCCTGTTCATTGTCAACAGTTTAAACCTGTTATGAAATATCAGTAAATTTATAACTACACTTAAATATCTTTATAATAACTATTAATTATCTATTGTTGTATTATCAAGCTGATCATACCAAACAATAAGGGATAAAGAGGTAGAAATTTGTCTTCCACTATAAACACTACCTACTCCCATTGCTTGTTGTTGCAAACAATCAATTAATATAGATTTATCAAAGATAGCCAAATCATCAATTTTTGACTGTTTAACCATTTCAATTAATGAGTTTAAATTCTGCCTTAACCCTTTCCCATAAACCTCATTAAAATTAGCTTTAATGCGTCTGGTACGAATCGCATCCGGTAATAGACCTTTCATCGCTTGTTGTAACAAGGGTTTAGCAACTCCAGGGACTTCTCTCATCTCTCTGGGAAGACTGAAACTATAGCTAATGAGACGGTTATCAAGAAAGGGATGACTTAGTTGTATTCCTTGGGGACTGGCCAGATACCAATTGGCCCAATTTCCTACTGCAGCTTGTCTTCCTAAACGATTAAAAGCTTCTTCGACAGGATATTGACTCAATTGACCTATATACTCTAACAGTTTAGGCCATAATTGATATTCTTGGGCAAAGTCTTTATTGATCCAAGGAGGGATACTATATTCTTGCAGATGAGGCCAGATAGCATAACCCTGTCGCAATAGTAAGGGTATTCCTTGTCGTAACCAAGGAGGAGTTAAGGGGGCGATCGCATATTCCCATAAAACAGATCCCACACTTTGACGTTTAGCGATCGCCCATTGACGGCCATTTTCCCATAGTTTAACCCAGTTTCTCTGACTCATTAAATCAGCTAAATAATAATGATTTCCTTCTACTAACATTTCTGCACCATTTCCTGTTAAAATTGTCTCGATCTTGAGGTCAGAAATAACATTTATCATGGCTTTTTCTAAGGCAAAATGAAATAAACCACTATAGGGTTCATCGTGATCGGGGATTGTATATTGAAACCAATTAAAATCTAATACTTGATCACCATCGACAAAACTAGGAATAATGTTTTGATTTTTTTCAAAAATAAGATGAATATAGTCTGTTTCCTTGATTAAACTGGGCAGTTTATAAACAAGAGATAAAGTTATTAAGGGCTGATTTTTAATTAATTTACTAGCTAAACATACAATTGAAGAACTATCCATACCACCTGATAAATGGGCTGCAAAATTAGTATTTGTTATTCGTTCCTGAATTGCTTTCTCTAGAATATTTTTAAACTGCAAACCTGCTGCTTCGGGGGAAATATTAGGTATAGTATTTATGGTTTTATTCCAATCCCAAGACCAAATTTTTTTTACAGATTTTTCCAAGGTACATTCTAATAATTCTCCTGGCAAAATACGATAAATATTATTAAATACGGTTTCTTTTTTTGCTAGTTCAACAGAAGCAAAAGGAAAGGTTAAAAAGGATGCTAAAAAGTCTTTGTTAATGACACAATTTTGTAGATTAGCTAATTTTTTAAGATGAGTCGTTAAAATAATTTCTTGTTGATAATAACTCCAATAAATAGGATAAGTTCCCAAGGGATCACGATAAGCTAAAATCCTCTTTTGTTGATAATCAATAATAGTGTAAATTAATTCTCCTTCTATGTTCTTTAGTTCTTCTATATTTCCTGTTTTAAATAAGTTTAAAATAATATCTGCATCTGATATGTTCTCTTTTTTATCTTGATAATATATTTTTCCCATTAGGATAACTGTATATTGGTTGGGAATATTCACAACTTTAATTAAAGATTGATCAATACCAAATAATTGAAAATCGATCTTTTTATCAGAGTTTAACGTAATAATAAAACCTGGACGCATAATCTTCCAAAATCATTAATTATTAATTGTTAATTGTTAATTGTTAACCCCCTGGCGAGAAATCCCCCATTGAGCAAGACCTGCTCTTGCGGAGGTTTCCTCCGCAAGAGCAGGTCTTGCTTGAGGAACGAAAATCTCCAGATGAGAGCCAGGACAGAATTTTTGTGATAGACTAGAGGCGGCCGTAAGGTATGCACCTGAATTGTAGCCGAACTTGGAATGTATCCATCCAAGATGAGAGTGAAAGGTAGTCATTGACGGAACCTCCAGAGCTTGGGAAATACGAGAAAAATTGCATAAATCGGATAAAGTACCCAGGGACTCTGGGAAACGAAAACGCCTGATTAGTCGTTCTGTCAGGGAATCAACAGTGGGAGATGTACTCATCATTCGTACTAATGTGTTCTAGATAAGTGGCGAAACCTCGTATCAACGAGAATAACCAGGAATGCCCTATCGTGAGCTAGGGAGGTTCCCCGCACAAAACGTAGTGGCGTGCGTGGGAGGATGTCACTTACTGTTGGCATTGAGGGCAAAAATGGGACGATCGTCCCCCTAATTTAATTTTTTCGATGGGTGTCCCACACACCCGACAGGGTTGCTTATGACGACCATAAACCCAAGCAACACCCCCATAGTTACCATTTATCCCCGTAACCCCTTTAAAATCACTAAAGGTTGTCCCACCCTGATCAATAGCTGTTTTTAAAACTTCTATCATTGCTCCTCGTAACCGTTTCACCTGTTGAGGGGTTAAGTCTTTTCCTAGAGTTGTGGGTAGTATACCGCTTTTAAACAAAGCTTCATCGGCATAGATATTACCCATCCCTGCAACGATCGCTTGATCCAGGAGAATGGTTTTAATATTGCGCTGACGACGTTTTAAGCTGTCAATGAAGTAATCTATGGAAAATTCTTTTGAAAAGGGTTCTGGACCTAATTTTTGCAGTCCTGTGATGATGTTTTCCGGGGGTTGGTTGGGGGGAACCCACCACACTTTACCAAAGGTGCGAATATCCACAAATCTTAATTCTTGGGACTGGTTACAAAACAAACGTAAACGGGTATGACGGGACAAAGGTTCGTTTTCTTTGACCCATAATAATTGACCGGTCATGCGGAGATGAACCCCTAACCATCCTTTCTTCTCTTGTAGGGGAACTAATAAATATTTGCCTCTTCTTTGCCACTTGTCAAAAGTAGCATTTTGGATCTGGTCTAAAAATTCTTGGCTAGAAGGAGGATAAGCAAGTGTGCGATCTAACAACACTTCCCCACCAAGAATGGTTTGCCCAAAGGTCAATTGATTTAACCCTCGGCAAACCGTTTCGACTTCAGGAAGTTCTGGCATTGATCCAGTTAACCCTAAAAATACTTAGGAAACGACTTCCAGTTCGCCTTCTGCAAAGTTGTTGGTATTAACTCCAGTTGCACTACCGCTAAAGCCGTTGTAATTGACTTTAGTAAAACGAACTACAACAGGATAGAGAATACCAGCTTTATCGACAGTGGCCACAGTACCGATGTCGTTGTACCAGTAAGACTCTTTACGTTTGATTCTAACTTTGTCTCCACGCTTGACCATAGGTATTGTCCTTTATAAATGAATATTCAAAGAGAAGGAAAAAAGTCCTTATCTATAAAAGCCTACTATTGGATCGCAACACCTTGCTACTATAAAAGTTTAAGTTTTATTACGAGTCTCGCCAGGCCAGTTCAACAAAATAGGCTGGATGTCCTGAAAAATCACGGGTTCGGGCAATTTGAACCAGTTCTAAATTGAAGGGAATAGCGGTGGTCACATATTTTTGGGCCAAGATACCCAAGTCGGGGGAAAGTTGTGATGCGGTGGAGGTAGCCAATAGTAAGCCTAAAGCTTGTTCTATGGGTCCCTTGGGCAATAAAAAATGAGTTCCCAGTGCAAAGCTGGTGGTTAACAACATATTGACGGACATATTGGTACCACAACGGGGATGTACAGCTAAATTCCAAACTCCGGCCCGAAACCGTTGTAAGGCTTTCCTGACAGCTTTTTGTAAGTCTAAATGCTGAACTTCTCCGTAGAGATAGAAGCCATTGGGAGTAGATAAACCCCCCAAATTTTCGTTATCTTGTAATCCTTGTCTCGTTTCGCTGAGTACCCAAACGGTACCATGTTCTAAGCCATGCACTTGACGCAGCATGAGTATTTCTTTTAATCCTGGAATAAATCCCAGTTGTTCTAAAGTATCGCTATCTTGTTGATGTTGGGGACGATACCAGTCTAAGTCCCAAAGGTTTCCAGTGGCAGGGTTAACCGAGTTGGTCATACGTATAAGTAGTCTAAGGATATCCCTTTGATTATAAATAATCTTTCTTGATCAGTATTAAGCTTTTCCGTTGGCCATTGATTTTTCTTGAGATGATGATGAGTTACCACGTTGTCTAGAACCATCTTTAGGAGAATGTTTAAGAAGGTTCTTTATGTTGTCAAGCTTGTCATTTATCGATTTTTGACTGTTGGAAATTAACTGAGAGTTGTGATTTATAGATTTTTGATTGTCGGAAATTAACTCTTTCATTGACTCAAAGTTTTTATTCATCGATTCTTCAATTGAACTATGAGTAATAGAATCATCATTAAGAAGCTTATTTTCTTCTTCAAAATTATGTTTTAACTGACTCTCAAGAGTTTCCTTTAACTTCAGGTCAGGCTTTGGTTCATTCTTACGACACAGCAGTCTGATAATCCTACTATTGCTTTGGGACAAAAGTTTATACTTTCTTCTTTCCTCTATGTCTTGCGCTAGATAGGCTGCCCCAAAACCGACACCAACTCCTGCGGAAACAATTTCGACTATCTGAAGCGACAGAACCAACCAATAAGTAATAGTATCAGTAGTATCTGGTTCAGCAATGGTGGTGTTATCTGTTTCAGTAATCTTGGTCTTATCTGTTTCAGTAATCTTAGTATCAGTAGTATCTGGTTCAGTAATCGTGGTGTTATCTGTTTCAGTAATCTTGGTCTTATCTGTTTCAGTAATCTTGGTTCTATCTCTTTCACCAATATAGGTCTTATATGTTTCAGCAATATTGTTTACTGTTACAAAGCTCATCAAACAAATACCTGTTGCAATACCTGCTATCCATACTTTTAAATTCTTAGATTGTTCCCTGTTTTTGAGAAACATTATTATCACCTCCGTTTAAGTTATTCAAAAGTCAGAATCACCATTAAGAACCTCTCTTTCTTTATCTAAATTTTCCTTGATAATTGGCAACAAGCTCGACTCAAGATTTTTATGGTCACTGAGCATTTTCATTCTCTTGTTATCGCTTTGGTACAAAAGCCAGTATGTTCTTCTATCCTCTATTTCCTGCACGATAGAGAATGTAACTAAACCTAAACCTACTCCTACACCAAAAGCTTCCCATGACCACTGATCTTTATCATCTACTGCTGCTATGAGGCTCATTAAACACAAACCTGTTCCTAAACCTGCTAAAACTGCCTTCATAAACTTCCCCATGCTCATCTTTACCACCATTGAACACGACTAAAGGGACTAACGCTCAAACATTTACAGAGAAAAATATTAATATTTCTCTTCTGAAGAGCAACTCTCTTATATCTCCATCTTATATTAGATTTAAGTGGCTCCGATTCCATCTTAAAATCTATTAATAAATGACCATGATTTCTTTTAAAACCCGTCGTAATTTTCTATTAGCAGGAATGAGTCTCTTGGGGACTGTTGCTTGTCAAAACATCAACCAATCCGAAACTGTTGAAGAAGTTATGTTTTCTCCTCTTGAACCTTTACCCGAACGTATCTTTGGCAATACTGGAGTGTCTGTTCCCATCTTAGGTTTAGGGGGTGCAGGACAAACTCCTTTATCTAAATATGGACAAGAAAAAGAAGCGATCGCACAGATTGAAGCAGCCTTAAAATTGGGTATTCGTTACTTTGATACAGCAGCTAATTATGGACCGAGTGAAGACTATTTAGGCAAGGTTTTATCTGCTTTCCGTCGTTGGACATAAGTTAAACCTATTAATAACTTTTAAATTTATTAATAGTTTAAAAGTAGTATTAAATCTTCCTTAAGAAAAATATGAAAATAATTTTCAATAGTCAACGAAGTTTCGGCTTTATGGTATGATCGTAAAGACTGATAATCAAGGCATAGTATGTCTTGCTCTAAAAAAGGGGTTTGTAACCATTATAACCTCGTTAAACTCTTCTAACCGATAGTCTCTTGTTCTCTCTTTTTTCTTCTGTTTTGAGCAGATATACTAACAATGAACTTAAATACATTTGTTTTTATATTGACAAATTGTACAAAATATGAATTGTCTATATTTTTTCTTCTAAAAAAGCTGCTACTTGCAATATTTTTAACTCTTGATAGGGTGCAGCAATTAATTGTATTCCCAAGGGTAACTTATTAGGTCTTAAAATGGGAAAAGATAACACAGGTAGGCCAATAAAAGATAAGGGTTGAGTAAAGCGGCCTAAGTTGGGACGAATTAATATTTCTTCTCCATTAATAGTCATTTTTTCTTGTCCTAAGGTCGTAGCAGCACAAGGAGTTGTTGGGGCAATAATAACATCAACTTTTTGGAAAATTTCTTTAACTTGATCTCGATACCAACGACGAAACCTTTGGGCTTGTATATACCAAGCATTCGGAATAAACGCCCCTGCTAAAAAGCGATCTCTCGTCGCTGGATCAAAATCTTGAGGACGCGATCGCAAATTTTTTAAATGAAAGTTAGACCCTTCAGAAGCGGTAATAATATAAGCTGCGGCCCTGGCCCGATGTGCTTCGGGAATGCTAATTATTTCCTTAGTATTTAACAGTTTGCTTACGGTTTCAACCACTTCTAATACTTCTGCTTCTGCCCCTTCTAAAAAATAGTTTCCTGCAACAGCAATTTTCAAATCTTCAATACCATCATCTAGCTTATCAAAACACAATTGAGGAGACAAAGAAGTACAAACAGGATCATATTGATCTTGACCCTGTAAAACATCAAAAATAGCTGCCATATCTCTCACAGTTCGAGTAAAGCCACCGATATGATCTAAACTATTAGAAAATAAAACAGTACCGGCCCTCGATAACCTCCCATAAGTCGGTTTTAAACCCAAAACACCACATAAAGCAGCAGGAACTCTAACCGAACCATTTGTATCTGATCCCAAAGAAAAGGGAACTAAACTAGCAGCAACAGCAGCAGCAGAACCCCCAGAAGAACCACCAGAAATTCTGCTTAAATCATGGGGGTTAGGAGTTGCCCCATAGTGACTATTTTCCGTCACAAAACCATAGGCATATTCATCCATATTTAAAGCACCAACTAATATCGCCCCTGCTGCTTTTAATTTTTTAATTGCTGTTGCATCTGCTGTTGCTGGTGAATTTTCTTTGTTTATTTTTGAGCCAGCTAATGTTATAACACCTTCAATATCAAAAAGATTTTTTACTGCAAAAGGAACCCCTGTTAAAAGTCCAGAATTTTCTCCTTTTGCTATTTTATCGTCGATATTTTTTGCTTGTTCAAAAGCCCGATCTTTAAGAATAGTTGTAAAACAGTTTAATCTGAGGTTTCGCTGTTCAATATTATCAAGAAATTGCTTGATAACTTCCGTAGCTGTAATCTCTTGATTTTTGACTTTTTGGGCGAGGGAAATAGCATCGAAAGAAAGAATAGTCACGGTTTAAAAATAGGGGCAGCTTCAATATTTTCAGGTAGTTCAAATTCAGTGAATAAAGTAGCAATTTCAGAAATTTTTGTCAAGTTATCCACAACTCCTGGCAGAAATTCAGGGTCAATAGGTAAATCAATCATGATAGAAGTTTGTTCAATATATTGTTTCAATTGGAGGTTATTTTCATTATTATTCATAGCTTTTTATCTTGTCTGAAAGGGTTTTGATTTTTTAAGAAAATGTTTTAGTAAAAGCCAGACTACTGTATACATGAAAAGCAGCATCCCAAGGAGTTTCTTCTCGACGTAATAGACCAATATGGGGTTTAATAAGTCTGAGTAACTCCTGAAAATCAATAGCTGATTCTCCAAAAGGTGTAAACTCGGAGTAAGTAGGAAGAGATGTAATTTTTTCAGAGAGAAAAGCCATAATATGTTGCCAACTTTTTCTCATGGTTGCTTGGCCATCTTGGGATTTTTGTTGGTCAGAAAAAGCCATTCCTTCTAAAAAACGATATTGTTGATCACATAAACGAATGATAGTTTGCTTTTGAGGTAGATGAAGATCACAGATTTTTGCATAATCTAAAACTTCTATTTTCCGTTTTAACTTACCCTTTAAACCAACATCCACACATTCTTCAAAAATAGGTAGTAAACCATGTACCTGTTGTCCCACTTCCGACAAGTCAAACGTAAAAATCTCCCGTTGTCCTTTTTTCGGTTCGTAAACCATAGTAACCTTGGACTCAATGGACTCGATATAAAGAACGTTGTACACCTTTAAAGCATTGACATGACCAACCAAGGCAGTAAAACAAGGAATTTCTGCTTGTTGCAGTTGTTCTGCTTGAAATTTTAGCTTACCGATTGCTCCAGTACGATATAATCTCCAGGAACGACTAGGGAGTTGTAATCTAGCCGTGTAAGCGTCAATTCCCATAATTTCCCCAAATTTCTGGGCTGCTGCCTTCTTGGACTCATTAGCAATGGCCTCAAGCACTAACATTCCCATTTCTTCGGCCCCGCTTTTTTCCATTGCTTGGTCTAAAGCGGTTTGACGTTGTTCAATTTCCTGTTGGTTAATTCGTTCAATCCCTTGACGAATCTGTATCATTAGTTTAGGGTTAACGATATTAGGTAAAAGTTCTCGATAACGTTGATTAGCAAAGGTGAAATCTCCTTTAGCTTCAGCTAAACGGGCTTGATAAAATGGAATCCAAATGTTATCTGATTCTTGTTCCTGTAGCTGTTGAAGCAGTTTAGAAGCTTCTTCATAATTTTCGTTGTTAATAGCATTAATGATTGGTTCAACCATCGCAATATTTACAGTTAGTAATAATATATTAGAAGCAAGAATATATCAGGACATAATACTATTATGCCCCTACGAATACTAATGATTAACCTACAAGAAAAAAGCGGAAAAAGCTAGAAAAAGTTAAAATAATTTACGAATTGACGTAAACTCGTCCTTTCCAACCCCCTCCTTTTCCGCGCCAATGTCTCCAAGCAGAGTCTAGGGTCATTAGACCATATAAAAGACCAATCAGAGGTAAGGTTAAGCCCCAGAAAACAGAACATTGATATAATTTCAGAGTGGGAAGATAAGAAATGGTCATTAATAACCAAGTTATACCACCCAGAATAATTATAGCTGAACTATTAATAATTAATCCGATTATTAAACTAATAGGGGCGACTAAATAAACTATAGTTAATCCTAACAATGTTCCTATTAGTAATAGGGGAGAATAATTCAACTGTGTATAAGCAGTTCTTGCTACCATATTCCAAATAGAATCTAAGTTATCATAAGGTCGCAAACTCAAGGTTTTTTCGCTTAAACCTAACCAAATTCCTTGCTCTATATTTTCTCTATCTTCTTGTAATTTGGCCTTAACTGCTGCTGCTAAAGAACAATCATCAATTAAAGCTTGTTTAACTACTTCTATTCCCCCAATTTCTTCTAAAATTTGGCGACGAATTAAGATACATCCTCCTGCTGCTGCTGCCATTTTATTACGAGGGTTATTAACCCAAGAAAAGGGATAAAGTTTTTCAAAGAAAAAGACAAAAGCCGGGATTAAAAACTGTTCCCAAAAACTGTCACATCTTAGCTTCACCATTAGAGAAGTCATGGCTAATTTTTCTGTTTCTGCTTGCTTAACTAATTCTTGTAAATTGCTATTATGATGTTCAATATCAGCATCGGTTAATAGTAAATAATCAGGCTTATTATCTAGCTTATTTGCTTCTTCAATTCCTTGTTTCATTGCCCATAATTTTCCTGACCAACCGGTTGCTAATGGTTGTCCAGAAATAACTTTTAATTGTCCATCCTTTTTACAAATATTTGCAATTTCTTGGGCTACATTTCCCGTATTATCATCACTTTGATCATCGACTAAAATAATAGAAAAATCTCCAGAATACTCTTGATTTAACAAAGATTTTAAACTAATAGGCAAAACATCTGCTTCGTTACGAGCAGGAATGATGGCACAAATAGAAGGATATTCATCTAAGGGTTGAAGATTATTATTAATACGTTGATTACTTAACCAAAAACCACCTCTAAATAGTAATAAATAAATCCAAATAATTAAAGATAAACTAACAATTACTATTAAGATATTTACCATAATTTCACTCTCTCACAATTCTAAATATAGTATAACTCATATAGATAGAAAATGCTAAGTAACCTGAGTTCGGTGTTAGGAGTTAGGAGTTAGGAGTTCGGAGTTCGGAGTTGGAGTTTTTTCCATGAGATAATCAGTGTTTGAAACTTCTGATTTTGATGAGTTATCTATAAATTTCCTTCTATCTAACTCAGATCACTAATAAGAATGATTTAAGTTTCATACTAAAAAATAAGTTTCCAAAATCAACTATTAACTATTAACTATTAATTATTAATTACCAACTGTGCTTGTTCATTAAAACAACTACGATAAACCCCTTCTGTCACAAAAATAGCAGTTAAAATATTGGTCAACATAATCATAAATAAAATTAAAACTTGATAGGAAGCTGCGTTTAAAGGGTTATTTCCGGCTAATACTTGTCCCGTAAACATTCCCGGTAAACTAACCATACCTACCACCATCATTTGATTTAACGTAGGAATTAAACTAACTCGAATAGCTTCTTTTCGATAACTAGCGATCGCTTCTTTAGGAGTCGCCCCCAAACATAAATAGGTTTCTACTTCACGTTGGTTATGAGAAATAGTATTAAGAAGACGTTCTCCCGATAACGAAGCACTATTCATAGAATTTCCTAGAATCATGCCCGTTAATGGTATTATATACTGGGGAGAATACCAAGTATTCGGTTGAATAATTAAAACGAGGACGTAACTGAGAGTTAAACCACTACTTACCAATAAGGACACCCAAACCAAAGGAAACAGTCCCTTAATCTTCTGAGAAATGCGGTTACGAGTGACTTGGGTAGCAATGGTCAACATCAACCCCAAAATGACTAAAACGGGGATAGGATGGTTTAATTCAAAGATAGCAGCTATGACATAACCCACTGCTAAAAGTTGAAACAGCGATCGCCCGGTGGCTAAGACAAGTTGACCTTCTAAGTCTAACCGTTGCCAGTTGGACAAGGCCACAGCAATAGCCATAATACCCAATGACCACCCTAAATCTAACAAATCCAATTCAATTGCGCCACCCAATGGATAATTCTCCCCAGTTGTTAAGATTACGCGCCAAAGTAAGGGGGTTCATTACCGGCTATCCATTTGATGTTACAGCCAATACTAGGTTTTTGCTGAGTATCAACCTTTCTATCCAGTAAAACCTCTTCTATAGCTGCTTTTAAGTCCTTTCCGGTGACAGGCAAATCATTTCCAGGACGACTATCATCAAATTGTCCACGATAAACTAAGGTATTGTCGTGATCAAATAAGAAAAAATCGGGGGTACAAGCAGCAGTATAAGCCTTAGCAATTTCTTGACTTTCATCGTAACAAAAAGGAAAATTAAACCCTAATGTTGCTGCCATTTCTTTCATTTTTTCGGGGGCATCATCAGGATGCTTAATGATATCATTAGAACTAATAGCGACAATACCTAAACCTTTATCTACATATTCTTTTCCTATTGCTGCTAGGGCATCTTGAAGATGTTTCACGAAAGGACAATGAACACAGATAAACATCACCAATAAAGCTTTTTTATCGGCAAAAGTATGGAGAGAAATTTTATTTCCTGATACCACATCTTCTAAAGAAAAATCTGGGGCTTTTGTACCCAAAGGTAGCATAGTAGAAAGGGTTTTTACCATGATAATAACTCCTAGTAAATTATGAACAATTTAAGACAGTTACATAGACAAATCGTAAGCAACAGTCAGGAAGACTGCGTTACGGTTTATCTCGGCAATGAAAATGCTATACCTATCATTATACCTGTTATAGTTGTTTTAACAATTCATCAACCTTTTTGACTCCTTCTGTATTATCGTATTCTTGATAAAGTTTTTTCGCATATTCCAGAGCTTTTTTAGCTTCCCCCGCTCTATCTCTTTCCTTAAAAGCCATTCCTAAATAGTAATAAGGTTCAGGATTATCGGGTATAACTTCGATTAAATCTTTATAAGTAATAATTGCTCCTAAATAATCTTTTTGTGCTAATTGAATTCTACCAACTCCTGCGTAAGCTTCTGGTAATTTTCTATTAAAAAATGAGATGCGACGATAAATACTAAGGGCTTCGTCTAGATTATCTTGAACTTCATAAATACGGGCAATTTTTAACTGAACTTTAATATTTCTGGGATCGACTCTTTCTGCTCTTTTTAAGTGTTCTTTTCCTAATTCTAATTGACCTTGTTGTAAATAAGTTGTAGCTAATAATAATCTTAAATCCACATCACGGGGAAAGCGTTGAACCGCATTTCCTAAATATTGTAAAGCTTCATCTAGTTGTTTTTGTTGTAATAGAGACGATCCCATAATAGCAAAAGCTTCAGGGTTATTAGGTTCCAGGGCGATCACTCTTTTGTAAGCTTCTGCTGCCCCTTCATAATTTTCTTGACGTAGTAAAACTACCCCTAAACCAATATAACTTTTAGTGAATTTAGGGTTTAGTTGAATAGCATAATAATAGGCCGAAGCAGCATTATTATTATCTCCAACATTAGCTAAACTATCCCCTAAAGCATAATAAAAATTAGGGTTACTCGAATCAATAGAAAGGGCTTTTTGATAATATTTTACTGCCGCTGAATAGTTGCCCTGTTGACTGTGTAAATAAGCGATTCCTGAAAAGATTTTAGCGTTATCATTGTCTAAACTGGCTGCTTGTTGATAGATAGCGATCGCCCGTTGATAGTCTTTTTTTTCTACATAATCTCTACCTCGACGTAATAATTCATCTAATTGTTTCTGACTAGAGGTTTGTGATACAAGTAAAGGAGAATCAGCAGAAGCCAAAACAGGGGCAATACTACTGCTTAAAATAAGACTTGTGAGTAAAGAGAGAGTAAGTTTAGAAATCATAGCTTGTATAAAAGAGTAATAAAAAAAGGTTTGAATAATCAAACCTTTGAACATTATAAGCAAAAAAATTTTAAATGCCTCGTTTGATGGCCACTTCTGCTTGCTTAAATTCTTGTTTTAAGCGTTTTTTCAACTTTTCAGGTAGGGGACGACTCCCATAAGAAGTATAGTAACCTGCAAGAGAATTTAATGCCGTTTGCATGGTGGTGAAAGAACGAAGTCCCCCGGACTCACCATTACGTCGATAGCGAGAAATATAGTCATTAATCTGTTCTTTGGCTAAAGATTGAATCTCTTGCTTATTTTCAGCGTCATCGGAGAGATTGATCGCTGTGGTTAAGGTTTCGATTACGGTTAAGGTATCTTCGCTGTAATTACCAGACAGTACACCTGAATCATTACCACACCCTGTCAAAGTAACCACCGCGACTAAAACTAAGGCTAGAATACGAGATAAGGCAGATTTGAAAAACATAAGTTGTTAATACAATTAGACAATTTTAGATTCTTTCCATCCTATCCTAGAAGGGGTAACGGAGTGAAGTCAGGCAAACAAAGCACTATCTAAGGGAGGATGGCTTTAATGCTCTGGTATTATTTCGGTAAAATAAAAGGAGTCCCCTGGCAGCTACCAAAGGGACATCTCAAAAATATATCTACTTAGAAGTTTAACCTATGAATGAACCAGTTACAGTTAGGTATGATCTAGCAGACATCCTAACAAGGATTGAGGACAAGCTAGACAAGCAATCAGAAGAGATAGGAGACATTAAAGTTAAGCTGACAGCAGTTGAAACGGAACTCAAGGGAATGGAAAAACGGTTAGAAAGAGTAGAAAAAACCCAGGATACCCTAGTTAAAGAAGTATCAGACTTAAAAGGGTTTCGTTCTCTTATCCTCCCCTTAATTGTCGGTGGTATTAGTGCCGTTATCGGGGGAATAGTTACCGCAGTTGTCAGATTACCGGCCTTATTATTGAAACCTTAGCTTATGTATAAGGGTGGCCACCACACCACTCTTTTATCTTTTAACAGAAGTCCAATCCAGGGATTCTGGGAATTGGGGAATGGAATTAAGGAGATTTTTAGTATAGTCTTCTTGGGGATTATTAATAATGTGTTCTGCGTCTCCTATTTCCACAATTTCACCTTGATTCATTACCATAATTCGATCGCTCATAAACCGGACAACACTTAAGTCATGAGAGATAAAAATACAGGTAAGTTTTAGTTTTTTTTGTAAGTCTTTTAACAGGTTCAAGACTTGTGCTTGTACGGATACATCTAAGGCAGAAACTGATTCATCGCAAATTAAAAAACGGGGATTTAATGCTAAAGCGCGGGCGATACAAATTCTTTGTCTTTGTCCTCCAGAAAATTCGTGAGGATAGCGATTGAAACTGTCTATATCTAAGCCTACTAAGTTTAATAAAGCTTCTACAATCTCGTTTCTTTGCTTACTATTAGTTTGGGTTTGATGAATAATCATAGGTTCAGCAATGGCTTGTCCTACTGTTAATCTGGGGTTGAGAGAATTATAGGGATTTTGGAAGACAATTTGCATATTTTTTCTCAAGTTTCGCAACCATTTATTGCTCATAGATTTTTTGGAAATTTCGTATTTTTCAAAGGATATTTTGCCATTTACTGCTGTAATTAGTCTGAGAATTGTCTTGGCTAAAGTTGATTTTCCACAGCCTGATTCTCCCACTAATCCTAATGTTTCTCCGGCAAAAACTTCAAAACTAATATTATTAACTGCTGTAAATTTATTGGATTTTAGTCCCAAAAATCCTGATTTACCGAACTCAACATTTAACTTTTCTACTGATAATAAAACTTTCTTTTCTTGTGCGTCCTTTGTTCTCGCTTCGATTTCATTATGAGGAATAATTTGATAAATTAAATCGCTTTCTTGAGATGATTCTGGGACGTTATTATCTTGCAAAAAATCAGCAATAGTGGGTAATTTATCCACTTTGATATGGAGGGGAGGACGACAAGCTAATAATCCTTTTGTGTAGGGATCTTGAGGGGAATAAAGTAGTTGTTCTTTTGTTCCTTTTTCAACCACTTCCCCTTGATACATAACTAAGATATTATCAGCCACTTCATTAATAACTCCCAAATCATGGGAAATAAAAATCATGGCAATATTTTTATCTTGACAAAGACCTTTTAATAACTCTAAAATTCCCTTTTGAACCGTTACATCTAAAGCTGTTGTCGGTTCATCAGCAATTAAAATAGTAGGATTACAAGAGATGGCCATGGCAATCATAACCCGTTGTAATTGTCCCCCAGATAGTTCATGAGGATATCTTTTTAAATAAGCTGTTGCTTGTTTATCGGGACAGGTTTGCTTTAAAACTCTGACACTTTTTAAGAGATTAATTGCTTCTTGATTCGCATTTTCTTGAGTTACATTTTGATGCAGTTTAATCGCTTCAGTTAATTGATAACCTATAGTATAAACAGGGTTAAAAGCACTCATAGGTTCTTGAAAGATCATAGCAATTTCCTTACCACGATATTTTGTCCATTGTGATGATTCTAATCTCGTTAATTCCAGCGTATCTTCTGGAGACTGATAATATTTAATACTACTTTCTTGAGCAATTTTGCCAGGATTTTGAATTAAACCCATAATAGCTAAAGAAGTCACAGATTTTCCCGATCCTGACTCCCCAACAATGCCTAAAATGTCACCTCTTTTGAGTTGAAAATTAACATTATTTACTGCTACTTTATTAGGTTTTCCTTGTAAAGGAAATTCAATACGGAGATTAGATACATCAAGAACAATATCACTCATAATTCTCATATAAATATAAAATTAAACAGATTTTAACCGATTTTTTCCCATTTGACAAAGATGTTGGCAGAGTTTTAAATATTTCCGTTTGAGGGAGTTTGGAAAGAAATTAAATTTTAAAAATTTTACCCTTTCCATAAGTAATTTCAAGTCACATTATCAAAGAAGCGTGTCACAATATAAACAAATAATGAAAATATTATACGGAGAGGTATATGGTTGCAACTCCCATCAAAACAGAAAAGCGTTTAAGCATACAAACAGGTGATATTGCTGAAAATACCACCACTATCAGATCCTTAGACTGGGACCGCGATCGCTTTGATATCGAGTTTGGACTGCAAAATGGAACCACCTATAACTCCTATATCATTCGGGGTGAAAAAGTCGCCTTAATAGACACTTCCCACGCTAAATTCCGTCAACTATATATCGATACCCTAACAGGACTAATTGACCCCAAAACCATCGATTATTTAGTAATTAGTCACACCGAACCAGATCATAGTGGTTTGGTTAAAGATATCTTAGAACTAGCTCCCCAAGCAACCATAGTCGGAGCCAAAGTAGCTATTCAGTTTCTAGAAGACTTCATCCATCAACCTTTTGAACGCATTTTAGTCAAAAGTGGTCAATCCTTAGACTTAGGAAAAGGTCATGTTTTAGAATTTGTCAGCGCGCCCAATTTACATTGGCCCGACACCATTTTAACCTACGACAAAGGCACAGAAACCTTGTTCACCTGTGATGTCTTTGGGATGCACTATTGTTCCGATCTACTTTATGACGAACATTTAGACGAGATCGCCCCAGACTATCATTTCTATTATGAATGTTTAATGGGTCCAAACGCGAGATCCGTTCTTTCTGCCATGAAACGCATGGATAAATTAGGCAATATTGCCACCGTTGCCAATGGTCACGGTCCACTGTTGCGCTACAATGTCCATGAATTGGTAGAACGGTATCGTACCTGGAGCGAGGAACAAAGCAAAGCCGATAAAAGCGTTGCTGTCTTTTATATTTCTGATTATGGGTACAGCGATCGCATCTCCCAAGCCATTGCTAAAGGTATTACTAAGGCCGGAGTAGCTGTGGAAATGGTGGATCTAAAATCTGCTGATGCTCAAGATGTCCACGAGATAGTCAGTCGTTCCACCGGTTTAGTGATCGGGATGCCGCCCCTAGAAGGCAGTCACAGCAGCGAAACCACCAGTAACATCGGAACCATTCTTGCCGCCGCCAAAAATAAGCAATATATTGGTATGTTCGAGTCTTATGGTGGCAACGACGAACCCATTGACCCCTTATTAATCAAATTTCGAGAAGCAGGTTTAAGCAAAGGGTTTAACCCCATTCGGGTTAAAGATACCCCCACAGAAGCCATTTATCAACTCTGTGAGGAAGCCGGAGTAGACTTAGGACAAAGCTTAACCCAAGATCGTAAAGTCAAGCAACGGAAGTCCTTAGATAGCGACTTAGATAAAGCCATCGGTCGTATCAGTAGCGGTTTATATATCCTAACCGCTAACAAAGGAGAACTCAACGGGGCCATGTTAGCCTCTTGGGTAACACAAGCGAGTTTTGAACCCCCAGGGTTTACCGTTGCTGTAGCCAAAGATCGGGCGATCGAGTCCTTAATGCAGGTGGGAGATAGCTTTGTTTTAAACATCCTCGAAGAAGGCAAATATCAACCTCTGATGAAGCATTTCCTCAAAAGATTTCCCCCCGGGGCCGATCGCTTTGAAGGAGTAAATGTTCAAACAGCTAACAACGGATCACCTATTTTAGTCGATGCTTTAGCCTATTTGGAATGCGAAGTTGTCAGTCGTATGGAATGTAGTGATCATTGGATCGTTTATAGCAAAGTAACCAATGGACGAGTCTCTAACCCCGATGGTTTAACCGCTATTCATCGCCGA
>JAAUYK010242162.1_pt1 | contig 18840 bp, 20 predicted proteins | sample 7278021 | NCBI WGS metagenome assembly JAAUYK01 (sample SAMN14350223, study PRJNA611818) | marine sediment metagenome | isolation source: surface marine sediment (1.8m) | place: French Polynesia: Moorea | collected 2018-08
CGATGCCCTTCATCACGCGCGAGACGCTGGCCAGGGGATCGATGGCGGGATGCTGACCTCGCTCGGCGAGCCGCCGCGAGAGCACGATGTGGCCGTCGAGGAGCGAACGGATCGCATCGGCGATGGGGTCGTCCCGCTCGTCGCCTTCCACGAGCACCGTGTAGAGGCCCGTGATGCTGCCCGGACCGTCGAGCGTTCCCGCCCGCTCTACGAGCTTCGGCAGCGCGCTCCAGACCGACGGGGGGTAACCGCGCGTCGCGGGCGGCTCACCCGCCGCGAGACCGATCTCCCGCTGCGCTGCGCTGAAGCGCGACAGCGAGTCCATCAGTAGCAGCACCTGGTCTCCTCGGGCGCGCAGATCCTCGGCGAGGGCGGTCGCGAGGAGCGCCGCGCGCCGCCGCATCACGGGCGACTCGTCGCTGGTCGCGACCACCAGGACCGCTCGGGACCGGCTGTCGCGCAGCGAGTCCTCGACGAACTCCCGCACCTCCCGGCCGCGCTCCCCGATCAGGGCGACCACGATCGCGTCGGCGCGGGTGAAGCGCGCCATCTGTCCGAGCAGGGTCGACTTGCCAACGCCGGATCCGGCAAACAGGCCGATCCTGGCGCCGCGACCGACGGTCAGCAGCGCGTTGATCGCCCGAACGCCCACGTCGAGCGGACGCTCCACGCGTCTGCGGGTGAGCGCCGCCCGCGGCGACCCGAACAGCGTCGCGCCGCCCCCGTCCTCGAGCGGCGGGCCGCCGTCGAGGGGCCGTCCCAGGCCATCGATCACGCGTCCGAGCGCGAGCGGCGCCGAGGGTACGCCCGCTCCCCGGTGCAGCGGGATCACCCTCGCGCCGGGACCCACGCCCACCGGGTCGCCCAGTGCCATCATGATGCTGTGACCCCCGCGAAAGCCCACCACCTCGGCCTCGATGGCAGCGCCCTCGCGGGGCTGGACGCGCGCGAGCGCGCCCACCTCTGCGTGCAGGCCCACCGCGTCGATCACGGTGCCGACCAGCGAACACACGCGACCCTCCACGCGCAGCGGCTGGAGCTCACGTGCGCGCTCGGCGCGCGACGCCGCGAATCCAGCGAGGGCGCTCACGGGACCTCCTCCCCGTCGTCGCCCTGCTCCCCGTCGTCGCCCTGCTCCCCGTCGTCGGGCAGGCGTTCGAGGAGACCTTCCCGGAAGCGCTCGAGCAGCGCCTCGAGCCGGAGCTCCACCGACGCATCCCGGGCCTGGACGCGCGACTCGCCGGCGCCGAGGGAGGCGTCGCCATCGAAGCGGGCGCCCCAGCGATCGCCGAGGCGTTCGAGCTCGGGAGAGGCACCGCCCCGCAGCGAGGCCAGGTCCTGAGGGGCGAGCGCGATCGTGACCTCGCCGGGCGCCGCCAGCAGCTCGAGCGTCTCGCCGACCAGCGGGACGAGGGCCTCCCGATCGCAGTCGAGAGCGCGCTGCAGCACGCGCCGCGCGATCGCGAGACCGAGCTCGACGACGCCCCGGCGAAGCGACTCGAATTCCTGCTCCTCGAGCCGACACAGCTCGCCCCGCGCTTCCTCGAGCGCCGCGATGGCGCTGCGCAGCTCCGACCGGCATCCCGCTTCGAGCTCGGCCCGCAGCTCGTCACGGACCTCGGCGCGAAGCCCTTCGCGCGCCTCCCGGGGGTCCGGATCGGGAGGGTCTGCAGCGGGCCCCGGGACCGCGGGTTCCGGGTCGGGCCCCGCGGCTGCCGAGGCGGCAACGAAGCGCGCCGGCGGCAGCAGCTTGCGTTCCTCAAACGAGGATCTCATCCGATCCTCCCACGTCGATCGAGAGCTGGCCCTCGCTCTCGAGACGCCGCGCCGTATCCACGATCTGCTCCTGCACGGTCTCCACGTCGGATAGGCGCATCGGACCGAGCAGGTCGATCTCCTCCTGGATCTGCTCGGCGGCGCGGGAGGAGAGATTCGAGAACACCTTCTCCTTCATCTCGTCGGAAGACGTCTTCAGCGCGATGGCGAGATCCTCGGTGGCGATCTCGCGCAGGAACGCCTGGAAGCCGCGTCGATCGATGTTGACCAGGTCTTCGAAGGTGAGCATGCGCTTTCGGATCGAAAGCGCCGTGGCCGCGTCCCGCAGATCCACCTCGTTGAGGATCGACGTGCCCTCCTCCTTCGCGACGCGGTTCAGAACGCTGGCGGCGGCCTTCGCCCCACCGACGCGCGTGGTGGGGATCGTGTCGCGCTCGAAGAGATCCGCTACGCCCAGCTCGAGCTCGCCGATCACCTCGTTGTTGACCGGCTCCAGGCTCGCGAGGCGCAGGATGACCTCCGGGCGGAGCGGCTCGGGAAGCTCCTGGATGATGAGGGCCCCTCTCTCCGAGGGGAGCTGGGAGAGCAGCAGCGCGATGGACTGGGGATGCTCGTCCACGAGTCGGTCGGCGATGAAGCTCGGCTGGTGTGAACGCAGCGTCCAGTCGATGCGCTTCTCGTCCCGTCCCAGGTGCTCGAGGATCTTGGACGCCCGCTCGGGCTGGAGCGTGTTCTGCACGATGGCCAGGGCCTGGTTGCGCCCACCGCGGACCGCTTCGGTGGCGCGTCGGCCCAGGCCGTCGGTGAACTCCTGCAGGACGAGCTGCTGCACGCGGCTCGGGATCTCGCCGATGCGCGAGACCGCTGCGAGGGCCTTGTCGACCTCCTGGTCGTCGAGCTCGGCGAGGAACTCCCGCACCGTCGCCTCGGGAAGCGACAGGATCACGATCGCCACCTTCTCCGCGCCGGTGAGGGACTCGTAATCCATGCCTCAGCCCTGGTTCAGCCAGTTGCGCAGCGCGCGGGCGCCGTCTTCGGCCTGGGGGCCCGTGTTGCTCGGGATCGTGGCAGAGACGTCGAGACCGCCCTCGACGGCGAGCTCGGGCTCGAGATCGCCGAGTCGGGCGGGAAGCTGGGGGCCCGCGGCGGATCCCGGCAGGGACGCGGTCAGCGGCCGCACGATGAAGCGCGCGAAGAGGACCAGCGCCAGCAGCGCGAACAGGCCCCGGGCGATCGCCACCAGCAACGGTGACCACTGCGGCCAGAAGCTCGGCTCGGACTCGAGCACCGGCGAGGGAGAGCGGAACGGTGCGCTCTGCACCGTGATCTGGTCGCCGCGCTTCTCGTCGAAGCCGACGGCCTGACGCGCGAGCGCCTCGAAGCGTCCGAGGTCCTCCGGGCTCCACGGGACCGGATCTTCGCCCTCGGTCTCGGGGGCGGGATCGGCGACCAGCACTGCGATCGACAATCGCTGGAGGCGTCCCATGGGCACGGTGCGTCGAGACACGGACTTGCTGATCTCGTAGTTGATCGTCTCGGTCTCGCGGGAAGATCCCGAGGCGCTCGCCGACGCAGAACCGATGGCCTCGTCGGGCACGTTGGTCGCGATGCCCGGGGCACCGCCCTCGTCTGCGAGGTCCTCCGGCGTGGTGTGTTCCGTGCTGCGTCGCTCGCTGCGCGCCACCTGGGAGTCGGGGTCGTAGACCTCCTCGGTCGTCTCGGTCTCCGTCCAGTCCACGTCGGCGCGCACGCGCGCCACGACTGCCCCGGGGCCGACCGTCTTCTCCAGGATCGACTCGATGCGCTCGGAGAGCTCCTTCTCGACGCGCTGCTGGTAGCCCGTCACGCCCGACGTGGCGAGGGAGCCGGGGCCCGCGTCCTCGAGCGGCGCGAGCAGGCGCCCCATCCCGTCCACCACCGTCACCTTCTTGGGCTCGAGGCTCTCGATCCCCGAGGCGATCAGATGGACGACCGCGCGCACCTGCGCGGGATCGAGCTCGCGGCCCGGCTTGAGTCGCAGGACGGCGCTGGCACTCGGAACTCGCTCGCGGATCGCGAGAACGTTTCCCCGCTCGGGGATCACGACCTGGACCCGCGCCCGCTCGACCGGCTCGAGCTGCTCGATGCTGCGGGCGAGCTCCCCCTGGACTGCGCGCAGGTAGTTGACCCGGTGCACGAAGTCGGTCACCCCGAAGGCGGGTCGGTCGAACAGCTCGAAGCCCGCGCCGCCTCCGCTCGGCAGGCCGCGGCCCGCCATGCGGATTCGCGCCTCGGCGACCTCCTGCGCCTTCACGAGGACCGCGGTGCCCCCGTCGGCGATGCGGTGCTCGATCTTCTCCGCCAGCAGCGCGTCGGCAACGCGCGCGGTCTCGTCCTCGGGCAGGCCCCTGTACAAGGCGCGGTACTCCGGTGCGGTGGTGCCGAAGACGAGCCAGCCGAAGAAGGCGAGGGATCCCACGGCGGCGACGGCGAGCGTGGCGCGCCGGGCCGGCGGGAGCGCGCGGAGCTGGGCGAGGAAGCTCTCGAGGCGTTCGTTCATGATCTAGAGCTGGAGCCTCAGGACTTCGCGGTACGCCTCGAGCGCTCGCGAGCTCATCGCCACCACGTGGCGCAGCGCGACCTCGGCCCGGCTCAGGGCGAGGACCGCCTCCACGCCATCGGTGGTCCCGTTCGCGACGCCCTGCGCAGCCCGGTCCGCGTCCACGAGGAGTCGGTTGGTCTCCTGGAGGGCATCGCGGACACGCTGGGAGAAGCTGCTGGACGAGCCCGGAGAGGGCGCGCGATCCGCCGCTACGCTCGGCTGGGGGAGCACGGCCGGTCCGAGGCGTACCGGATCCACGTCAGCGCCCGATCCGCAGCGCCGCTTCCGACATCTCGCGGACCTTGCGCACGATCACCAGGTTGGCCTCGTAGGACCGGCTGGCGGACATCACGTTGGCGAGCTCGCTCACGACGTTGACGCGGGGCAGGGAGACGAAGCCCTCGCCGTCCGCGTCCGGATGCCCGGGGTCGAAGCGGCGAATGGGCGGCCGCGGATCGACCGAGACGCCCCGAACGCGTACGCCCCGCACGGCATGGTCCAGAGCGCTGCCAAAGGGCCCGGAGATGGGGGCCGACGCGAAGATCGGATCGCGCCGGCGATAGGCGTCGCCGCCGGCGCTCCTCGTGGTGTGGACGTTCGCCAGGTTCGACGCCGCCGCCGCCATGCGCGCCCGCTGGGCCGCCAGTCCCGAGGCGGCGATGTCCATGATGTCACCGAGCTTCACGATTCCCTCCGGACGCTCAGCGCAGCTCGCCGGTGGCGGCGAGCCGAGCCAGGCCGTAGACGCGGGCCAGCACGTCCGCCTGCGTGCGGAACGCGCCGGCATTGCGCGCCAGCTCCAGTGTCTCGAGATCGCGATCCACGCCGTTGCCGTCGAGCCGGCTTCCACGGGGACCGCGGACGATCCGGACCCCCGCCGGCCCCTCGTCCAGGTGTCGCGCGTCGGTGCGCTGGAGGTCGGTCGCGGCGCGATCGAGGGCGTCGGCGAACTCGAGGTCGACGCGGCGGTAGCCGGGCGTATCGGCGTTGGCCACGTTGGCCGCCAGCGCTCCCTGGCGCATCAATCGGAAGCGCATCGCGTTCTCGAGCTGTTCGATGGGCGGGCCGAGCAGACGCTCCATGGTCGCTTTCTCCGGATCTCGTTGCGCTCGGCAAGTGCAATCGCCGTGCCAGACATCTGGAGCCGCCCCGGGGCCATCTCGTCGCCGCTGGTCCCGAGCGGGCGCGAATCGCGACGACTCGCGCTGCAATCTGAAAGACTCGTGAAAGCCCCGGATGGAAGATCCTGCCGGGTCAGACGAGCTGGTAGCGACGGATCTTGGCGCGCAGCGTTCGAGCGCTGATGCCGAGTGCGCGTGCGGCGACGGTGCGATTGCCGGCCGACGCCTCGAGGGCCCGGGCGATGACCATGCGCTCCAGGCTCCGCAGGTCGAAGCCCGAGAACGAGATCGGTGCCGGGTTGCGCGCGGGGGCCAGCGGACCCGTGAGCTCGTCCAGTCGGATCGGCTCGCCGGGGAACACCAGCGCCGCGCGTCGCATCAGGCTCTCCAGCTCGTGCAGGTTGCCCGAGAGGGGGTGGCCCACCAGGGACTTGACGGCCGCGGGGTCGAGGAGCGCGGCGGGACGCTGCGCGGCCTCCGCAAAGCCCCGGAGGAAGGTCTCCGCGATCGGCTGCACGTCGAGCGGCCGGTCGCGAAGCGGTGGCACCTCGATCTCGATCACGCCGAGCCGCACCCGCAGGTCCTCGAGGAAGCGGCCGGTCGCCACGCGTTCCGAGAGATTGCAGCGCGTCGTCGCGACGACCCGAACATCGATGGGAACCGTGCGCGGCGTGCCGAGCGGGCGGACGCGCCCTTCCAGGAGCGCGTGAAGGACGGCGGGTTGTAGCGCGAGCGGAAGCTCCTCGATCTCCTCGAGCACGAGCGTGCCGCCGTGGGCCGCCTCGATGCGACCGGCAGGGCGTCCGTCTCCCCCCCGACCGAGCAGTACGGCGTCGGCGTCGCATCCCGTGAGGTCGGCGCAGGAGACCTCGACACAGGGGCGCGCGGCGCGCGCGCTGGTGCGGTGGATCCAGCGCGCCAGGCGTGTCTTGCCCGTTCCGCTCGCTCCGTGCAGCAGCAGCGTCGCGTCGCTCTGGGCGGCCCGGCCCGTCTCCTCGAGGAGCGCCCGGGTCCTCGGGTCCTCGGCGACGAATTCGGCATCCGCCGACGGTCTCCCGTGTCGGCGGGCCGCGCTGACGAGCGCGCGCTCGAGCGTGGTGACGTCGAAGGGACGCCTGAAGAAGCCGTTCGCCCCCGCCCGCAGCGCCTCGATGGCGACGGTCGGGTCGGCGTCGTTGCCGAGGGCGAGGAGCGACACGCCCGCTGCGGAAGCGCGCAGCTCGCGGATCCAGTGCAGCGCGTCCCGATCTGCCAGATCCACCACCACCACGTCCGCACCCGACTCCCAGAGCTGCGCCGAGGGGTGCGGAAGCTCTGGAGCCTCCCAGGCGTCGTGGCCCAGCGCCCGGACCGCTGCGGCCACGTCCGCGCGCAGAGCCGGGTCTAGGAGCCTGAGCAGCACGTTCACCGCGACGCACCCCCGTCACGGAACCACAGCGTCGCGCTGGCGCGCGAGGCGCCCGCGTCCGCGGGCGTGTGTTCGAGCTCTGCGCCCTGTGCGAGTGCGAAGCGCGCGACCTCGGAGAAGGCGTCCCGTGCCGTGACGCCGCTCTCCTGCGAGCGTCCGGCTTCGACACGCATGCCGCTCTGTGCGCCCCGGCTGCGCATCTCGAGACGCAGCCATCCGCCGGGTCCCGTCCAGGCTCCGGCGCAGCGCAACAGGAGCAGCGCGGCTCGGCGCGCCACTCCCGCATCCATGCGGAGTCCCTCGCGCGGGAGGTCGAGCGCTTCGAGGCGCCGCCCCCGCGCGGCGAAGACCGGTGCGAGCTGCGCAACGAGGGCGCGCAGCGCCTCGCCGCAGTCGCCGACGCCTTCGTCTCGCGAGAGCGGCCCGCGCACCAGGTGCAGCGACTCCTGGATGCGTCGGTCGAGATCGCCGACCGCATCGCGGATCCCCTCTGCCAGGATGCCGGCGATCGGATCCCCCGGTGCGCGAGCGATCTGGCTCGCCGCCAGCGCGACCCGCGCCAGCGGGTCGCGAAGCGAGAGCAGCGAGCCCTCGAGGCGCTCCTCTCGCTCGCTCACGGCAGGGCGCCTGGCTGGAACGGCGCCCGCAGGGAGGCGATGCGATCTTCGACCCGGCCGAGGCGCGTCCACGGCGAGTCGCGGTCGGGCTGGCCCGCGCGCTCGAGTGCCGCCCGAACCCGCTGTTGGTTTCCCTGCAGTGCCGCGGCGGCGTAGATCGACCGCTGGCGGCGCTCGCCCTCCGGCAGGAGCTGCGCTGCGCGCAGATAGGCCGCGCGCGAGGCGCTCTCGCGGCCGAGCGAGACGAGCACGTCGGCTGCGCGCAGCCAGGTCTGTCCCCTCTCATCCCGGCCGATCTCGTCCGCGGGTCTCGCAAGGGAACGCAGCAGAGCGTCGACGAGCCGACCTCGATCGACCTCCGCGTCCGCGAGCTCGCGCAGGTCTCGCTCGACGGCCGCGCGCAGCATGCCGGAGAGGGCGTCGCCGGCGGCAAGCGCCTCGAGCTCGGCGACCGCATCGCGGACGCGCCCGTCGGCGAGCGCGATCCGCGCGCCGAGCCAACGCCACGAAGCGGCCTCGTCGGAGGAGGGCGGGAGCGCATCGGCGTCCGCCTCCCGCGCCCGCACGGCGGCGCGGAGCGCGGTCAGCTCTCCGAGATCGAGGGAGGTGCGTGCGATGCGCAGCGCGACCCGGTTCGGCCCCAGGGCAAAACGCCGGGCCACGCCGCGGTAGACCTCCAGTGCGGGCTCCGGCATGCCCAGCTCGAGGAGGCAGTCTCCCAGTCGCACCAGGGGTGCGGACTCTGCGGCGAGGCGCACGAAGAGCGCGCGCCGGCCGCCCACGAACCGCACCACCGCAGGGCATTCGATCTCCTCGGCCGTGGCGCCTCGCAGGGCGCGGTCGAGATTCTCCTGGAAGCGCGGCTTCGCCATGGCCGGTGCGCCATCGTGCGCCTCCTTCGCGAGAGCTTCGAGAGCGCCGGGGAGGTCTCCGGAGTCGAGCAGCAGCCTCGACAGGGCATCGCGCGCCTGAGCGGTCACAGCGGGGTGCGCGGCGCGGGCGGCCCGACGCAGCCGCTCGATCCGGCCGGCTGCTTCCTCGGGAGCGAGGCCGTAGGCCGCCAGTCGGGCCCGGGCGAGCTCTCGCGCGTGCTTCGAGGCCGCGCTGTCGAGGACGCGTTCGAGGACGCGGCGCGCGTCCTTGCCGCGTCCGAGCGCAACGAGGACGTCCGCCTTCCGCACCGACGCGACGCCGGCCCGGTCCTCGACGCGTTCGGCGATGGCGAGCAGGCGGTGGGCGTCGTCCAGCTCTTGCGCGGCGATGGCGAGCTCCGCTCGGCGAGCCGCCCAGGGGGCGTCGTCGATTGCGCGCTCGCGCGCCTCGTCCAGGAGCGGCTCGAGGGCATCGCGGAACGAAACCGCCGTCTCGGGGTCCGGCAGGGGCCACGCCGCGCGCAAGTCGAGCTCCCGCAGACGCGCGGCCACGCCGATCGCGCCGTGGGGGGAGCGGCGCAGCGACGCGTAGGCCGGATGCGCCTCGGCTCGCCGCCCCTCTACGACCAGCGATTCGGCGCGGTAGAAGCGCGCGATGTCCTCGAGCTCCCCCTCGAGGCGGGCTTCCTCCATCTCGCGCCGCGCGCGGTCCACCTCGGCCCTTGCCTCCGGACCGAGTCCCGCGCGCAGCGCCAGCCGCGCCTGTTCCAGGCGGGTGCAGGCCCGTTCGGGTCCGGATGCATCCGGGTGCTCCCCGAGCGCGGCAGCGAGCTCGCGCCGCGCGTCGTGGGGATCGCCCGCTTCGCGGGCCGTCCGCACGGCCGCGGCGAGGGAGCCCGGGGGCGGAAGCGTCGCGCTCTGCTCCCCGCGCAGGCACGACGGGGCGGCGTCGAGGAAGCCCGGCGTCAGGGCGCGGGGCTGGAGCAAGGCGAACGAGCTGGGCGGAAGGACCGGTGTCTCCGCCAGCGCACTCCCGGCCAGCAGCGTGGCCGCGATCAGCGCGCGGAGCGAGGCGTTCACGAGGCCGTCCGTCGCGCCGAGCGGGAGCGCAGCTCGCTGCGCTCGACGTCGAGCGTGTGCCGCACGATCGCCTCGCGGTCCTCCTCGTGGATGGCCTGGTAGGCGAGGGCCAGATCCGCGACGCCGTCCTCGTGACAGAAGAACTCCACCACCGACGCGAGGCATCTCACCAGGTGAGCCGGGGGTCCGGGCAGCTCGAGCTCCACGAGGAAGAGAGAACCCACCGGGTAGGCGCGATCGACCGGAGCGCGGAGACCCCCGCCGGAGATCACCAGCGACCGGGTCTCCGTAGGGCGGACCCCTTCACACTCGACGTCGAGATGCAGCAGGATCCGGTCGAGCTTGCGCTCGATCCGGTCCAGCCATCGAGCCAGGTCCGGATCGACCTCGGGTGCGGCCGACGCGTCCGGCCTCATGATCTCGCGCTCGAGCCGGCCTCGCTCCGAGGCGGCGACCGGTGTCATTCGGATCGGGAGCCGGGTCTTCACCCGGAAGAAGTCCCTCTGGCCGAGGTCCCGCGCGGGCTCGACGTCGTTCATCTGCCACCTCTCTCCGGCTGCCGGGCGGAGACGCCCACTCGAGGGGCACTCCCCAGACGGGTCGGCTGCGTCGAAAGCAAACCGCGTGCCGAGCCCGTTCGCGTCGGGGCGCGGCGCGAAGGCGGATGCGCCATGCAACTCGGGACGGGGGCATCTCGAGCTGAAACGCGCGCGGCAGATTCGTCCGCGCGACGTCGCTCAGTCACTGGCCTCGGCATCGACCACGACCCGTTCGCGTCCCGCATCCTTGGCGGCGTAGAGCGCACGGTCCGCGCGCCCGATCCAGCTCTTCGCATCCTCGCCCTGTCGCAGCAGGGCGGCGCCGATGGAAGCGGAGACGCGGACGACCTGATCGCCGCTCGGCGCCTCCACCTCGCCCACGGCGAAGAGCAGCCGCTCTCCTCCCCGGACCGCGTCGTCGTGAGAGCGACCGCGGACGATGGCGACGAACTCGTCGCCGCCGTAGCGGGCCAGGAAGTCGTCGCGGCGGCCGAGCGCCACACGAAGCCGTCTCGCCACGCGGCGCAGGACGTCGTCGCCCAAGGGGTGGCCGTAGCGGTCGTTCACCCACTTGAAGTGGTCGATGTCGACCATGAACAGGATCGCGCAGCGGCCCAGCACGGCGCCGAGCTGCGAGACCCGCGAGACGTGCTCCTCCAGGGCGGCGCGTCCGTGGATGCCGGTGAGCGCGTCGAGGGCCCCTTTCTCGCGGGCCTCGATCAGCTGGTCGGAGAGCTGGTCCAGACGGCTGGACAGGCGCTCGATCTGCCCCGCATAGCGTGCGGCGCGCACCTCGATCACGCCCTCGATCAGATTGGCGGCTGCCGCGGCCTGCCGCCGCAGCGTGCTCGTGTCGTCCTCCTTGATGGCCTCACGCAACGTCTTGAGCTGCTGCACGATGCGCTGGTCCGAGACCCGATCCGCGGCGACGGCCCTGGAGAAGGACTCGATGAAGACCCACACCACCTGGCGCAGATCGTCCATGCTCGTGACGACGTACTCGTGCTCCTCGCCGCGCTGCTTGCGCACGAAGCGTTCGAGCCCCATCCAATCCCGCGCACCGACAAGGGTCTGCTCCTCGCCCGGCGGCGGCGTCCTCAGCAGCACGTGTCGGGCCCAGGCGTCGAAGAGACCGGCGGCCTCGCTCGCGGAGAGCCCGGGGAGATCGATGGCCAGGCGACCCCAGTTGCGAAGCGCCGAGGCGAGCGCGTCGAGGCACGTCTCCACCTGGACGGTCGGCTCCGACACGGCCTCGGGCCCGGCTTCCGTGGCGCCGCGCGTCGTTTCCTCCATCTCGGCCAGTGCCTCCTCGGCAACGAGTTCGGAGAAGCGCCAGCGTCCCTTGCGGCGTTCGCGCATCACTTCGGTCCCTCGTCGGCTCCCGCACGTTCTCGTCTCGGCTGCTGCGAAGGGGAACCGAAGCGAAAAGGGAGCGACTCAGTCGTCTCGGCGTCGCTGGACTGGACGGGAGCCGGGCCGGCCGGCGTCGCGACGATCCACGACCACGTCCACGGGCCGGCCGCTCGTTGCGTCCACCGCGCCGAAGTGTTGCCTGCCGAAGGGACTTGCGGCCGCGAGCGACAGCTCGACCGTCGTGTAGACGACGCAAACGAGGCCCAGCAGGAACACGAGAGAGACCATGTTCGTGCGTGCCCGATCGGCGGGTGAAGGTGACGGGGACGGGATGCGGCAGCGTAGAAACACGTAGCCGCGAGGGTCGCGTCAGCCAAGGGATTCGGGTCCATCGTCCGCATCGGCCGGCGCGCCCATGTCCCCCGCGTCGCGAGCGCCGCCCCGGTCCGGCAGGGCGGGGAGTCGTGCCAGCAGCTCCTCCCCATCGTACGGGCGCATGACGAAGCTCTGAGCGCCGGCCCGGAGAGCGGCCCAGACCATGGCGCGCGTGGGCGCCTCGGAGGACATGAGCAGTGGCACCTCCGCGGTCTGCGGGTCACGCCGCAACACGTCCACGAGCTCGAGTCCCGCGCGACCGCCGACCTCCCAGGGCACGACGACCGCTCCCGCGTTCGGGAAGAGCCCTTCGCAGGTGTCTCGAACCCGCTCCGGCGCGATCACGCCGACCGACCAGCCGAGTGCGACTCCGATGTCGTTCAGGGAGAGCGGCTCCTCGTCCGGATCGGCGAGGAAATAGATCGTGCATCCCCCCGCCGGGGAATCCGCGGGATCGCTGGAGTCGCCCAGGAGCAGGTCGAGATGGCCACTCGGGAGCGGCTCGATGTCGACGTCGAAACGCAGGCGCAGGAAGCGCTCGCCGACGAGCCAGGTCGGATCCGAGGCGGGCTCGGGGATCACGCGGGAGTCCTGGGCCGCGATCGAGGGATGCCCGGTCTCCTCGAAGACGGCGCTCAGGTTCGAGGCGACGAGCTTCATCACGACCTGGAACGCGGCGTGGACCTCCGGAGTGAGCTCGGCGTCGTCCACGCCGTCGCCGCTCTCTCCCATCTGGAGCGCGGCCATGCGCATCGCGAAGCTGCGGGGCACCAGCAGGTGCAGGTCCGCTCCGGGGTTCTCTTCGGTGCGGCACAGCTGGTCGACGATCGGATCGTCCCGCTCGCAGACGGAGGCGAGCTCGAGCTGCTCGACGCCTGCTGGCCGCATCTCGATCGACCGCCCGAGCAGAGCGCTCAGGTCGGCCGTGCAGCTCTCGGCGATCTTCTCCGCGATGCACGCCAGGAACTCGGCGTCGGGTGCGGTCTCGCGCGGCTCGCCTCCCACCGCCTTCTCCCGGGTCTCAGATCCGCTCGCAGACGAAGCGCGCAGGAACTCGACTGCGCGATTGAGCTCCAGCCCTTCGCTGTGCGTTCCGGATGGCCTCGAGCTCGGCTCGCGCGGACGTGAGCTGCTCGCGCAGCTGCTCCTGCACGAGACGACCGCTCGCCAGGACCTGCTCGACCACCGAACCCACCGCTGCGCCGGTCGGCGCGTCGCCGAGCACGAGGGCCAGTTCTTCGACGCGGCGCGCCCGTCGTTCGAGCGCTCGACCGGCGCGTTCGAGGTCTCCTGCGTTCACCGCAGCCTCGAGGTCCCGCGTCTCGACCTCGAGCGCCTCGAGCAGCGCTTCGATGTCCGGCGTCACGGGGAGACGTGGGGCTCGGCAGCGCCGGCCAGCTGGCGCCAGGGCGCCGCGAGGATCTCCAGGATGCGCAGGGCTTCCGCGCTCGCACGGTCGTCCGTCTCGATACCCGCGCGAACCAGCCGTTCGTTCACGAACTCGTAGAGAGCATCGAGGTTGCGGGCGATCTCGCCTCCGCGCTCGAAGTCGAGCGCGTTGCGGAGCTCCGACACGATGTCGAGGGACTTCCGCAGCAGCGCCGCCCGCTCGGGTGTCGGATCCCCGCTGGACAGCTCACCCGCCTGGCGCGTGCAGCGGATCGCCCGCTCGTAGAGCCGCGACACCAGCGCCTCGGGGCTGGCGGTTCGGACGTCCATCTGGAAGTACGCGTTCGTCATCTCGTGCTCCTGGCCCGCCCGTGGACCTCTCGTCAGACGTTGCTCCGGGTCACCAGCGCCAGCAGCGAGCCCTGCTGGCTCTGCAGCGACGCCAAGGTGGTCTCGAGCCGGGCGTACTGCAGGACGAGCTGCTCCTCCCGCTTCTCGAGCCGATCCTCCAGACGAGCGATCTGCTGATCGAATTCGCCGATCTGGCGTTCGAAGCCGTCGTCCCGGGTCGCGAGGAACCCGGTGTTGGGATCGGTGACGGGATCGACGGCCGCGACGAGGGCGCCGAACGCCCCCGTCTGGGTCGCACTGCCCCCGAGCAGCTCTCGTACGGAGGCGGCGTCCTCGTCGAGCGCCTGCTCGAGCTCGCCCGTATCGAGCGTGAGCCTCCCGTCGGCCTGGATCGACACGCCGATCTGGCCCAGCGACGTGAAGGGGTTTCCCGCAAACGAGAACTCCTGGGTCAGCGCGCGCTTCACCTCGAGCTCGATCCCGCGCAGCGTCGCGTCCCCAGAGAGGGGGCCGGACCGCCCCGTCTCGGCGTCGAACCGGGTCTGCTCGGTCGTGAAGTCGATGATGTCGTTGTAGGCATCCACGAAGCCCTGGAGGCGCTCCGTGATCGCGCCGTCGTCGAGCTGCACCTGTATCTGCACCGGGCCCGTTCCGCGGAGGTCGAGCGAGACGCCCGGGATCACGTCGCTGAAGCTGTTCGAGGGGCGGGTGACCGAGACGCCGAACACCTCCAGCTGCGCATCGGCGGCGGACTGGGAGAGGGCGGCGTCGAGGAAGGCGCCGCCGCCGCTTCCCGCGAGGGTCGTCGTCACGCTCACGTCGTTCTCGACGCCGGTCTGCAGGCCCTCGACGACCAGCCGGTACCCGCTGCCGTCGGATAGCACCTCGGCGCGGACCCGCTCGTCGTTGTCCGGGTGGGTGTTGATCAGGGAGCGCAGCTCCACGAGGCTCGCGCCCTCTGCACCGATGCTGATCTCGAGGGGCGACCCGTCACCTGCGTCGATCGTGAGGGTCTCGCCCTCGGCGCCGACGATCTCGCTCTCCGATGCGAAGGCGGTGCTGACGTGGCGCGCGACGCGGGCGAGCTGCTGGATCGTGACGTCGGTGGTGCCGAGGGTCGGGAATCCGCTGGCCTTGGCGGTGAGCAGATCGGGATTCGAGGAGGTGGCGGAGAAGGCGAGCAGCTCCTCCTCGAGTGAAGGCCCCGACCGATCCGCGTTGCGGTTGTCGAGTGCGGTGGCGGCGTCCCGCAGCGTCAGGAGCTTGACTCCGAGGTCGCGGAACAGGGACTGCTCGAACTCGATGCTGGCTCTGCGCTGGAGCATCCGCTGGAGCGGCTGGCGATCGAGGGCCATCAGCCCGTCGACGAGAGATGCGGTGTCGAGGCCGCTCACCAGGCCTCCCACCCTCAGTCCCATGCCCTCTCCCCCTTCGCTCTCGGATCGCCCGGAGTGGGGCGGCGTCCCCGGGAGACCGGGGACGCCGCGCGGGCGGCGCCAGCGCCGCGCCACTCCGCGTGTGCGGCGCTACTGCAGCAGCGCCAGGGCGCTCTGCGACGAGACGTTGGCCTGGGCGAGCACCGAGATGCCCGCCTGCTGGAGCACCTGGTTTCGCGTCAGGATGGCCGTCTCGGCGGCCACGTCCACGTCCCGGATTCGCGATTCGGCGGCGGCCGTGTTCTCGACCGACACCGCGATCGAACGGATCGCCGACTCGAGCCGGTTCTGGGCCGTACCGAAGGTCGAGCGCAGGGTGGAGACGCTGTCGATGGCCGTGTCGAGGGCCGCGATGGCGGCAGACGCGCCCGTAGGGTTGGCGACCGTGAGCGAGCTGACTCCCAGGCCCGAGGAGGTGGCGTTCACGCCCGTGACGGAGATCTGGTCGTCTCCCGTGTTGTTGGCACCGATCTGGAAGTTGATGGTCGGCGCCGTGCCGTCCAGCAGCTTCGTGCCGTTGAACTCGGTGACCGCCGAGACGCGCGCGATCTCCGAGATCAGCAGCTGGAACTCCGAGTTGAGCGCCGTCCGCTCGCCCGTGCCCAGCGTGCCGTTGGCCGACTGGATGGCCAGCTCCCGCATGCGGATGAGGTTTCCGCTCACCTCGTTGAGGGCGCCCTCGCCGACCTGGAGCAGCGAGATGCCGTCGAGGCCGTTCCGCTGCGCCTGCTGGAGGCTGCGCACCTCTGCGCGCAGTCGCTCCGAGATCGCGAGTCCTGCCGCGTCGTCCGAGGCCCGAGTGATACGGAGACCCGAGGAGAGCCGCTCCAGCGAGCGCTGGAGCTGGTTCGTCGACTGCGTCAGGTTTCGCTGCGCATTGAGCGAAGCCGTATTGGTGTTGATTCGAAGGCCCATTGCCTGCATTCCTCCTTGATGAAAGCCGCTGCCGTTCCCTGGCAGAGAGCTGCGCTCCGAGACACGCGGTCGCGCCCTGCAACCCCGTTCCTTTGCGCGGGGGGAGCGACCGCGGATCGGCCCGCGTGCCGGCTCGGTTCCGAACCCCCCCTGTTCCTCCGGAACCGCCCTCCAGGTGAGCAAGGAGCGTGCCAGGGTTGGCTGGAGCGGCATCTCGCTCCAGCCTGACCAGTCCGAACGCGGCCCTCGCCGGGCAGTTGCGCAGGAGTGGGAGAGGCGTGCGCCTTTCACCCCGGAGCGGCGCCATTTCGGACTGAAACCCGGTTGCCCTTCTACGGCACCGGGCCTGTCAGGCGTGGTGGCATCGATCTTGCTCCGTCCGAGGGCATGGATGCGCAACACGCGATCGAGTCGGATCACGCCGGCGGCGCACCGGCCCCTCGCCGACCGACGTTGGAGGAGGCGGAGCGGCTCGCGATGTGGCTCGACGCAGGCCTGCGTCGCGGCGAGCCGGGGCGGCTCGCGCGCGAGTACCCGTTGTCGATGGGGCGCGACGGCACGCGACGTCACCAGGTGGTCTATCGGGAGGGCCGGCCGGCAGCCCACGCCATGCTCCATCCCGTCGAGGCGACGGCCCGGGGAGGCGTGCTGCGGATCGGTCTGATCGGCAACGTCTACACCGATGAGGCCCACCGGAACAGGGGGTTGGCCTCGCGCTGCGTCGAGGCCTGCCTCGAAGAGGCGCGGCGCGACGGCCTGTCTCTGGTCCTGCTCTGGAGCGATGCCTGGGCGTTCTACGCCCGCCTCGGCTTCCACCCGGCCGGTCGCGAGACGTTCACCGCGCTCGATTCCCGGATCTGCGCCCGCGCATTCTCCTCCGCGCACGGCGTGTTCGACGTCGCCCCGCCCCGGCCGTGCGACTGGCGCGCCCTCGAAGCGCTCTACGCCGAGAAGCCTCAACGCGCCCGTCGCCGCGCCGGAGACCTGCTTCGGCTGGCCGGCGCGCCCGCCTGCGTGGTTCGGGTCGCGTCGAAGGGCGGGGCGCCGGTCGCGTACGCGGTGCTGGGCCGCGGCGACGACTTCACGAACACGGTCCACGAGTGGGCCGGCGACGCCGAAGGCGTCCTCGCCTGCCTCGGCGCGCTGGTGAAGGAGGCGGCCGCCGGGCTCGTCCTCTCCGGGCCCGTGGAGGAGGCTCCGATCCGTCGGCTGCACGAGGCGGGTGCGCGGACCTGGAGGGGCTGCTTCGCCCTGGCGCACGTCCTGGACGCGGATCTGCTGTGGCGGACCCTGGTACCGCGGGACGCGGGTCTCTGCGTGAGAGAGAACGGGGGGCGCGTGCACGTCGAGGGCGCGGGCACCGCGGGGCAGTGGTCCCATGCCCAGCTGCTGGACCTGCTCTTCGGTGCGGGGGTGGAGAGCGACGCGGCGGCCGCGCTGGCCCACACGGCCAGAGAGGCCCTCGCCGACGTCCTCCCGTGGCCCCTCTACGTCTGGGGCTTCGACTCGATCTGAGCGGCGGCGGAAGGGCTCGACGCGGCCGCGGGCGCCACCGGTATCGGCTCGGCGGTCGAGCGCGGTTCGTCCTCCAGGATGGCCTGGATGCCCCGGCGCAACCCCGGATGCAGCACGATCGGTGCGGCCAGATTGAGCCGCGGCGGATCCCTGCGCAGATTGGCGATGGCGAGCACCACGATGTCGCTCCTCTCCCGGGCACCGACCGCGTCGAGCGCGCGCTGGGGAACGGCGGGATCGTAGGAGGCGAAGAAGTCCCGAGGATCCGCGACCGGAAAGGCCAGGGCCAGGTCGTCGAGGCAGGCGAGCCAGGAGAAGCGCGACGGGGCGTCGTGGTGCAGCAGCGCGAAGCGCCGGGCGTGGGAGAAGCCGGGCAGACCCTCGAAGTGGATCACGTCGTCCTCGCGCATCCGGAACGTGCCAACACGCTGGTGTGTGATATCGATCCAGGCGCCGGCGTTCATTCTCGGCTGTCCCCCGTTTCCTCACTGGCGGCGGCCCGGTTCGCCTCCGCCACCCGATCGTAGAGCTCCTCCCGCACGACCTGGACCTCCGGAGGGGCCTCGATCCCGAGCCGGACCTGGCGGCCGGAGACCGTGATCACGCGGATCCGGACGTTCGGTCCGATGCGCAGCGATTCGTCGTTCTTGCGGGTGAGGACGAGCATCAGCGCAGGAAGTCCAGCAGCTTCTGGGGAAGCAGGCGCCCCATGGCGGCGAGCCCGGCCTCGAGGGCGCTCTGCTGGCGCGCCAGGTCCGAGACCACGCGGGCGAGATCGGCGTCCTGGACCTCCGAGAGCTGGGACGAGAGCAGGACCTCCTGGCTGCCGAGCCGCTCGGCCGCGGAGTCGATCCGCCCGAGCAGGGCGCCGGCGTTCGTACGCTCGGAGCTGAGCTGATCGAGCGCGCGGTCGAGGCGGGGCAGGGTGGCTGCAGTCGCTGCAGCGTCGTCGTTCATCAGGGCGTCGCGCAGGTCGCCGAGCACGTCGAAGAGGTCCTCGCGGCCGGCGTCCGGCGCTCCATTGCCGTCCGCGTCGCCGAGGAAGACGGCTCGGCCGTCGAAGTTCACGCGGATCGAGGCGGTCTGCTCGATCCGGACCTGGATCTCGCCCGAATCTCCCGCGTAGGAGACGCCGGGCGACGTCGGGGGTACATCGACGAAGGGACCGGAGACCTGGAAGGGCGCTGCGTCGGTCGCAAATCCGGCGAACACGTAGGCGCCGCCCCAGCGGGTGTTGCCCGCGGCGACCAGGGCGGCGTGGAGGCTCTCGATCTCCCGCGCGATCTGGGTCCGCGTCGTCGCGTCCTGGGTGGCGTTGGCGCCCTGGACCGCGAGCTCGCGCGCGCGGATCAACAGGTCGGTCGCGCTCGCCAGGGCCTCCTCGCCCGCAGCGAGGCGGGAACGCGCCCGGGAGCCGTTTCGCAGCAGCTGCTGGATCGCCTCACCGGCGGCTCGCAGGCCCATCGCCTGCGCGGCACCGGCCGGGTCGTCCGAGGGCCGGTTGATGCGAAG